>NPIE01004267.1_pt1 | contig 62462 bp, 57 predicted proteins | sample 8637661 | NCBI WGS metagenome assembly NPIE01 (sample SAMN07420842, study PRJNA396082) | bioreactor metagenome | isolation source: sample BA12 brine-fed electro-methanogenic bioreactor BA | place: Japan: Kochi | collected 2016-12-09 | reverse complement strand
ACTTCAGCATCTTTTTTTGATAATTCAGATAAATCAGCAATTCTTGCAACTAATTCAGATTTGTTCATATTTTTTTTCCTCCTTTTAAAGATATCAATATTATAAAACTAAATAGTAAAAAAAGCAAGGCATTTAGCGAAAAAACCTTGTTTTTTTGCTATTTTTACTCTCTATTACGTAAAATTATTGAAATTGGCGTTCCAAAGAAGTCAAAATTTTCTCTTAATCTGTTTTCTAAATACCGATAATATGAGAAATGTAGCGCTTCTGTGTCATTAACAAATAGCACAAATGTTGGAGCTTTTGTCTTAACTTGAGTCGCATAAAAGACCTTAATCCGTTTTTGATTATGCTCTTTTGGTGGATTGATAATCATTGCTTCTTGAATGACTTCATTTAATAATGAAGTTGAAATTCTTCTATCATAGTTTTCATAAACATTTTTAATTACAGGGAATAAAGTATGAACTCTTGCTTTTGTTTTTGCAGAGAGATAAACAATCGGGATATAGCTTAAGAATCTAAACTCATTTCTAATGGTTTTTTCCCATTCTGGCATTGTGTGATCATCTTTAACCAATAAATCCCATTTATTAACAACAAGAACCAAAGCTTTTTTATTGTCTAAGGCATAACCAGCGATATTTTTATCTAAAGCCCTAATACCTGCTTCAGCATCTAAAATCATCAAACATACATCAGATCTATCAATTGCTTGCATTGCTCTTAGATTGGCATATCGATCGACACTCTCATAGATTTTACCTCTTTTTTTCATACCCGCAGTATCGATAACTGCATACTTTTGGTCATCTAAAACAAACTCAGTATCGATGGAATCAGTAGTTGTCCCTTCAATATCAGAAACAATAACTCTTTCATATCCTAATATTGCATTAGTTAATGATGATTTTCCTACATTAGCCCTACCAATGATGGAAATCCTAATAACATCTTCATCATAGTCATCTTGAGTTTTCTCAGGAAAATGACTTACTACTTCATCTAATAAATCTCCAACTCCGATTCCATGAGTAGAGGAAATATTCATAACTTGAGTAGCTCCTAGCTCATAGAAGTCAAAGATGTTATCGGCATATTTTTGATTGTCAACTTTGTTAACAGCGACAATAATCGGTTTGCTTGATTGATAAAGAATCTGCATAACATCTCTATCACTAGGTAAAAGGCCGCTCTTACCATCTACGGTAAAGATGATAACATCGGCTTCTTCAATAGCTATTTCAGCTTGCGCTTTAATTTCTGTTAAAAAAGGTGCATCGTTAATCTCGATGCCCCCTGTGTCGATAACTGTAAATTTTTTATTTAACCAAGAAGCTTTGCCGTAGATACGGTCTCTAGTAATTCCTGGTTGGTCATCAGTAATAGATTTTCTTTCGCCAACTAAGCGATTAAAAAGGGTTGATTTACCCACATTTGGGCGACCAACTATTGCTACAACTGGTAACATAATATCACCAACTTTTTTTATTTTTTAAATTGTTGAAACAAATCCTTGAGTGATTGATTAGAACTAACGTTTTCTTCTAATTGACTTTCATACTCTGCACGATTCTTTTTCTCTAATACAGTTTTCATTGAAACTGTTAGTTTCCAATCTTTAGGATAGAAATCCAATACTTCAACAGTAATGATATCATCAATTTTTAAAACTTCTTCTACGCGATTAACGTGATCTGATGAGATTTCGCTGATCGGTAAGAATCCTTCAACTTCTTCAACCTTTACAACAGCACCTTTTTCTTCAAAACGCACTACTGTAGCTGAAATTAATTCTCCTTTTTTCAAAGTTAAATCAGCCCATGGGTTGTACTCTAAATGCTTTTTAGATAAAGAGAATTGTTCTTTCTTTTTATCAATAGAAGTAATTTCTACTTCAATCATATCGCCAACTTCAACTTCACCAGCAAGATTCTCTCTTGGATTCCATGAATAATCAAAACGATTTAATAAACCAACTATTTCTTTTTCTACTTCTATTAACATTCCATATTGCATTTTTCTAACGATTTTTCCAGTTACTTTATCGCCAACTTTATATTTTTCTAAGAATAGTTGCCATGGTGTAGGTTGTAAAGCTTTAAGTGATAAACTAATTTTCTTACCTTTAACTTTAATAACTTTTACTTCTACTTCATCACCAACATTTAAATACTCTTCAACTTTCTTAATGTGATAATGTGATACTTCAGAAATATGAATTAAACCATCTACATGTTCTGAAATACTAGCAAAAGCACCAAAATCTTTAATTCTAACGATTTTTACTTTTAGAATGTCATCAACTTTAATAGCTTCTAATTCTGCTTTTTCTGACTCTTTTAATTGTTCATAAGCGATTTGCTTGCGATTAACAATAATTTTATCACGATTTCTTTGTTTAGAAATCTCAATAATTCTTGCTTTAATCGTCTTATTTACTAAATCATCTTTATTTCCATTTTCTTCTTTGATAAATATTAAACTATCTGGTAAGAAAGCTTCAATTCCATGATAATCAAGTACTAAACCACCATTAACACTTTTTCTAACACGAAAATCATAATCAGAATTTTCTTCTAATTCAGCTTTAAAAGCTTTTAATTTTTCGTCTTTTAAGATGTCGATACGTGATAATAATAGCGAATCTGATTCATCTCCCTTTTTGAATTGGGTAACCTTTACTTTTATTTGGTCGCCTTCTTTTAAGACGTCTTTTGCACTGTTAATCTTTTCTAGACTTAAGTAGTCTTTGTAGATTACTCCTTCACAAGAATAGTTGATATCTACTAATACTTCTTCTTTACCAACTCTAACTACAGTACCGGTAACGATATCTCCTATTTTTGGGGTATACAACTTGTTTTCGCTATACATGTCCATGTTCATACTAAAACTCTCCTTCATTAACTATCTCTATAAATTTTTCATATAATAAGTCGGCAACTTCATCAATATTTTTATCTGAAGTGTCGATGTATATCGCATCATCTGCTTGTCTTAAGGGATTATATTCCCTGTTTGAATCATATAAATCTCTTCTTTTAATGTCTTCTTCGAGTTCAGCTAAATCGATTTTATTACCTAATTTAACTAGTTCTTCATAGCGTCTCTTCGCTCTTACTTCTACAGAAGCAGTTAAAAAGACTTTTAAATTTGCGTTTTTTAATACGACTGTTCCAATGTCTCTTCCATCCATAACTACGTTGTTATTAATAGCTATTTCTTGTTGGAGTTTCACTAGTTTATTCCGAACAGGAATATGACTAGAGACTAAAGAAACATTATCACTTACTTCTTTTAAACGATTTAAGCTTGTCATATTAACAGAATCCATAAACAACTCGCCGTTTTTGAAGACAAAATCTGTACTATCTAGAAAATCAAAGGCTTCAGGATCTGAGATATCAATTTCTAAACTTAAGGCTTTATATGTTGTTGCTCGATACATTGCGCCAGTATCAATATAGACATAATCCAGTCTTTTTGCTAGAGTTTTAGCGACAGTTGATTTACCTGCACCAGCAGGCCCATCAATAGCTAAAGCATGATAAACCATAAATACCTCCTTAACCTCTAAACATTATACCATATTTTTTTAATTTGACCACTATAAATATTTAGAAATATCAAACCTTTTTAGCCGTTGTTGATTAAATTATAAAGTGTTTTAATTTCATGTGGTTTTAATGGACGGTATTGGCCTTCATATAACCCATCTAGGGTCACTGTGCCATATCGAATTCGTTTCAGTTTTACGACTTCATGTCCAAATACTTCAAACATCTTTTTAACTTGGTGATATTTACCTTCTGTAATAATTATATTTAAAAAAGTATTTTCTTTCTTATCATCATATTTAACGTTTTTAATATATGCAGGTTGGAGTTTTTCTCCTTCAAGTTCAATACCTCTAGCGAATAGTTTAGAAGTATCTTTTCGTAATAAACCTTTGATTTTAACATAATACTCTTTTTCGATCTTAAATTTTGGATGCATAAGCATATTTGCGAAATCACCATCATTTGTTAAAATCAACAGTCCTGTTGTATCATAATCTAATCTTCCAACTGGAAAAATCTGTTCATCCACATCTAAAAGATCAACAACTGCTAATCTTTCAAACTGATCATCAGTAGTTGAGATAACGCCACTAGGTTTATATAAAACATAGTACACTCGGTCTTCTATTTTAATTCTTTTGCCATCCACTTCAATCTTATCACCGATATTTGCTTTAGAACCTAGAGTTGTAATTATTTCACCATTTACTTTAACTCTACCGGCTTTAATCATTTCTTCGGCTTTTCTTCTTGAAGCTACACCAGCTTTTTGGATAATCTTTTGGAGTCTTTCCATAATAAGATATCTCTCTTTCCCTTCAAAAAAGTGAGGAAAGCACCCTCACTTATTCTTCAGATTCAATAACATTTATTGTCATCAATACTGACTTAATTCTGCGTTTGTTAACCTTCAAAACCTTAAAGACTAAGACTGCTCTTTCTTCTTTAATTAATTCAGAAAGTTCATCGTACTCTTGATTATATCTTACTTCATATTCAATTTCTTCATCAACACCTGGAATGTCTTGAAACATTTCAAATAACCATCCACCAACACTTGTTGAATCAGATACAGGTGGTTTTCCAAGATTTAGATCATCAAATAAATCTTCTAAATCGTAATCAGCGTTGATTAAATAGGTATAATCATCTTTTTTAGTGATTGTTTCGATTATGTCGTCGTGTTCATCATAGATTTCGCCAACTAATTCTTCTAATGCATCTTCCATTGTTACGATACCATCCACACCGCCATACTCATCAACAACAATTGCTAAATGCATATTTTGGGTTTGTAATAGTTCGATTAAGGCATCTACTTTAGTTGAAGCAGGAATAAATAATGGTTTTCTAACCATTCTTCTTAAATTAATGTTCTGCTCCTTAATAAGTTTTGTATAAAAATCACGTTCTGAGAGAATCCCAATGATATTATCAGTGTTATTATCATAGACAGGCAATCTTGAGTACTTATTCTTGAAGAAAGTATCGGTAATAGTTTTTATATCATCGTTTACCTCTACGGCAATCATGTCAACACGTGGTGTCATGATTTCTTCAACACTAATTTCAGAAAGATCTAATACCTTATGTAACATATCAGCTTCTTCTTCATCAATGGATCCTTCTTCCTCCATTGTCCCAATGATGGTTTCTAGATCGGATTCCGTTACGCTTATCCGATTATCTGTATCAATTCTTTTAGTGACCCTACGGTTAAGTAAAAGAAATAGATAGGTTAAAGGCATCATTATTTTTATCAGCATATAGAGAAATTTACTTTCCCATAAACAAATCTTCTCAGCATTTGTCTTTGCGATACTTTTCGGTAATATTTCCCCGAAAATTAAAATAACAACAGTCATTACACCGGTATTCATTAACGTTATAACAGTATCTGCATTTCGTAGATCCTGAAATAAACTAGTAAATAACAAAACACTAACAGTTGCAAGGGCAATATTGGCTAAATTATTCCCAACTAAAAGCGTCGTTAAAGTTTTATCAAAATTATCGACAATCCATAACGCTTTCTTTGAACCTGGTTTTTTTAATTCGACTAAAGTCTTCATCCTCAATCTGCCGATGGAGGAATAGGCTGTTTCTGTCATTGAAAAAAATGCCGATACTAACAATAATCCTATCATTAATACGATTAAAACTGGATTAAATGTTACGGCTTGAAATAATAGCCACGACTGACTAACTTCCAAAAAAAATCACTCCCTTATAATAATTACTTTGCTCTTGTATCGTATTTACCTGTTGCAGTAGATACGACAATTTTTTCGCCTTCGTTAATAAACAAAGGTACTGATAAGCGAAGACCTGTATTTGTCAACGCTTCTTTTGTTGCATTTGAGGCAGTATTACCCTTAGCTCCACCAGCAGTTTCTACAACTTCTAGAGTTACTTTCTCTGGTAATTCAATCCCTAATATTTCTTGTCCATAAGAAATAATAGTAATGTTCATACCTTCAACTAAAAATGGTAATTCTTGCTCAAGTCTTGTTTCATGTAATTCGATTTGTTCATAGGTATCATTATTCATAAAAACGTGTGTATCACCGCTTTTATAAAGGTATTGCATAACAGATTTTTCAATCATTGCAGTTTCCATTTTTAACCCTGAGTTAAAAGTCTTATCAATCACTGCACCAGTTCTTAAATCACGTAATTTTGTTCGAACAAAAGCACTACCTTTTCCTGGTTTTACATGTTGGAATTCTATTACAGAATAGATGCTTCCTTCATACTCAATTGTTACACCAGTTTTAAAATCATTTGTTGTAATCATCAATTTCACTCCTATTTTATTATATAACATATGATATTATAATACAAAATTGTCTTATTGACAATACATTTCAACTCTACTATAATATATTTGACTACAAAAAGAGGTGAGACAATGTTTTTAGCAGAATTTAATATAACGGAATGGATATTACCGATTAGTTTAGGGATTTTAGTCGGAGCTCTAATTGCTTTTAAGCGAAATTCGGGCAGTGTAAAATTAATTTACTTAAATCCTGAAGAATTTAGAGCCAATATGCGTAAAGGTCAACTAATTGATATCAGAGATAAAGAAGCTTATGAAAAGGAAAAGATAAATGGTAGCCGAAACTTTCCGAAAAAAGAGCTTTTAGGAAATCTTTTTAAAATCAGAGCTGATCAACCTGTATTCCTTTATGGCGATACAGATAAAGGTAAGGTAAAAGCAGTTGGTAAGAAGCTAATGAAAAAAGGCTATCGACCAGTATATGTTTTAAAAGATGGTTTCTTAAACTGGCCGTTTGTAAAGAAATAGATGGAAAAGAAGTTATTCATTTAACTTCTTTTTTATTGCTTCTTTTACTTTTTCGATCGTTTCATTAAAATTTTCTGGTTTGACAGTAAACCATTCACAATTCATCTTGTTTCTAAACCAAGTCATTTGTCTCTTTGCATATCTGCGGGAATTTCTCTTTATTAAGTCAATCGCTGTTGGTAAGTCAAATTCACCATCAAACATTCGGTAAAGTTCTTTATAACCAATGGCTTTAGTGCTTTGTGAGTTGATTTTTCTTAGATATAACCCGTTTACTTCTTCAATCAAACCAGATTCAATCATTTGGTCAACGCGGTTATCTATGCGCTGATAAAGAATCTCTCTTGGCATTTCTAATCCCACAACAACAGCAGAATCATAAAAAGGTAGAAGCTGATCTTGTAAGTCGGTTTCTTTTTTTTCTAAAGCTCTTAAAACTCTTCTACGGTTATCTAAATCAGTTTTTTTAGCCAATTCTGGCTTTTCCTTTTTGAGAAGTTCCGCTAGTTCTTCATTGGAAAACTCGCTCAACGTATGTTCTTTTGCCTTATCTCTTTCGTTCCCATAAAACTTATAATCATAGATTACTGAACTAAGATATAAACCACTACCACCTACTATAATAGGTAGTTTCTTGCGAGATTTAATTTCTGAGATTTTTATTCGAACCATTTTTTGATACTCTGCAACAGAAAATGATGAAGATGGGTCTAAGATATCTAAAAGATGATGACGAATGTCTTCTTGTTCATCTTTTTTTATCTTTGCTGTCCCAATGTCTAAACCTTGATAAAACTGCATTGCATCACCATTGATAATTTCACCATTAAATGCTTTTGCAAGAGCAAGACTAAGCTTTGTCTTCCCTGTAGCGGTTGGCCCAGCTATTACTAATAAATCCATCATTTTATCACCCGGTTAAACCAGTATTCAATCTGTTTTAATGAAAGATTAACGATAATTGGACGTCCATGAGGACAGGTATAGGGACGTTTACAATTTCTTAAATCACGAAGTAACTGATTGGCTTCATTCTTAGTGATATAGTGATTTGCTTTTAAAGAATGCTTACATGCAAGTAGTTTAGCCAAATCGTCAATCATAGTTTCTTTATTGACAGACTTGCCATCTATCAGCTCCATAATGATTGCTTCCAGATAGATTTCCTCGTAATTCTTAGGAAACCAATTTGGTATCTCTGTGACTAAGACTTCGTTATTTTCAATACATAGTTTCACTCCAAGTTGATCTATTTGATCCAGATAATCACTGATTTTTATCAAGATGTCATTAGAGAACTCTAATCTTAATGGTGTCAGTAAAAGATTTGTTTCATTGTTTCTTAAACTCATATTACCTAGATATTTCTCATATCTTATTCTTTCAGCGGCAGCATGTTGGTCAAGCAAGAATAATCCTGTTTCATTCTGCCAGATTAAATATGTTCCTGTGTATTGACCGATATACTCCATATCAGGAATAATCGTCTCTTTAACAATAGAATCCTTGTTTTCAGTTTCCGTAATTTTAGGTTTTTGTTGATGACTGGACTCTACACTTTCTTCCTTTGTTTCTGAATAATTAGTATGTTCTTCTTCATAAAAAGCAATCTTTGTTTGGGTGAAGTCATCTTTAGGCTTTTGATAAATGTTAGTGATTTCTAATTTTTCACTAATACATTCTTTTATTAATTTTAAAAGTTTTTCTCTTTCTGAGAACTTGATTTCTAACTTCCGTGGATGGACATTAACATCAATTAATAATGGATCAACATCAATATACAAAATAGCAATAGGAAATCTACCCTTAGGGATTAACTGGTCATAGACTTCAGAAATAGCGCTTGTAATGTATTTGTTTGTTACAACTCGGTTATTGACTACAATAGTGATGTAATTGCGTGAAGAGCGATTAATAACAGGATTGCTTGTATATCCATAAATTTGATAATCGCGATTTTTTGCTTCGAAATAGATTAGGGACTTCGCAACTTGAGTACCATAGATTTGTGCCATTAAATTCGTAACAGAATCATTGCCTGGGGAAACAAATAGTAATTTTGAATCGTTTGTTAAACGAAATGAAACATTGGGATTTGCTAAGGCAAAACCATTCACTAAACTAACAATATTAGCTAATTCATGTTGTAATGATTTTAAATATTTGAATCTTGCTGGAGTTGAGTAGAAAAGTTTTGTTACTTCTATTCTTGTTCCTTGATTCAAAGAACTTTCTTTTTTTTCGATAAATCTTCCATCTTCAAATATCACATTAACTGTTTTATCACCATTAGATGTAGTTAAGTCTACCCGAGAAATTGCAGCTACTGAAGGTAAAGCTTCCCCTCTAAACCCTAGACTTTGAATTCTAAATAGATCATTTACTGAAGAGATTTTTGAGGTTGCATGTCTTTCAAATGCTAAAAGGGCATCGTCTTCATCCATGCCTAACCCATTATCAATAACTCGAATGGATTTCATACCAGAATTGACTAAGTCAATATCGATCTTAGTCGCTTCTGCATCGATGGAATTTTCTACTAATTCTTTCACTACATTAGCTAGTTTCTCTATAACTTCGCCAGCAGCTATTTTATTAGCAATACTTTGATCTAATCTTTTTATAAATCCCATAATTTATCCAATCTTCTTAACTTCTTCTATGATATCATTTAAAACATTGATAGCTTTCAGTGGAGTAAGTTCTAATATATCTAACTGTTTAATTTGGTCAATGATTGATTGATATTTTTCTTCTTCCTCAGGAGCTTGTAAAGTCTCCATATAATTAAACAAATCAATTGTTTGTGGTTTTATAATATTCATTCCATGATTTTTCTCTAGTTCTTCTAGTATTTCATGCGATCTATTGATGATTCCTTTTGGTAAATGCGCTAGTTTAGCTACATGAATACCATAGCTTTTATCAGTAGGCCCTTCAACAACTTTATGAAGAAAAACAATATTACCCTTTTCTTCATTAGCTTTGACATGAACATTTCTAAGACTTGCAAGACCAACTTCCAGATAGGTTAGTTCATGATAATGAGTAGAAAAGAGGATTTTACATTTTATTCGATAATTACAATACTCGATAATTGCTTGTGCTAAAGCCATACCATCATAGGTTGCAGTTCCACGACCGATTTCATCGAATAAGATTAAACTACTTTCCGTAGCGTTTTTTAAAGCGTAATTCACTTCTAACATCTCAACCATAAAGGTTGATTTACCACTTGATAAATCATCACTTGCACCAATTCTAGTGAATATCTGGTCGAATATAGGAAGGGTTGCTGATTCAGCAGGTACAAAACAACCAATTTGTGCCAAAATAATAATCATTGCTAATTGCCGCATATATGTTGATTTACCACTCATATTCGGACCGGTAATCAAAAGAATAGAATTATCATTTTCCATTACTAAAGAATTCTCTACATATGGTTCATCCAACAAAGCTTCAACAACAGGATGTCTTCCATTGATAACTTCAATTCTTTTTTCTTCGATTAGTTCGGGTTTGATAAAACGATTGTTCATTGAGCTGATTGAAAAGGCGATAATCATATCAAAAAGAGCAATTGTTTTAGCGAGCAATTGCAAATCATAGGTTCGTTCTTTGACTTTTTCTCTTAGTTCCACAAACAAATTATACTCTAACTCAACAATAGCGTCTTCAGAGCCAAGGATAATTGCTTCTTTTTCTTTTAATTCTTGAGTAATAAATCTTTCTGAATTCGATAAGGTTTGCTTTCTTTCATAACCAAACTCATCTTTAACTAGGTCAATCTGTGATTTAGTAACCTCAATATAATAACCAAAAACACGGTTGTAACCGACTTTTAGTTTTTTAATATTAGTTCGTTCTCTTTCTTTTTCAACGAAACCTTCAAGCCATTGTTTAGCATTCGCTTTAATGTCTCTAACTTCATCGAGTTCTTGATTATAACCTGTTTTTATGAAAGATCCTTCTTTGATCGATTGTGGTGGGTTGGGAATGATTGCTTGATCAATTTCTTGAACCAATTCCGTAAAACCCGGTAATTCCGCTACTAATTCATTGGCATAATCATTTTCTAAACTTTTTAATGATGTAATTACATCTGGTATCACTGCTAAGGACTGTTTTAAATTCATTAAGTCTTTTGCATTAGCATTGCCAAATGAGACTCTACCAACAATTCTTTCCAAATCATAGACTTTCTTTAGTTTTTCGGTAATATCTTGTCTTGCGACAAAATTATTATTAAAACTTTCTACTAAAGTATATCTTTGGATAATCTGTGCTTTATCAATAAGTGGTCTTAAGATAGTTTGTTTTAAAAACCTTGAGCCCATTGCTGTTTGACATTTATCCAATAACCAAAATAAAGTATTGTTACCGGCTTTTGAGGTATAGGTTTCGGTTAATTCTAAGTTTTTCTTTGAGTTATTATCAATTCTTAAATAAGAAGTAGATTCAAAAACCTGTACTTTTTGCAAGTGTAATAATTCTCTTTTTTGAGTTTGTTCTAGATAATTTACTAGTAAAGCAAAGGCAGATAATAAATGCTTATCATAGATATCATTTACTAAGTTTCGGTAATACTTTTTTAATGTTAAATCATCGTTTATCGAAATGGTTAATTCATAATTACTTAGATTATGTTTGATTAGTTTATCAGAAAACTTTGAAGTAATAACTACTTCTTTAACATTTAGATTTAAGATTTCACTAAATAAGATATTAATGTCTTTAGGTACTTTTTCTAAATAGTTTTCTCCCGTAGAAAGATCAGAATAAGCAAGGATGTAAATCTCTGGACTTTCATAGATTGCAACAATGTAATTATTGTCTTTTTGTTTAATCGATCCGTCTTCTATAATGGTTCCTGGTGTAATTAACTTTACAACTTCCCTCTTAACAATTCCTTTAGCTGCATCTGCATCTTCGACCTGTTCTACTATCGCAACTTTAAACCTTTTCTCTACTAATTTTTCTAAATAAAGATTAACTGCATGGTAAGGTACGCCACACATTGGAACTCTTTCTTCTACTCCCGCATCTCTTCCTGTAAGTACTATCTCTAGCTCTTTTGAAGCGACAATAGCGTCTTGAAAAAACATTTCATAGAAGTCCCCAAGTCTAAAAAAGACTATATAGTCACTATAGTCTTTTTTTATTTCTAAGTATTGTTGCATCATCGGGGTATATTGGCTTATGTCTAGACTTTTCAAATTTAACTCCTTATGTTTTACCAAAAGACAGGGATGTTAAATGGTAGAACATTATTATTGCTATAATAGATGTAAGAGTAGGCTGCAAAGCCGATAATCGCTACTAGTAAAACAATAACAATTGTCCAGATAACTCTTCTTCTTTTTCTCTTTTTATAATATCTTTTAATTATAAGATTAATCTTTTCGTCAAGTAATTCTTTCTCTTCAGGTGATAAAAGATTGGAATCAGCAAGTGTTGGTTCTTCTGTAATAGTTGGGACCACTTCTTCAACTGGTTCTTCAGCTGGCTCTTGTTTTGGTTCTTCTTTAACCTTTTTCGGTTCAACTTTTTCTTTCTTAGGTTCTTCCTTAACAACTATTGGCTCTTCTATTACTTCTTCCTCTTCTTCCAGTTCTTCTTCCTCTTCCACTTCTTCAGGAATAATTTCTTCCTCAACTTCTTCTATAATAACTTCCTCTTCCACTTCATCCGCTATTTCTTCAGGAATATAGATATCTTCCACTTCTTCATCAACTAGTTCTTCAACTTGAACATCAGCTATAATATCTTCTTCAATTTCTTCGGCTGCAGAAGAAAGAGGAATATTATAATCAAATTTATCTTCATGGATTTCAGTATGATACATGTCAAGGCCAAACTTTAGATATTCAATCATATCCGTTTTCTTTAAATCAATCGATATTTTAAATCCTTTTTCTTTTGCGTATATCTCTAGTTCAAGTACGCTTTTGTTGTTTAACAATTCTGCTTCATCCGCATTCAACTGGAACTTAGCGGCTAAAATATCAACTAATCGACCTTTGTTGATTCTTCTTGGTATACTAACTCCATATTTTTGTCCAAGGTTTTTTAAATCTCCTAGAGTATAAGAAGTAATCATTTCTTCATCCCAATGATCCATTCTAATACCATCGATATAACCCTTAGCGGAGTAGAATACACCTTTAAAAACATTCATAAAATTTTGATATTTCATGACTTCTAAGTCTACAGCGTAATTATGTTGTAATTGTTCTAAATCTTTTAGGAAATTGTTTTTAACTTGTAATAATTCTTTATTTACATATAAAAAATTCAATAATAATTCTTTATATCTAGCTAAATCAAAATCAAGATTATAATTCTCAATCATCTTTTCAAGTAGAAAGATTGAGAAGTAATCATAGCCTCTTAAACGATACTGTAATTCATCCGTATATGTTTTATAGAGTTTCTCTTCAAATACATTCGTCCTTATAGTTTCTTTTAGAAGAAAACGGTGAACATAAAGTGGTATGCGAATTTCGTGTTTTGTTAGTAATTGCACTAAATCTTCTATAGGGATAACTACTAATCTTTTTGAAAAATCAAAAAATTCTTCATTTGTTTTAAATTTACTCATTATATCACCCTTTTTTTATTAATATATTATAATCTTACTATAAATTTTACTTTATTTCAATAGACTTACCCAATAATTTAGCGATTTCCTTTAATTTTTGTATAATTTATAATTTAAAAGAAAAATAAGAAGCGTTAATGCTCCTTATCTTCATTTACTATTTTTCCGTCTAATGACCAAGTCTTTGCCTCTTCAATATAGACATCAATTATCTGTCCTATTAAACGATCATCACCCTTAAAGTTTACTAACTTGTTGTTTTCGGTGTAACCTGATAAGACATCTTTTTGTGTTTTAGAATACCCTTCAACGAGTACTTTAACCGTTTGGTGAAGAAAACGATGGTTTCCTCTCGCATAACCTTGATTAACCAAATCATTTAAAATGTAGAGTCTTTGTTTTGCTTCTTCTGCAGGGATATTGTTTTCATATGCTGCTGCTGGCGTCCCTTTTCTTGGTGAATATATAAAAGTATAGGAACCTTCAAATCGTGCTTTCTCTACTAGATCTAAGGTCTCTAAAAAATCTTCATGAGTTTCCGTTGGAAAGCCAACAATAATATCAGTCGTTAGCGAAATATTAGGGATTTTTTTATAGATCCTATCTACTAAATCTAGATATTGTTCTTTCGTATACTTCCGGTTCATCTTCTTTAATACGTTGTTAGAACCAGATTGCACTGGTAGATGAATAAATGGCATAATGTTGTCATATCTAGCTATTACATCAATTATTTCATCAGAAAAGTCCTTAGGATGAGAAGTAGTAAATTTTATTCTTGGGATATCTAGTTCCGCTAAGTCAGCTAAAAGCTGAGCAAAAGAGTACTTTTCTTCAGAAAAATCAAGACCATAAGAATTCACATTCTGACCAAGTAAAGTAATTTCTTTATAACCTTGTTTGATTAATTCCTTTACTTCACTAATGATATAGTCTTTATGTCTCGAGCGTTCTTTACCTCTAGTGTATGGGACTATGCAATAGGTACAGAACTCATCACAACCAAACATAATATTTACCCAAGCTTTAAAACGGTTTTCTCTAACTTGTGGTAGTTTTTCAACAATGTCCCCTTCTTTTGAATAGACCTCAATAAGCCTTTTCTTTTCTCTTAAGACATAGTCTAAGTATTCGATCATTCTATTGACATTATGAGTACCAAAAACTAAGTCAACATGAGGATATTTTTTCATGATTCGTTCAACAACTTCTTCTTCTTGAGGCATACAGCCACTAACTGCTATTACTAAATCAGGATTTACTCTTTTAAAACTCTTTAGTCTTCCAAGTTCTCCAAAAACTTTGTTTTCAGCATTTTCTCTAATAGCACAAGTATTAATTAAGACTAAATCCGCTTCTTCGATGACTGTAGTTGCAATAAAACCTTGGTTTTCTAATAATCCTCTAATCACTTCTGTATCCGCTTCATTAGCTTGACAGCCATGAGTTTGAATTAAATACTTCTTACCCTCACCGATATTCTTGATTTCTGTTTTTGCATTATAGGTAACAGTATTACTATTATCTTTTGTTCTTTTTCTTGCGTTATTTAAATTAGGTTTTGTTATTCTATCCATAATCATCTCATCTTCTCTTCAAATATATTGATTCTTTCAATCTTTCTATTTTCCAAATCTAAAAAAACTGCATTGAACTGAAGAACAGAATCTTCTTGTGGTTTTACTCTTTCTGGAACACCTGACAAAAACTTCCTGATTCCCTGTTCAACGTTGCCACCGATAATTCCATATTTAGCTCCTGTCATCCCTACATCAGAGATATAAAGGGTGCCTTTCGGTAAAACAATATTATCAGCTGTTGGCACATGTGTATGTGTACCAACAATTGCATCGACTCTACCATCTAAGTAATAAGCCATCGCGTATTTTTCTGAGGTTGCCTCTGCGTGAAAATCAACAATAATATAATCTGCAGTTATTTCAGCTAATAATTCATCCATCTTAACAAAGGGATTATCGGTAGGATCATGCATAAAAATCCTTCCAATTAGATTGATAACTGCGATTTGTTTATCGTTATATTTAATAATTACATATGGTTTACCCGCTGTATTTTTCCCATAGTTTGCAGGTCGAATTACATAGGGCAAATCTAGGACTTCACGGTAATCGTTTCTTGAAAAAGCATGATTTCCTAGAGTGAAAACATTTACCCCTTGCGATAAATAATCCTTGTATGTTTTTAAGGATAACCCATTTCCTTTTTCAATATTTTCACCATTTACAATGATGAAATTCGGTTTGTAATTCTGTTTTACTTGTTGGAAGTATTTATTAAAGGCCAATTGACCAAGTTCCATATATACATCCCCAATAAATAATACTCTCATATTTTACTCTTTTCTTAGGATATCAAAATAATTGATATCAGGTAGAATTTCTATAAAATCCCAAAACTTTTTTTCTTCAATGAATTGAAAGATCTTTGTTTCAGAAAAATAAGCTACTGCCTTTACTTCAAAATCATCAAGAACTAATTTTTCTAAATCCACATCTTGCTTTATTTTAAAAATTTCAATTATGAAATTAGAACGTGAGTTTTCGACAAAAATTCTGTTTAAATACTGTATTTTATCCCGTTCTAACTCTAATCCCATTTCTTCTTTTGTTTCTCTAATAACTGTTTCTAAAGGTGTTTCTCCAGCAATACATGAACCAGCTGTAGGAGCCCATTGATAGGGAATGGTATCCGTTGTTTTATTTCTTTGTTGGACAAGATAATCAACTTGAGAGTTCTGTATCCAAACATGAACAATCTTATGATATTCACCAGGTAACGTTTTATTGCCTCTAACTAAAGTTTTATCAATCAGTAAGTTATCTCTGTTATATAAGTCAAATAATTCCAAAATCATGTCCTCCAAATACAAAGCCTTCCAACTGGAAGGCTACTGTTTGTTATTTTGCAATATCTTGAGCTCTAGTTTCACGAATAACTGTGACTTTGATTGTTCCAGGGTAGCTGAGTTTTTCTTCAATTTGTTCTTTGATTTCTTTAGCAACTACGTGGGCTCTAGCATCATCGATTTCGTTAGGTTTAACAATAACTCTAACTTCACGACCTGCTTGAATAGCAAATGCTGATTCCACACCTTTAACTTGAGAAGAGATTTCTTCTAGTTGTGTTAAACGGTTAATGTAGTTTTCTAATGATTCCGATCTAGCTCCCGGTCTAGCTGCTGATAAAGCATCAGCTGCCGCAACAATTACACCAATTACTGTTGATGATTCACTGTCGCCATGATGGGAAGAAATTGCGTCTAAAACTGCTTCATGCTCATGATATTTTCTTGCGATTTGTAAACCGATATCAACATGTGAACCTTCAATTTCATGATCCACTGCTTTACCGATATCATGAAGTAAACCTGCTCTTTTAGCTATTACTTCATTTTCACCTAATTCAACTGCCATTTTACCAGCTAAAAAAGCTGTTTCAATTGAGTGTTTTAAAGCGTTTTGTCCATAAGAAGATCTGAAATGCATTCTTCCTATTAGTTTTGTTAAGTCTGGATGAACTCGGCCAATTCCTGTTTCAAATACAGCTTCGTCCCCTTTGTCTCTAATAAATTGATCCACTTCAACTCGCATTTTATCGACGATTTCTTCGATTCTTGCTGGATGGATTCTTCCATCTTGAATTAAAGCTTCTAAAGATTTCTTTGCTACTTCACGTCTTATTGGATCAAATCCCGATAAGACAACTGCTTCTGGAGTATCGTCAATAATTAAATCAACTCCTGTAAGCGCTTCAAGGGTTCTAATATTTCGACCTTCACGACCGATTATTCTTCCCTTCATTTCATCATTTGGTAAAGTAACTACACTAACTGTTGTTTCAGCAGTTACATCTTGTGCTAGTTTATGAATTGCGTTGGTAATAATTTCTCTTGCTCGTTTTTGCGCTTCATTCTTTGCTTTTTCCTCTTCGTCTCTAATGAAACGATCAATATCACCAATCATGTCTTCTTTTACGCGCGCCATGATTACTTCGCGTGCTTGTTCTACAGTGTAGTTAGCAATTTCAAATAGTTTGTCATTTTGTTCTTTGATTAAATTTTCCAATTCAAGGTTTTTCTCATCAATAGCGGATTTTCTTTGATCTAAAGTTTCTTCTTTTCTGTCTAAATTTAGCTCACGTTTATCTAAATTAGAAGAACGGCGTTCTAATAGTTCTTCTCTCTGATGTAATTTATTCTCAAGAGAGGCCACAGTGGCCTTTTTCTCTTTCAATATCTTATCGTTTTCTAAATTTAAATTGTGAATTTCTTGTTTAGCTTCTAATAATTTTTCTTTTTTAATCCGTTCCGCTTGAGATACTGCTTTGTCAATTATACCTTGTGATTTATTTCTTGCAGTTTGAAAGCCTTTTTCAACTACTGCTACTCTAACAATAAATCCAACTAGTCCACCAACAATTAAACCTAATAAACTGGAAATAATAATAATTACTGCATCTGGCATTTTTATTATCTCCTTTTCTGATTTAATTTTTATATATATAAGAGTAGTTTTAATACAACGAATATATTTAATATTACCTTATATATTATATATTATTATCTGCTTGTAGTCAAAAGATATTTCTTAAATCGGAAAAATAATAATTTTCTAAAAAAAAGAAAAACCCAAAGGTTTCTCTATTTTTGCATATTTGCTTTTATTTGTTGGTAAATCTCTTCATATACTTCTGGATTTTCTTCTAAGTATTTCTTAACATTCTCGCGACCTTGACCAACTTTTGCATCATTATAAGAGTACCAAGAACCACTCTTCTTAATAATATCCATCTCAACCCCGATATCAACAATTTCACCAGTTTTTGAGATTCCCTTGCCAAAGACGATATCTAATTCACAGGTTTTGAAAGGAGCAGCTACTTTATTCTTTACTACTTTTACCCTTGCCTTATTACCAACGATATCCGTTCCTTCTTTGATTTGTTCCCCACGTCTGATTTCTAGTCTTACTGATGAGTAGAATTTTAATGCTCTACCACCTGGAGTAGTCTCAGGATTACCAAACATTACTCCTACTTTTTCTCTAATTTGGTTAATAAAGATAGCGATACATTTACTTTTTGATAATGCTCCAGAGAGTTTTCTCATGGCTTGAGACATCAGTCTAGCTTGTAAACCAACATGACTATCTCCCATTTCACCCCTAATCTCTGCTTCTGGTACTAAAGCAGCTACACTATCGATAACTAATAGATCAATTGCCCCTGAGCGGATTAAAGCTTCAGCAATTTCTAATGCTTGTTCACCAGTATCAGGCTGAGAAAGAATGAGTTGATCAATATCAACACCTAGGTTCTTTGAGTAGGTTGCATCTAAGGCATGTTCTGCATCAATAAACGCAGCGTAACCACCGGCTTTTTGAGCTTCCGCTATTGCATGTAATGCAAAGGTTGTCTTACCACTAGACTCTGGTCCATAGATTTCCACAATTCTTCCCCTTGGATAACCAAACACACCTAAAGCTTGGTCTAAAGCTAGTGAACCAGAAGAGATGGTTTCAATATCCATTGCCCGGTTTTCACCGAGGATCATAATTGATCCTTTACCATATTCTTTTTCAATATTCTTTAATGCTAATTCTAAATTCTTTTGTCTTGTTTTATCATCCATTAACTATTTTCCTCCTAGTCTAGTTAAATAATACAACTTATTAGCCAATATTCTTTAAATTTCTTTTAAAATTATACTTTTGTTTTTTAGAAAATAATCTATTCCAGAAATGATTGTCAAAATCACAGATATATTTACTAAAACAATCCCGATGATATTTAATACATGGATATCCTGAGGCATAACGAAGAAGTAATATACAAGAGTTATCATCGTAAAAGCTGCTTTATATTTCCCAAGTTTTCCAGCTGGTAAAACTTTTCCTTCACCAATAGCTACTAAACGAATAGAAGTTACGATTAGTTCTCTTGAAATGATAATCCAGATTACCCAAAAAGGCATCCATAACGCAAGGTTACTTAAGGTAGTTCCGTTATTACTTATATAATAGCTATGAAAAATTAATAAGGCAGTTATCACTAACAATTTATCAGCTAAAGGATCAATAAATTTACCAAAGGTTGTGACAATATTTCTTTTTCTAGCAATTTTTCCATCGAAATAGTCCGTAACTGCTGCAATTATAAAGAGGACACCCATCAAGTATAATTGATAATCACCAAGATATTCTCTTAATAGAAAGAGAATAACGATAACTGGAATGATTAATATTCTGATCATTGTCAATTTATTTGGTAAGTTCATAATTACTCCTCATCTGGTAGGTTAACATTATGATAAATATCTTGGATATCATCAACCATATCAGCCATGTCTAAGAAATGCTTAAACTTACGAAGATCTTCTTCTTCTAAATCTATTTTTGAACTAGGTAGCCAAACTACGCTATCAGAATAAAATTCCAATTCTTTTCCTGTAGATTTTAATGATTCTAAAATATGGTCTAAGTCACTAGGTTCACCAGTAACCATAACAATATCTTCATCCGTTTCAATATTGGATACTTCACAATCATTAGCAATTAATGCTTCCAAAGCTTCATCTTCAGTTAAACCTGAGAAACTAATATAGGAACAGTATTGATACAGATATGAAACAGAGTTTTGTACGCCTAGGTTTCCCCCGGTCTTTGTAAAACAATTCCTGACATCAGTGTAAGTCCGGTTCATATTATCGCTTAAACATTCCAAAATAATAGTGGAACCACCTGGCCCGAATCCTTCGTATCTTGCTGGTGTATAGTCTTCACCAACACCACTTTTTGTTTTCTCAATATTTCTTTTAATAACATCACCAGGCACTTGATTTTGCTTAGCTCTTTCAATTACTCTTTTAAGATTTAGGTTGCTATCGGGATCTGCTCCACCTGTTTTAGCAGCCATATATATTTCTTTTCCAAATTTAGCATATAATTTTGATTTTTTTGCAGCAGTTTTTTCCATTGCTGCCTTTCTTACTTCATGTGCTCTTCCCATACTAAATTCACCTTCTAATTATTGTATTTTCTTTGTTTAAATCAATTTTTTGTAAATGGTATAAATGTCCTAATGCTCTTTTAAAAGCTGATTTTGACATATGAAAAACGCGATAGATATCTTCAACATCAGATTTGTCAGTATAAGCCATTTTTCCTCCATGGTCTAGTAAATACTGATAAATAATTTGTGCGTCTTTTTCTAACATAACTTCTTTTTGTTCTATTAAACTCCCAGAATAGTTTCCAGTTTCATTTTTATTGATTATTTTTATTGTTAACATTTGTCCTAATCTTACTTGATCACGATAATTATTATGATGAACAAAGATTTCATGTCCTTGATCAGTAAAAGCAATTATTCCATTTTCAAGTAAATATTGGACATGAGCATCATAACTTTCGGATTTGATTAAATCTTCTGGTTTAGGTAGATATAATGATAATTTGTATCTGCTAATCATTTCCGCAAAAAGACGATTGTTCTTATTCTTCATTGTGACCCAAAGTTTATCTTTAGGCTTAGGCCATAGTTTCTTGTTTGTCGGTAAATCATCAATACTAAGTAGTAAATCTTTTACCATTTCATAATAGAGAAAGACTCCATAATTGTAATTAAATGATACAACTTCTAAAAGTGCAGCTTGCTCTAATGATAAAAGTGGTTCTTTAGTTGAAGCAGTAACTCTTCCTTGATTATCGTCATAGAGAAAAACACGAATCTTCTCACCATCTTCATAGGGTCGCTCAGCTTCTTTTTTATGGAGAAATATTTCTTGGATTCCATCAGTTAAAATATAGCTGATATCCGCTTCTCTTTTGACAATAAGTTCGTTAAATTTTCCTAAAATCATAATCTAAATGTAACTCCTAATCTTGAGTATATTTATACTCAAAAGTATTATACCAAAAAAAGAGAGATAAGTCTATATATCTCTCTTCAAGGATTGATAGTTTTATCCATATCTCTCGACTTTTTCTTTCTCAATAAGTTGTCTGGAATTAATCTGGAATTTTCTTGTATAGTCTCTTAAAGAATAACCACAATCCTTCCAACCTAAATCCATCGCTTTTAAAATATAATTATAGAATAAACCTAAGACATCTTTTTCTTCATAGGCTTGCATTGCAAAGACAAGATTGTATTTCTTATTGATAATTATATACTGCTTATACATACCAGCCGCCATTAGGTCTTCACCTACCCAGAAATGATAACCATAGAAAAACTTAGAGTTTTCATCTTTTATATGTGGTTTAGCAGCGTCTTCTAGGTATGACTTACTTACTACCTGTTTATCTTCCCAAAGGCCATCATTTAAAATTAGATGTCCGAATCTTGCCATATCATTCACACTTATGTTTAAACCAGTACAACCAAAGGAATAGTCGTTTATCGCATCCCATGAAGGTTTTTCCATAGAGATGGTCTTATATAAGTACTCATTTAAAAAATCATTTAGGGACTTGCCAGTGACTTTAGTGACGATAGCTGATAAGATAAAACTGGAAAAATTATTATACATAAATTTTGTTCCTGGTTTATCACTTAGTTCAACATTAAAAAAAGTTGAAAAAGGTTCTGTTTCGATTGTAAGATTTCTAAACACATCTTCAAGTTGACCTACAGTCATTGTCAGTAAATGTTTTATCTTTAACTCTTCATAGCCAGGAAGGTAATCTTTTACTTCTTCATTAAAGAAGAATAAGACATAGTCTTCCAAACTTATTAATTTTAAATCAATAAGAATTCCAATAGCTAATGATGTAAATGATTTTGAGATTGAGTAAGTATTTTCTCTTCTAAACTCATCGAAACCATCTGCATAAGCATCAAATACTTTTGAACCTTGATGCAATAATAGCATTGAGTGAATATTATATTTTTCTTTCTCAATCTTATCAAACATATCAACTAAGATACCTTTATTAATATTTGCTTCTTTACATGATACTTTGTTAAACTCTTGCTTAGGGAAAATCATCATTACCTCCTAAATATTGTTTTTTATAATTTCTTTATAGAAGTTCAAGGCTTCTACTAATGTATTAATCTTTATTGATTCATCATTACCATGAATTTTTACTAATTCTGAGTTATCCATTCTAATCGGCGAGAATCTTAATGCTGCATCACTAATTTCTGAGTAGAAACGACAATCTGTTCCACCCAACATAACATAAGGACTAACAATTGCATCAGGGAAACATTTGTTAATGATTTGTTCCAGATACTTATATCCTGGATTATGAATGTCAACTATTTCTGAAGTTTCACGTTGATCAGAAATAGTGGCTTCAACGTCATATTTTTCAGCTATTTTCTTAATTACTTGATAACTCTCATCCACGTTTTGAATAGGATGTGTTCTTAGATTTGCAATAACATATGCTTCAGCTGGAATTACGTTTTCAGCATCGGAACCTTTCATCATTGTAAAAGCTAAAGTTGTTGATAAAAGCGCTCTGCCATAAGGACTAATCTTTGGCAAAAGCCAAGTAATTAAACCTTTAAATAACCACATATTACCAAAGAGATATTTATAAATACCTTTCATGGAAGAACTTGCTGTTTTAAATAGTGTTTCAACTTCCTTAATCATTTTTGTTTTAAAAGGAAAATTCTTTTCTAAATCATGAACCAAAGCAGATAATCTAGCTATTGGTGTGTTTTTAGGTGGTGTTGATGAATGGCCACCAAAACTCTTAGCTGTTAATTTGATATTAACATATCCTTTTTCCAAAATACCAACTACTGCCATTGGTCTTGTTACAGTTGGTAAAGCATTTGTTAATACGGTACCACCTTCATCAACTACAAGAAACGGTTTTACCTGATGCTTTTTTAACCATTCGACTGTTAGCAATGCCCCAAACCCGCTGGTCTCTTCATCGGTTGAACTTGCTAGATAGATATCATGTTCAGGGATATATCCTGATTCAAGCAAATCTTCACAGGCTTGATAGAAACTAAAAACAGTAGATTTTGTATCAAGAGAACCTCTACCAAACAATTCGCCTTCGATAATCTCACCAGCAAAAGGATCTGTCTTCCAAGTTGATTTCTCTGCAGGAACAACATCAATGTGACTCATTAAAACAATGGGTTTATCGCTTTTTTTACCTTGCCATTTCAAGATGATAGATTCACCTTTAAATTCTTTTACTTCCATGTTAGCAAAAACTTTGGGGAAGAGTTCTTTCATCTTTGTTTTTAAATCAATAAATGGTTGGGCATTATCTAATTCTTCGTCATAAGATAGCGTTTTTATCTTAATCATTTCTTTCAATCTTTTCGCAAGAGCTTCCTCTTTTGAAAAATCCAATTCTAGTTGATGCTTCGCTATTGGAGTTTTTATAAACAAGGTGTTGATGAAAGCAATGAAAAGTAATAATACTAAACAAGCAAGAAGCCCTAAAAATATATATAAAAAAATCATAGACTACCTCCTAAATGAGATTCTTTTTCCATAATATCCTTGCAAATAAAATAGAGATTAGTGCTGCTAAAACAATAACAATTACGATATTACCATAGACAAATTTTGGGGCAATTATACTTATAATTATCACAAATACCATAGGTGCAATTACCAATTTTAAATTATTCTTAAAATACTTATAACCTAACGCTCCAAATAAAGCAGAAACAACCCAGTTGAAAGCTGGTTGAAGGACCTCTGAATTTAAAATAGGTCTTAAAGGAATTAACAAAGCTACACCTAAACTCATAATCACAACTGTGGTAATGGATGAGTAAGCAACAGCTATAGTTGATACGATCTCATTTTCTTCCGTATTAATCTGAGTGCCAACAATCTCTCTAGCATTCATAACACAAGGTATTTTTAGGTTCACTAAGTTACCGGTGATAAAAGCTAAATAAGTCCCAGATGTTCCTAGAATTGGACCATAAGTTAATACTTCAATAATTCCTCCTGGTAAATAGAGGATTGATAAGGCCATTACACCTACTACCAATTGGTTTACATTTGGACTTACCCCAGTAATAACCCAAATTAATGTCGGTACTAAAAACATGATAAAAATTCCAATTACTGTGAATATCCTACCATAAAGATGCATCTTAGCACGGTATTCTTTCATTAGTAGATACCTCCTAAGCCTAAGAAAACAGCAATAGCCATTCCTAAAATCATCGATAGAGAAAGTTGAAAGTTTTCTAACCATTTTTGATTCTTCTTTTGGACAAGATAATCAAACAAAGCCATAAATACAAAACTAGAAATAAACACAATTAAAGGAACAAAAGTAGTCTTATCTAAAATATTACCACTATAACTGCCATCAACAATTTCTCTGACTTCATAGTTGATCATCTTAGAAAAAGCATCACCAAAATACGCTGCGATTAAACCAATAAAAACGGATTGAAAAATTAGATTAGCAAATGATTTTTTATCCGATACATTCGCTTTATCAATAATTTTTTCTTGATATTTCTTAAAAAAGAATAAGGCGAATAAACTACCCCAGATAATTGCGATAGTCATTACAAAACTGATAGTCACAAAGTTTTGAACTGTCAGAGTAGCTACACTTACACCCTCTGCCGCAACACTAACTGCCATCAGTTCATAATGCAATGCTCCAAGAACACTTAATCTAATCCAAGGTAATGGAACACCAAGTAGTCCTGCCATTGTGATAACGCCAATAAAAATTCCAATTGAAGGTAGAATCGAAAAACTAATACTAGTAATAATCGTTTTCTTAATATCAGCTTTAGCCATTCCTAATGCTTTTGCTCGTTTTTTCGCTTTAAAAGCAAAAAATAGAGATCCAGCAATAATAAATAGGGTTACCAAAGCACCAATTAAGTACATCCACCAAGCTTCTTTAACTAAGTTAACATCTGTAGCTGCCAAAAAATATGTCATAGAATCCTCCAAAATATATAGTTTATTTTACCTTTTTATTACCATAAAAACAACAGGATATCTCGTAAAAAGAAAAAAATTACAAGCTTTAACTTGTAATTATTTCTTTTTCTTCTTACCAAGGTATCTTTCTTCTTCGGAAAAGATACAACCGCAATATTTTTGCATATAAAGATTCGCTTCTCTTGCCAGTCTTTGACCTTCTCGAAAATGTGGTCTGAAATCTGTATAAAAGAATTCAATACCTACATCCTTAGCAACTTCTTCAGCTATCTCTTTTAGTCTTTCATGCAGTTGATAAGGACTTATTAATAAGGTTGTTGAAAAGGCATCATAGCCATCTGTCTTAGCTTTTATAGCAGTTTCTTCTAATCTACTTCTATAGCAACCTTCACAACGAAACGTTTCATCTTCAACTGCTTTTTTGACAAAATCTTTTAGACCATACTCATCATTAATTAATAAATCAAGATCAATCGACTCTGCGTAATCAATCAAAGCATTTAAACGGTTTTTATACTCAATATAAGGATGAATATTAGGGTTATACCAATACCCTGTTACATGATGACCAAGTTCTCTTAATGTTTTAACACTCATAACCGAACATGGGCCACAACAAATATGTAATAAAATTTTCATAAAAAATCACTTCTTTCTTAAGACATTGTTACCTTTTCTACTGCTTTTTGATAATTAAACTTAGCAGATTGATTATATAACTTTTTCGCTTTGATATCATCCTTTTCAAGTCCGAGCAAACCATTCTCATACAACTTAGCTAAAGTATATAACTCTTCACCATCTGCTGGGTTTTCACAAGCTTTTAACAACCACTTCAAAGCGTTTTGAGGTTCTTTATCTTGTAAGATTTCAAACATCCTTACCATTGCTCTTGTGAAGTCTTTACTAGCAGCTAATTCATACCAATAACGAGATACTTTTGGAGATTTCTCTGAAAAATTATCTTGCTTATATAAATCACCAAGCAAGTACATAGAATAAAGAGCATTAACTTCTTGATGAAGAGGACTATTTACATAGTCTATTAGTAACTCTTTAATATATTGATACTTGGAATCTTGTTTTTTCTTTTTCTTCTTTTCCAATAACAAACTATCGTAAATAATGGTTGCTAGTTTGTACTTAGCTCCTAGATTGCCTAATTCAATTGCTTTTTCAAAAGCTGATGTAGCGTGATCTAAACTTTGCTCTACACCAATACCTTTATCATAGAATACCCCTAACCAATAATAAGCATTCGCATGATTCTTTTTGCTTGCTTGACTCATAAATTGAAAAGCACTTGCGTCGGTAGAATTTTTAATTTGCTTTCGGTAATGTAATAATCCTAAATTGATTAAAGCATCCACTTCTTCTTGTTTCGCTGCTTCCAAATAATAATCTCTAGCTCTAGCAAATGATATTTCTACACCCTTTCCTAAACGATAGATATCACCCAAGCTATTTTTAGCTTTAGGATTGTTTCTTGTCGAAGCAATCTCTAAATAATCTCTAGCCCTTTCAAAGTCTTGTTGTACCCCTTGTCCATAAAGATAGGATAGGCCTAGCCCTAAATATCCGCTTTCGTTATCAAGATCATAAAGCATTTTAAAATACTTGCTTGATTTATCAAAATTAATCTTAATAAAATCATTTCCATAATAATAAGCAAAAGCTGTTCTTTTTAATGCATCAATATTTTTTAAATTAGCTAGAATTTCATCGTAATAAAACCACATCTCTTTACGGTATAGTTCCGAGTGTTTCTTTAAATAAGTATGAGGTTCAAGATAAAGTTCTTTTAACTTGTTTATTGCAGAAATATTATTGCTTGTAGCCGCCTTGTCTAAGTAGAAAAAACCAGTTTCAAAATCATTCTTGATTTTTTTACCAGTAAGTAATAAGTCACCTAATAAAAACATACCTTCCGTATTATTGTTCTGTGCACTTAGATTAAAATACTCATAGGCTTTACTTTCATTCTTTTTAGTACCGATTCCTAAGAGATGAAACTTCCCAAATAAGTGATAACTATCAACTTCATTTAGATGAACAGCGTTTTCTAAATATTTAAAAGCTTTCTTCTTGTTTTTCCTTACCCCAGTACCATTAAGATAAAGGTCAGATAATTTGACATAAGCTAAGGGATATTCTAAAAATGCAGCTTTCTTAATATAATCAATTGCTTGTTTATAATCTTCTTTTTCTAAAAAATACTTTCCGACATTAAATAAGCCAACTGGATTATTTAAATCTCCAGCTTGTTTGTAATAGGTAAAGGCAACCTCAATATTCTTTTCAACACCTTGTCCATAGAAATACTGATCACCTAAATCATTTAAATCTTTAGGAGTTTTACTGTTTACCATATCAATACCCTCTTATAGCCTGTAAGGCAATATTTGCTCGATCATGTCCGATTTTTGTGGCAAGTTCATAGAACTTAGCAGCTTTTACATAGGAAGAGTCGACCCCTTCACCAAATTCATAAGCTTGACCGAGACGATAATAGATCTCTGGATTTTTTAACTCTTGATATCGAAAGAGAATTTCATAAGCTTTTTCAAAATCCTTTTCAACGCCAATACCATCTTTATAGATTTCATAAAGGGTAATCACTGCTTGAAGATGCTGTTCTTTAGCAGCTACTTCTAAAAATGGCATTGCTTCTTCAACCTGATACTTACTGACTAATGATTTCCCTGCAAGATAAATCTCTTCAGTAGTTCTTACGTCTGTCTTACTCTTAGTATCTAATAAACGGAAATGATTCATCGCTTCAATAGAACCAGCTAATAATGCTTTATTAAGCCATTTATAAGCATTATTCAAATCTTGTTTCAAACCATCACCTTTAAGGTAAAACACACCAATTTTATACATTGCAAATGGATTGTCATTCTTCTGAAGTTCATTGTAAATCTTAATAGCATTAGCCAATGATTTTTCGACATGCTTACCATGTTCATAAAAATTAGCCAAACGCAATTTAGCATTTTCAGAATTAGGCGCTGCTTGATAGAGTTTAAAGGCTTGTCCAAGGTCCTTTTCGGTGCCTTTACCCTCTTCATACATTTTTCCCAACATATAGATACCCTCTTCACAAAGGCCTTCCCATGAGGTTTTAAAATGCTTAAAAGCTTGTTGGTCATCCTGTTCAACAAACTGACCATAATAATACATCAATCCCAGGTAATATGCTGCTTCTGGAGAATCTTTGAGGCACTTCTTAAAACCGTTAAAAGCTTCTTTAAAGTTCTTTGCTATGTACGCATCTTTAGCCCTTACTAATACATCATTATTAGCCATCTTATCACCTTCTTATTAATAGTATATCATAACTCGACTTTTTTTAAGTCTTTGTTCATAATGGAATATAGATATAAACTGATAGGTTTATCAATCTTATCTTTTAGAAAATCATAATATCCGTGTAATTGCTTGATGTATGCTTCATCATAAATATTCTTTAATTTAAAATCTATGATAGTAACTTTAAAGTGATCTATTACTAATAAGTCCATAATACCTCGATGAACTTGATTGTCTTCTTCTTGATAAAACTCGTATTCTTGGTAGAAACTAGGATTCTTAAAGCTCTTAAACAAATTAGAGTTTACCAAGGTATTCAAGGAGTCTTGCAATTCTTTAGGGAATTCTGTAATGGATTCATTAAAATTATTGTAATCTACTTTTTCTAACAATTGATGATAGTAATTACCATAATCGATCAATTTAATTATATCATCTTCTAAGAATGAATTCATTGATTTTGAATACCTATTTGTGGATTTTTCTTCTTTTGGGAAAGAAAATTGCTGATATTTAATCATCTTATCGCTCTTGTGTAAACCATAATCAGTATTTTGCACTTCAGGTATAACGAAATCAGTTTTAACAATCTTACTAAAGTCATAGACTTGATAAAGGAGATGTTTAAAACTTAAAAACTTCTTTGTTTGTTTTTCAATCAATGATTCGTCATGTTCAACGATTAAACAGAGATTGTTTATCGTTCTAGTTAAAGCAACATAAAACAATCTAATCTTTTCTGACAAGTTTTCTTGTTCTATTTGCTTGAATAACAAATCTTGTAAAAAATTTCGGTAAAACCCATCATCATATGCCTTAGTAAGGATCCCCATGCTTTTATCAAAAAGGAAATTTTCTTTATTTTCCGTGTTATTAAATTGTTTTGATAAGCCTATAGCATAAACAACAGGAAATTGTAAGCCCTTAGACTTATGAATTGACATAAGTTTTATTGCATTATTACTTCTTTTAGTCTCTGAGTATTCGATGTCTAATTCTCTTAACTCATTTATATTTTCTAAATATTGAATTAAATCGATATATAAGAATGTCTTAAAACTTTTCACTTTCATTAAGAAGAAATCTAGCTTTTCTTCTTTTTTTCCTGGATTATCTAAATAAGCGATTTGTTTATAAATATTTAATTGTTGATAGATCTTTTCGACAATCGCAAATGGAGGAAGGATGTTCATATGTTCTATTAATGACAAGAGATCATGATAGATTTTGCCTAGACTAGGGTATTTGTTTAAAACGATTAAGTCTTCTGGTTTATGAACTTCTTCTAAAACTAAAAAATCAATAATTTCCTCATCTTTAACTTGATAAACAAACGATCTAGCACAAGCATAGATTGCAGATTTAAAGTGTTTAGCAAAGTAATCTTGATCATTAAAACAATTAAGCAGAATTAAAAACTGGGTAATGAACTGAATTTCATCACTTAAAAAGAATGGTTCATCGCTATATATTTCAATTGGAATATTATATGTCGCGATGATTTTACCATAGTTATTGAACTCGGTTTTTCTATCCACAAGAATAGTTATATCTTTGTACTCTAACTCTTTATGAACTTTTGTCTTTAAGTCATAGATTGTTTCTTTGTTAACTATTCTTTTTATAATGTCTTGAGCGATAAAATGCGCTTCTATCTCAGCTCTTGATAGTTTAGGATATTGTTCAAGGATTAAATCCTTATCATAACTAATGATTTTAAAACATTCAGGGTCGTGTAACAAGAAATCATCATCATAACCGGTAATTAAAACTTGTTCATTAACATAATCAATACCGCCTAAGTTTTTACTCATTACTTTTTTAAAGATTTTATTAATCTCAGCTAAAACATATTTATTGGAACGAAAGTTTTCTTGTAAAAAAATTGCCTTACCGCCATCTCCAGCTTGATAATTATCAAAAATCCTTAAGAAATTCTTAGGGTTTGCATCTCGAAAACGATAGATGGATTGTTTGACATCACCAACCATAAATACGTTGTTATTGCTGATAAGGGAAATAAAATAATCTTGTAAATCATTGGTGTCTTGATACTCATCAATGAGTATTTCGTCAATCTCATTTTGATACTTCGTTTTAATTTCAGGAAAACTTTCAAGTAAATCAATCGAGAAAAACATAATATCTTCAAAAGAATATAAATTTTCCTGTTTTTGAAACAAGGAATACTCATCAAGATACGCTTTCGTTATCTCTAATAACATGTTTACAGAAGGTTTGGTAGAGTTAATACTATTTATTAAGCTATCCTTAGATGTGATATTCATCTTTTTAAAACTGTTGCTGATATTTTTGATCTCATCGATAATTTCTGGTTTATCAAACTCTTTTATTGCTGGTTTTCTAGGAAAGCTATGATTATTAATCGCGTTGATAAAATCATCATTGCAATCCGTACTCAAAATGGTATCAACAATCTCATTCACTGTGTTTAAATATTCCGTAATCCGCTCATCATTCAAACTAAGATTATCCAAGAATTCTTCTTGAAAACTTTGGTATAATCCGGTAATTTCAGTTTTTATATCTTCAAGGTAGTTATTCGCATTAGCTATAATAAAGTCATTAGATAGATAATAATCATCATAGTTTGCTATCCTGCTTCGATAATCTGGTAATTTACGCAATGCTTCACCAATATTATAAACTGCTTGATAAAGCCAATTATCGGACTTCTGAAAGTATAGTTTAAAGAAATCTTTAAATTCTTTTGTACCTTCTTTATAGAAATGTTTTACGACATCGTTAATCAATTCTTGTTTTCTAATTTTAATCAAAACGGAATCACTGATTTCAATACTCTTATCAAGACCTAGGAGGTAATGATACTCTGAAACTAATCTGAGACTAAAAGCATCAAACGTTGAAATAATAGCATTATCAGCTTTAGCTATTTGTTCTTCTAGGCCTAATTTATCGAACTCTTTTAAAATTCTTGATTTCATCTCTTCTGCTGCAGCTTTGGTAAAGGTTAGGATAATCAACTTATCAATATCAACACCAGATTTAATTCTTTCGATAACTCTTTCCTTAAGAACACCAGTTTTACCTGAACCTGCACTAGCACTTACTAAGATATTTTGACCCTTAAAGTTTATCGCTTCTATTTGCGAAGGTGTATACTTCATGTTCTTTCACCTCCTAGAATTTTGTTTTTTGAGTAACAAATACTAAAGAAGGAACAATACTCACAACTAATAGAATCTTGTGATTTTGGACTAAGCTCATATACGATTGGTTTTATGATAAAATCACCTGATTTTATCTTACAGGCTGCAGATTGAATAAATTCTTCTGTTTTTCCTAGTAAGACTACCATATCTTTATTAGGTATCACACTATTAGAATTTTTTGAAATAGAACCGTCTTTTTTTGCTCTTAAACCTCTTATACTACTCACTGATGGGTCAATTCTTTTGATAACTTCATCTTGGTCTAAGACAATACCTTTCATTTTAAAATCACTTGCTTTATCTTTATCCTTCTTTTCTAAACTGGTTCGTTGATAAAGTAATCCAGCAGGTAGTTTATCTGGAAATAGGTTTTTACAGGCAAGAAGATAAAATGGTAATTGTAATTTGTAACCCTTATTAAACTCATCAAGAGTAAAATCTTTATCACTATACTTGTAATCAATAACAAGAAGATAATTCTTTTCCTCATCAATCATCACTTTGTCAATATAACCACTTAAGGAAAAGAGCTCATCAAATTTTTGATTAATTTTTGTTTCTGTATAAATCTTTTTAAATAAACTGCTTGCTTCGAACTGATTCACAACATCGATGATCACTTCAACATTTTCAGTAACAATCTCAGAAAAAAGCTTAAACTTATATTCCTCTGTTTCAGGGAAATTATATTGTTTTAAGATATCATTTATCTTAATGTCTTGCTTTATTAATCTTAGTTCTAACGCTTTATGAATAACATTACCAATGAAGGTAAAGATATTATCTGAGAAATCATCTAGTTTCAATAAATAATTTAAAAAATAACGAAATGGACAAAGATTATAAGTTTCTATTTTAGCTCCGCTTAGGGTATTGTTTTTTTGGAGTAAAACTCTTAAAGTATCGGGATTAATACCTGTAAACTGCGGGATAAATTGATAAAGCTCCGTTTCAAATGTATTATTTAATATTTCTAGTTTTTCTGATTGTATTCTATAGTTATTTAAATCATAAAGTTTCTTTGCATATTCTAATAAATCTAAGCTAGGTAGGTAACTCGTACAAGTCTCTTTAGGCTTATAACTTACTTCGTTGATTGTTCTACTTAAATCAATCCGTGATTTTATTGTTTCATCGATAACTTCTTCTGGATAGCTTATAATTAAATGTTTCATTAAATCAAGTTTTTTACTGACTTGGATTTTCGTATTTTTACTTAGTTCTAATGAACTAGGATGATGGATGATTTCTGCTTCTTTATTGCTTAAATAACCGTTATCTAAAAACTTCTTTGGAAAGACCTCATCATAATAGTTTAACAATAGATAATAGTCATTATCACTAACAAGAATATTATCAAAAGTAGTTACATTTATCGCTTCCATTAGTGTGTTTGGTACAAGACTAATCTTATTTAACTCATAGATAAAAGTATCAAGATTATCATGGATTAAACTGGACTCATAGCTATTAAAAAGCCTTATTAGTTTATTTATAATTTCGTTTGGTTCTTGTTCTTTTAAATAATCTAAAGCAAGGTCATAACCTGATGATCTTAAAATTTTAATCAAGTTTAAAGTAACCTGATAAACAGAAATCGGTATTCTCTTATTGATATTATAGTTCAAATTTGCATCATGAAACATCTTTTTTAATTGGATGTCTTCTTCTATAGTGGAGTTTAATATATGGATATTCTGTAGTTTAACACCTGATTCAATTAGCTGAACAACCTGTTCATAGACAAAGCGAATTTGTTCTTCTTTATCTCTTGTTTTTACTAAGGTTATTGGATCTATAAAATCTCTTTCAATATTTAAATTCTTTACATACTGTTTGATAAACTTAGGTACATACATCTCATTAATACTATAAATCTCTGAAAAATTAAGTGGAGCTTCAGTTAGGATATTGTCTTCAATCAGAGCGATTTTCTTCCTTCTTAGCTCCTCTATCCGCGGATTATCGTAGGTATCCTCTATTTCAATATAATCAAAGTATCGTTTTAGTTGATCAGCTAGATTAGGGCTTACTCCAAATTGTTTAGTCATATAAAACGGATATTCTTTGCTAAAGATTGCATAAGACTGATAAGAATTATAAAATTTCAAATTCAAAAATATCGAATTATTCGATAGATAGTTTAGAATTTGAAGTTTATCTTGGTTATTACAGATAATCAAAGAATTACTCTTTATTTCCTTTAAGAAATCCACTTATATCACCTAAAGAGTATTATATCATAAATGAATCGCTTGATGTAGAGTGATAATCAAATATTATCGTAATTTATGATAAGAAAAAACTCCCTGATGTACTTCAAGGAGTTTTTTTTAAAACTAAATTATTCAATTTCAATGTATTTCTTTTCTTTGACGTTTGTACCTTCTTTAGGGACGAACAACGTTAAAGTTCCCTTTTCGTAATTAGCTTTGATATCTTCTTTTGCTATTTCTTCACCAACATAGAAACTTCTTGCACAAGTACCCAAGAATCTTTCTCTTTTCACATAGTGTACTTCTTTTTTAGTTTCTTCCTTTTCTTTTTTGGCTTCCACTGTTAAATATCCATTATCTAAGGAAATTTTAATATCTTCCTTATTAAAACCTGGCACATCAACTTGTAATTCATAACCATTTTCAAGTTCGATAATATCAGTTTTCATACTAGTGTTTACAGTTCTTGTAGTTGGTTGGAAGAAATCATCAAAGAAATCATCAAAGAAAGTTAAACCGTTGTTTCTCTTAATTAATTTTGTCATCATAATTCCTCCTTTATGATTATTTTTTATTTTTAGCACTCTCTTATATCGAGTGACAACTATATTATATCACATTATTTAGCACTGTCAAGTATTGAGTGCTAAAATATTAAATTTTTTTAATATATAAAAAAGAGTAGGTTAAACTACTCGAAAACTCCTGTCGAAAAATACTTTTCTCCTGAGTCCGGGAAGATAATTACCACTCTTTTCTTATATATATTATTTTGTTTTAAATAGTTTAGAGCGCTAGCTAAAGCAGCTCCTGAAGATATCCCACAAGATATACCTTCTATTCTTGGAATCCGTTTCGTCATATTCCAAGCTTCCGTATCATCAGCGAAAATGATTTCATCAACATAATCATAGTTGAATATCTCCGGCACAAAGCTTGGTCCAATGCCTTGAATTTTATGTTTATTTGGTTCACCACCAGATAGAACGGGTGAGTTTTTTGGTTCAATTGCAATTACTTTAGTATTATAGTTATTTTCTTTTAAATATCGACCTATTCCTGTTATTGTACCTCCAGTACCTACTGTAATAAAAATATAATCAATGCAACCATCTAAATCCTCGATAATTTCTCTAGAAGTAGTTTCGTAATGACTTAGAGGGTTAAATTTATTGGTAAATTGAGAAGGGATTATAGCTTTTTCCTCTGCTTTTAATAAGGCTTCTGCTTTTTCCTGTGATCCAATGATTCCTTTTTCTCCTGGAGTTAAAACGACTTCGGCACCATAGTGTTTTAGAACATCTATTCTTTCTTTAGAAACAACTTCTGGCATCACTATTATAGTTTTATTACCATAATAAGCTCCAACCATAGCTAAACCAATACCAGTGTTACCGCTGGTTGCTTCAATAATTGTTGTTTCTTTATCAATTAGATTTTGTTCATATAGTTTTTTAATCATGTAATATGCTGGTCTAACTTTAACGTTATTACTTGGGTTAAAGCTTTCTAATTTAGCATACAACTCATTATTAGTTTGATATAATTGTTCGATTTTTCCTAAACGAACTAAAGGTGTTTTACCGATCGTTTCTAATATATTATTGTATAGTGCCATTTGGTTTATTCTCCCTAAGGATTAATTCTGGTTCTTTATTCGTTACAATGGTGTTAGCTGGGATAGATTTCGTGATAAAAACATTGGAGCCAATCACGGAGTTTTCGCCAATAATTGTTTCTCCTCCAAGAATCGAAGCATTCGCATAAATTGTTACAGAATCTTCGATAGTTGGATGTCTCTTGGTACCTTTCAACTTTTGGCCTTTTCTTAATGACATAGCACCTAAAGTTACCCCTTGATAAATCTTGACATGATCACCAATCACAGCAGTTTCGCCGATAACTACTCCGGTACCATGGTCAATAAAGAAACTTTCACCAATTTCGGCTTTCGGATTAATATCTATCCCTGTTACTCGATGAGCATATTCACTCATCATTCTTGGAATTACTTGAACACCAATTTTATCTAAACAATGAGCCATGCGATAAACTGTTATTGCATATAATCCTGGATAAGAAATAATGACTTGATCGTGATTAAAAGCTGCCGGGTCATTATTGTAATGGGCTAAAGCATCTTTATAAACTAGTTTTCTAAACTCGGGGATCATCTTAATAAAATCAACACATAAGACACATGACTGTTGTTCTAATTGACTAGATTTTTCTGCATCTGCTAGGTATAACAGGGAATATTCAATTTGTTTCTTAAGAATCCTATGAAGTTTCTTTACAAGATGTTTCGTTCTTTTCTCACTAGGAAATTCTGAAAGGTATTTATCCGAGAAATATCCTGGAAAGATAATTTCTCTAGTTAATTCGATTATCTTTTTCACTGCGTTTGCCTGAGGTATCCGACAAGAACAATGGTCTTTCTTGATGGTTGTTTCTTTATAGGACTGAATTATGGCATTTATTGGTTTTGTTAGTTTCATTTTAATCACACTCCATTAATAATTATAACACAAACAAAACAATTAATTGTTGATAAAGCAAAACAAAAATGCTAAGGATTTAGCATTTTAGTTAAACATTATTATATTTGGAAAGAATATCAACAAGATACCAATCAAGACCATAATCAGTCCCCCAATAAGATGAGAATACTTGGTGTATTTTGTTGAAAACCCAGTAACCTTCATCGTAATCATCGCCACTGCAAAGATTAAGAGATCATCTAATAAGAAGAATAAAATATAGACCGATACATATCCTAAATACCCTATGCTTGACACATCATTATAAGCAAGTATTTGGGTATATAATAATGGTAATCCTGCAGAACATGCTAGTTCAATTAGATTTACCGTTACTGCTAAGGTAATTATCCCAATAATAGCTACCCATAAAGAGTTTGCTTTGACAATTCTTTTGGCTTTTTCTAATAACTTTTCTCTTTGGGGTTTATCTGTCACTACACAACCATCATCTTTTTTGAAACTTTTAAGATAATTATATAAATTATAACCACCAAAGAAGATGGCAAAAGCACCGATAATATATCTAAACCATTTAATTGTTGTTAGTTGTAAAGCTACTTGGAGCCAACTCATCATAATCACAAAATAGACTAAAGCGCTGGTAAATAAGAAAATAACCCCTAAAATCCACATTCTTCTTCTGTCTTTGGCATGGACTAGTAAGGTGATTAAAAATAGTAAGACCCACATTGCACAAGGATTAAAACCATCCACAAACCCAATGACAATTGCCCCAACTAATAACGAAAACTCAGCTAGTTTTACTTCACCGATGATGGGTATTCTTACGGTATCTCGTTCCACTGTATCAAAATCACTTAAATTTATGTCTTGATTATTAATAACCTTGTTTACTATATCAACAAAATCATTATCAGAATACTTTTTAATAGTATTTTCAATATCTAATTCAGTTTGCTCATTAAAACCTCTAAAAGCAATCCCACCAATGACAGTATATGGAGTTAAAGCATCCTGATCATTAAAAACTTCCTTTACTTCATTAAATAACTCAAGATTATCTGTGTTCGTTGTCACTTCGTATTTAATGATAGTGATATTACTATAATCTTGTGCTAATTCCTCAAGAAACTCTTCTTCTAAATGACAATGATAACAAACTTCATCATGGAAGAAATAGATAGTAACTTGATTAACTGCTTTAACGGAGTTGAAAGTCAAGGTTAGTATTAAACTTAGAAAAACAATTCTAAATATCTTAGTTAATCTCATCTTCTATTTCCTTCATAATTCTTTCTAGTTCTTTCTTGCTTTTTTCGCCGATAACTCGCTTTACTTCTTGATTATTCTTATAAATAATTAATACTGGTAGAACATCACCAATGTTAAGTGATTCAATTTGGGATTGATCATCATCATAATCATAGTCAATAATATCTAGGTTTTCTCGACTTGAGAAGACTTTTTTCCAGACACCTTTCATTGCTAAACAACTCATACACCAAAGTGCTGTAACTCTAATTATTTTCATTCTTAATAATCTCCTCGCAAGCAGTAATCAATGCATCTATTTCTTTTTTTGTGGTCAAATGAGATATGGAAACTCTAATTGCAGTTTCTGCTCTTTCGATGGAACCTGTAAGTTTTTTAACGGTTAATGATAATGGTCTTTCTGAAGCGCATGCTGTAGTAGTTGAGACATAAATACCTTTTTCTGATAACTTTTTATGTAAATTACTGCTTAAAACATCAAGAAAACTGATATTTACTATTTGATTTAAAGAACACATATTCGAATTAATTGCTATATGATCTAACTTTTTTAACTTTTTTAACAAATAGTCGTGAAGATTCTTAATTAACAATAACTTACCATCAAAATCTTCTAAAGCAAAACCAAGGGCATTTCTTAATGATTTGATCAAAGGTAAAGCGGGTGTTCCCGCTCGATATTTAGAAGTAGATTTACCTCCATGAATTTGTGGAGTTAGATTAATACCTCGCTTAACCAATAACCCCCCAATCCCTTTTAACCCATAAAACTTATGAGCAGAAAATGAGATTAAATCAATAAGATTATAATCTAATTTTATTTTGCCGATTGCTTGAGTCATATCACTATGAAAATAGAGATGAGCGTATCTAGATAGTAAATCACTAATTTTTTTGATATCCTGGACAATTCCAGTCTCAGAATTAACAGCTCCTATGGACACAAGAATAGTATCTTCTCTTATTAAAGCTTCTAATTCCGTTAAATCAACTAATCCATCATCATCACTATCAACTACATCAATATCAAAACCTTGTTTAGATAAGTAATTTAGGGTGGTTGTGATAGAAGAATGTTCGAAATTAGAAGTGATAATGTGTTTCCCTCTTGTTATATTTTGATAAGCGATACCTTTCAACGCTAAATTATTAGCTTCTGAAGCACCACTAGTATAAACGATTTCATGATTTTGTAGACCTAATAAAGCCAGTGTATCTTTCGTAGCTTGAATGATTTCAAGGTTTGCTTTTTTTCCTAAATTATGAGTAGAATTAGCATTAGCGAAAAAACTTAAATTATCTTCAACAAATAAGTCAAGGACTCTTTTATCTGCAGCAGTTGTTGCACTGTAATCTAAATATATCATACTAATCACATCCTTACCTAAATAGATTATATTATAAGTTATTCAGTTAGTCAAACAAAGGTAAAGAAAAAAGGCTTATAAAGCCTTTAATCAACAAAATGAATTGCTTCCTTTTCTAATCCTAAAACAGATTCATGAACCAGTTCTTGAATCGTTGGGTGTGCAAACACAGTATCCTTTAAATCATGTGCACTTAAATTATTGGTAATAGCTATCGTATATGATGCGATTAAATTCTCTGCTTCTTTACCAAAAATCATAGCTCCTAGTAATTTTTTATTGGATACTTCTCTTAAAACTTTGATAAAACCAGCTTCAGCTTCTAATATCAACGCTTTACCATTTGCTGAATATGGAACTTTAACAACTTCATAATCAATGCCTTTATCTTTACACATTTCTTCGCTTAAACCAACATTAGCTATTGTTGGAGAGGTAAAAATAACAGATGGAATAGCATCATAGTTCATCATAGTTCCTTCTCCTAAAATATTATCTACTGCAACGATACCTTGATGACTAGCAACATGAGCTAACTGCATAATATTGGTAACATCTCCTATTGCATAGACATTGTCAAGATTTGTTTTCATATTCTTATGGACAACTATACCTGTTTTTTCATTATATTCTATATCGGTATTTTCCAAACCTAAACCTTCCATATTCGGCTTTCTACCGACTGCTTCTAAAACGATATCAGAACTTAGAGTTTCTTCTTTGTCTTTGCGTTTAAAATAAACTTTTAACTGATTATCATGTTTTTCAATTTTTTCAACCGAACTAGAAGTATAGATGTCAATATCTAATTGTTTTGCATATCTTATAAGTCTAAGAGCTAATTCTTTATCTATGGTTGGTAATATCCTTGGTAAAAACTCGATAACTTGAACTTTAACTCCGAGATTCGCATAGATAAAGGCAAACTCCATACCAATTATACCCGCTCCAATAACAGTCATTGATTTTGGTAATCTTTGGTTATTCAAGAGTTTTTCAGAATCAAAGACATGATCTAAATCCATCCCTGGAATCGGTAGATGTTTTGTAGAAGAACCAGTTGCTATAATAATATCAGTTGCTTCAACTAGATATTCTTGGTCATTTTTGATTTTAACTGTTTGATTATCAATGAAACTAGCTTCCCCTTCCATAACCTTGATATGATACTTATCTAGAAGGAACTTGATTCCATCAATTAGTTTATTTTTTATTTTATCTTTATTTTCAATAATCTTTTGAAGATCGACTTGGTGATTATCACTATTGATGCCAAACCTTTCTCCATGGATAATATCTTGAAAAAGTTCCGCTGACTTGACTAAGGATTTTGTTGGAATACAACCCTCATTAAGGCAAGCTCCACCAATCCATCTTTTTTCCACTAATACTACTTCTTTACCTTTCTTAGCTGCGTAGATAGCTGCTACATAACCACCAGGTCCAGCTCCAATAATCAGTAAATCAGTTTTGATGTTTTCGCTCATTATAATCCTCCTTTATCTCAACAAAGAAATTATAACAGTTTTATCCACTCTTTACAACCTAATTGGCATAATATAAACAAAAATTAGCACTCTATAATTGACAGTGCTAATATGTTGATGTATAATATATTTGAACTACTTTGGAGGTGAATATATTATGGTTTATCAACAACCACCTGAATATGAAAATGATAAGAATATTCTCGAAAAATTTGGAAGAAATATCAATGAACAAGTTAAGAAAGGCAAAATTGACCCGGTTATTGGACGTGATGAAGAAATTAGGAGAATTATCAAGATTCTCTCAAGAAGGACTAAAAATAATCCAGTTTTAATTGGTGAACCTGGTGTAGGTAAGACAGCAATTGTTGAAGGTTTAGCTACACGAATTGTCGAAAAAGATGTTCCTCTAGGTCTTAAAGATAAGATTATCTATGAATTAGACCTAGCCGCTTTAGTAGCTGGGGCAAAATATAGAGGAGAATTTGAAGAAAGGTTAAAGGCAGTTCTAAACAAAGTCAAACAATCAGAGGGCAATATCATTCTCTTTATTGATGAAATTCATATGATTGTTGGTGCTGGGAAAACGGAAGGGGCAATGGATGCTTCTAATATGTTAAAACCAATGCTAGCAAGAGGGGAATTGCATTGTATTGGTGCAACAACCTTAAATGAATACCGGTTATATATTGAAAAAGATAATGCTTTAGAGAGAAGACTACAAAAAATAATGATTACTGAACCGTCTATCGAAGATACGATATCGATATTAAGGGGACTAAAAGAAAAATTTGAGACTCATCATGGTGTCCATATCCACGATGAAGCTATCATCGCTTCTGCTGTTCTTTCAAACCGTTATATTACCGATCGTTTCTTGCCAGATAAAGCAATTGACTTAATTGATGAAGCCAGTGCTTCAATCCGATTAGAAATTGATTCAATGCCAGCTGAACTAGACACGATTACTAGAAAGATTATGCAATTAGAAATAGAAAAAAGAGCTTTAGAAAAGGAAACGGATGAGAACTCAAAATCAAGACTACTAAATCTTAAGTCGGAATTAAAAGAACAAAAAAAATCAGAGATCGAGGTTCGTGAGATTTGGGAAAAAGAAAAAAACGAATTAGAAGAGATTAAGAAGTTAAAAGCTAAATTAGATCAGCTTAAGCTGGAATTGCAAAACGCTTATAATAATTCGGATTACTCTAAGGCTGCAGAACTACAGTACTCACAGATTCCTAGCCTTGAATCAAAAATTAACGACCTAACTAATAACTCTGACCACAAATTGATTTCTGAAACAGTTACGGAAGAAAACATCGCTGAAGTTGTTTCTAAATGGACTCATATTCCTGTTACTAAGCTACTTCAAGGTGATAGGGATAAACTAATCAATCTAGCAGATGAACTAAAAAAACGCGTTATCGGCCAAGATCAAGCAATCACTTTGGTCTCGGATGCCATTATCAGGCAAAGAGCAGGAATTAAAAATGAAGCAAGACCAATTGGTTCTTTTATGTTCTTGGGTCCAACTGGTGTCGGAAAAACAGAACTCGCTAAAGCCTTAGCTGAACAATTATTCTCAAGTGAAAATCAAATCATAAGAATTGATATGTCTGAATATATGGAACGATTCTCTGTATCGAGACTGATTGGTGCTCCTCCAGGCTATGTAGGTTATGACCAAGGAGGACAATTAACGGAAGCAGTTAGAAGAAAACCTTATTCCATCGTATTATTTGACGAGATAGAAAAAGCTCATTCAGAGGTGTTTAACGTCTTACTACAGATTCTTGATGATGGTCGTTTAACGGATAATCAAGGACGAGTAGTAGATTTCCGTAACACCATAATCATTATGACATCAAATATTGGCTCGAAGTTCCTAACAGACCAAAATGAGATGGCTAATGAACAAGTAATGGAATTAGTTAGACAAAGCTTTAAACCAGAGTTTATTAACAGAATAGATGAAATTATTATCTTTAATGCTCTTTCAAAAGCAGTACAAGTAAAAATAGTAAAAAAACTACTTCAAGAACTAGAGAAAAGACTTATTGCCCAAAAGTATTATTTCCGATTTACCGATATTGTTTACGATAAAATCTTAGAAGCTGCCTATGATCCTGATTATGGTGCAAGACCAATCAAGAGATATATCCAACATCATATCGAATCCATGATAGCTAAAATGATTATAAGTGGTGAAATAATCCCTGGAAAAAATTATATCTTCGATATATATAAAGATGAATTCATCATCAAAAAAGATTAAAAAACGTCTGATTTCTCAGACGTTTTATCTTTATAGCACTTTAGCAATCAATAAATCAACTAGCTCAGGATCAAAACTTCTACCTTTTTCACTCTTAATATAATTAATGGCTTTTTTTCTTGAGTTCGTCAGTAACTTATGACGAGAGTAAGTCGCAAGACAGGCAATAATCCTTGAAGCAATTGGTATATCTTTACCCTTTAGATTAGATGGATATCCAGAGCCATCAAACCTTTCGTGATGATGCAATATTGCAAGAGCAACTTCATCATACTTATAGGTTGAAAGCATTATCCTATAACCACTCTCAACATGTTTTCGGTATTCAATTTCTTGATTCGAGTCAAAGTCTCTTTCACAAGAGAACACCTTATTATCTATAGAAATAATACCGATATTATAATATCTTGTTGCTATGTCGATTATATGAATTTCTTCTGGTGTTACTTCCAAGAATTTAATTAATTTCATCGCATGGTCATTGACAAAATCGACAATAAGTTTCTCTTCCGGATGAATCTTGAATAGTTTATCACGAATCAAATTCACTACATATAACCTAGAATTCTTCAACAAAAGTTTTGTTTGATACATATTTGACTCTGCTAAGTTTTGCGCATGTTTAAATGAAGTTTCTATACTGTGTTTTATGGCTGCGCCAAAACTAACAGAGATAGGTAATTCATTAATTTCTTTATGTTTGAATATGGATTGGAGTTTATTAACCAATTGATTAACCGCTTTTTGGTTTGTCTTTGGACAAACTAAAACAAACTCATCACCACCAATTCTTGCAAGGATATCTTGATCATTGGCTTCTGATTGTAAGACTTGAGCAACTACTTTTAATAAATCATCACCTTTTTCATGACCAAAGGCATCATTAGTAACCTTAAGACCATTTACATCCGCTAAAATTACTGCTATCGGATGATTGTTCGGTGTATCGATTTCTCCTAAGGCTAAATCATAAGCTCTTCTATTGGATAATCCAGTTAAGTGATCATGCATACTCAAAAACTTTATTTCTTCATCTTTAGCTTTATTATCTGTAATATCTTGATAAGTCCCTCTAAATGATAATGGCTGTTTGTTTTCATCGAACTTGGTAACTTTTCCTCTTAAAAGCCCCCAAATATAGGTTCCATCAGCTTTTCTAAGTCTTAATTCTAAAGAGAAAAAATCATTTTTTGATTCCACATATTTTTGAACTTGTTCCCAAGAATAATCATCATCATCAGGATGGATTAATTGTGAGAAATCATCGAAAGAAAATGATTGAGCTTTCGTAAGATCATACCCCATATCTACTAACCATTTTTTATCAAAATTAAGCCTACCACTTACATAATCCCATTCCCATACAATCAATCCAGTTTCTTCTAGAATCGTGTCTAATGTGGTTTTTTCTTTAATATATTGTAAAGTAACTGATTTGATCTGCGTTATGTCATTAATCTGAACTACTAATTCATTATCATCATTGGAGTAGAATAAATAATGATAGTATTTATGATTTAAACTGTTATGAAATTCTAATTCATATTGTTGCCCTCTAATTACGTTTAAAGCATTAGAGACATCTTCTTCGGAAAGACTATCAAAGATATTTGTGAATCTTTGATAAATTAGGTTTTTTGAGCTATTATTAACAAATTTAGAGAAATTACGATTGGCAAATACTAGTTTTGCATCTTTATCTCCTGGTATGGATTGAAATACGCCAATCCCTTCATTCATACATAGAATTAAATCTCTATTTCTTCTTTGCATTCTTCGAAGTTGTTGAGAGGAGTAGATATTATCATCCAGTTCAAACAAGATAATATGCAAATACATCTCATTTTTAACAAAGAAAGGTATGGTTTGTAGAGAAGCTAATTTTGTTGAACCATCTAAAAGTTTAAATTTATAGTTCGTTGGTAAATTAGCTGTCTTAGTATCAATTATTCTTGTAATTCTCTTTCGATAATAATTAATATAATTCTCATCTAAAATGTCTTCGACATGAATACCCTCGATATCAAATCGGTCATGCCCTTTAAAGAACGCAACAGCCGCAGGGTTAGCATTGATAATATGGTAATCATGGTAGGTCAAAACAGGAAAATCTAAATTATCAATGAAACTACGATATCTTGTATCATAAAGTGTCTTTTGAAATGCTATGTCTTTTTCTTCCGTAATATCTTCAATAAAACCTTCAATTCTTATTGGTTGATTATACTGATCATAGACGATGCTTCCAATCTCTCTAACCCATTTTTCTTGATTATCTTTGGTTATTATTATATATTCTTCATCAAATGTAGTATTATTTTGCAGGACAGTTTCATAATGCTGTTTAACAAAATCACGATAACTTGGATGGATTATATCATTATAACTAATACTCTTATTGTCAATTAAATCATCGTTAGCATAACCAATAACCTTATAAGAATTAGAACTAAGATATTTCATTGTCCAAAATTCATCAATTAGACATGAAAATGCGATTCCTGGATAGTTTTCTAGAATTCTTTTTGATATAGAATCACCTTTAGCAAATTTTGGCAATTTTCGGTTTTTCAACCAACAAAAGTAGAGAAAAATAAAACCTATGAATAAACCAATCACTAACCCAATTAAGTAATTCCAGATTGACCCAACTAAAAAAATGCTAAAATAATTTATTTTAACATAAGCGTTAAACTGAATTAAGTTAGCAAATAACTGCATCAACTCTACACCTCTTGTTTAGGACTTATTGCTATAATTGTATAATAAAACAGATGCTTTTGCAAGAAGGCATCTGTTATTTAAACTATTTAATTTGCAATAAGCTCTCTAAACTAAACCTAAGCGGTTGATAAACGAGCAAAATTGTTAAAAAATTACTAAAAGACATCATTAGTTCAAAAGGAAAATCAGCAACTAAATAAGGCCAAAAAATATCGATTCCTTGTTCTAACATCCGAGCTGGCAAGTAAACCCATCCATAGACAAACCCAAAAGCAATGCCGATAAACGCTTGAATATAAAACGGTTTATTTCTTAAAGCTCTAGCTACTGTAGCTAGCAATAACCACCCAAAGAGCATAGGAATAAAGTAAAGCAAGTTTAGACTAGCCATATACATATTATCTAAAAGAACATAAGCAATGACCATTGGAAATAAAATCTTATAAGGGAAGATACAAGCGTAAACCATAATTAACACAACAGTGAACTGAAACTGAGGTATTAAGATTAAGAATTGTTCCTGAACAAATAATATGGCTAGAAGCATCCCCGCTAGGGTGATGCTTCTTATCATATTCTTCTTAGTAAGTTTCAAGTTTAAAACTATAAACCTTACCGTCTTCTAGAGGTGTTGCATCTACTCCAGTCATCGCATAATTTCCATCTATATAAAAGGAAATATAGCCATTTGTAACTGATGTAGAGTCTAAGACATCAATACCTACTAGATATTTACCGAAACTGCCCTCATAGGAACAAGTATCATCTGGGTTTCCAGATTCATCAGCACAGTAAACTGTAAAATTAGCCATTAACAAATCCAAAAGATTGTCATCTTCAGTAAATGTGATTACTTTAGAAGTTGTAACATATTCTGTTTCAACTTCTGTTGTTTCAGGATTATCTTCTGACAAGATAATCTCAACAGTAACCTGGTTAACCTCTTCAGTGGTGCTGGTTTCAGTAGTTGCGGTTGCTTGGTTGTTGGTGCTCTCAACAGATGTAGTTTGTAAAGTGCACGCACCAAACAAAACGACTGTTAAGAATAGTAAAGAGCCCAGTACAATTCTTTTTAAAGTCTTCATTTCTTTGTTTCTCCCTTAAATGTATTTAATTAATTTAGGTAGGTCTCCCGACTTAACTTTAGCTGTTTTACATCCTTCTCACTTATAATAAGCAATGGACATCTTGTAAAACAATCAGAATCACGGTTGCTGGCACAGTTTAGGAATTGAACCTAATTCCCTGTTATACACCTAAATAATTAGCAGATATTTAATTTTTATTTAATTTTACTATTTCCATTTCGATTTCTCTTAAAAGTTTGGCAATATGTAAACCATCACACAAACCATGGTGAACAGAAACGGAAAACGGAAGTTTAATTCTATCATTTTCTTGAAAGTACCTTCCAAATGTAATTCTTGGAAAACTATCAGGATTATCCGTATCAATTGGATGAGTTACTGCAGTGTAACTTATCCAAGGTAAAGATGAGATAAAAACAAGGTCGTCTTTATTGGGTTCATCTTCAAGATTATCCCCATTCATTGCAACTTCTATACTGTTTTTAACTCGATTATAAAACTCTTTAAAATCAGAGGTAAACTCCGTATGACAAAAGACATATTGATCAGAGGTATTAAGAACAGTAAAATTTGGACTTACGATATCGTGTAGGACAACTTTGTCTTGTCTAATCCGATATTTAAATTCATCAATCTTATTTACTGCTTCCATTAGAACATATAAAAATGTAGGAAAAAACTTGTAATTTTTACTGTTTATAAAGGAAATTAACATAGTAATATCGATATTTACATTAATCGAAAAATGTGGGTGAGAATACCCTTTATAAAACTCATAATACTTTTTTCTTTTCCAATTGTAAATATCGATATTCTTCATTATTATTCCTTGATTTCCTCTTTAGGTAATATTTTATCTTTTAAATCGTCGATATGACTTTCTACTCTTTTCATCACTTTAATCGCAACAAATATTGATAAAGCAATTAATAAAAAGTTAAGGACAGAGTTTAAAAAATTCCCATACGTTAACAAAACGGCGTTTTCACTAAGGATTAATTCTCCATCAACAGGATTATAAGTCGCAGTACCTCTTAATACAACATAAAGATTAGATAAATCTGCCTTGAATAACAATGATATTAAAGGTGTTATAATGTCATTAACTAAACTCTTTACTATTGCATTAAAAGCAGTACCAATTATAAGTCCAACTGCAAGATCCAAAGCATTTCCTTTAGCGATAAACGCTCTAAAATCTTTGAAAAATGTCTTCATAGCTATCTTTTAGTCAAGAGGGCTGAAGTTTTCCTTTGTAACTCCACATTCTGGGCAAACCCAATCTTCAGGAATATCTTCAAAAGCAGTTCCTGGTTCTACTCCACCATCAGGATCGCCTAATTCTGGATCATAAATCCATCCACATACATCACATACATATTTCATAATTTATTCCTCCTTTTTCTTACTTTATATTATAACAAAATTATAATTAAAATCTAGTTTATATTTAAAAAAAATCAAAATACTTTTTATCCAATCTCTTTTAGTTTTTTATTTATTATCGCTACATCATTTTTTATTTCAAGAAAACTTTCATCCGTAATAGGACCTTCCGATTCTTTCACAAAGTACCATTTGTAAGATTCTATCAGCTTAGCACCATTTTTAACTAGTATTTTATCAATTTTTTCTGCAGCATAACCAAATCTCTTAACCATAAAAGTAAGAAATTTAGAGTTGACTTGAACAATATCCGCTCTTGTATCGAAACTAAGAACAAATTTATTGTTAAAAGCGGTTTTAAATTTTTTTAAAACTTTTTTTACTGGTTTCACCATATTAAATGCTCTTGTTGGTGAACCAATAACGATAAAGTCGTTATCTAAGATATCTGCTTCTGTAACTTTATCTGCAGATAAAAGCTCACATTTCATCTCTAGCAATTTTTGATAGTCCTCAGCAACTTGCTTTGTATTACCGTAGTAAGAATAATAGATAATTAATCCTTTCATTGTATCAACCTCTCTTTTTTTGAAACTTGATTTTTACTAGACATAGATTTTATTGTGTTATTGAATCTTTTGATAGTCGTTATTTTTGTTTCTTGCAAACCAGTAATCCTAGCTGATTTTATTATAGCACAGATCAAAAATCATAAATCAAAAAAATAAAAAAAATGGAAACAAAAAGACTGCTTCCACTATATTGCTTATTTGAGTAAACTTTGATACTTTTCTTCAATAGTCTTACATATTTCTTGAAACTCGGATTCAACTTCCATATCATTAATTTCCAGATAGAGTATCTTTTCCGTAGGAACCTTATAGTTTTTAAATATCCTTGCTAGTACATCATAATAATTAGAATAATGGAACTCTAGGTAGTCTTGTTGATCTTGTTCGATGATTCTTCCTCTTCTTCGAACATTATCAAATAGTTGTTCTTTATTTCTTACTATAACCACATGAACATCAACATCAGGAATTCTTTTCAAATGTTCATCTGCAATTGCATATGTTAAAGCTACTTCATAAGCACTCATAAACCCTTCTAATCGAAGTAATTCTGTGAATACTAAATTAGAAAATAGTGTTGAATCACAAACACAACTTTTTTCGTTTCTGGTTCGATACATTAATAAAAACAAAGAACTGTAAAAGGCATTTTGACTTAGAAGTGCAAATTTTTCTTTATCTTCATAAAAAAGTGGTAGAAACTCATTTTTCTCCACTGGTTCATCAACCAAGGGGGCATTATAATGCTTAGCTAGTTTTTTTGCTAGAGTAGATTTTCCACTACCTATGGGTCCTATAATTCCTATTCTCATCAATTCTTCTCCCTCTTCTATTTATTTATATAAAGTTATTATACATTTAGATATGAGTAAATGTCAAAGGATAAAAACATAAAGTAATATAAATATAACTATGTTCACTGAAAAAGGAGTCTCTTGCAAGACTCCTTTAATAATTAATACATACCTTGAGGCATTGGTGTTTCTTTTTCTTCTTTAATTTCTGCCACTGCAACTTCAGAAGTGATAAATAAACTCGCGATTGAAGCAGCATTTAAGATAGCGGAACGAGTAACTTTTGTTGGATCAACAATACCAGATTTAAACATATCTACCCACTCACCAGTTCTAGCATTGAATCCATAGTTTTTCTTAGCTTTTTTTTGTTCTTCCATGATTTCTAGCGCATCATAACCGGAGTTATCAGCGATTTGCATAATTGGTGCTAACAAACTTTCAACAACGACATTAATACCTTTTTGTACATCAACGACATCAGATTTTAATTCTTCTTTAATCTCTGTATATATTTCCACTAAAGTAGCTCCGCCACCAGTCACTATACCTTCTTCAACAGCAGCTTTCGTAGCGTTTAAAGCATCTTCTATTTTTAATTTCTTTTCTTTTAACTCCGCTTCAGTTGTAGCTCCTACTTTAATTACTGCTACACCGTTAGTTAGTTTACCAAGACGTTCATTCAGTTTTTTCTTATCAAAGTCACTATCAGCTTGAGCGATTCTAAGTTTAATCTCTTCAATTCTATCTTGAATAGCGGTTTTATCACCTTGACCATCCATAATAGTGGTATTATCTTTTGATATCACTACTTTCTTAGCTACTCCTAAATCTTCTAAAGTCATATCCTTTACTTCTTGATTTAAATCTTTGGTATAGAATTTTGCATTGGTTAAAGTTGCGATATCTTCAAGAATATTCTTTCTATTATCGCCAAACCCTGGAGCTTTGGTAGCTACTACATTGAAGGTACCTCTTAGTTTATTGACGATGAGAGTGGAGATAACTTCATTTTCAATATCATCAGCTATAATTAACAATGGTTTTGAATTTTGAACGATCTCTTCTAGTAAAGGCAAGATTTCTTTAATACTATTTATTTTTTGGTCAGTTAAGAGAATATATGGGTTTTCTAAAACAACTTCCATCTTTTCTCGATCTGTTACCATATAAGGACTTACATAACCTTTATCATATTGCATACCTTCTACAACTTCAAGATAGGTATCAAAGCCTTTTGATTCATCTACAGAAATAACTCCATCTCTACTGACTTTCGCCATTGCTTTTGAGATAATTTCTCCAACTTCACTTAAACCTGATGAAATCGTCGCTACTGATGCGATATCTTCATCCGTTTCTATCTTATGGGTTTTAGCTAAAAGTCTTTTAGAAATCTCTTTAGCAGCTAATTCCATACCTTCTCTCATAAACACAGGATTCGTTCCTTTATTTACGTGTTCGATTCCTTTATGAATCATTGTTTGGGTTAATAAAGTAGCTGATGTGGTTCCATCTCCGGCTACATCATTTGTTTTATTAGCAGCTTCATAGACTAATTTAGCTCCCATATTTTCATATGGATTCTCTAACTCAATTTCTTTTGCAATCGTTACACCATCATTTGTGATTAATGGGGAACCATAACTCTTGTCTAAAACAACATTTCTTCCTTTAGGACCTAGGGTAACTTTAACAGCATTAGCTAGTTTATCCACACCCCTAAGCATTGCATCTCTTGCTTCTTTTGCATATAAGATATCTTTTGCCATAATTCATCACTCCTCAATAACCGCAAGAATATCCTTTTCTGCTATTAATAGATATTCTTCCTCATCGATTTTAATTTCTGTGGTTGAATATTTTTTGTAGACAACTTTGTCTCCCACTTTAACCGAAGGAACCTGTCTTTTTCCATCTAGAACCATTCCTTCCCCAACTGCGATTACTTTCGCGAAATCAGGAGTTTCTTTTTGATCTCCTGTCAAAATAATACCACTTGCTGTTTTCTTTTCTACTTTTTCTTTCTTAAGAACGATATTATCATGCAGTGGTTTTAACATAGTAAATCATCCCTTTCATTAAAATATTAGCACTCGACTTATCTAAGTGCTAATATTATTATATCATATCTATTTTATGTGTCAATATCTGAAAACTGAGTTTTTTTAATTTTTTTAAATCTGTAAAAGATAGACATATTCATCATAATATTTACCATCAATACAGATCTTTTCTGGCATGGTTCCGACTTTTTTAAAACCGAAACTTTCATATAGTTTTATTGCGTTAGTATTATCTGTCCGTACTTCTAAGTAGATATTCTTTATCTCAGCGGTGATTCTTGCATAGTTGATAGTGTGTTCCATCATTAACTTACCAACACCTTTATTCCAATACTCTTTAGCAACGCTAATGCCAAGATCAACATTATGTTTCGTTTTAGGACTCTTATGACCTTGAATCCCACAATCAGCTATGATCTTACCATCTACTTTTCCTAAAAAGAACTTAGTAGTTAATGATTCTTTAGCTTTGGCAAGAATCTCTTTTTCTTCTTCTAAAGTTTTGTTTAATCCATTTTTATCCATAATTAAAAAATTCGATTCTGAACCAATCTTTTTCATAAGTTCAAGAATCTCTTCAGCATCACTTACTTCAGCTTCTGATATTTCTAAAACAGTATTATCTTTTAAAAATTTCATGTCCTCACTCCTTCATAAATTATTATAACTTATTATTGAAAATATCGCAAATCGTAATACGAAAAAAGGCACCTGATTAGGTGCCTTAAGAATCAATTAGAGAATAAATGAAGTTTCTTCTGTTTCATCATCTTCATCATGATCTTCATCATGACCTTTTTGCCATGGTTCTTCTTTTTCTATATCTTTTCTTTTGCCTTCTTCTTCGATCTTGTATTGATATACTGTCTCACCTAATTCATTTTTTGTTTCGGTGATTTTTATTTCCCCTTCTACTCCATTTACTTCATATTCCAATTTGTAAGTTGTCTTGCCATTTTCCATTTCACGTTTAAATTCATATGAATTGTCGCCATCTTCTATTTCTACTTTGTATTCATTTTGTTCATACTTAATTTGAACACTAACTTCTGATTCAATACCATTGATATTTTTTTCAATCTCAAACTCTGTTTTCGCTTCGTTTTCTTCATTTGCTTGTTTGTAAGTAATCTTAATTGAATCATCACCATTCGTAGCTATTAATTCCATTTTTCTTTCAGTTTCTTGGAATTGTGATGTTGTCTCTTCAGTAGTTGTAACTTCTTCTGTAGTAGTTTCTTCTTCAGTTGTAGTATTAGGTTCTGTTGTAATGTTTTCTGTTGAAGTAACTTCATCAGTTGTAGTACTTTCAGTCGTTGTTTCAGTTGTTGTAGTAACTTCTTCTGTAGTAGTGCTTTCAGTCGATGTTTCAGTTGTCGGTGTTTCTGTAGTTGTTGCACCTGAAACAGAGTCTAAAATCCCTCTATTATCTGAAACATTAAATGATAATTCATCGTTGTCATCATCATCTTCATCATTAAACTCATCATCTTCATCTTCATCTTCATCTTCATTGTCAAATTCTTCATCATCGTCATCAAAATCATCATCTTGTTCGAATTCGTCAGAATCTTCTAAATAGTTTGAAGCTTGTATTTGATATTCTTGATCACCTATTACAAAGATTCCTGTAATTTGATTTGTATTACTGATAGAATAATATAATACATAAACATCTTCATCAACTGTAATAGATATTTTATTATCATATTCTAATCTGTCAGATACCTCATCTGTAATACTTGCAAAATCTGTAGCTCCATTTTCCATGAAAGCTTTTAACAAGTCAACGTATTGGTTGATTTCATCTAACTCATCTTCAACTTCTGTTTCATCTTCTAACTCAGTAGTAATATCTGATAATAGTCGATATGAAACAGTTTGATTCTCTTGAGTAAAGCTCATATCAAGAAAATTACCTGATAGATATGCTAAAGTTGCTAATGAATCTTTACTGCTTAATGTTTCTGGTGTAACACTAACATTATTACATCCAGCAAAACCAATTGCTGATAATCCTAATAAAAATAATAAAAGTAATTTTTTCATATATTTCTCCCCTTTGTATTTGTATTTACTAATATATACAAGATAAGAAATACTTTTTCTCCTTTTTAGATAAAATTAGTATAAAAAAGTTCAAATTGTTTTAAATCTTCCTCTTCCTGTTCTTCCTCTTCCTGTTCTTCCTCTTCTTGATTTTCCTCTTCTTGATCTTCTTCCTCTAAATCATCTTCGTTATCTTTGTCTTTGTCTTTGTCTTCTTTTTCTTCATCTTCTTTTTCTTGTTTTTCTTCTTCCTCGTCTTCATCAGGATCTTCAAGTTCTATCTCTTTTTCTAATCCATCTTCACTAATACTATATTGATATATTGTTTGATTTAAATCATTAGTTGTTTCAATGATATAAGCTTCTCCAGAAGAATCACCAATTTCATATTCAAGATAATAGATTGTATCTCCGTTTTCTAGATACTTTTCTAATTTGTATTGAGCGTTTTCTTCATCTATTTCTACTGTAGTTTTATTATTATTAGACTTTACTTTAACTTCTTTTTCAAGGTAGACCCCATTAATCTCTTGTTCGATTTCATATTTTTGTTCTATTGCACTATCATTACTAGAATTATACTTGATTTTTATATAATCATCATTTTGCCTAGCTTCCAAATCTAGTTTAAATGAATCCGAAGTTTCGTGAAATATTCCATCAACCGTAAGTTGTTTTTGGCCAATGTTAATAATACCAGTAATCTTCTGATTATCAAAAGCTAAGAAAAACTCATATTCCTTAAAACCAACAGAATATACTATTCTATAATCATAATCTGAATCAACCAAGGTTTCAATTTCCGCATTTTCCATGATATTTTCTTCATCAATAAATACCTTTAACATATTAAAATACATATTGAAATCATCGATATTTTTTTCAAATTCAGTTTGTTCTTCACTTAGTAAAGCTAGTTTAGTTAAACTCAATGTAGTAGCATTGACAATGCTATTAGAAATAATATTCGCACTCATGTATGAAGTTTCAACTAATTTCTCTTTTTGAATTTCTGTTAATTGAGGTGGTTGGACAGGGTTATTAATGCTTGTAGCAATAACAATGGCTACAACGATTACGAATACAAACAAGGTTGTTACATACTTTAATTTAAAAACTTGAAAAAACGACGAAAATGACGGTTTAGAATTGATTCTATCCATAACGATTTCAATTGTTTTAATTTTTGATGCATTTATTCTTGTTTCATCAAATTCTCGATTCAACTTATCCATTATCCCACCTCCTTCTTGATTTTTTCTATACTTGATTTTATAGCTTTATAAATTGTTTTATCAGGGATATTTAAGGTTTCAGATATTTCTTTAACAGACAGATTACTAAAATAATGTAAATGCATGATCTCATAGTGTTTTGGTTTAAGTAATTTCTCCATTGTTTTAAGTATTAAATGAATTCTTTCATCATTAATGGCATTCTCAACAAGATCTTCATCGCCAGAATTTAATTTATCATCGTACTCAAAGACTTTTTGTCTTTCACGATATTTCTTTGATTTTAAATAATTAAGTAAATAGTTCTTACTAATGCGATACATCCAAGTTCGAAAAGCTGCTTTCTGAGAATCATATTTTTTTAGATTCTTATATAATTTGAAGAATATTTCTTGTAAGAGATCTTCTGTTTCAGAGTATTCACCCAACATGTTATATACATATTTAAAAAGTTCGTTATGATACTTTTTCATTAATTCTGCAAATAAATCTTTTTCTCCATTAAGAATCTTCTTAATTATTTCGATATCATTCAAAGTATCACACCCTTTCTAATCTATATTTTATCATAGGAAGGGATTTTTACATTGTTTTTTCTTTTAATTACTAAGGCTTTCTAAAGATTATTCTAATGTTAATAGGTGGTTTTGATAATAGCTAAGGGTTTTTGCTTCATCGATTGGTCTAGCAAAATAGAACCCTTGTAAGTAGTCACAATTCAGTTCTTTAATGATATTGTAAATTTTTTCAGTTTCTATACCTTCAGCTACAATTACTAGGTTTAATTTGTGAGCTAATTCAACTAGCACCTTAATTATTATATAATTGTCATTATTTTTTTCTAGATTTAAGAGAAAATATTTATCTATTTTAATAACATCAATATTGAAATCCGCTAAGTAAGAAAAAGATGAAAAACCTTTTCCAAAATCGTCAATTGCAATTTTAAAACCAAATTCTCTGAGCTTTCTTAGGTTTATTTTTGCTATTGGAGTATTCGATAAAAACTTAGTTTCTGTTATTTCAAAAATTATATTTTTTGGATTAGTCATCATTTCGTCTAAGATATTCTTCACTCTTTTAAAGAAGTTAGGATCTTGTAAGTTTTTTACAGAGATATTAATCGATAAGTAAATATTATGATTGTGTTTATTGAATTCTTTTTGTTTATTCATCGCTGCTCTAATAACAAAATCAGTTAAATCTTGAATCAAAGAAGTCATTTCAATGATATCAATAAAGTCATCAGGCATAATTAAACCAAGCCTCTGGCTATGCCATCTAACTAAGCATTCAAAGCCCTTTATTTTCTTAGTTTCATTAATAATTATAGGTTGATAAACTAGTTTAAGTTCATTATCGGCTATTGCCTTTGGAAAGAGTTCAATTATTCTTTCAGAATTAATACCTTCTTTCTTTTCTGGATTAAAAATTGATTTTCTAGATGTTTTGGTATTTCTGTGAGATTGAGTTCTAATATTTAGCAACTCTTTACATTCAGTCATATCTTTGTTTTTGTAAAGGATTATTTCATAATCAATGTAGATAGCTATATTATTCAAAATTGTTATATCACTTAAAAGTTCGACAATATATTTTTGATAATCTTTTTCGTTATCTTTTTTAATCAATAAAGTTAAAGTATTTTCTTCTAATTGAAATATTAAAGTTGATGTCGGTAAAGAACTTTTTAATTTATGGTATGTTTCGACTAAAAGATCAAAATATAGTTCAAATCCAAAAGTCTCTTTTAACTGTTTATGATTCTTTACAATAACTTTATAGATGAAACAGTTATCAACTAATGTCAATGTATTTACACTATTAATCGAGTTAATATTTGGTATATTGGTTTTTTTATTAAAACTTAATTCATGAACTAACTCTGTCGATTTATTTTTTTGATAGTCGAAATAAATACCAGAAATAAATGCAATTAAAAGAAATAGTAAAAAGCAAGTTAACCATTCTAAGAAACTTGATTTAGGTTGATTATTAACACTAATAAATACCAATGGTAACAGGATTAATCCTGTTACAAGAGAGTACCCAATTGTTCTTTCAACTCGTTGATTAATAGCGAATAGTATAATTAACAAGTAATAGATCCAGATAAATCTGCTTTCTACACCACCAGTTATATATACTAAAATACTATTAATTACTAAAAGCGAAATCAAAAATCCCGTTGACTTCAATATTTTGTTCATTAGAATTTTCATACTTGTTTGCATATATTCTCCTTAAAGTCCACAATCATAAGAGATTACTGAAGTATCTTCTTGGAACTCTACATACATATATACAAATATTTGTCGATATTTTCGAAAAAAAAAGCAAAGTATTTTACTACTCAGCTTTTTTAAGTTTCTTATTGTATTCTAAACACCATGGAATTATCTTATTTTCCTCAATTGGTCTAGCTATATAATACCCTTGGGTGTAATCACAACCAAGCTTCTTAATAATTTCATAGGTTTCTTCTGTTTCAATCCCTTCAGCCACAACAAATAGTTTTAATTGGTGAGCTAATTTAACTGTTGAGCTTACAATTTCAAACACAGAATTGTTCTCTGCTATATTCGACATAAAGTATCGATCAATCTTTAAATAATCAATGGAAAACTGACAGAGATAAGTTAAAGAAGAATATCCTTTGCCAAAGTCATCAATAGCAATTCTAAATCCTGCTTCTTTTAACTGAGTAATTGTTAGTTTACTTTGTTCTGCTTCTTTAAGCAAAACTGTTTCAGTTACTTCAAAGACAATGTAATTAGGGTCAGCACCCTCTTCTTTAACAATTCTCATCACATGATTATAGAAGTTCGGATCATGAAGATTCTTAACTGAAAGATTAATCGAACTTAAGAAGAACAAACCTTCTTTCCTAAATGATTTTTGTTTTCTCATGACTTCTCTAATTACCCAAGAAGTCATTGGGTGGATTAATTGGGTAGATTCAACTAATGGAATAAAATCATTCGGCATAATTAAACCATGCATTTCGCTATTCCATCTGATTAAAGCTTCCACACCAATTATTTCCTTGGTCATGGAGTTAATAACAGGTTGATAAACCAAATAGGTTTCATGAGCCTTTAAAGCACTTGGAAATAATCCTAATAAGTTAAAATTAAACTTTTCTTTTAACATTGTCTTATCAAATAGAACATAAGGTAAGTTATTTTTTTTAGCATGACCAGCAAGCTTATCCGCATCTCGAAATGCTGATAAGGATTTACAGTTTTTAAAATCACTAATCTCAGTAACACCAATAGAATAATCAACATAGATTTTAATCTTATCGATTTCCAAGTCATGAGACAGTGCTTCACTAATTAATTTCGAATCTTCAACACTGTTTTCACTAGCTAGTATTAACCAAAGCTTTTCAGAATCTGCTTGAATTATTACGGATTTTTGATTGATCTTCGTTTTAATGTTTAAATACAAGGCGTTTAAGACTTTATTATAAGTTTCTGTGCCTAAGACTTCGTAGATATTATGTTTATTGTTAATAAGGATAGTTGCTAGTAAACAAGTGCCTTGGAAGTAATAATCATCTAATGCCAGTAAGTAGTTGATATTTGGTACATCCGTTTCAACATGATAGGCAAATAACTTCTCATTTACTTTATTGACTTTCCTCAATCTATCAGCATAGTATCCACTTAAACCACCAATCGATAGAAAAACAATTAAACGATAAAACCAATTTATAAATAATTGCCTTTCGATAGGATCAAACTCGATTGGCATTAAAGGTCCTAAGAGGATTCCACCAATCAGTCCTACTAGTAAACCGTACCTTAGACCAAAAACAATACCCGCAACTAAAATAGGGATGTACATAGTATGAGAGTACACATATTTAATGCCACCAGTAAAATAAACAAAAAAGTAAATGGATGGCAGAGCAATGATAATAAATATCGCTAATATTATTTTATGGTGCTTTTTAATAGTCTCTATAAGATTACTCATAATCAGCTCCTTATAGTAGTGATTATAGTACTATTTCGTTGTAATAACAACTGATTAAACTAATAAAAATCAATAAATAGCTAAAAAAAGCAATATTTATTATATTTCATCATTAAATTACAAAAACCTGTCATAATAACAGGTTTTCTAATTTAATAGATTCTTGCTTGTTCTTCACCAGTCATAACCCGCATCGCTCCTTCAGCTAGAGCTCGCATCTCATCTTCACCAGGATAGACTCTGACAAGGCTTATAGGTTCAATATGTTTTTTAATATAATCGATAAAGTATTTACTGTAGGCAATTCCACCAGTAAGGAGAATACCATCAATGTTACCTGCAGCAGCAAAATACATTGACCCAATTTCTTTGACGACATTGTAAGCCATTGCTTCATACACTAGTTTGGCTTCTTGATCACCATTTAAAACTCGCTCTTCCACAATTCTAGCATCGCTTGTACCGAGATAAGATACTAAGCCGCCTCCACCTACAAGAAGTTTTTTAACCTCTTCTTTGGTATAATCACCACTAAAGCAGATATCTACTAAGGGGTATGTTGGAATTGTTCCAGTTCGCTCTGGTGAGAAAGGACCATCACCACCAAGGGCATTATTACAATCAACTACTCGGCCTTTTTTATGTAAGCCTACACTGATACCACCACCCATATGAGCAACGATAACGTTGATTTCTTCATAAGGCTTTTTAATTTCTTTGGCAAATCGCATCGCAATTGCTTTTTGGTTTAAAGCATGAAACAAACTTCTTCTTTTAATTAAACTTTGACCACTGATTCTTGATATCTCATCGAACTCATCAATACAGACTGGATTGACGATAAAAGCAGATTTCTTATATTTTTTAGCAAATTCATCCGCTAATAAAGCCCCGAGATTGGAAGCGTGAGAACCAAATCTCAAATGTCTCAAATCATCTAACATTGGCTCGGTTACTTGATATGTTCCACCATTCTTAATTGGTTTCATCATTCCCCCACGTGCAACAAATAAATCTATTTGTTTTAAGGAATAATTATGATCTTCTAAAAAATCAAGAATGACTTTCTTACGAAAATCAAGTTGATCAATTATCGTTTTAAACTTAGCTAAATCTTCAACATTATGTCTTAGAGTTTGTTCCTGGAGTAATCTTATATTGGAATAGATTGCTACTTTAGTAGATGTACTTCCTGGATTAATTACTAAGATTAGATAATCCGTCATGATTTAACACCGCCAATATAATTGAGTTTAGTTTCGCTTCTGCAGTATCCGCTCTTGAGGTTAAGACAATTGGTACTTTCGCCCCAAGGATTATCCCAGCTGACCTTCCTTCCGCAAGAAACATTGAAGTTTTATAAAAAATATTACCTGCATCTAGGTTTGGAAAAACCAAAATATCACAATCGCCACCAACAATGCTAGTGATTCCTTTATGCTCACAGGATTCTTTAGAAACTAAGTTATCGACTGCAAAAGGTCCATCAATATAGAAATCATTGTCTTTATCTTGGTAATATGCAACAATCTCTTGAGCATCAACAGTAGATTGTATCTTTGGATTTACTTTCTCAACAGCAGATACCAAACCAACTTTAGGCATAATATAACCTAATGATTTAGCTAATTTTACAGCTGATTCAGTAATGAGTATCTTCTGTTCAACATCTGGAGAAATATTCATCGCTCCATCAGTCGCAAATAAAACTTTATGATAGGTAGGATAACTTACGATACCAACATGTGATAATAACTTCGAATCTTTAATTCCATAATCACTATTAACTACACTCTTCAATATAATCTTAGTATCGATTAAACCTTTCATAATGATATCTACTTCTAAATTATTCACCATATTCATAGCTAATATACTAGCTTTTTCCGGATCCGGTTCATCAATTATTTGATAAGGTTTTTTAAGGTTAAAGGTTTTAACCAATTCTTGGATTTCTTCGCCTTTGCCAATTAGAATTGGTTCAACAACACCTAATTCACAGGCTTCTTTAATTGCTTCGATTACATGGTCATCATGGGCAAAGACAACCGCCATTTTCTTACGGTTGACATTTTGTACTAAAACCCTTAAATCATCAATCGACTTAAGCATATTTAACTCCTAAATCTTTGATAAAATCTTTTCCTTTTTTGATTGCTTTGATGTTAACATCTAAAAGATCTTTCTTCTTTTCACCTAAGAACTTTTTTATGATTGCGACTATTGTATCATCTGGGAATAACTCTGTTAACGCTAAATAAGCCCCCATCATTACCATATTAGCAACCTTTGAGTTGCCTAGGTCTGTAGCGATATCATTAATTGGTACACCAACAGATAATACTCCATCTTCTTTTACTTCTTCCGTAATTAAAGATGAATTATAAAGAATAAGTCCTTTATCAGCAACTTTATCTCTAAATTTTTCTAATGAAGGTAAATTAAAAGCTACTAAGTGATCAGCGTTTTTAAATACAGGAGAATTGATTTGCTTATTAGAAACAATCACAGAACAATTCGCTGTTCCTCCTCTAGTTTCTGGCCCATAAGATGGAAACCACAAACCAAATAACTCATCTTTTGTTGCGCTATATGCTAGGACTTGACCAAACATCATAACCCCTTGGCCACCAAAGCCAGCTACTTTAATATTTTTACTATCATTCATTTGTATCACCCTTATCTTTAAATAATCCTAAAGGAAAGACAGGAAGCATTGCTTCTTTCGACCATTTCATAGAATCAACTGGTTTCATTCCCCAGTTAACCGGACAAGTAGAGATAATTTCTACCATTGTGAAACCACGGTTTTCTTTTTGATATTGAAAAGCTTTCTTAATCGCTTTTTTCGCTTGAATAACATGTTTAGGGTCATACACTGCAACTCTTTCTAAATAAGCTACACCCTCAATTGTCGCGAACATTTCACTGATTTTAATGGGACTACCATGATGTGCTTGGTCTCTTCCATCTTGTGAAGTTGTTGTCTTTTGGCCAATTAAAGATGTCGGAGCCATTTGACCACCGGTCATACCATAGATTGCATTATTGATAAATATAACAGTAATGTTTTCTCCTCTATTAGCTGCGTGAATAGTTTCTGCTATGCCAATACTAGCTAAATCGCCATCACCTTGATAAGTAAAAACAATATTATCAGGTCGAACTCTTTTTATTCCCGTTGCTAGTGCACAAGCTCTACCATGTGGAGCTTGTTGAGCATCACAGTTGAAGAATTGATAAGAAAATACACTACAACCAACTGATGCTATTGCGATGGAACGATCTAATATATCTAACTCCACTAAAGTTTCTGCAACTAATTTATGGACAATACCATGTGCACAGCCAGGACAATAGGTAAGAGGAGTATCGGTTAAACCTTTTGATTTTTCGTATTTAACTTCCATCATCTTACTTCACCACTCTTTCATTAAAGTTTTTAATTGCATCAACAATCTCTTCAGGATCTGGTACCATTCCTCCAGCTCTACCAAAGAAACCAACCTTATGTTTACCGTTGTTAGC
>NPIE01002995.1_pt1 | contig 62736 bp, 69 predicted proteins | sample 8637661 | NCBI WGS metagenome assembly NPIE01 (sample SAMN07420842, study PRJNA396082) | bioreactor metagenome | isolation source: sample BA12 brine-fed electro-methanogenic bioreactor BA | place: Japan: Kochi | collected 2016-12-09 | reverse complement strand
TTCGATTCCCCGCGCCTCCACCAGTCTTCGTTCGAAACGTTTGAGAACGAAGACTGCCACGGCGAAGTGATTTTTACGAAGCCGGGCTACCATATCAAGTTTCTTCTTCTTCCTGTTTCGAACTACGCCTTGGCAAGCCAGAAAACCTTAGGAGATATTATTTCTATTTCGATGGCAACCTTCTATTACGTATACATACTGCAGAGCGAATCCGACCCCTATAAGCACTACACCGGAATGACCCAGGATCTTTCGTCCCGTCTGATGGCTCATAACAGCGGCAAGGTGCCTCATACCTCCAAATATGCACCCTGGCGGATGATCAACTTCTTCGCATTCACAACCATTGAAAAAGCATCAGCCTTTGAAAGATATCTCAAAACCCACTCCGGCCGGGCTTTTGCTTCAAAACATTTTTGAAAAACCAAAGGCAGTCCCCGGATGATCCGGGGGCTGCCTTTTTTGTTTTGTGTTTTATACAAAATTGGAAAATTTGCTGACGTAACTAGTTCTGTTTAGCTCAAAAGGTCGTTTGCGTAATAGGTAAGGGGGATCAGGTCGCTCCGGTCAAGATACTCCAGTTCGAACTTGCGGTTCAAAGCCGCGAAATGTCTCAGGCCACATCCCAGTTTATTGAGATAGGAGAAAACCCCGATCGCTCCCGTGGAGAATTTATCGGCTTCTTTCCCGTATATTCCCCTGAGGTCAGCCAGGTCATGAAAAACTTCATCTATGGTGCTGCCGAATTTTTTGAAAAGTTCAGGAGTCCTGCCTGCCTTTATTTCGTCCCCGACCGTCTTCCCTGTCATGGCAGCCGCCATTGCGCCGCGACAGACACCTATGGCAGATATGAATCCATCCCCGTATGCAAGGGACTTGAATACCTGGTCTTCACTGATAAATCCACCGGTCATGACCATCGCGGGAAGGGTTTTGTCCTGGTCCTGAAGTTTTGCACAGATATCAACGACAACTTTTTCAAGAACAACTGTCGGGAGGCACCATTCGTTCATCATCTTGGCCGGACTATAGCCGGAGCCGCCACCCGCGCCGTCAAAGGTTATCATGTCAACCCTGTTCTCTATCGCCATATTGATAACACGTTCGACATCTATCACATCAAAACCGGCCATCTTGAAGTAGACGTTTTTCATACCCATGGCACGCAGTTCGGAGATCTGTTTTGCCATGGAATCTTCCGTCCACATCGGTAGCCTTCCGTAAGTGTAGAAATTGGGGCAGCACCCCTTTTTCCTGAGTTCCATTATTTTTGGGTCAAATGGATCGGGGAAGACAAGATCTCCCCGCTCGACTTTTTTTACGGCCTCATCATAGTCTTTTATCCTGTTCATCGGCTGGGTCCCCTTGGCACCCTGGCCGAACTTGAATTCCAGGGCCTCAAAGCCGTATTTTTTCAGTGCTATCTCTGGAACACCCACAAGATGGTCATCGACGTTACACTGAAGCACCATCTGCCCCGGTCCCCGGTGATAGTCATAGAAACTGTCATGTATCTCCTTAAGCATGGGGAATGACGTGATCCTGCCGTTTTCTATCTTCAGTTCAGGGTCCTTGTTCCTTGCGTCTTCACCTACCATGCAGGTAACTCCCGCCATGGCCGCACCGCCGAAATAATCGACCCAGTTCATTTTCACCAGGGCGGGCAAAACTATAGGCAGGTCCAGCTTTATTCTGTTATCGCTGCCGTATTCGGAAGCCAGATCGACGTTGAATATCTCGGCGTGTTCATGGTCCGCCTCTGTACCCATGGCGCCAAAACAGCGGCCGTTAATGTTGAAATGAGAAAAATCTACAGGATAATCCTTTTCCGATGCGATCTGGTTGGCGCCTGTGGTTGTGGGGTAGACCGTCATCTTTCCAAGAACTGCCGCCTGGGTGATCTCACAGGTTCCCGGACATTCCTCCGTACACAAAGAGCACATTCCTGATTGAGGAGCAATATACCTGCTTCTGTTTTTTGCTCCTGTAACACCTGAAGTCATACTTGGCGAAAACGTCATAAATAAACCCTCCTACTAAGGAATTTGTCTTATGCCCCATCTGTTTCCCCTGTCTGATCGGTGTCATTGTACCACTTGATTTTTATCGGGTTATACACAGGAAACCCGGAAGGTGCATGCCCTCCGGGTAAAAATCCTGTTTGTGGCCTTCAGGGGAAAATCATGCCGTCGAATGATTCCTCTCATAGTTGAAGGGTCAGTCGGGCAAGATCCTTATTTCATCTTTCCTCTCAGTTCCTGAAGGAAGTTCATGAGATCTTTCAGGCCCTGGTTTTTTCCGTCTGAGGCGAGGGCTTCGCTGACCAGGGATATTTCCTCGTCCAGGGTGAAGGAGGGGTTGAACTCCAGCTGGATGTTGAAAGTGGGGTCAAGGTAGTAAAACTTCCACTGCAGCCTGTCTGGCAGGAAACGGTAATCCTCTTCGGGGTGGAACCATCTGATGACCCCTGGTCCCTTGGCCTCGTGAAATACGTTTATGACTGCCTCCCCGATGCTTCCGTACCAGCCTGAACCTGTCACTAGTATGTACCCCGTGGAAAAGGTCTCCATTCCGGCCAGGAGCCTGCCGACTGCCGAGTCAGCCGACGGTTCCTGGGGCATGCCCGTCAAGATCTTTTCGATGAAGTCCCTGTATGGTGTTATCAGGTAGTCGTGGTTCTTTCGTGGTTTTACCCTGTAGGTGACCCTCAGTTCCGTCTCGGTCTTCCCCGGGAAGGTCATATCCCAGAGAGCCCAGTTGACGGTTATTCCATCCTCGTCGATAGACTCCGGGTAGAAGAGTTTTTCCTTCTCCTCGCGGAAAGCAACGACATTGCCGTTGACGAATACTTCCAGGCCTTCAACATCGTCACGGTAGTCGGTTGGGAAACCCACCTCGAGGGTGGTCTTTTTTTCCGAAAGGTTGGCGAATCTGAAGATCGCTTCCACCGATACGGTCTCTTCCCCGAGATGTATGTTGACCTCCTCATCGGCCATCCATACCCGGTGAGTCCTGGCCGATGGAGCCAGTCCCGAGTTCAGTGGATCCGGGGCCGCATCTCCGAAGGCAGCTCCTGCCGCGGCCATCGCTATAAGAATTCCTGTTGCCAGGTATCTGATTATCTTCAAAATCGTAACCCCCCGATACTTTATTGACTACCTGTAGTATAACTGCTTGCTACCCTTTTTTTCCGGGTCGAGGCCTTGCCGCCGGGTGGTTTTTTATGATACCCCGTGACATCCGCCCCTCTTCTGGTGTATAAATAGTAAACATAAAACGTCTTTGATGACTTTTGGCAGGTGTTTTTAAGTGAAATTCGCCCTCTGTGACTGCAATAATTTTTATGCCTCCTGTGAAAGGGTTTTCCGCCCCGACCTCAGAGACAGACCCGTTGTCGTTTTGTCCAACAACGATGGTTGCATTATTGCCCGCTCGGCAGAGGTCAAGGCCATGGGTATCAAAATGGGTGCACCCTATTTCAGAGAGAGGTACCGCCTCCAAAGTGCCGGAGCAGCGGTTTTTTCTTCCAATTATGCTCTTTACGGGGATATGTCGAGAAGGGTTATGGAGACACTGGAGACCATGGTTCCGGATGTGGAGATATATTCTATCGACGAGGCTTTCCTGTTGCTGGATTCGGCTCCACTGCGGGGCAGCACGACCGAGGAGGTGTGTCGCAGGATAAGAGAGCGGGTCCTGCGGTGGACTGGTATTCCCGTGTCCCTTGGCCTGGGTGTTACAAAAACCCTCGCCAAGGCCGCCAACAGGATAGCCAAAAAAGAAAGTTCCTGCAAAGGTGTCTTCGCGATACCTGAGGGTGTCGGAGCAGACGTTTTTCTTGCCGGTTTGAATGTGGAAGATGTATGGGGTGTGGGTTTCCGTTACGCTCCCATGCTCAAAAGGAATGGCATAAGAACGGCACTGGATCTCAAGATGGCCGATGACGAATGGATAAGGAGGCGTATGACCGTATGCGGCCTTCGAACAGTGTGGGAACTCAGAGGTACCGTTTGCTACCCGTTCAGGTCCTGTCCGGATCCGGCAAAGAGCATAAGGTCATCCCGGAGCTTTGGAGAGCCCGTGGTTTCCCTGCATCATTTGCGTGAGGCCGTGGCGTCTTTTGCGGAACGTGCATGTGAGACTCTCCGAAGCCAGTGTTCTACAGCTGGATGCATATCTGTATTCATAGCTACAAGTCCCCACAGGGAAGATCCTCAATATGCCAACGTTGCCTCAAGGAGGTTTGCAGTGGACTCCGATTTTACGCCGGCCATCATTACCGCTGCCATGGAATGTCTCGAGGAGATCTATGTGCCAGGTCTTCAGTACGTCAAGGCTGGTGTACTCCTTCGCGAACTGCGCTCTGCCCTGACGCGCCAGGGCGGTCTCTTTGACGTAGCGGAGACGGGTCGGAGAGTCAGGATCATGGCGGCAATAGACCGGATCAATGGCGATCTCGGGCGCGGAAGAATATCTGTTGCGGCCTCAGGGCGATGGAAGCCCCGTGTATGGGACATGAAGCAGGATCTCGTATCTTTCTGTTACACGACCAGGTGGGAGGATCTCGCCGGGGTCCGCGTGGTCGGGAGAGAGGTGCCGCCGTGCAGGAACTGAAGATCACGGGGTTCCCGTCTCCGGCGGCTTCCTGGTCGGAAAAACCTCTGGATATCCTGGATCTGCTCGCCCCCAGCCCTGTGTCCACATTTTTCATGCGCCTGGAGGAAGATGTCCCCCAATGGGCTCTTCTGGAGGGGGACATCCTTGTCGTAGACCGGTCACTGGAACCTCGCACAGGGAGTCTTGCCGTTGTGGTTGAGGATGGCGCCCTGGTCTTGAGGGTCATAGGGCGTTCGGGTGCCCGCAGATCCTTCGCACCGCCCGACGGGAAAGAAAGCAGCGGTATCGATATCGAAACCTGGGGGATCGTCAGGGGTATGGCGAGACTGTTGTAGCGGAGCTTGCTGGTCATTTTCTGAAAACGAGAAAACGCCTTGATGTGGTTTCCAGCCGAAATCCTCTCTTCACGGCCGCTTCTACCAGGTGGGCTTTGTTTCCCCTGCCAGAGCGATAGGCCATTATGCCGCCGGGTTTTACGACTCGACCAAGTTCATCCATAAGGTTATGCTCCCCGCCCACAACGTGCGGGACCCCGACAACAAAAGCGAAATCTATGGTTCCATCGCCGAGCCCCGAATCCGCAGCGTTGTGATTTTCCACCCGGACTTGCCCCAGTGAGAGTTTCTGAACCTTTTCCCGAGCAAATTTGCAGGCATAGGGGTTTACGTCGAAAGATACGACCTCCCCCGATCTGCCGACGGCTTTTGCCGCTCCCACAGTATAGAACCCGGGTCCGCAACCTGGTTCGAAGGCCCGGTCCCCTTCCCTGAGCCCGAGGTTCCTGAGGGCCTCCGCGGGGTCAACAAATTTTTTGAGAAGCCTGTTGTCGTGCATGAGCCGTATTGTGACGAAAGAGAACCACTGCGCAAAATTCCTGCTGCTTTCTGACCTGTTTTTCATTCTTCTGCCTCCTTGTTTGATATCAGGGTGCGTACGTGTTTGGCTCTTCTCATCAGAAGATCGATGATCTTTTCCACCATGGCGGATTCCTCTCTGGAAAATCTGGCAAGTTCATTAATATACGGGGTTTCCGCCCTCATGTGAAAATCCATGTGCGCTTTAAAGGCCTTATTTCCGCGGTTGGTGAGATCTAACAGAACCTCTTTGCGGTTTTCAGGTACCTGGTATCTTCGGACCAGCCCCCGCCGCTGCAGTTTTGCGATAGCCTGGGAAACAGCGCTTTTGCTGATTTTGTGTTTGTTGGCCAGGCCCGTGACGTTGATCCCCCGGTTTTGGCCGATGGTGTGGATGATATGGATGTCCAGGTTATGGAAAAGATCTCCGGTACCATAGTGTTTCGGCATGGCCGCAAGCTGGACGTATTCCTCGGTCATCCAGAGGATTTTTTCGATCATTTCCAGGGCCTTTTTTTCTCCGATCAAGAATTGCAACCTCCCCTGAAGATTCAAGTTCGTTTATGTGCTTAACAAAAATGGTAGATCATGTTCCTTGTTTTGTCAACCAGGTTTACAAAATATTTTTTGCTCACCTGTGACCTGTTCCGGTTCCGCTTTTGCAGATTATCACAATGTTGATTCGCTTTGATTTCTGTTTGTCAAAGTAATAAAATACAAATAAAGGAAAATATTTGAATGTACCGGTTCTGTAACCTGTTGGAGATTACCCTGTCTTGAGGATTTGCGACATACAGAAGTATTTACAAGCCCGGACAAAAGTGTAAAATGAATACCAGAATACCTGAATACGGATCAAATTATTTTTCCCTGGGGGGCTGCGTAATGTATTGTTTTCAGTGCCAGGAAACAGCAAAGAATCAGGGTTGCACGGTAAGGGGTGTATGCGGAAAGCCGGAGGGGACTGCCGATCTCCAGGATCTTCTCATCTATGTTTGCAAGGGAATATCCGTCTACGGTGAAGAGCTGATAAAATCCGGTACCGTCGACAGGGATGCGGGGCGGTTCATCTGCAGGGCGCTTTTCGTGACAATAACCAATGCCGCCTGGGATGATGATTCCATAATCGAATGGATAAGGGAAGGGCTCAGGGTTAAAGAAGCCATTGCCGGCAGGGTTGGCGATCTCCCGGGGAAATTGCCCGATTGCGCTACCTGGAAAGCGGACAGCAAAGAAGAGATTATGACCAAATCCATGTCGGACGAGGTGCGCGTAACGGCTACAGAAAATGATGACGTCCGTTCCCTGAGGGAACTGGTCATCATAGGGAGCAAGGGCATTGCCGCCTATGCCGAACACGCTGAAGTTCTCGGTTTCGAAAAGGACGAAATATACGGAGCCATTATGGAAGGCCTTGCGTCCACAACGAAGGATCTTTCCCTCGACGAGATGGTTGCGATGGTAATGAAGACGGGAGAGAACGCCGTCACCACAATGGCTCTTCTTGACGAAGCCAACACGAGTACCTACGGCAGTCCCGAGATCAGCGAAGTCAATCTCGGTGTCAGGAACAATCCCGGCATCCTGATATCGGGTCACGACCTGAAAGACATGGAAGAACTTTTGAAGCAGACCCAAGGGACTGGAGTAGATGTTTACACCCATGGCGAAATGCTTCCCGCCAACTATTATCCCGCCTTCAAAAAGTTTGATCATTTTGTGGGTAACTACGGCGGTTCCTGGTGGCATCAGAACGAGGAGTTCGAGTCCTTCAACGGCCCTGTTCTGCTTACTACCAACTGTCTTATTCCCTTGAAAAAGGAAAACACCTACCTTGACAGGCTTTTCACCACGGGTGTGGTCAGTTTTCCCGGCGCCAAACATATTCCTGACAGGCCGAAGGGCGGAAAGAAGGATTTTTCCGGGCTTGTGAAAATGGCGAAAAAGTGTGCTCCGCCCGAGGAACTTGAAAAGGGCAAAATTGTGGGAGGGTTCGCCCACAACCAGGTAATGGCCCTGGCAGACAAGGTTGTAGAGGCCGTCAAATCCGGTGCCATCAGTCGCTTTGTCGTAATGGGGGGGTGCGATGGCCGCTTCAGATCCAGGGACTATTACACCGAGGTTGCCAGTAACCTGCCCAAAGACACTGTCATTCTTACGGCAGGTTGTGCCAAATATCGTTACAATAAGCTTGATCTCGGCGATATCGGTGGAATACCCAGGATCCTTGACGCGGGCCAGTGCAACGATTCCTATTCTCTGGCAGTTATAGCAATGAAACTGAAAGAGGCCTTCGGGCTTGACGATATTAACGAACTGCCCATCTCCTACGACATCGCCTGGTACGAACAGAAAGCCGTAGCTGTTCTCCTGGCGCTTCTTTCTCTGGGTATAAAGGGAATCCGGCTGGGACCTACACTGCCGGCGTTCCTCTCGCCCAACGTGGTAAAGGTGCTGGTGGATAAATTTGACATCAAGCCCATTGGCACCGTCGAAGAAGACATTGCCGCAATGATGGCGGGCAAGTAAACGCATTCGCAATAAAAAACAGACGTTTCTCCGGTGGACTATGGTTATTGCGAAGAATTATCAAAAATGCTAGGATAGCGTCCGTAACTCCCTCCGAGCTTTTCAGTCTAAGGGTTTATCCTATGCTTGAAAGCCGATAGGGTGCCGCTGGAAACGGCGGCGCCTCCCGTGTTTGGGAAGGAGGGGACGCATCTGTCGTATGTGCCCCCTTTCCTTTTTTGGGAGGGGGCATATTTTTTGGGAGGTGTGTCGGGTATGAGGAAAGTATTGTCTTTGATCCTGATCGCGGGCTTGTTTGTTTCAATGGCTGGTTTTGCAGGGGTTGCTTTTGCGGCCGACGATGCTCTTATTGTTTATTGTGGTGCCGGTCTCATGAAGCCGATGGACGTACTGAAGGCGTCTTTCGAGGAGGAGAACGGTATCGAGGTCAGGATGATATATGCCGGGTCGGGAGAACTTTTCGGTATGATATCCACCAGACAGGAGGGCGATGTCTATATTCCCGGTGACATCAAATACACTAACGATGCCCTCGAAAAGGGAATTGTCCTTGAAGAGGGATCCGAGACCATATGCTACCACGTTCCGGTAATTCTCACTCCGGGTGGAAACCCTGCCAACATCAAATCCCTTGAGGATCTCGGCCGCGAAGGGGTAAAGGTCGCTCTGGCAGATGAAAAGGCCGCCGCTATCGGAAATGTCTCTTTGGCGATACTGAAGAAGAACAACCTGCTGGAGCAGGTCAACAAAAACGTTGTTACCAGGCCCAGCACGACCAACCAGCTCCTGATATACACGGCGACGGCGCAGGTTGATGCGACAATAGCCTGGGAAGACCAGGCTCTCTGGGGAGAGGGGAAGGGCAAGATAGATGTTGTAAGGATTCCTTCAGAGCAAAACCTTATCAAAACGATCCCGGCTTCAGTGGTTACTTTCTCAAAGCGCCAGGAAGAGGCAAAGAAATTTGTCCAGTATGTTTCATCTGATTCCGGCAAAACGGTCTGGGCGGAATGGGGATTCCCCGTTGAGAAGCCCGAATAATAGAAGGTATGAGAAATAACCTTTTCAAGGCAGCCCTGGGAGGAGTCACCGTGCTCTTCTCGGGGCTCCTCATATGGGCGATTCTTTCCCTTGTCTTCATGCCGGAGATGTCCGAATTCGTTGAGAGCACCCTTTCCGAAGAAATGTTGTACAGCATCAGGCTTTCTCTTTTCACGAGCCTGGTTTCGGTAGCCATAGTAATGGTTCTTGCTGTCTGCATCGGGTTTGTTCTGGCCCGCTTCAGATTCCCCGGTCATAACCTTCTCCGAACCATAGTTGATCTGCCGATGGCTTTCCCGGAACTGGTCCTTGGATTATGTCTGTTGCTCCTTTTCGGTCACGGTGCTTTCGGCAAGTGGCTCCAGTCAATGGGCATAGACATTGTATTCAGCAAGAATTCCATAGTCCTGGCGCAGGTCTTTACCGCCGCGCCTTATGCAATCAGGGTTGTTTACGGGACCTTCAGAGGGATCAGCACCAGATACGAGATGGTTGCGCGAAGTCTTGGATGCGGGATGCTCGGGAGCTTCCTGAGGGTTTCGCTTCCCATGGCGAAAGGCGGGTTGTTTGCTGCGACGGTGATAGCATTTGCGCGGTGCATGGGGTGTTTCGGGACTGTCCTTATCCTTGCAGGGGGAACCCGGATGTATACAGAGACGCTACCGATAACCCTGTATCTGAATATTTCCTACGGGAACCTTGCCATGGCCATGTCGTCGGGAATCATCCTGATATTCATATCCCTCGGGGCGATAATCGTCTTTGAGATCCTGAACAAGGAGGTGGTCCTTTAGGATGGACCTTCTTACGGTAAAGGGTCTTTCTGTGGACCTGGGCAATTTTAGCCTGAAGAATGTCTCTTTCGGTGTTCCCGAAGGATCGTACTGCTGTCTACTTGGTGCTTCGGGTGCGGGAAAGAGTGTTTTGCTCGAGACGATAATCGGTGGATTCAGGCCCAGACTAGGCAAGGTTTTCCTGAGAGGGGAGGACGTTACGTCCTGGCCACCAGAGAGGAGAAGGCTCGGTATCGTCTACCAGGACTATATGCTTTTCCCTCATCTCGATGTTTACAGAAATATTGCCTTCGGACTTGTCGGTAAAGGATTATCCGGGGAGGAGATCAGATCCCGTGTCGAGAGTATTTCGGATCAACTTGATATTGCAGATCTGATGCAGCGCGACATAGCGACCCTTTCCGGTGGAGAACAGCAGCGTACAGCCCTTGCGAGGGCTCTGATAACAGAACCGGAGATTCTCCTCCTGGACGAGGCATTCAGCGCGCTGGATGTAAATACAAGGGAGCGCATGCGTGATCTTATGTCTCGTATTGCGAGTGAGATAGAAGTTACTGTTCTCCATGTTACTCACGACAGAGAGGATGTCTGGGCTCTTGCCTCCCATGTAGCGGTGATACACGAGGGCGAAATGCTTCAGTACGGTACTCCCGAAGAGGTCTTCCGGCGCCCGCGTCCCGGGTATGTAGCAGGGATAGTTGGAGCGAGGAACCTTATAGAGGGAGTGGTTGTAACCGGGAAAGAGGAAGGTTTGGGAGTCGTTCATTCAAGGGGAACCCTGCTCTTTACCTCGGAATCTCTGGAAGGAAACAGCGATGTCGTAATGTCTGTCAGGCCAGAGGATATTATCGTTGCCCGGGATGGGGGGGCCGTGTCAGCCAGAAACCGGATAATGGTGGTTCTTTCAGGTATCGAAAAACGGGGCCCCCTCGTCTGGCTAACCGGCAGGGCAGGTGATCTTGAACTGGTCGCGGTAGTTACCGTCAGCGGGTTCGATGCCCTGGAGATCTCCAGGGGGGAGACTTGCCAGTTCATTTTCAAGGCAAGTTCTTTGTGTCTTGCGATGGCTGATGATGTTGCCTGCGAAATGGCTGCAAATTATACGTAAGCGAGGGTAGTTCGAGGATGAAGGAAAAAATAGTTTTTTCCTGCATAGGCAGGATACATACGCCCCATGTTTCCAGGGAGGGCGCTCCGATACAGCCATCTGGAGCCAGGGGAGTAATCGGCAGGGTGCAAATCGAAAACGAGTTTGTTGAAGGCATACGTGACCTTGCAGGGTTCTCGCATTTGATACTGCTTTATCATTTTCATCTGTCAAAAGGGTTTGATCTGTTGGTCAAGCCTTTTCTGGACAGGTCGTTCCATGGGCTTTTCTCTACAAGGGCTCCCCGGAGGCCCAATGCGATAGGGCTTTCGGTGGTAAGGCTTGTCTCGGTGGATGGAAATACCCTGGTTGTTGAGGGTGTTGACATGGTAGACGGGACACCGTTGCTGGATATAAAACCATTTGTACCCGATTTCGATATTCCTGACATAGATGTGAGAACGGGGTGGCTCAAGAGTAATTCGACAAGAGCCAGGGGGCTCAGGGCCGACGAGCGGTTTCTTTAAAAGGGGCTCTTGCGGGAATTTATGATGAAGGCAAGACCAGGAGTCTGTTTCCCGAAGGCTAAAATCATCCTGCCTGGCTCCACCTCTTCATTTCTGCCCTGAGCATCCAGAAGGCAAGCAGAAAGCCTGTCAGGTCCATGAAGGGGAAGGAGAGCCATACACCGTCGACACCCAGAACGCGTGGAAGAAGGATCAGCATCGGGAAGAAAAGAACGACCTGGCGAAGGACCTGGAGGACAAAGGTCGCCCTGGCCTTGCCAAGGGCCTGGAAGGTGTAACTGGTTACGATGAAAAGGGAAGCCAGGGGCAAAAGCAGGTAGCCCAGCCGGATGCCCCTTACGGCTATTGCTGTGAGCTCGGCGTCGCCCCTCGAAAAGAGCCCGACAAGGAACACAGGGAAAATCTCTGCCACTGCCCAGAAAAGGGTAAAGATCAAGGCGGCCGAAGCTATGGCCAGTATGATTATCCTTCGTACGCGGTCCATATTCCCCGCCCCGTAGTTGTAACCGATCAGCGGCTGGGCCCCGTCACCTATCCCGAGGGCGGGCAGATAAAAAAGGGTATCCAGACTAAAAAATATACCGACGGCGGATATGGCAAGATCTCCGCCCAGAGAGCCCATTATCCGGTTAAGCAGGACCAGGAGCGTTACGAAAGAAAGTTCCAGCAGCCCCGGGGACATTCCTACCGCCAGAACCCGTGTCATTATTTCCTTTTTAAGGACCATAAGGTTTTTGTTGATCCCGAGAGTGCTGAAACGCAAGTAGAAGAATGCTACCCAGCATACCGCTATTATCTGGGCTATAGACGTGCCAAGAGCGGCTCCGTTAACCCCCCAGCCAAAGCGGGCTATGAAAAGCCAGTCCAGGAATATGTTCGTAATCGTTCCTGTGAGCATCGTTCCCATTGCCCACCTCGGAGCTCCTTCTGCCCTCATGAGTCCATTGAGCACAAAAGCAACAAGAAGGAAAGGCATGCCTGCGGCCACTATCCTGGTGTAACCCAGGGCCTCCGGGAGGACGGTGTCGCTTGCCCCGAAAAGCCGCAGAAGATCCCTGCCGAAAACCAATCCCGAAAACAACAGAGAGAGCCCGGCAATTATTGCCATCGTCAACGCGTTGGAGAGGACTTGCCGTGCCATTTGTCTGTCCCCTTTGCCGAGGCTGCGGGATACGAGGGAGGAAGCACCAACCGAGATCAGGATGCCAAGTGTAATACCCAGGCCAAAGTAGGGAAACCCTACAGTGACGGCCGTCAAGCCCTGAGCTCCGACTATTCGGCCGATGAAGATCCTGTCGACGATGTTATACAGGGCATTGGCCAGAAGCCCTATGATAGATGGCATGGAAAATCGCAAAAGCAACTTTCCGACGGGGTCACGCCCCATTGTGTCGGTTTGCGGGTCGAAAGTCACATCAATATCCTTTTCGGGGTCATCTCATTGCGATCCGGAGGGGGTCGGCTGTCTGAATCGCCTGTAGATCTTGCGTCCTGCCCAGATAAAGAGGAAGGCCAGCAGCCCCAGGGTCACAAGAGGGAGCATCAGGGACATGGTCGTGAGCAGGATGGAGCCGCCTGCTTCGGTTGTGGAAACTACAGGGTTCCCGAAGCCCCCCGTGGTAAAAGAGGATGCTGCCCTTGTGAGAACAGTGGCGCCCTGGACAACTCCCGCCGCGCTGCCGCCCGTTATTGCTGCGATGCTCCATTTCAGAAAGGGAGTCATCTCGGGCATTACCGAAGCGGTTATGAATGTTCCGGCGATGATCGCGGCAGGGGTCGCGGCGGCATCAAGCATATTGTCGAGCCACGGGACGTAATAACCCCCGATCTCGAGAAAGGTCGCTATTCCAAGTGCCGCGGTTACCGTGGGTGTGGCTACCCACTGAAATCCTTCGGCCAGTTCAAGGTTCCCCGTCTGCGCCGCAAGACTCATTGCCAGGAGGGGGATAAAGACCCTGAAACCGCAGGCCGCGCTTAGTCCAAAACCTATCATCAAAGCGAACAGTTCTTCCATGGCCGTTATTTTATACCCGTGGCGGGCTGAGGGTAAACAGCGCCGAGGAATCCGGCAGCGCTTGAGAGCAAAAAACCCATTTCCCTTTTTCTTGTTTCCTCCGGAAGTCTGGAAAACTCCGAGAGCCAGGGGTCTTTTTCAAGTATGCAGGATACCAGGGGATCCAGGTCGTCGCCAAGTTCGGTGTCCGGATGCTTTGAGAGATACTCGAGAAAGATTTTATGCCAGAGGGCGATCTGTTCTTTCGCTTCAACAAGCATTCTGTCGACTTCCCGTGTATATCCGAAATGGGCATAGCACAGTATCGTCGCTTTTTCGCGTCTCAGGTCTTCCATCGATTCCAGGGCACTTTCGAGGTAGAACCTTGGAGGGGATGCGGGACGCAGGAGATATTCCCCGCTTCCGGACCCGGGGATAAGATCGTCGAGGCGGTTATAGGTGCTTGCCGCTTCTCCCGCAAAAAGAACTTTTTCTTTGCCGGCATCGTAGAGAAAAGAAAGATGGTGCGGAGCATGCCCGGGAGTTTCCAGGACCTTGATACCAGGTATTGAATCGCCCTCTTCGAGGAAAATGCTTTCATCGACGGGCAGCGGTTTGCCGTAGGATGCTGCCATTTCGGGGATGACCTGAAGGCTGCTTTCCCAGAGTTTTTCGGGGTTCGTCAGGTGTCGCCTTCCTTTTGGATGGACCGTCACCCTTGCAGAGGGGAATGCCCGCGCCACCTGGGCGAGGCCTCCAGAGTGGTCCAGGTGTATGTGGCTCAGGAGAATATGGTCGATCTTTTTAACCCCCATTTTCCCCATTTCTTCTATTAGCAGAGGAGCCGTGGATGCCGGTCCAACATCCACGATTGAGGTAATGCCCTTCAAGCCGTCCCGGATCAACCAGATCCCGAAAAAATCTTTTATGCCAGTTTCTTGAAGGGGAAGGTCTATCAGGTCCAGGGTTATTTTTTCAGCAACTTCTATTCTCAGTTTCCTCACGGTTGTCTCCTCCGGATGGATTTGTTGAAGCGGTTTTATTACCCGTCGCACTATATTAGAATAAAAGGGCCACTATGTAATCCTGAACATTGTAAACAAAGAGGACCGGTATGTTTTAACCGGATCGGGGGAGGAGAAATTATGGGCAACGCAAAGAATATGGACTGGCAAAATCTGGGTTTCAAGTACGTCAAAACAGATTATCGTTACATCGCGAGATGGAAGGACGGGAAATGGGATGAGGGAGAACTGGTTGAGGATAACATGATCTCCATCAGCGAGGCTTCTAACGTCCTTCACTATGGCCAGTCCTGCTTCGAAGGAATGAAGGCCTATCGCAGGAAGGACGGGGGGATCCAGCTTTTCCGCCCCGATCAGAATGCCAAAAGGATGCAGGAAAGTTGCAGAAGGATACTGATGCCGGAGATGCCCGTGGACAGATTCATTGATGCCTGCATGAAGGTTGTCAGGGCGAATGAGTCTTGGGTCCCTCCCTACGGGAGCGGAGCGACCCTTTACCTTAGGCCCTTCATGTTCGGAACGGGAGAGAATATCGGAGTATCCCCCGCTCCCGAATATGTTTTCTGTGTTTTCTGCCTTCCTGTAGGGGCATATTTCAAGGGAGGTCTTTCACCGGTCAACTTTATCGTGTCCGATCATGACAGAGCCGCGCCGAGAGGGACCGGGGCGGCGAAGGTCGGCGGCAACTACGCAGCGAGCCTGTACCCCCATTCCATCGCGGCCGGGAAAGGTTATGCGGATTGTGTTTATCTGGATCCCCTCACGCATACAAAGATCGAGGAGGTCGGAGCCGCCAACTTTTTTGGGATAACCAGAGACAACAGGCTTGTGACCCCCAAATCCGAGTCGATACTTCCAAGTGTCACGAAATATTCCCTTCTTCATGTTGCCAGGCACACTCTTGGTATGGAAGCAGAGGAGAGAGATGTCCACGTTGACAGGCTTGACGAGTTTACGGAAGCCGGGGCATGTGGTACCGCGGCTGTGATAACCCCCATAGGTGGTATCGAATACCGGGGTCGCCTGCATGTTTTTTACAGCGAGACCGAGGTTGGTCCTGTGACGAAAAAACTTTACGAGACCCTTACGGGGATGCAGTTTGGAGATATCGCTTCTCCCGAGGGATGGATACAGGAAGTCTCCTGATCGGACCGGCAACAGTCAGATACCTTCCGAAACGGTTTCCGCGGGATATAATGTCGCGAAGAGGTTATAACTTCTGGAGGCGGGGTGGTAATGGTGAAGGAGCAGATCGTATCGGAGATCGCGGGTCTGTTATCCGAAATGCAGTTACCCGTTGAAACCGGGGAGATAACGGACATCTCTGTCAGGACCGATTTTCTTGACGCCGGATGGAGTACGGGAAAAAAGAAAATAAGTTACGAGACCTTTATTTTTGCAAACGAGCAGGATAATACGGTCTACATGTATGAGAAGACAACCGAGGTCAGAAAGGGCCTTTCCTTTGGAGGAGGGACGGAGTCCTCCTTTCAGAGCGGCAAGACACTTTTCCGCAAGGTAAAAAGCGTACAGTACGGTCCGGACGGGAAGGCCTACGAGATAAAACTTGATCTGGGGGCGATCCCGAAGGCTGCGAAGGAGACTGCCAAGAAACACGGATGGAAGTTCAAGACCGTGCTCAGCAAGTCCAAGGCCCTTTATCCTGAGGGGTACTCTTCTGCGGTTCCTGCCGCCACCTTCCATCCGGAGATTCCTGCAGGCAGACCCGCTGACGCCGGTCCTTCATCAGCGAAAGGTTCCGGGGCCGCCTCGGAAGATGGCCCGAAACCCCGTTACAGCGACCCGGAGAAGCCGCTCTACGCCGAACCTGGGGGGAAAACACCTTCAAGATTGGGGGGCATCGTTGGCCTGGTGGGTTTTGTGCTGCTGGGGTTGTTCCTTCTGCTGCTTCTCTTTGCAGGCGGAGCGACCATCACGGGATGGGTACTTACCGTTGCCCTGTTTGGGGGATCATTTTACCTCCATCGCAAGATTTCCCGAAAAGGCCTGCTTCTGAACCTGGCTCTGCTCCTGGTGGCAGGATTTCTGATGATGATAGTTGCTGCCGGTTTTTCAACCACAGATCTTTCCTCGGCCCGGATCAACAACGCACATATGACCACGGGGCTTGAGGCGCCTTCAATGAAGCCCGTTGACAAAGTCAGAGCATATTCCGTTGATTCTCCGGAGATGATCGTTTCAGCCGAACTCAGGAGAGCTCCTCACAACACCAGGATCCGTTTCGTCTGGACTTACACCACAGGGGATATTCCTATTACCGCTTACGAAATGGACAGTGGCACCGCCGGGACCGACATCTATATCTACAACAACATCAACAACGGGGGGAGGCCCTGGCCGCAGGGAGAATACAGGGTTGACATCTTTATCGATGATGAGGAAAAACCCGACGCGCAAGTTGAATTTGAAGTGAAATAGGTGTTTCCCAGGAGGGAGGGGCTGTGAGCCACTCCCTCTATTCCTTTTCGGTCTTTTCAAACTCAAGGGCGACGGAGTTTATGCAGTAGCGCAGGCCTGTTGGTGGAGGTCCATCGTTGAATACGTGGCCGAGATGTGCGTCGCACCTGGAGCATAGAACTTCGACCCGTTTCATTCCGAAGGATCTGTCCTCCCGGGTCCGTACGCTTTGGGGTGATATGGGTTCGTAGAAACTCGGCCACCCGCTTCCGAAGTCGAATTTTGTCCCGGAACTGAAGAGGGGATTGCCGCAACATACGCAGTTATAGGTTCCCTCCTCCTTGTTGTTGTAGTATTGCCCGGAGAAGGCCGGTTCTGTGCCCCCTTTTCGCGTGGCCCGGAACTGTTCGGGGGTAAGGAGATCTTTCCATTCTTCTTCCGTACGGATGACTTTTATGTCCACTTCGGGAACCTCCCAAACGGTGTTTTTTTCCCTGGATGTTGCGGTGATCCAGAGGGGAACGATCAGTGCTATCGCAAGGATCAAAACAAAAGTTCTTTTCATGTGGCATCACCTGCTTTTTTTAAACTGAAATCATTATAATTATACCATTTTATTCCGATCCACAGGTCAAACCCGTTGTTGAACCGGTTTGATGTGCTGTAGAATGCATGCATGATTTACATCTTTCCCTTTACGGAGGCTTGTTATGAAGATAGAGGAGTTCAAACTCGAGAGGACCCTGGCAAGGTTCCAGAACGAAGTCGAATATGATCTAAGCGCTTCGGGCATATACCCCATGTTCATCAGGGAGATACTGAGCACGGGTGAGATGGAGGAGGTTTATAACGACCTTCAATTGAAATATGTCCACACCGCCGGGACAGAACACCTTAGAAAGGTGGTAGCCTCATTTTACGACGGCATGGATTCCTCCAGCGTATTCATGACGAACGGTTCCGCGGAAGCCCTTTTCCTTATGGCCTGGGGGCTGATCGATCCAGGGGATGAAGTCGCTTTCATGATACCCAATTTTATGCTTTTGTCCCATGTCGTCGAGTCCAACGGCGCCGTGGTACGCAACTTTCGCCTTGACCCCGGGAAAGGGTGGTCCCTGGACCTGGAAAGCCTCAAAAAAGCTGTCACTCCCAAAACAAAGATGATCTGTGTCTGCAATCCCAACAATCCTACGGGAACGGTCCTGACAAGGGTGCAGATGCAGGATATCGTGGACGTAGCCTCCGAATCCGGGGCGTACCTTCTCTCCGACGAAGTGTACAGGGGAGCGGAGCAGACAGATGAAATGACGCCCAGCTTCTGGGGGATGTATGACAAGGTAATTGTAATAAGCGGTCTGTCCAAGTCCTTTGGACTTCCCGGGTTGAGGATCGGTTGGGTGGCCGGCCCCCGTGAGGTAGCGGAAAAGTCATGGTTTTACCACGATTTCCTTTCTACTACCGTGACTACCTTCAGTGACCACCTTGCCACGAAAGCCCTCGAACCGGCCATGCGGGAAAAAATACTGGCCCGAAACAGGGGTATTGTCAGGCAGAACCTGGCAACCTTCACCGAATGGGTCAACAGCCATGCGGGGATTCTTTCCTTCACCCCGCCCCAGGCCGGATGCTTCGCCTTCGTAAGGTATGATCTTCCCGTCTCTTCATGGGATCTCGTAATGGATATGGTGGAAAAAAACAGTGTTTTTGTTATTCCGGGAAGCTGCTTCGGGATCGAGAACCACCTGAGGATGAATTTCGGCGTCGACGAAAAGCGTCTCGTGGAGGGGCTGAAGAGGGTTGACAGGACCCTGTCCAGGTTCAGCGGAAGATAGGCTTTACTGTGTCTACCTTCTCAGGTGTTCCGATGGTTCCCTTTACTGCGGGATAGCCCTTGATCCCATAAAGCGTCTCAGGCAGCACAATGAGAGATGTGGTTCAAGATATACTGCCTCCCGCCTTCCGGTAGAGATCATTTTTGCTACCTCATGTCGTTTTACCCGTTCCGAGGCCCAGGCACTGGAGTCGGCTGCAAGGAAAAGAAAGCGATTGGACAAGGTCAGGTTTCTGGAGGAGACAGAAAGGCATTTTTCGCAAAGGATTCCAAAATAATCGGGGGCGATGTTGTCTCTTCGCCCCCGATTATGATATCCCGGGTCCCGGGATCCACGGTTTTTTATATGTTTTCCCCGGAACTTTCCATATCCTTGCGAAGCCACTCGATCAGAGACCTCTGTCTTCTTTTCTGGATTTTTTCAAGTTTTTCCTGAGGCCATTCATATATTCCCTTCCCGGTGGAATATCCCAGGTCTCCCTTTCTGGCGGCATCAAGAAGGGTCGGGGATACTTCCGTTGAACTGCAGAGTTCCCTGAAGAGGGTTTCGCAGATCGCCGCAAAAACATGGGTTCCTCCAAGATCAGCGGTTTCGAGGGGGCCGGTGTCGCCCAGCCTTCTTCCTATTCCAAACCTGACGGCCCTGTCTACATCCTCCTTTGATGCTATACCGGAATCGACAAGGTAAAGTGCTTCACGCAAAAGGGCGAACTGAAGCCTGTTGCCAATATAACCCGGAGTTTCCCTCGAAAGCACCACGGGCTCCTTGCCTATTCTTTCCATAATTTCCCTGGTGAACCGGACTGTATCCTCTGAAGTATCTTCTCCCGGCATTATCTCGACGAGCGGAAGCAGGTGCGCGGGGTTCCAGAAATTGGCAGCAACGAATCTGTTTCTCCATGAAAGTGCGGAAGCTATCCTTGTCGGGCCAAGGCTGGACGTGTTTGAGGCAAAAATCGTGTCATTAGGGAAATGTGCTTCCAGTTGCCTAAAGACTCTCTGTTTTATCTCAAGGTTTTCAGGGGCACATTCTATTACAAATGCTGTGTTGGCCGCCGCCGCTCCAAGATCGGTTGCTCCTCTTACTCTTGAGAGTATTACAGGAACATCCGCCTTTACCGTCAGCCCGTTGCCGACAAGCGTGTCAAGCGCGGTCTGTATGAGGGAAAAACCTCTTTCCAAAGCCCGATCCGATATGTCGAAAAGATCTACATCCAGGCCGCTTTTGGCGAAATTAAGAGCGATAGATGATCCCATTGTTCCGGATCCGATTATGCAGACGGAACTGATGTCCATTGCCTTCAAAACCGATCACTGCCTTTCATAGGGGAACGGAGATACCAGTATTTTATGCGATAATGATGACTTGCGTGCATTAGAGTATAATCAAGACAGAGGAAAGATCCCAGTTAAGGAGATGTTGACAATGGCAAGATCACCCAGGGCAATGGTGCTCTCTGTTCCGCTTCTGGTTTTGGTGCTGCTTCTGGCCGCTCTGCCTGCTTTTTCTGCAACCCCTAACGAGAGAATAACCCAATCCGTTGAAGTCATCAGGGACATGTCCTCCCAGGATGATGTCGAGACGATGGCGGACCTGGTCAAATCAGCCAAGGGTGTCGTAATTATACCCCGGTACGTAAAAGCGGCCTTTGGTATCGGCGGTGCCTATGGCGAAGGTCTCATACTCCGAAGGGATGCAGCCAAAGGGATCTGGTATGGTCCAAGTTTCCTGAATATTACCGGAGCTTCTTTCGGACTCCAGATAGGAGTCCAGTCCACGGCTCTTCTTCTGGTAATAACAAATGACAGGGGTATGGAGAGGTTTTACGGGGACAAATTCAAACTTGGTGCGGATATTGACATAGCCGCCGGCCCGGTGGGGAGAAGTGCTGGAGCCGGGACCGACATCAATCTCAAGGCATCGATATACAGTTACTCAATGAGCAAGGGCCTCTTTGCCGGCCTTTCCCTCAGCGGGGCGCTTATGAGTTCCGATGACGAAGCCAATACCTCCTACTGGGGCTCAAGGTATAACCCCAGGGATATCCTCAACAAACGAGCCACGACAGGGCAGATCCAGCCCCTTCTTTCAGTTCTGAACGACCTGATAAAAAAATCCGGTCGATGATCGACAAGGGGGGCAGCCCCGGGACTGCCCCCTTAATCCTTCCGGTGGATGACTACTATTCCCAGGTAACCGTCCACCGTCAGTTCGTCCCCGGTCTCTATAAGTTCTATGGCATCGGGAACCCCGGTGACGCATGCAAGACCATACTCGCGGGCTATTATGGCTCCATGGACCAGCATTCCGCCCCTGCGCTCCACTATCCCCGAAGCGAGAGGCACAACGAATGTCATATTGGGGTCGATGGCGTCGCAGACAAGTATCTCCCCTGATCTGAAAGAAAAAAGGTCATTTTTTCCCCTTATTACTCTTGCTTTCCCTTTTGCCAGGCCCTGTCCCGCGGGTTGCCCCGTAAGCTGTCTGGGGGAAACCCGGAAACTCTTTTCCTCTGATTCGGAAGGGTTGTCTTCAATTTCCGGGGAAGGTACGTAATTTGTGTCTTTAAGAGCCTTGATAACTTCCGTCGCGGGGTAGCGTTTCAAAATGGCCCCTTCCCGGGCCGAAAGTCGTGCCATCCCTTCGGCAAGAGCCTCGTCTCTTAACCTTTCCACCCGTCCCAGGTAGATGTTGTCCTCGTCCCTCAGCCGGTAACTGGCCCTGGCCAGGTCAAGCAGTTCAACCGCAAGTTGGTGTTCTTCATCCTGGAAGGATGCCAGGAATTTTTCCTCGAGATCCTTTGGCCTTCCCGGACGGGTTTTCTGTGGTACGGTCCTTCCGGAGATCTCCAGAAGCAGCCGTGCCAGGGCCATTTCCTGCTCCCTTCCCGGGAGGATTAAAGCCGAGTCAGACCCCAGTTCCTTCACGGCTTCCCTGATAAAAACTTCTCCAACAACAGATGGCAGCCCTGACTCGATTTTTTCCAGTTCTTCCTTCAGTTCCCTGTTTTGCCTTATGTCCTCCGCAATCTTTTCAAGATGGGAGTTCCTCTCTGTTCCCGCCATCTTTTCGGGGCGCAGGATATCTATGAAGGAGAAGGGGTCTTCCGGTTTCATCCTGTCGTTGTAAGTTTGCCCGAAAAGGCGGGTGCCGTGGGCAAAGGGTATGAATTCGTCCCAGTAGACTCTGGTCCATTTTTCCGCTGCCGCGGTCCTGTCCTCCAGGACTTCAGCGAGTTTGATCTCCTCCAGTTCCGAAAGAGAATGTTTTGAGAGGTTTTCCGCTTCCCTGATGAGGGAGGGTATAAGGTCGCCTTCTATCCTTTTCCTCAGGGCCTTGAGATTCTCGAAACTTCTTCTGAGTGACAGGTTCCAGGACCTTTCGTCCTTTTTGACTCCCGTCGTGACCGGTCTGGACTGAAGGGTGAAGATAGAGTCCCCCTTGAGAGTCCATTCAACGTCCTGGGGTTTCCCGAACCATTTTTCGGCTTTCATGGCAAGGCTGTATACCTTGCCAACCTCACCGGGGCCCAGCGGTGGCCTGTCGCGCAAAGCCCTGGGCAGGTTCTCCAGGCTCGTTCCGTCCCGAGAGGAGCGAACTGCCTTTTTTCTTTCCGCCGGGGTGTGCTTCAGGACCGATCCGGATTTTCTGTCCAGCAGCCACCTGTCCGGGGATACTGTCCCGTCGACCAGCCCCTGGTTGAGTCCCCAAACGGACTCAACCAGCGAGGTTGTAGGATCCGTGAAGTTCTGCGAGAAAGCTACCCCCGACCTTTCGCCCTTCACCAGTTCCTGGATTACTACGGCCATGGAACTCTTCGCGGGGTCGAGACCGAGTTCCTTCCTGTAAAGCAGGGCGGCGTCCGACCAGAGCGAGGCCCAGACAAGCCGGATATTCTCGATGATGTCCCGCCTTCCCCGGACATTCACGAAAGATTCGTGGAGTCCCGCAAAGGACGAGCCCTCCGAATCCTCCCCAGGTGCCGATGACCTTACGGCTACTGGCACTACGCCGAATCGCCTGTCGAAAGATTCTGCCAGTTCCAGTTCCAGTTCCGGGGGGATGGGGGTCTTCAAAAACAGGTTCCTGATCCTCAGGGCCGAGTCCCACATCTCCTCCCATCTCATGGAGGCGAAGGGTTTTCTGTTAAGTTCCATCATGATCATCTCTCCGGCGCCCGTAAGATCCACAAAACTCCGGTATGCTTCAATGGGAACGACCACTCCCCCGGGAACGGGGAAACCTTCCCTGATCATCCGGGAAAGGGCCCAGGCCTTTCCCCCGGCGGAGCCTTTCCGGTCATCGGAGAGTTCTTCAAGGGGTATCACCAGTCTCATCGCTTTACCCTCATTATCATAACGTTCTGAAAACGGCTTACGAGGGAATATTCATCTACTTCGAGTGAAAAAATGGCTGTTGTCGGTGAGGAAGAGAAACCGGCAAGGTAGGGGTGTCTCTCGATGTGTATCTTTTCGGCTCTTTCCCGTTCCGGATCTTCGAGTTCCCTTACGGTTCCTGTTACAGTGACGGCTTGTGCATCATGGAGATCCTCAGGTCTGTTCATCCTGTTGTCCACAAGCAGGGCCGCTTTGCCGCATTTCGCCAGGTTCGCATACTTCCGGGTCGACCTGGGTGTCGAGAAGAAAAGATGCCTCAGGTCCCTTTCGAAACTGAAACCCACCAGACTGCAGTATGGACCGGTTGTGCCGCAGGTTCCCAAAACCCCCAGTCTCTGGCTTCTGAGGATTTTGGTTATCTCCACGAAAAGGTCCGCATCTTTCATTTATCTGCCCCCTTCTGTTATCCTTCCCTGGGTCAATCTTATAACCTCGCGCCAGGCCAGGCAAAGGGTGCTTTCCCGGACAGTATTGTGGCTGTAACATTGGGTGTGTGGTCGATGGATACTACAGGCGATTTTCCGTATGGGGGTACGAGAATGGGTATTGACGGTTTCCTGGAGATCCTGGGAGGTAACCCGGTTTTCTGGGCCAGTGTGGCGGTAGCGACCGGGGTTCTCCTCGGTGGAGTAAAGATCCGGGGTGTGGGGCTCGGGACATCGGGGGCCCTTTTTACGGGTCTTGCATTGGGTTGGCTTGGGGCAACCGTCCCCGAGGAATATTTCATCTGGAATCTTCTTGTTTTTGTAACCGCCGTTGGCCTGCTCTCGTCAAGGGATATCGGAGTGGTGATAAGGCGTTGGGGTTTCCGTTTTATTCTTCTGGCTGTGGCTGTCACGGGGGCAGGGGCCCTTGCGACCTGGCTGATGGCCCTCCTTTTTTCCGGAGCAGTCGAGCCTCTGCTCGTAGGGGGAACCTACACCGGGGCCCTTACCAGTTCACCCGGGCTTGGAGCCGCTCTGGAAGCCACGGGCGGCAACAGTCTGGTGACCATAGGCTATACCATAGCCTACCCTTTCGGGGTTATCGCTGTGGTTATTGCGGTTCAGTTGGTACCTGCCCTGCTGAAGGTGGATATAATAAAGGAAAGGAAGGATCTGATCAGGATAATTCACGAACACGAGCCTTCAAGCGCAAGAGAGATCGATCCGTCTGCTCCCTTTACATTGATATCGTTCGTAATATGCATTATCGGGGGCATCGTCCTGGGTTCTTTAAGGATACCGATACCCTGGGTGGGGGAATTTTCTCTTGGAAGCACGGGTGGCGCCCTGCTTTTTGCCCTTTTTCTCGGGGCAAGGGGGCGGATAGGCCCCTTCCCGATGGGTCTGGATGTCAAGGTTCTTTCGGCTCTCCGGCTTGTCTCCCTCGCATATTTCCTGGCGGTAATGGGAATTATGGCCGGGCCTGATATCCCCGCAATTTTGGCACGGCATGGCGTGGCTCTTGTGGGAATAGGAGTTGTCTCGGCGACGGTGAGCCTGGTGACGGGTTTTGTCCTTGGGCGATGTGTATTCAGGCTCAACTGGGTGCTTCTGTCGGGGGCTATTCCAGGAGCCATGACCAGCACACCGGGGCTTGGGGCGGCCATAGAATCTACCGGGTGTGACGAATGTTCCGCGGGCTACGGGGCCACTTACCCCGCGGCCATTTTTTGCATGGTCCTTTTCACCAAAATGATCATGCTTGCTCTTTCCTGAGAGAGGAGAACGGGTTATGCGGATCGATGAACGGGACACGATTTTTTCCAGGATGGCGATCTCCGGGGGTTCGGATATTTACGAGGAATATTATTCGGCCCATCCCGACAAGAGGGAAACGGACGATATGCTTCGTTCGCATCATGCTCTTGGCTCCCCGGATACCCCGACATGGGACCCGGCTGGGTCCGCTCTCACAGAATCCATATTCAGGCTTCTTTCCGATATGCGCCCTCTTTCTGAAGGAGAACCCTCCGGGGACCCGGTCGAAACTGATCCCGGGGTACTGACCAGGTGGGTCCTTGGTGCCGCGTCCTATCTCGGGGCGGACGATGTCGGGGTCGCGGCTGTTGAGCCTGATTTTTACTATTCCCGCAGAGGGAGACGCGTGGAAGTCTGGGGGGAACCCGTAGAGGAGGCTCATCCTTACGGGGTAGCAATAATTTCGGCCATGGATCCTTCGATGATCCACAAGGGGCCTTTGGCACCGGTAATGGCCGAAAGCGCCAAAGGGTACCTGAGATCTGGTGTCACGGCCATTGCATTGGCCTGCGCCATCAGGGAAATGGGGTATCGGGCAAGGGCCCACACCGACGGGAACTACCTTGTTATAGCGCCGCGCGTGGCATTTGAAGCCGGGCTCGGGGTATTTGGCAGGAGCGGCCTGCTGATCCACCGGAGGTTTGGACCTTGTGCCCGCATATCCGTTGTTACGACAGATATGCCCCTTGTGCCGGGTCATCCTGATCCAATGGCCGAGGCCGTAAGGCAGTTTTGCTCTATATGCGGCAGATGTTCGAAGCATTGTCCCGGAAGGGCCATTCCTGGGGGACCTGCCGATCCGGGTGCTCCTGTTTCCTGGTTGCTGGACGCAGAAAAATGCTACGGTGCCTGGAGGAGAATGGGCACCGACTGCGGGGTATGCATAAGTACATGTCCTTTCACGGCGGGGATGGACTGGGGTGAAATGAATTCCTCAAAAGACGATCCATCAAGGCTCGAAAGTATTCTGGAAAGATCTGGCGGGAGGGAGTCTCCTCGTCCCTTTGATCCGAATCCCCCTCAGTGGTGGATATGATAAAGGCGGCAAAGGGAGATGTGTCTTTTGCACTAAATCTTATAAAGTAAATTGCTAAAAAGGTAAGCAAATGAAAATTTAATAGGGTTTATTTTTCGTTTTGACTCTGATATAATTATTTGAAACATTTTCTGTTACCGAAGGGGGAGAATATTAGATGCAAAGGCCTTTCAGGTTCCTATCAATGGCTTTGCTTCTGGCTTTTACGCTCAATGCAGGTGCAGGGCTGGTTGAATCTGTGACCTTTGAAAGCAAATCTACCGATGGTACCCAACCAGCTACGCAGCCCAAGGTAGTAGGCGGGTCTGCCAAGACAGGGAATTCCCAGGAGGGAGCGCTCCTTTACTCTCTGGAAGCTCCGCAGGCCCAGAAGGACCGGCTGGCCGATGCCATTAACGGGGTCCATCTTACGGGGATCCAGGCGACCATGGCGATTGAGGAACTTCAGGCTCTGGAGAACCAGAATCTTCCAGACAACGAGATTCTGGCGAGGCTCGTATACACGGAAGAATGTTTTGATGCATTGGAAAAGGCCGCGAAAAGGCTGAACGACAACGTGGAACTTGTGAAGATCGCCTGTGAGAAAGATCCGGAACTTAAGGAACAGGTTGTGGCAATGCTGGAAGGAATATTTGCCTCCCCGGCCTATGCCTTTACGGGAGATCCCATGGCTGACTCCTACATTGCCCAGGAGGTTCAGGGGATAGGCAGGGCGGCAAAAAAAAGTTTCAACTCTTTCATGAATACCCTTTCGAGCGCTGCCTCGACCATAGGTAATGCTGCCACCAAAGTCAAGAACGCTGTGGGCAGCGGTGTGAGTGCCCTTACCGGGGCTGTGGGAAAGGTCCACACGAAGATAGGTAACGTGGTAGGTCAGAAGAACTGGGCTACCATAATGGCTGGCACCAAGTTCGCTTGCACCTACGTTGGGGGAACGGTCGCCCTTATCGTTGCCGCACCCGTGACGACCGCAGGGGCGGTAGGAGCCGTGGTGGTGTGGACGGCCGTCAATGTTGGAGCGGGGGTTTCCCTTGCCAATGATCTTTCACAGATCCAGGGTGGTCGCGGAGCCGATGGCCTTGACAACGCCCTGACCAGGATCAACCAGGGGACGGCCCTTATAGGAATAGCCGGAGGAGGAAGCCCCGGTGAGGTTTTCGTCAACGTCATGGGCGTATCAGGAAATGAGATAGTCGGGACGACCCCGGGGCAGAAGATGACCCCCGAGGAGATGGCAGGTTTTCTCGAGCCCAAGGACAGGCAGGAATTCCTGAAAAACATTGCGGCTCTGAAGAAATACAAGAAACCAGACGCGCAGCCCACAGGTGGAGACGGCGGAGGCGGCGGAAGCGGCGGAAGCTGCGGTTGTGGGGGAAGTGGAGACTGATAGGCCTCTTGGTGTGAGAATACCCAAAAGGGGGATCTCGCGGGACGCTGTTTCAGATGCACGAACATTAATGTTTTTTCGGCGCATATGATCGTTTTTTCGAAAAAAGGACGAATGATACAGAAAGGGGAGGTTCCTTTTGAGACGTTTCGGTCTGCTGTTTGCAGTGGTGTCAATGTTTTGCCTGTCCTTTTTCAGCGTGATGCCGTCCATGGCGGATGAAACTCCTCCGGCTGCTCCAGCCCTGTCATTCGGAGAACAGGAAACTGTGACGGTGAAGGACGACACCCTGATGGCTTCCATTAACTGGACAGGGGACTATATCGAGGCGACGGGACAGGGGCTTCCCCCTACAGGTAAAGAGAACACGCCCCAGGGGAAACTCCTTGCGAGGAGAGCGGCAACGGTTGACCTTCAGAGGAAACTTCTGGAGTTTGTGCAGGGTGTGCGCGTTGACTCAAGGACCACCATGACAGATTACATGGTCAGCGACCGGGTGAGAACTGAAGTCCAGGGGATGATAAAAAACGTTGAGATCCTGGAGGGAAGTTGGGACGGGGAGGTATACACCGTGGTCGGCAGGGTGAAACTGCGGGATGTCCGCATCGCCGTTGCCCCGGAACTTCCTGAGAAGCCCCTTGCCAAACAGGTTCCACCACCCCCTGCACCGACGACCACAGCGACTCCCAAGGGGCGTTACACGGGACTGGTAATTGATGCCAGCCACCTGCCGCTGATCCCGGCTATGACCTTCAATGTTACGGATACTTCGGGCAAGCCTGTCTACGGTCTTTCATTCGTAGACAAGGAGCGTTTCCTGAGTTCCGGACTCTGCTCCTACCACATGACCGTCGGATACGCGAAGATCGAGCCCCGGGTCACCGATGCGCCGCTGGTTATAAAGGCTGTCAATCTGGTGGGGCCCCACAACGTTGATATTGTGATATCCAGTTCCGATGCCGCCAGGATCAGAAACAGCACCTACGATTTTCGTGTTCCTTGTCGCGTCATTGTTGTCAAGAGGTAGATGGTGATGAATAAATCATTCAAGGCTTTTTTAGCCTTCCTTCTTTTGGCGCTGATTTCTTCCGTTACTTTTTCAGGTGAGGCCTTCTCCGCCGAAATGATCAGTGTCCAGGCCGAGGGGGCTGCGGCGATAGTGGACGGGAACAAGGACAAGGCGCGATCCGAGGCAAAGAACCAGGCATACCGTGATGCCCTTGAAAAGGGAGTAGGTGCTATGGTTCAGGGCATTACCGAGATGAAGGATTTTCAGGTCGTCAAGGACAAGGTCTTCTCACAGTCCCAGGGACTGGTCAAGACTTTCGATATTTCAAGGGAATGGGAAGAGGACGGGATCTATTACATAGAGGCCGATTGCCAGGTCTCTGCCGGTGCCCTTGACGGTGTACTGGGCCCGGCAGTTATCGATATGCTTGGCAATCCCCGGGTAATGGTTCTGGTCGATGAATCGATCGAAGGGGAGAAACCATTCCTTTCCACTGTTGAAGGGGAAGTCCTTAAAGTATTCGAAAAGGCTGGATATCTTCTCGTAGACCCTGGACAGTCGGGAGCTCTGGATCAGAAGGAACTTGACCTGGCCAGGGAGACAGGGGACACGGCCAGGCTTCAGGAACTTGCAAAAACCTTCAGGGCCGATGTCCTCATCCATGGGAAGGCACAGGGACTCTCCTTCACGCAGCAGAAGATAGAGGGTGTTACCCTCTACGGTGTCCGTTCCCAGGTCCAGTTGAAGGCAGTGATAGCCCAGACCGGGTATGTCCTCGGAACCGAAATGATAGAAAAGAAAGACAAGGGGACATCTCCCCAGGATGGTGCGGTAAAAGCATTTCAGGCAGCCTCGGGACCGGTGGCCTCAACAATCGTCCATAAAGTGGCCTATGCGCTGGTAAGCGGACAGGCTGGCGGTGTTCCCGGCCGGACGATCAAGGTCGTGATAGAGGAGGTCAATTTCGCAAGGTTGCGGGACATCAAACAGGAAATCGAGTCCCTTGACGGTGTCACGTCGGTCTATCAGCGCAGTTTCGCCAGCCAGAAGGCAGAACTTGACGTTGTAGCCGAAAAAACATCGGAAGACCTTGCTGTTGACCTCGAGAGGCTGGGTATCGAGATATCATCCCTGTCGGCTAATACCGTCGAAGGGAAGAACATAAAGTGAACCGCAAGGGGGTTTGTTCCGTCCTTGTCCTTCTGATGACGGTGAGCATGTTTTTACCCGCGCCATCCTTTGCCATATCACGGAGCGACCTGGATAACATCTGGAGAAACAACGGTGCAGTTGAAGGGGTCCAGGAATTTCGTTTCGGATACGTGGACTGGGTAGGGTTGTCTGTTTCCGTGGACGGGAAAGGCCAATTACGGAACAACTCCGTACCCGCAAGGATCATGGCTCAGAGGGCAGCCGTCACGGACGCGAGGAGGAACCTCCTTTTGCTTCTGTACGAGATTCGTTACGGGCTCCCAGCCAGACTGGAGTCTATTGATATCTCTGGAAAAGTAGTAGAGCCCCATATTGATTCCGAGAGGATAGTTGAAGGCAGATACGAGATAGGCATTACTCTGCCCCTCGAGAGGCTTCTCGATGAATGTGTTATCTTCAGTGCCACGGTAAGACAGGGGGAGTGAGACGCAATTGAAGAGACAAGCCTCAATCCTTCTTGCTTCGATCCTGATACTGTTTATTGTCACTATGCCGGGCTCTTGTGACAGCGCGCTGCCCAAGGGCAAGACCATAGCAGTACTTGTGAGAAGTAATTCGTCACAGCATGCCAGGTCCGCCGAGGCCATCCTTATAAACGGTCTCATTCAGGGTGGTTACAAGGCCGTGGACAGGGATCGCCTCGAGAGCATTCGCCAGAACAAGGCGGCTGCCCTTGCCCTTGAAGGAGACGTGGACGCGATACTTAAACTTAGCCAGGCCTACGGTTTCAATGTTCTGGTGTCTGGAAGGGCAACGATACATACTCCCGTCAAGAACGAGTTTGGCCTTTTTACAGCTACAGCCGTGGTTTCGGTGACAGCCTGCCAGGGGGGTGACGGAAGGCAACTTTTTGCCGATACGTCCACAGCCAAGGAGGTTGGGTACACCGGGGATGAAGCTGGGCAGAAAGCCCTGGAAGCAGCGGCCAGACAGGCTGCCAGAGCCATGACGGAAGGTGCCCCCTCCGGAGGAGGAGCAGCAGCCTCTGCTTCACGGATCTTCGAGGTAGAGGTATCGGGCATAAGGTCCTTTGCGGAGGCCCATGCCGTAGTCGAGGCTTTGTCAAAGGCCGGCTGCGGCAGCGCGAATCTTTTGAGGTTTGCCGGGGGACGAGCGGTTGTAAAGACTTCCTGGGGAGGTAACCCTGATTCTCTTGCGGCCGCCCTCTCCAGGCAGAGAGGTGATATTTCTCTTGAGAGGGTCGAAGGGGACAGGATTTTCATGGTAAGACGCTGAGGTTTATAGATAATTCCTTAAGGGGGAATTGATAATGAAAAGATCGGAAGCGGGTCTGAATATTGCTTTGCTGGCGCTAGTGACTGTCGTGCTGTTGGTTTTTCCCCTTGTAGCCGGCGCCGAAGTAAGGCTCTTTGTTGACAAGAACACTGTCAGGGTCCATGATCCCGAGCTTGGCCAGCCGTCGATCCTGAACAACTTCCAGTCCAACGGGCACAGGACGCATAATTACATGGCTCTGGTATGGGACTCGAACTCCGTCTGGGTCTATGACATAAGGACCCACCAGTGGCTGAACATCCAGGGTTTTTCGGCTGTTTCCGGCTTGCTGTCAGATGACCTGGCCATGGCCTGGGAGAGGGAAAGGGTCGCTGTGTTCAGCGCCCAGGACAGAAGCTGGGTCCTGAGCGATACGACTCCTTCTCCCATAACGGGACAGCAGATATCCAGAAAGATGGCTGCCGTTACCTGCGAGGATGCCTTTGTGGTTTATGATCCGGTGCTGAAGACATGGCAGACAGCAGGCGATTTCGAGGTAAAGAGCGCCCAGACCGGCGACAATCTCGCTGTTGCATGGGATGACGACGATGTGGTCATATATGACCTGACGATGCATCAGTGGATAGTTAAACAGGGCATCGCTCCCCAGGCATGCATCATAGAGCCTTTCAAGGTTTCCATTTATTCTTCGGACAGGATCCATGTTTACGACGCCATGTCCCATCGCTGGCAGGATATGCCTCGCTAGAAAGAGATGACCGGTAAAATCTGGGGCCAAGGGGGGCGAAAATGGGAACAGACAGGACCATGTCAACAGCGGGAAAAACTTTTTTAAAGCGGATATTGGCCGTGACAATGGTGGTGCTTGTTTTGTATGCTTCTTCCGCGGGAGCGTCGGGGCTGACCGTTGCTGTTGATACCTTCCTTTCGCAGGGGTCAAGCCTTTTCCTTGGTTCATCCATAAGCGAACTGTTGCGAACGGAACTGATAGGCAACAGAGATATTACTGTCGTGGAGAGAGGTCAGCTGGGGGCCGTGGCCGAACAGCAGAGGCTCTCCCTTTCGGGAGTAGTAGAGACAGGGACCGCCGTCCAGGTAGGCAAACTCGTCGGGGCCAGGTACTTTATCCTTGGAGCGGTGAGCAAGTTCGGGACACTTCTGGTACTCACAGCAAGACTCGTTGATGTCGAGACCGGAAACGTGATGAAAAGTTTCGAACAGATATCACATGAGGGGGAGTCAGGGGTAACTCTGGCGACCAGGAACCTGGGTGCCGAAATGCTTGCCTTTTTCTCAGGTGACTCGCCTGCCGAGGGTGACCCCATGAACGACTACCGCTACTATCTTTACGAGGCCCTCGGTTACTACAATCTCGGTCAGTATTCCAGGTCGATCCCCTTCTGGGAAAAGATGACCAAGCTGAGTCCCAGGAACGAAACCCTGCGCTTCATTCTCGGAGGTGTCTATTACCAGGCTGGAAGATATAATGACGCCCTCCTTTCCGCGCAACAGTCCGTAACATGGGACGAAAAACTGGCAGAGGCGCACCTGCTGGTCGGGAAGTCATACTTCATGATGGGTGATTTCCACAGGGCAACACCGCCTCTGGACAGGGCGCTGGAACTTGACCCTGGGCTGACCGAAGCCCTTTTTCTGAAGGGTCAGGCTTTCAAGAACCGGAAAAGGCTTGATGAAGCGGTGGACCTTCTTGTTGCAGCTATCCATTCTGACGAATCCTACATACCCGCCTATCTTGCCCTGGGGCAGTTGCTGCTGGATGTAGGGGCCTACGATGATGCGGCTGGTGTTCTGATCCCGGCGGCGAAGATCGAGCCGGGAAACCCCAATATCAGGTTTCTTCTCGGGATGGCCCATGTCCTTCGGGGAGACATGAAGGGGGCGGACGAACAGCTGCGGCTGCTGGAAGGTATTGATAATGGACTCGCCTCAAAGCTTCGGGAACTTGTGGAATCACAGTAACAAAAGGGTATCGATTACTATCGAAGGAGAGTGTGGAAGATGAGATCAGGACGTTCGGTGAAATATCTTTTGGCTGTTATGGCGGCAGTATTTGCCCTTCTTGTCGCCTCAGCGTCGGTCTTTGGCTGAGGCGGTGGTGGCGGGGGTGGTACCTCCACTGAAGAGAAAAACAGGAAGGAAACCGAAAAATACGAACAGATCTTCATCAAGAATGGTCATCTCACGGGCAAGGACCTGAGCGACGCCGAGAAAATGGTGGAGCATGACGTTACCGACAGTTGCTCCTGTGCCTACATGGTCGCGTCAAGTTATCTCCAGCAGGGTGAGTATGAAAAGGGCAAAGAGATCATGATGAATGTTATCGACGGATGCTATGACTCCATCGTCAGCTACTGGGGTGATGCGGAGAAACTCCGTACTATAGCTGCGTCGGAACTCGCCATGTACGCCGGGGGCGAGGGTGACCACGAGGCCATTGACTGGATCGAGGATCGGGTCAAGGCTGATGCCGTAACCGACAGGGTAGCCGTGAGGGATGCCAAGGGAATACTTCAGGGACGCACCAAACTCAGGGATGTGATCCGGTTCCACAAGGCCAGGGCCTACAAGAACGCCGACATGGCCGACAAGGCAAAAGAGGTTCTGAATGAACTTTCCTTTGCTTCGGGCAAGGTGTTCGTCGATGGTGAAGTCCATGGCCTTGACGATGCTATCAAGAAGCTGCAGGAAGACATCGCGGCGGTTGCATCGGCTATCCTTAAATTTTTTAAAGCGGCCTAGATCTTCCTTTTTCGGGAAACGGAGGTGGCTCATGAAAAAAATGGCAGTAATGATAATGGCGGGGCTTGTGGTTTTTGCCTTCGCGGGGACGGCCCTGGCCGACATGACCATAGCAGTTACTGACTTCCGTTCCCTTGGCTGCCAGTTCTACCTTGGTGGTGCCGTCGCGGAACAGGTTCGGAACCGTCTTTCAGAGGAAGATGGATGGATCGTGGTCGAAAAAGGCCAGATAGCCGCGGTGGCTGCCGAACAGAGGCTTAACCTGTCCGGGCTTGTTGATGACGAAACCGCGGTCAAGGTCGGCAATTATGTTGGAGCGAGGTACGTTATAGTGGGCTCCGTCAACGGGATGGGGGATACTTATACTCTCTCTGCAAGGTTGGTCGATGTGGAGACCGGAATAGGTTTGATCGGTTTCGAGACATCAACTGGAGAAGGTGAGGAAGGAGTTCTGGATGCATCCAGGGTTCTGGCCGAGCAGATAGTGATCGAACTTGGAGGCTCCACCGAATAAAAAATCCTTGTAATTTTGCGCTCAACAGAATGCTTTTGGCGGGGGCAATCTGTTGTCCCCGCCATTTTTGACTGGAGATGGAAACAAGATGAAAATAAGGCGCTGCCCCTGGTCCGAATCTAACTCCCTGTTGACAAGATATCACGATATGGAATGGGGAGTTCCGGTCCAGGATGACAGGAAAATGTTCGAATTCCTGTTGCTTGAATCGTTTCAGGCCGGTTTGAGCTGGCTTACAGTCCTTAAGAAGAGGGATTATTTCAGGGAGGCCTTCATGGGATTTGACCCGGAAAAAGTGTCGGCTTTTGGTGAAGGGGATATCCAGAGGCTTCTTCTGGACAGGGGGATCATTCGCAACAGGCAGAAGATCTCCGCGGCCATATCTAACGCCAGGGCCTTTTTGGCGCTCTGCGAAAAGGAGGGGAGTTTCTCATCCTGGTTATGGGGTTTCGTCGATTGGGAACCCTTGAGAAACTCATGGAAGAGCGAAAATGAGATCCCGGCTGAGACAGAACTGTCAAAGAAGATCAGCAAAGAACTCAGGTCGAGAGGTTTAAGCTTTGTTGGACCCGTAGTCGTATATTCCCACATGCAGGCCACGGGGTTGGTAAACGACCACCTGGTCGACTGTTTCCGCTATGAAGAGCTGTCGCCTTGCAATTCCAGGTCCTCTTCAAAGGAGAGATCGTCCACTCCTGCCATGGATTCCATGTGATGTCTCAGTTCATGTATTATGGTCTCCTCGATCTCGTTTTTCCACTCCGGAATATCGGCGTTTCCCAGCATTTCCAGAAATGACCCGTAATACAGCAGGATCATATTACCCATGGAAGGGTCTTCGATGTATTCACCCATTATCAGGTAATCTCCGTCCTCTTTGACAGACGGCTGAATCGCTATGCCCCCGTTCAGATGTCCGAAGAGAGCCCGGGGAAGAGATTCGGTTATTTCATTTGCGAATTTCGTGAAATTTTTCAGACTGACCAGAGCCATGGTTTTATCTCCCTCCATAAGGGTCAGGTATATAATGTGCAGTATTCAGTTTGGTGCGAAAGTTGTCCAAATATTCCAGATTTATGCTAGAATTATGTTGCTGCAATCACAAACGGACAGGGAGGTAGAGAATTAATGAAATTCTCGAAACGGGTAACGGGAATGCAATCGTCTCCGATCCGCAAGCTTGTACCATACGCCGAGGCCGCCAAGGCCGAGGGCAAAAAGATCTACCATCTCAACATTGGCCAGCCCGACATCAAAACCCCGATCGGTTTTCTGGATTCTATCAAAAAATTCGCCGAAGATGTTATAGCATATTCCACTTCTCACGGCAGTTATGAACTTATTGATGCGATGATCGGTTACTACAAGGGTTATAACATGAACTTCGAAAGAAAGAACATCATAGTAACCAACGGTGGAAGCGAGGCGCTCTCTTTCGCTTTCATGGCCATTTGTGATCCTGAAGACGAGATCCTGGTTCCGGAGCCATTCTACGCAAATTACAACGCCTTTGGCTCCTCGGTAAGCGTAAGAATGCTTCCCATAACCACCAAAGCCGAAAAGGGTTTCCATCTCCCGCCCAAAGAAGAGATCCTCAAAAAAATAACCTCCAGAACCAAAGGGATACTGCTTTCGAACCCGGGAAATCCTACCGGTGTCATTTACACCAGTGAAGAGATGGAAATGATCGCCGACATAGCGATGGAGAAGGAACTCTTCATAATAGCCGACGAAGTTTACAGGGAATTTGTCTATGATGGCCTGAAATATAACAGTTTTGGCAATATCGTCAGGGTTGAGGACAGGGTCATTATCGTGGACTCTATCTCCAAGCGCTATAGCGCTTGCGGGGCCAGGATCGGATGTATCATATCCAAAAACGATGAACTTATGGCCCAGGTGATGAAACTGGCCCAGGGCAGGCTCTGTGTTCCGACCCTTGAGCAGGTCGGAGCTGTGGAGCTTTACAAAACCCCTGCTTCCTATCTGGAAGAGGTCAACAGGGAGTATCAGAGCCGCAGGGACATTCTCTATTCCAAACTCAGGGAGATGCCGGGAGTTATCTGCGATGAGCCGAAGGGTGCCTTCTACGTGGTTGCAAAACTTCCCGTCGATGATGCAGAGAAATTCGTCATCTGGATGCTACAGGAGTTCCACGTGAACAAGGAGACAGTCATGATGGCTCCGGCGGAAGGTTTTTATGCCACACCGGGACTTGGCAAGGACGAAGTCAGGCTCGCCTACGTCCTCAAAAAGGAGGATCTCGCAAAGGCGATGGACATTCTCAAGGCTGGTCTCGAAGCATACCCTGGAAGGATCAAGACAGCTTCCAATTTCTAGATTTTTATTAAAAAGTCGAAACATCGGACACCAAAAGCCGTCCCCCTTTCAGGGGCGGCTTTTTTCTTGACCAGGAGTGAAGCATCTGGTAATATTTCGTCGTTTGGCCAAATGAGCAAGAGGAGGGTGGGTTATGGAAAAGGTTCTGGTCTGCGTCAAGGCCCTTGCAGACATTCAGAGAATTAAAATCGCATACGCCCTTTCAAAGGGAGAGCTATGCCTGTGCAGCCTTCAGGAATTTCTTGGCCTATCCCCGTCAACCGTTTCCAGGCATGTTTCCATCATGAAACAGGCCGGAATTGTGGAGTCGCGTACCGATGGAAAGTGGCGTTACTTCAGGCTGATTCCGGATATTGAAAATACTCCCTGCGGAGATCTGCTCAGATGGTTGATCAAAAACATCGAGAATGACCCCGAAACCGTGGCGCAGGCAGAACAGGTATCTCTAATGCTGGAACAGCAACCAGAAAAGTGTTATCCCTGTAATGCAGGAAGGAGGTCCTGTTGAATGGCAGAGCAGTTCAATAACGGCGAACGCAAAATGACAAACGTATTTGAGCGTTACCTCACTGTATGGGTCGCCCTTTGTATCGTGGGTGGCATACTGCTGGGAAAGATAGCCCCGGGTTTCGCCAAAGCCCTGGACGGCATGGCGATCATGGTCAACGGAGCCCCGGTCGTATCCATCCCTATTGCCATCTGTCTGTTCTTCATGATGTACCCCATCATGGTCAAGATAGAATTCGGTGAGGTGGTCAAAGCTGGAAAGAGCGGCAAACCGGTCTTTTTGACCCTTTTCGTCAACTGGGCCATAAAGCCTTTTACCATGTATGCCATCGCCATGTTCTTCCTGGGGTTTCTCTTCAAGGGTTTCATAGGGCCCGATGCGGTTGACCTTGTCAAGATGCCTTTTGGTTTGAACCTGCCGGTCGGTTCTATTCACGGATCGGGGATAGTAGTCCTTGAGAACGGTATCAAAATGCTTCAGGTTCCCTTGTGGAGGAGTTACCTTGCCGGAGCAATTCTTCTGGGGATCGCTCCCTGCACCGCGATGGTTCTGGTATGGGGCTACCTCTCGAAAGGGAACGATGGCCTCACCCTCGTCATGGTTGCGATCAACTCACTTACGATGCTTGTTCTCTACGGGGTCCTTGGAGGTTTTCTGCTCGGGGTTGGCCGACTCCCGGTACCCTGGCAGGCCCTTGTCCTTTCCATCGCAATATATGTGGCCCTGCCGCTGATCGCCGGTTATTTCTCCAGGAAATGGATTGTCGCCGCAAAAGGGGTAACATGGTTCACCGAGAAGTTTCTCCATATCCTTTCCCCGATAACTATCGTCGCCCTTCTTACCACTCTGGTGCTTCTCTTCAGTTTCAAGGGCGAGGTAATAGTCGCAAACCCGTTGACGATCCTGTGGATAGCCATTCCGCTCTTCATACAGACCATTCTGATATTTGCCATAGGCTACTGGATAGCCCGACAGATCAAGCTGCCTTACGCGGATGCAGCTCCTGCGGCCATGATAGGCGCTTCGAACCACTTCGAGGTTGCAATTGCTACGGCGACCATGCTCTTTGGCCTTTCCAGCGGCGCGGCCCTTGCGACTGTTGTAGGCGTTCTGATAGAGGTTCCGGTGATGCTGATGCTAGTAAAGTTCTGTCTGAAAACACGACACTGGTTCCCGGATCCTTCCCCGGATCAGGGTTCCTGAAAAGGATTCTATTTTTGCCGAATACTTCAGGAATGGCGAATGCCTGATGCCGAACATATTGAATTGCAACGGGTAGGGGGGATTGGGATGAGAGATAAGGTCCGCATTACCTCAAAGTACTGGCTGGAAGATGTAGCCATGCACGGTAACGAATTCCTGATCCACATGGCGGTGAACATTGCCGGCTGATGAACGGTCTATAGGGGCCCGGTGGGTCTCTGGGGCAAGCCGGAAGAGAATACCGAAAAGTTCAAGATATTCGAAGTAGAAGGTCGTCCGGAAATAAAATGCCATATCGAAGAAGAGGTTTTCCAGTGGATGGAAGACGCGGGTCCCATGCCCGAAGGTGATTACCTCTTCATGGTTGAGGGTGTAGGAAGGCTGAGGTTTAGCTTGGTGTAAATAAAACCTGGGGGCTGAATATTTCTGTAGCCCCCAGGATCAGAAGCCTCGTCTTTGCATTGTCCGGGAATTTGATAGCTCCCGTCGGGCAGGAGGGCGAACAGGATTCACAAAGGACCACGCAGAGGATGGTCCGAAGCTTCACAGGCATCGAGGCCCGAGCATCTGCCCCCGACGCATCGGGCAAACTCAGGCTGAAAGGTTACATGGTCTATGCCGAACTCCCTGGAAGCTATTTCACTGAGGTTCCCGATGACAACATCAGTATCGGGCCGCGGGTCACAGCATAAAGCTACGTGTGCCTCCAGGAACAGGTCATTGCCGTCGGTGGTCCAGAGGTGCACGTGATGGACGTCGATCACGTCCGGGCTTTCCTCAAGACGCCCAACCAGCTTGCGTGCGTCAATATTACCCGGGGTTCCCTGCATAAGGATGTGTATGGTTGTTTTGAGAAGCGGCCAGGATTCACGAAGAACGTAAAGTGAGACGAGCAGGGTTAGCATCGGGTCCAGCCAGAACCAGCCGTATGCCATCATAAGGAGAGCGGCCGCTATAACACCTACCGAGGATAGTGTGTCCATAACTATATGAAGGTAGGCGGCCCTGATATTCAGGCTCTTTTTCGAATCGCTGTGAAGGAGCCATGCTGTAAAAAGGTTGCCAAGCAACCCGATGACCGCAACGACAAGCATTATCCTGCCGACGACAGGCTCGGGGTGCAGGAACTTTTTGACCGACTCAACCATAAGAAAAGCGCCGATACCCATCAATGCCACCGTGTTCACAAGGGAAGCCAGTATCTCCGCCCGCTTAAAACCGAATGAATGGTTTGGCGTCCTGGCCATGCGGGAGATACGCCTGGCCAGCCAGCTGACCCCGAGTGAGGATGCATCAGAGAAGTTATGGACTGCATCGGATAGAAGGGCCAGACTGTTCGAAAGAATTCCTCCCGCAACCTCGGCCAGGGTTATGCCTATGTTCAGTGCCAGGGATATGGCAAGCCTGCGGTCGGAGGTATCGGAAACATCGTGATGATGATGCCTGGAATGATCGTGCTCTTGCCCGCGTTCAAGATGTTCCTCATGTCCGTCATCGTGTTTCGGGTTGTTTGCTTCAGTATCGGATTTCATTTGTTAAAGTACCCCCCTCATCACGCAAAAAAACTACCAAAAGCCACTCCGGCCACGGTTGAAAGGACGACCACAAGACAGGTGTAGACGACCGTTTTTTGTGTGCCCAGGATGCTGCGGATGACAAGCATGTTGGGAAGCGAAAGTGCCGGTCCGGCAAGCAGAAGCGCAAGTGCCGGGCCCTTTCCCATCCCCGCCCCGATAAGACCTTGCAGGATCGGGACTTCTGTCAGAGTCGCGAAATACATGAAAGCCGCGACGATGGAGGCAAAAAAATTGGCAAAAAGAGAGTTTCCCCCCACCATGGCCGCGACCCATGTCCCCGGGATCAGAGCCTCGTGACCGGGTCGGCCCAGCAGGAACCCAGCCACCAGAACACCTCCGAAGAGCAGGGGCAATACCTGTAGCGCATACCCCCAGGTCGAGCCGTACCATTCTGAGCGCTCTTCACTCGAAAACCAGAATCTGGCCGAGAGGATCGTCAGGATCAATGCGATGCCGCCGATAACCCATTTTGCACGGTAGGCCGTCGCCCAGAGACCGACAGGTATCCTGGGGGTTGCCCAGTTGGCGAAGATCAGGAATACTACCATGAATGTCATGAACATGGATGTCTTCCAGAGGAGGCGCGTCGCTTCCGGGACAGACAACTCGGTGAAAGCTTCCTGCCTTTCGGTCTCCTCCTTCCGGAAGATAAGGGCCATCAGAAGCCCGATAACAACGCTGAATATTATAGCCCCTACGGCCCTGGCGATCCCCAGTTCCAGGCCAAGGACCCTGGCGGTCAGGATTATGGCCAGCACATTTATCGCGGGGCCTGAATAGAGGAATGCCGAAGCCGGGCCCAGTCCTGCCCCGCGCTTGTAGATCCCCGCGAAAAGGGGCAGGACCGTGCATGAACAGACCGCAAGTATCGTTCCAGATACTGCCGCGACGGAGTAGGCGACCCATCTTTTGGCCTTCGCTCCCAGATAACTGATAACGGCCTGCTGGGAAACGAAAACGCTTATGGCCCCGGCGATGAAAAAGGCAGGAACGAGGCAAAGCAGAACGTGTTCCCTGGCGTACTCGTGCATCATTGCCAGGGCTTCTATCGCGGCCCGGTGCAGTCTTGTGCTTTCGATGGGCATGAAGTAGAAGGCAAGAAAAGCCCCGGCAACGTAAAGAAATTTTTTCAGATCGGAATTCATTTTATCGCCCCTTTAAAGTGGCAAAAATACCACATAAAATATCCCTAAAAAACCCGCAGAAAAATGCGGGTTTTTGGATTTACCTGGAAAGGATGCGTTTAGCCTCGTCTATGGAGGGTACCTGTCCCGCCAGGACGACCTTGCCGTTTATTGCCAGACCGGGAGTGGATATCACTCCGAAATCCATGATCTTCATGATGTCGGTCACTTTTTCGATCTCGCAGGCGATCCCCAGTTCTTTTGCCGCACTTTCCATTATCTCGGCCAGTTTTTTACATTTTGGACATCCTGTGCCAAGTATCTGGATCTTCATCTGCCGTTCTCCTTTCTGTTAATCGTGTTTTTGTTCACATCAGTTTAATGGAGGGTCTCAGGTTTTGCCGACTCCAGGTTTTCGGGATGGCCTCTCAGTTCGTTCTCTATGGAGTTTGAAATACAACCTATCAACAATCCAAGGCATTTAAGGTTCAGGGAGTAGAAGACGAAGAGGCCCTCTTTCCTGTCCTTTACTACGCCTGAGTTTTTAAGGACCGCGAGGTGTTTGCTGATTGTAGTTCTGTCCAGGCTGAAAAGGTCGGAGATATCACAAACGCACATCTCTCTCCAGAGCAGTTCCCGGGATATCCGGAGCCTTACAGGATGAGCAAGTGCCTTGAAAATCTCAACCATTTTCCTGGAGACGATTTCGTCCACCCTGGCACCTCTTCTCCGTTCCGTAAAACGATATGTGGTAATATAACCACATAAGAGGCCTCTGTCAACCCTGTTCAAAAGAGATGAGTCAGTAGATTCAGAGTTGCATTCCCTGGGAAAAGGTAGATGGATCGTACTGAAGTTACTCCTTCCGGTCGAGAAAAAAACGGTTTGCCTTTTCCGACATGGTAATGAGTTCCGGGCCTTTGTCTTTGTCCGGAGCGTCCGCCATGGCAAGAAAATAGACAGGTTCATCGGTATCAGTTGACCTGCCGAGGAAGATAACCATAAGCTCATCCCGATGAACTTCAGGAATCCCGGGGAACGCGCCCTGTACGATAGATCCGAGAGTATCAAGATCGATCGATCCGGGTCTGAAGGATAGCGCCATTGCCTGGACCATGTCCGTGTCCAGATACTCAAGAGAGACTCTCTCGAGGCCTTCATTATTTGAGATATCATACCATTCCATGGTTCCCTCATTCCCGTCGGGTGAGCCCAGGAGAGTCACGACCTCTGTTTTTTCCATAAAAAGGGATATCCCGGCCGAGTTCCAGTCGGAGATACCGATTTCCGCGGAAGCTATTGACGAAAACAACAGCAAAACTGTGAAAGTGGTACGGAATATTTTTGTCATTCTGTTTCATTTCCTTTCCTGAAAGAGTTACAATACCCCATGTGAATTGTTTCAGGCCACTGACACAGGGTAACATGCATGACAGTTTCCTGAAAGAGTAAAACCCGGAGGTACCCGAAAGATGGAACTGCAAGTCCCGAAGTGCCCCTTTTGCGGGGCCGATGGTGTTGTCCCGGTTGTGTACGGTTATGCTCCTTTCGATCTGCTCCTGAGGGCCGAAAAAGGAGAGGTGTTTCTGGGAGGTCCATGCATAGAGGAAGGACAGCCGCAATGGAAGTGTAATTTATGCGGCCGTTTTTTTGCTGTTTTGGAGGTGCCCGAAAGTTGAAAAGATACGTGGCACTTGCAATGTTTGTTCTTCTGCCGCTTGCGGCGGGGGGCCTTGGTTCGATAGCGACTGCCCGTTCAGTGGCAGAGTGGTACCCGCTTCTGGTCAAGCCCTGGTGGAACCCTCCTTCATGGGTCTTTGGCCCTGTCTGGACGGTACTTTATATCCTTATGGGCGTAGCGGCGTGGAGGGTATGGTGCTCTGCGGGCAGTTTCGGTTCAGCGCGTTCCGCCATGATCCTCTTTTTATTGCAACTGGCACTGAATGCGGCCTGGTCATGGCTGTTCTTCGGTTTCAGGATGCCCGGAGCAGCTTTGGCTGAACTCCTGCTGCTCTGGGTTTTTATTGTGGCTACAATAAGGACTTTTTTCGTTTACGACCTTGTCGCGGCATGGATGATGGTTCCATATCTTGCCTGGGTATCCTTTGCCGGAGCTCTCAACGCTGCCATATGGATTCTGAACAGGTAGTTTCATGTATTGTTTTCTAATGTATAATGTATATCCGGAGTCTTGTCAGACTGGCATTTTCCCCCTTTCCTCTGTATCTTTTCGTACATGGCGGGGGTTTTAAAAACCTGGTGGATCAAGTTTTTGAAAACGGAATTGGGAGGTGAGGCGTGTGGTTATTTTTTTCCTCTCCGTCGCAGCTTATCTTTTACTGGCGTGGAGTGAGGGAGGTATTGATCTTATCGAGGTTGGTATTGCCGTGATCCTTGGAACGGTAATGGCCGTGGCCGCCAGGTCCTGGAATCCTGAAAGGTCCTGGAATCTTGCAGGTTTAAACCCGTTTCGCTGGACAGGATTTGTTTTTTATCTTTTTCTGCCTTTTCTCTGGGGAATGATCAAGGCAAATTTTGACGTTGCCTACAGGGTCATTACAGGGAAAATACGCCCGGGTATAGTGAGAATTGACTCGGGTCTCAAGGGCAGCATGGCCCAGACCATGCTCGCCAACTCCATTACCTTGACGCCGGGAACGCTCACCGTGGATGTGGATAATTCCGGAGATACTGGCATATTCTATATCCACTGGATTAACGTCACCGACGAAGATCCCCCCGAGAAAAAGGTTTACGGCTCTTTCGGGAAATGGGCGAGGAGGGTTGCCGAATGACAGTTACCATTTTCTCCATGGCCGCTTTCATTACGGGTATATGTGCGTTGGTGATGTTCGGAAGGCTTATCGCCGGACCGACCGTACCTGACAGGGTTGTTGCTCTTGATTCAATCAATACTCTAGTGATCGCATTAATGATACTCCTTGCGGTTGTGTACGACTCGGTTGTTATGGTTGACGTTGCTATTGTCTACGCCGCCCTTTCCTTTGTGGGAACAATGTTCATTGCACGCCACGTAGAAGGGGGTGTGTGATCGTGCAGAATGTCCCGGTTTTTCTTCTAGCCATCGGCGTGTTTTTCAATGTTCTCGGCACGATAGCACTCTATCGTTTCCCTGATGTTTATACCAGGCTTCACGGGACGACCAAATGTACTACTTTCGGGTCAATGTTCACCTCGGCTGCGGTGGTTTTCTATGCGGTCCAGATGCATTCCTCTACCGGTGAAGGGCGGTTTGGAACCCTTGCGGTTCACGTCGTTATAGCCATTCTGGCTCTTTTGATATCCAACCCGACAGGAGCCCACGCCATAGCCAGGGCAGCACACCGAAGCGGTGTTCTTCCCAGGTTTGCCGTTGTGGACAGACTTGCCGAAGACGAGAAAAAGAAGGGCGGTGCTTCCGCATGAACGGTATCGCGCACATCGCTGTTCTTACTCTGATAACACTTTCCGCCTTTTATGCGGTCTGGTTCCGGGATCTTCTTTCCTCGGTAGTATCGCTGGCGGTTTTCAGCCTTCTGCTTTCTCTGGAGTTCTTCATACTGCAGGCTCCTGATGTAGCGATCGCGGAAGCAGCGATAGGGGCTGGCCTGAGTACGACCATCTACATAATTGCTCTGCGGGCCTGCAAGGCTCTCAGGAAAAACAACGGGGGTGACCAGGTATGAAAAAACGAGCTCTCTTCATGCTGGCGATCCTTGTGGTTGCCGGCACGTTCTGGGGAGCCCTGGACAGGATCCACCCCTTCGGCGATCCTGTTCGCGCCCCGATGGACGACTACTATCTGGATAACGCCCAGCAGGAACGTTCTGTCAATAACGTCGTAACCGCTATAGTTTTTGACTACAGGGGTTTTGATACCCTGGGAGAGGCAGCTGTTCTCTTCACGGCGGTCTGTTCCGTACTGGCGCTCTTCAGGAAGGGGAGGGAAGGACGATGAATCCTCTTTCGATCATCGTAAGGACCATATGCGATGTCTTTGCCTGGTTTATGGGCATATTTGGAGTTTATGTAATAATCCACGGTCACCTTACCCCTGGAGGGGGGTTTCAGGGGGGAGCGATCGTCGCCACGATGATAGCCTTCCTGCTTGTATCCCATGGAGGCAAAAAACTGCTGGCTTTTGCCAGGCCCGGTTTCTATTCCACGATAGAAACCACGGGTCTTCTTCTCTTTATCTGCGCCGGTTTTTTTGGTATTACCACCACCTTTTTCTACAACTTCCTTGCAGGCCAGGGGGGGCTTTTCGGTTCTGTCGTCCCCTCCGGTCCCAACAGTGGGGTTATTAACAGCGCCGGAACAATATCCCTGATGAACATGGCCGTCGGTCTTGAGGTCATCGGAGGTCTTTCCCTGATAATCCTCTACATGTTCAAGGGAATTCGCCTGTTCGAAGACGCTGAAGGAAGCGGGGAGACGGGCCATGACAGGTAATGCGCCATTTCTCGTTGTCGGGATCATTTTCTTTCTGGGCCTTTACGCGATCCTCTTCGAGAGGAACCTTATCAAGATCGCTATAGGCATCTCCCTTCTTGAAGCGTCGGCCAACCTGTTGCTTATTGTTCTTGGTTACCGGACCGGCGGAAGTATCCCGGTGTTCACCCTTGCCGGAGAGGTTAAAACCATGGTTCTTCCGACTCCGCAGGCGCTCACACTGACGGCGATAGTTATAGGCCTGGCTACATCTGCGCTGCTCCTTTCGCTGATAATGCTTCTTTACCGTCATTACGGGACACTTGATGTCCGCGAGATCAGGAGGCTGAGAGGATGAACTGGCAAATTCACCTTCCCGCGCTTGCTCTGGCCATCCCTCTTCTTGGAGCTTTTGCCTCGCCCGTCGCTGGTCTTGGCGGACGATCCATCCGGAATGCGTGGATGGTATTCATATCCATTGCCACAACGGCGATCTGCCTGCTTCTCCTTAACAGGGTGCTTGCCGAAGGTGTCATGGTTTACGTCATGGGGGCAGAGAACTGGAACCTGACCCTTCCCTCGGGTCTGAGCTGGCCCATAAGGATCATTCTCCAGGTCGATGCTTTCAGTGCGTTCATGGCTGTTGTCGGTTCCGTGGCCGCCCTGGCTGGAGCCTTCTTTTCACTTCAGTTCATGGACAAATTCACTGGTCTTGAAAAATTTTCTGCCCTTTATTTCCTGCTTGTAACAGGAATGCTGGGAATGCAGCTTACTGGAGACCTTTTCAATTTCTTTGTGTTTCTCGAGATAGCCTCGGTGGCTTCCTTCGGGCTTATTGCATTCTGGAGAGACAGGCCGGAGGCAGTTGAAGCATCATTCAAGTACATGGTCATATCGACCCTTTCGGCCATGTTCGTGCTTATAGCCGTTGGATTCCTTTACGGCCGGTACAATGCAGTCAACATCGCTGCAGTAGCGAGAATGATGCACATGGGTTATGCCGAAAAGATCGCTCTGGTGTTTCTTGTTGTTTCCCTGACTATGAAATGCGGGACTGTTCCGATGCATATGTGGACTCCCGATGCCTACGCCGAAGCGCCCGCGGGAGTTACCTGCCTTCTCGTCGGGGTCAGCCAGGCTTCACTTTACGGTCTCTTCCGGGTCTGCTTCTCTCTATATGGTGTAAGCCTCGGGAGCACAGTTGTTCCGTGGACGATCATAGTGATGGGCGTCCTTTCCATGTTCATAGGTGTGACCATGGCCGTTATCCAGAAAGAGGTAAAGCGTCTCATGGCCTATCATTCGGTCTCGCAGATAGGTTACATCCTCATGGCCCTTGGAGTAGGTCTCCTGGCTATCAGGGATCCGCAGGCCATGGCTGAATACGGTTTCACCGCGATGAAGGGTGGTATTTTCCACATAATAAACTACACAATGTACAAGGGGCTGCTTTTCCTCACCGCCGGTGCTCTTTTCTATTCATCCGGTTCGAGAAATCTCAACGAAATGGGAGGCCTTGCGCGAGTGATGCCCCATACGACATTCATGTTCGTCATAGCAGCCGCGGCTATCGCAGGGATACCTCCGTTCAACGGTTTCGTTTCCAAACTGTTGATCTACCAGTCAACATTTGCGGTTTACCCCATCCTGGCGGTGGTGGCTCTCGTGACCTCTGTTCTTACCCTTGCCTCTTTTGTCAAGGTTTTTCAGACGGCCTTCCTGGGCCCCGCGAGGAAAAAATTCGAACATGCTACCGAAGCCCCGGGTTCGATGCTTATCGGGATGTCCATTCTTACGATTGTTATTGTGGCCATTACGCTTTTCCCGACCTGGACCCTTTCTCACCTTGTTGAACCTGCGGCCAAGGCCCTGGTAGACCAGGCCGGCTATATTTCCGCGGTCATGGGAGGTGGTCTCTAATGTGGCCCAAAGTCTATTCCGGTTTCGGGTACTGGGATGTCTATGTCTGGCTTATCTTTTTCGGAATATCTTCGGTGCTTGTCCTGTGGCTGAGGTCTCTTGGGAGAGCGGACTACAAGGAAGGGACCGAACAGGACGAGATCTTTTACGGAAGCAATGAGGTTCCGGAAGACGGCGATGACATGGGTGTTCCGGCGTCGTCTGCCTACTGGGGCTTTGTGAAGGCCCTCAAGCCTTATTATGACGGTCTTGTCGAAATCCACAGCGGCATTGTAAGTGACTACGTGGGCTTTTTCGTCCTCACTGCGGCAGTCCTTGCGTTGCTTGTCCTGATGTAGGGGGGGTGTGACGATGAAAACAGAACGCTATCTCGACATCCTTACCAAGTCGATATGGGTTTTCCACTGCAACAGCGGTTCCTGCAACGGCTGCGACATCGAGATCGTTGCGACCATTACGCCAAGGTACGATATAGAACGCTTCGGGATGAAGCTTGTCGGCACACCAAGGCACGCGGATGCGCTCCTTGTGACCGGTCCAGTCACAAAGTACATGACGGGCAGGTTGCGCCGGATCTATGCCCAGATGCCTGACCCCAAAGTTGTCATTGCAATTGGCAACTGTGCATGTTCCGGTGATGTTTTTTACAAGTCTTACAATCTTGACGGTCCCGTTGACAACATAATACCCGTCGATGTCTACATTCATGGATGTCCCCCGAGACCGGAGGCCATAATTGAAGGTGCCGCCAAGGCGATACTCAAACTTGAGAACCTGAAAGAACAGCTTCAGAAGGCAGGTGCCGCAAGATGAAACCGCGTTGCCCGGAATATGTAAAAGAAAGCATGGATCCAAAGCAGGTAGAGGATTGTATTCGAGAGAAATTTGGTGATGCGGTCCGTGATGTGGAACTCCGCGATCATAAGGGTGGCGCCAAAAACAAGGTTGCCTTCAAGCACCTCTGGCTTACCATCGACAGGAAGCGTTTTACGGATCTCGTCGATGCCCTTATGGAAATAGACTTTCTCCACTTTCACATCACTTCGGGGGATGATGTTGGCAACGCCGTCCAGCTTAACTATCACTTTTCTATTTTCAGGAGCGCTGGTTACGGCAGGCGACTCGGGATCACAGTCACCGTCGACGTGCCAAAGAAGGATCTCGTAATGCCTTCTCTCTGGAGCAGGATTCCAGGAATCGAATACAGCGAGAGGGAGATCCGGGAGATGCTGGGTGTTGACTTCGATGGCCTGCCCAACAAGGCCCTGATCTTCCTTCCTGAGGATTGGAATGAAGAGATCAAACCCTGGCGTCGTGATGAGACCGGTCCCAAGCCGGAAGATATCAGGGAACTTTCCTAGGAGGTGCCGAAATGGCTGAAGGAGCGAACAAGACCTACAAAGTGCCAATCGGCCCAGTCCACGTTGGTCTGAAGGAACCTGTGACTGCATGGCTTGATGTTGACGGTGAGCGTATTGTCAACGCAACGATCCGCCCGGGAGCCATTCATCGCGGTATCGAGTTCATGGCCCGCGACAGAAACCCTATCCAGATAATCTATCTGGCAGAACGGATCTGCGGCATATGCTCTTTTTCGCATATAGTCGCCTTTGTGAGGGCAGTTGAGGACGCCGCCAGCATCGAGGTCCCTGCCCGCGCGCAGTTTATAAGGGCACTGGTTCTGGAGCTTGAAAGGATCCATTCCCATATTCTGTGGGCCGGCGTTGCCTGCTACACTTTTGGTTACGATTCCGCGTTCCACCTGGGTATGATCCTCAGGGAAAAGGTGATGGATGTTCTCGAGGCTATGACCGGAAACCGGGTAAACTACGGTACAGGTACGATCGGCGGGGTTCGGAGAGACATTACGCCGGCTGTGGACAAGGCACTCAGGGATATGATCGATTTTTACAAGAACGAGTTCGGAGTCTTCTATGATGTGGTAACTGAGGATCCAATAGCCAAGGCCAGAATGAGGAACGTGGGTGTGCTTTCAAAAGAGGATGCCATAACTCACTGTGCCCTTGGTCCGACCGCCAGAGGAAGCGGCCTGAGGGTTGATCTCAGGTGGTCTTCCCCGTACGAGGCCTATTGTGACATGGAGGTAACTCCTGTTGTCCCGCAGGATCATACGGGGGAGGTTTACGGGGACGTGTTCGACAGATTCCTGGTCAGAGTTCTGGAGGTCTACCAGTCAATAGACATTATCGAGAAGATATTGGCCGGGATTCCATCAGGCAACCTTATGTGGGAACCAAAACTCCCCAAGTTGCTCAATTACCTTAAAGATGCCGATGGAACAGGGTGGAGTGCAATAGAGGCTCCCCGGGGGGACGACACGCACTCCATAAAACTTACAGGGGGCCAGGAAAATATTACCTGGTGGAAGGTTCGTGCCCCGACATATGCGAATGCCGTCTCGTGGCCGATTATGTTCAAGGACAATGAACTTGCCGATTCGCCCCTGATCATAAACAGTATTGACCCGTGTATTTCATGTATGGAACGCATGGTAGTGACGGATCGCTCCTCCGGTTCGGAGCAGATCGTCACCAAAAACGATCTTCTCAGGCTTTGCCGCGAGAAAACGGGGAGGGTGATGGGAGCATGATTCTTCTTATGTTCAAGATCCTCGCAGGGGTGGCGCTCCTCGTGTTTGCCTCTCTTCTTTCATTCGTGTTCGAAGGGGTAGACAGGATAGTCCATGCCAGGATGCAGCTGAGGATCGGGCCGCCCCTGTTTCAGCCCTTCCTGGACCTCCTCAAGCTTCTTGGCAAGGAGAACATAGTGCCCCGCAGGGCTATTCCATGGGCTTTCAACGGTGCTCCGTGGGTTTCTGCTTCTGCCGCGATGATGATCCTTCTTTATGTGCCGATGGGTTCCCTGCCTCCGATTCTGAGTGGAAGCGGGGATCTCATCCTTATTCTTTATCTTCTGGGGCTTTCCGCAGTTGCCATGGCAGTGGGGGGTTTTGCCAGCGGATCGACCTATGCGAACGTTGGAGCCCAGCGCGAGATGACTCTCATGATGAGTTACGAATTGCCCCTCGCTGTTGTGATAGTCTCCCTGGCGTGGTTCTCCTATCGTTCGGGTATGCCTGGAGAGCCTTTCAGCCTTGAAACCTTCGTCGGAATGCCCGTCTGGAGTGTTGCCGGCTGGACAGGAATATTCGGTCTTCTCTGTCTTCTGGTGTCACTTATGGCAGTGGTCCCCGCCGAAGTGGGCAAGGTTCCGATGGACATAGCTGAGGCCAAGACCGAGATACTGGAAGGGCTTATATGCGAATATTCAGGTCGCAACCTTGCCCTGATGAAAGTTGCATTTTCTCTTCGCACGCTCGTAATGTGCGCGGTTGTTGTTTCACTCTTTCTCCCGTGGTCTCTCGGGAAAATGCTTCAAATAGAGGGGCCGCTCTTCTTCCTGGCCGATTTCCTTTTCTTCTGGATCAAGGTTTTTGTTGTACAGATACTTGGAGTAACCCTTATCCGGACAGCTTTCGGCCGATACAAAATATGGCAGGCATCGCAGTTTTACTGGCTTCACATAGCGGGCCTTTCCCTTGCCGGGATGGTCCTTCTTTCGCTGGACGTAGTCCTTTAAAGGGGGGGTTGTAAATGCTCAACAGAATGATGATACAGATATTGAGACAGTGGAGTGAGGATCCCGCCACCAACCCCTTTCCGGTGGCTCACATGCCGGACAATCTCACCGAGGCCCTCAAGGCCGCGGCCGAGGGGACAATTCAACTTAATGATCCGGTGAAAACTCCTGAGGGATTTCGGGGAAGGATCGGGTACGACAGAAATGCCTGCATAGGATGCAAGATGTGCATAAAAGTCTGTCCTGCCAACGCCATCGAGTCCCTTGCTGACGAAAAGAAGGTGATTTTCCACATGGACCGGTGCTGTTTCTGTGCCCAGTGCACGGAGATCTGCCCCGTCTCGTGTATATGGATGACCCATGAATTTGCTTTTTCTTCATACGACCGCAAGGCCGAGATCGTGACCGATTCTGGAAGCAAGCCGGTCTCTCAGGTGGAGGGAAAATCATCCAAAAAGAAGGACCAGGGAACAAAATATGAGATCGACCCCGAGAAGTGCATCGGGTGCACCAAATGCGCAAGAACCTGCCCGGTCCAGGCAATATCGGGTAAGGTCAAGGAGCCTCACGTGATCGATGATGAAAAGTGTGTCGGATGCGGGGCCTGCGCCGAAGCGTGCCCAGTCAAGGCTATTCACGTAAAATAGACTACGGCAGAAGCTGATGATCTTCCGGCGGGAGCCTTTAGCGAAGGCCCCCGCCTTTTTTTTCGGAGGTGGCGAATGGGGAAAGTGCTTGTCATCTTTACAGGAGGTACAATCGCCAGCGGTTTTCTGGGAGACAGAAAGGGCCCTGATCCGTCGGTTTCGCGGACTCTTCAGGGGTATGTCTCCAGCTTTTTCGAAAAGAAAGGAGTGGAAGTTGTCTGCCTGGAGCCATGGGGTATCCCTGGTCTTGACAGTTCGAACCTTGACCCGGGGCACTGGATCGAGATGGCCCGTATTATCGAGAGATCTGTAAGTGAAGGAACCGACGGGGTCCTGATCCTTCACGGGACGGATACCATGGCTCACTCCGCCGCATGGTTGAGCCTTTGCTTTTCCGGTGTCGGGATTCCTATAATCCTGACGGGGAGCCAGTTGACACTTGACTATACGCCGGAGGACGTTACGGTCAATCTCAGAGGTGCGGCGCAGGTGGTCTGTTCTGATCTGACCGGAGTATGGATATACTGCAACTGGAAACTTGTCCAGGGGAACAGAGCCCACAAGGCCAGGGCCCAGCACCCTGACGCATTCATACCCATAGGAGGTCTTCCCCTTTATTTCAGCCCGGAATGGGCTAGAGACGGGGAGATCACCGATCTGCCTCATCCAAGAGGAAGAATGCCATATTCACTGAAAAAGATCCTTGGCACCTCCCCCGAAGAAGCAAGGAAGGCGGGGAAATCCGTAAGGTGGTTGCTGTGTGCTCCGGGAACTGATCCCGTTCCGTCTGGCAACGAGAAAATTATTGGCCTGCTTGGATTCGGGGCAGGCAATGCCCCGACATCAATACTTGAAAAAATTGCCTCTTTCTATCCCGACAAGGAAAAGCCGCAAATCATTGCCTGCAGCCAGGCCGAAGGAGACGTAAAGGATCCGGCGGCCTATCATGATGTGGGCATAGCGGGTCTTTCATCTCGCGGTTTCGATGTCTGGGGACAAATGGATTACCCTGTTGAATTCATCCATGCGCTTTGCTGCTACTCGCTTATGGCCTCGCCCCAGGATCCCGGAAAGATCCTTGGTAAATTTTTAAAGAAATATCAGGTAAGGGCGCTCTGAGAGAACGCCCTTACTGTAAAAGGCCGTAATATTTCAATCTTTTTTCGACTTCGTCCCTACCGAGGAACACTACGATGTGGAAGATCCCGGGGCTTACCTTTCGCCCGGTTATTGCCCATCTGAGAGGCATTGCTACATCCTTCAGTTTTGTGGAATTTTCCTCACACCATGTCTTTGCCTTTACCTCAAGTATCTCGGGGTTCCATTCAGGTAACTCGAACATGGCTGCAAAGAACTTTTCAAGGGTCTTTCTTTGTTCTTCGTTCAGTTCCGAGGCATCGTAGCGGTTTTTTACGGGCTCGAAGGAGAGAAGATAGTCTGTATATTCTGCCAGTTCCTTGAAGGTCTGACCTCTTCCCTCAAGAAGATCCAGAGCCCGGGCGAGCCATTCGTCACTTTTTGACACCGGGTGAAGCTTTGCCTCTTCCCAGAATGGACGTACGTGCCTGGCCCGTTCAACTGGCGGCATTCTGGAAATATGGGTCTGGTTAATATAATTGAGTTTATCCATGTCGAAGACCGCGGCTTTTTTTGTTACCCTTGAAAGATCGAACATGCCGACGGCTTCCTCACGGGTGAATATCTCCCTGTCGTCACCGGGATTCCATCCAAGAAGCGCAAAATAGTTAAAGATCGCGTCCGGGTGATATCCCATTTCCCTGTATTCGTAAACGCTGGTAGCTCCGTGGCGTTTGGAAAGTTTTTTCTTGTCCTTGCCAAGTATCATGGGTAGATGGGCAAATACAGGAATGTTCCAGCCAAGTGCCTGGTACAGGAGGATCTGCTTCGGAGTGTTAGAGATATGATCTTCGCCACGTATTACATGAGAGATATCCATGGTGTGGTCGTCCACCACCACGGCAAAATTGTAGGTGGGAAATCCATCGCTTTTTATCAGGACTATGTCCTTCAGGGTTTCGCTGGCCATTTCGATATGACCGTAAACGGCGTCGTCGAATGCAACTGTCCTGCCATGGGGAACTGAAAAAATAATGGCTTCTCCGTCCCGATACGCCTGACCCGAGATCAGAAGCCTTTCGGCATGCTCCCGGTATATTGCTATCCTTTCCGACTGCCGGTAGGGGCCGTGTTCCCCACCGGTATCGGGTCCTTCATCCCATTCGATACCCAGCCATCTCATGCCCTGGAGAATTGTCTGCTCGTGTTCGGCCGTGGATCTTGCGAGATCGGTATCTTCTATTCGAAGGACGAAGCAGCCGTCGTTTCTTCGCGCCCATAGCCAGTTGAAAAGGGCTGTATGAGCTCCTCCGATATGCAGCGCCCCCGTAGGGCTGGGTGCGAAACGTACGCGGATTTTTTCGTTCATTATTGTTCATCCTTCCATGATGGTATGCTAGTCGATATTGAAAACGCACAGTGCAGTATACCTCAAAAATGGCGGTCAAAGGAGATGTAGACATTGTCGGGGAAAACCCTCCTTCTGGTGGATGGCCATGGCCTTGCCTTCCGTGCTTTTTATGCTCTTCCGGAACTGAACGCGCCTGACGGAACTCCCACGAACGCGATCCTGGGTTTTGCGAACATGCTTGTCAAAACCTTTGAAGAAGTACGGCCCGAACTGGCCGCGGTTGTTTTTGATGCCCCCGGACCCACTTTCAGGCACGAAGCCTATGAAGCCTACAAGGAAGGCAGGCAGTCTACACCTGAAGAATTCAAACGGCAACTTCCTTTTATCAAGGATTTCTCTGGCAGGATGGGCCTCCGGGTCGTGGAAAGGCCAGGAATTGAGGCCGACGATGTGATCGCATCCACAGCCAGATCCGCGGCAGAACAGGGTATCAGGGTTGTAATACTTACCGCAGACAAGGATATTTTTCAGGTCCTTGCCCCGGGACTTTTGGTCATGAGACCCGTGAGGGGAGTTAGCGAGTTCAGGGTCTACGACGAAAAGATCTTTGAAGAGGAGTGGGGCTTCCCGCCTGGGGCTATGGCCGATTATCTGGCGATGGTCGGAGACAGCGTAGACAACATTCCGGGCATAAGGGGAGTAGGGGACAAAACGGCCAGGGCGTTGCTTGCCAGCTACGGATCACTGGAAGATATATACGAACATCTCGAAGACTTGAAACCGGCCCTTCGGAAAAAAATGAAAGAGGGCCATGAAACGGCTTTCAGCAGCAGGGAATTGACAAGACTAAGGTTCGATGGAGCACTTGAAACGGGAGAACTGGAGATCGGTCCACTGGAAAGGGGACCACTCAGGGAAATGTTTGGGCGTTTTGCGATGAAGAAACTGGCAGGGCGTATTCTCGGCGATGAAAAAAGCGAAGAAGAGCAAGATCCGCTGGTGGTTGCCGGGGAGTCCTCAATGTTGCAGGAGTGGGGATCCATTGATGAGTTGTTGCAGGAGGAAGAACTGGCTTTTTCCTGGTCGGGCAGGGGCAAGTACCCTGCTGGTTTTTCCATCGGAAATATCTGCCTGTGCTCAAAGGACGGAAGATACTGGACAGAAGAGGCTACCCCGGATTTGCTGGAAAAACTGTCTCATTGGGCAAAGACCCGTTATGTTCTCACAAGCGGGTACAAGGAGATATGTGCCGCGTCACCGGGACTTTTCCCTGATCCAGGGAAAATATGGGATTCCGTATTGGCTCATTATGCCCTTCACCCTGAGTTGCCACCTGACCCGGTGCCCGGGCCTTCCTTCGAGGACTGTTCGAAACTCTGGCGTCTCAGGGATGAACAGGAACCCCTTATAAGGTCGATGAGCCTTGACAAGGTAATGAGAGATATCGATACACCCTTATGCCCCGTTCTTGCGGCCATGGAACGCCACGGAATAAGGGTCGAAAGGAATATTCTGGGCGATCTCGAGGAAGAACTGGACCTCAAAAGCGGGGAAATTTCGGCGGAGATAGATTCTATGGCTGGATCACACATAAATCTCAACTCTCCGAAACAGGTTGCCTGGCTGCTCTTCGAGAAAATGGGCTTTACCCCGGTAAAAAAGAACAAAACCGGGTACTCGACAGATGTTTCGGTACTGGAAGAACTGGCGGAGATCTCCTCCAGCAAGGCGACAGTTCCCCGAATGATGCTTGAGTACAGGGAGATAACCAAGATAATTACAGGTTTCATCCAGCCTCTTCTTAAAAGTGTTGACCCTGTAACAGGCTGTGTTCATACAACATTGGAGCATGCTTTCACTGGGACCGGGCGCCTCAGCAGCAGGGACCCAAACCTTCAGAACCTTCCCTCCTTCGGCAATCTGGCGGTCAGGCTCAGAAGCGCGTTAAGGCCCCGAAACAAGAACAACATATTTGTAGCCGGTGATTACTCGCAGGTGGAGCTCAGGATCCTTGCGCATATTTGTGGAGAGGAAAGGCTCAAAGATGCTTTTGCCCAGGGGAGGGACATTCATTCCGAAACGGCCCTCTGGATCTTTGGCGAGGGAAATGGTTCCGTAGACCCTGAGCAGAGACGGATGGCAAAGGTCGTCAACTTCGGGCTTCTATACGGAATGAGCGCCCATGGTCTTTCCGCCAGGATGGGAATAGGCAGAGAAGAAGCGGCTTCGGTTATAGAGAGATACTTCAAGGCCTTCCCGAAGGTAAGGGACTACATGGAGAATTCAGCCCGGGAGGCCAGGGAAAGAGGTTATACGCTGACCCTTTTCGGAAGAAGACGTCCTCTAAATGAGGTTTCCACCATCGAGGGAAGGGGAGGGGGAGCCCTCGGAAGAGTTTCCGTGAATACTCCTCTTCAAGGGAGTGCCGCTGACATTGCGCGTATTGCCATGATTCGTTATTCACATTTGGTGGAGGAGTCGGGACTGGAAGCGCCTCTCGTTCTTCAGGTCCATGACTCACTGGTATGTGAATGTCCCCGGGAATCTGTCGAGCGGGTTTCCGTGATAATGAGGGAGGCCATGGAAGGAGCGGCTGCGCTCTCGGTTCCGCTTGAAGTCCACATAAAGACGGGGGAAACATTTGAAGAGATGTGACTTTTTCTTTGACACCGGTTCCTTTCAAACGTATCATTGAACACGCTGAAAAAAACAGGCTTTGTCAGTTTCGCCTGTGCATAAGGAGGAAAACAGACCGTGATAATGAAGGCACTAAGGACAAAAACCAGGGCCATTATGATAATTGTGGTGGTCGTTTTCGTGCTGTCGATATTCACAATGTACCTTACGGGCAGCAGTCGGTCCTCACGAAAATCCCCCGAAGGAGATTTCCCCGTCGCTTCAGTTGGCGGACAGAATGTTATGGCTTCCCAGATAGTGGCAGGAGTCCAGAACTTTGCGGAACAGTCGGGACAGACTGATTTCTCCCCTGAATCAATCGTTGAAATGCGCAAGAATGTACTAAACAGCATCGCCATGCAGCACATGCTTCAGAAAGAAGCGTCCCGACTGAAGATAAAGGCGCCTGAAGATGAAATCGACATGGCAGTAAAGAGGATAGAAAACCAGTTCCCCACGAAAGAGGCTTTTCAACAGTACATGGAGAACATGGGTATCAGGATGAAAGATCTCCGGGAGCAGATTGGCATGCAATTGGCCCAGAGGATGGTTCTGGATGCAGGTGCCGGGAACGTGGAGGTCAGCGAAGAGGAAACCCGTGAGTTCTATGACCAGACAAAGGAGCTCTTCTTTCGCCAGCCTGAGGGGTTCAATGTTATGTTCGCAAGGTTCATATCCATGGAGGTTGCAGAGAGAGCCCGCCGGGAATTGCTGGATGGCGGTTCATGGGATGATGTCATAAAAAAGTTTGAGGAAGAAACGATCGATCACACCCTGTCTGGCGAACCGGCTTTTGTGACGGCGAAAGAATTTTCTGAAGGGAGCCTCAAGGCCCTGAACGCAACCCTCCCCGGTAAAGTTTCCGAGCCACTGGAGCTGTCAAAGACGGATGTTGTCATTCTGGTCAAGGAGAAAAAACTTGCGGAGAGGATCGTTCCCTACGAAGAAGCAAGTGCCGATGTTCGATCCATGATAGCCGAGCAGAAAAAACAGGTTAAGCAGAATGAATATCTTGAGACCCTCCTTGCCGGAGCGGATATAAGGATGCTGGATCAGGGATTTTTTGAGGTTCCTGCAGAACCCGAAGATGATGCCTCTGAAGGAGATACGGAAGGAACTGAAGAGATCGAAGATCCGAAAGAGGAATGATGGAGACTCTCCTTGACACGTTCTTCAAGGGTGCATAGAATAGACCGCGCATGATTGCTCCCGGTGGGATGGCCGAGCGGCTGAAGGCACTCGCCTGCTAAGCGAGTAGGGGGGCTTAAACCTCCCTCCAGGGTTCGAATCCCTGTCCCACCGCCATAATGGTTACACTTACGCGCGCCGGTAGCTCAATTGGATAGAGCATCGGACTACGGATCCGAAGGTTACGGGTTCGACTCCTGTCCGGCGCGCCAATTAAAAAAAGAAGGGGCCCCTTTCGGGGTCCCTTTTCCTTTATGGTCATTTGCCGAAACCTGTGTGTTGATAATTTGATCGTCCTTTGCCTGATAAAAAAGAGGTTGCCTGAGTAGCAGTCCGTGATCATTTCCTGGTAATTCAACTAAACAAACCTAGACCATTTTGTGATATATCAGGTCAGTTATTATCTCGTCTTCGAATTCCTCATACCTGATTCCGGCCAGAGAGTAGTTCTGTTTCTTCCTGAAAGAAAGAGATGCGAAATTGGGCACTGAATCGATGACCGTTTCCGCAAAAATATCACGGACGCCTCTAATTCTGATGTCTGAGATCAATCTTTTGTAGAGCCTGCTTCCTATCCCGCGGCTGGTCAGATGAGCCCGGATCGCTGTCTTGCTTACGACCACGAAGTTTTCTGTTCGTCCAGGGTCAAATCTGGGATGCCAGATGATCTCATCCAGCCAGCCCGGGTTATGCGAAAGCCATTGTTTCCTGGTGTAGGCCATGAGAAAGCCAAGCAGCCTGTTGTGGGCTTCGGCAATATAGAAGTGGTCCAGTTCGATGATGGCCTGTCTGAAAAAATTTTTGAAAAACACCGGATCCGAAGTGTAGTCGTCGATCAAAAATCCCTGGTAGGGATCTTTCCGGTTTTTCCCGACAGAACAGGCGACACAATATATTTCATTGATGTCTTCGAGCGCGGCTTTTCTGACATGCACCTTGTCCGGAAAGCGATCATGATGCGGGAAAGTCCTGAAATGCAAGTGTTTCTTTGTTGAGGGGATCAATGTTTTTTCCACGGTTTTTCCTCCTTTTCCGGTAAAACCAAGTACCAGAAGCCTTGGCTTTAAATGGGACTCTGTTATAGGTTTTTGGAAAAAAGCAGGGAAAAGGAAGAGGCAGAGGGGCCGCAGTGTCGACAGGAAAACCGGAACTGTCCCTGTCCAAACCCGGAACCAGGTGAAAGGCAACACTTTTCTTCCTCTTTCCACGCTTGCGAGGTTAGCTGTCGGGTTCGGGCCGAAAGAGAATGGCCCTACCCACTAACGTGAGATTCACCCCGATTGACTGGGTCCCCCGCTTCCAAAAGGAATTCAGCGCCAATTAAACAGCCGGGTTCGGGAATACTGATAACCCGGCCCCGGAATCAATGAAACTTTGAAAAAAACAACAACCCACACACTGGACAGCCGTTCACTGCTTGCCAGACCAGTGAAAATGCGGAAAAACCGGATTCATTTCAGGGCAAAGAATGGGCAATCAGATGTTCAGGATTTAACAGGGTAATTGGAAAGCGTAATTCATTTTACCCTATTCTTTGGTACGAAGCAACAATCATCATAATTTTCATAAATAATACCATCAACGGGAAAGCGGTTGACAAACTGTCGACAAACGACATAATTTATGTGTTCTAAATTTTTTTAGAAGGGGAATTCCGGTGTCTGAAGAAAACCGTTTTGTTCACGAGAACCTCAACAGAAAAGTCGCGAATTTCCTTAGAGAAGAGATTCTCTGGTCCGGCAGATTCAGGAAGGGACAACATGTTCAGGAAGCTGATATTGCCAGACAACTCGACATTAGCCGTGCCCCGGTAAGGGAGGCTCTTAGAGAACTTGAGCACCAGGGTCTGGTGATTTACCTGCCGAGACGCGGGGCCTTTGTTGCCAGTTTTGACCATGATGATTTTCTGGAGATAGTCGATATCCGGTTCATGATCGAATCCCGGGTATTCGAGAAGCTTATAGCAGACAGGTTGCTCTCTTTTGAGGATTTTGGACGGCTCCGGCTTATTGTCGGGGATATGGTCTCCATATCCAGGGATGATACCCCTGTTGAAAGAAAGGCCGTTGTTTTCTCCGAAAGGGATATCGCTTTTCACAGGTATCTCTGGGAGCGATCAGGAATGAAGTGGAGCCTCAAGATCCTTACGGACATGTATTATCAGTTGAGACTTGCGATGATGCATGACATGATCCTGGAGAAAAACATTACTGTTTCGGCAGAAATGCACTACGGGATAATCGATTGTCTCGAAAGAGAGGATATTGAGGGAGCAAAGAGCAAATTGATGCAGCATATTTTTTCTCTCTGGCGGGAATCTTCACCCGATATTGAGGTCAGGACGATCGTAGAACAAAAAGGGTCAGAAACCCTGCCAGAGGGTAAAATTATCGAGAAAGAATAGGGAGGGTTCAGAAATGGAAAACTGGAAAAAATTCAGGGAACTATCCTTCAGCGATGCTCCAAAGATCAAGGTGGTGCCGCCTGGCCCAGGGTCACAGGAAATCCTCAAGATGCAAAAGCAGCTCGAGGGTTCTGCTGTTTCCTATCCTGTAGGCATGCCGATGGCTCTGGCCCGCGGAAGGGGTGCCACCCTGGAAGATGTCGACGGCAATATTTTCATAGATTGTTTCTCAGGTGCCGGAGTGATGGCTCTTGGACACGCGCATCCGGTCGTTCTGGAGGCTGCCCACGAGCAGATAGACAAACTGACCCACACCCTTGATATACCAAGCGAATCGCGTATGCGAATGGTCAGGGTTCTCAGAAGGATACTTCCTGAGGAACTGTGCAAGGTTTTCTTCGGAGGACCGACCGGTTCTGACGCAATTGAGCAGGCTGTGAAACTGGCCAAGTTCAACACAGGCCGCTACGGGATTATTGCTTTTGAAGGTTCATATCATGGCATGACCGGAGCGGCTCTTGCGCTGACGAGCGACAGTGGTCACCGCGATGGTTTGGGCCCCCTCGTACCCGGTGTCCAGTACATCCCTTTCCCTTACAAGTACAGGAACCCCTTTGGATGCCCTGATCATGAGATAGACGAGTTTGCCGCCGACAACCTGGAACGTGTTCTTGATGACTCCCACTCTGGGTATTCCAAACCCGCCGCGGTGTTGCTCGAGGCGGTTCAGGGTGAAGGGGGAACGATCATACCGGCTCCGAGGTTTTTGCAGAGGGTCAGGGAAATTACAAAAGCTCATGGAATTCTGATGATCTGTGACGAGATCCAGTCTGGTCTGGGCAGAACGGGAAAAATGTTCTCCTTTGAACATGCAGGGATAGTCCCTGACATCATCACGATAAGCAAGGCGCTTGGGGGAGCCGGTTTTCCCATTTCTGCCATTGCCTACCGCGAGGAGCTTGATACAATGCCTCCCGGAAAGAGCATCGGAACATTCAGGGGCAACATGGTTGCCTTTGCCGCTGGAGCTGCCGGGCTTGAATGGATGATCGACAACCGGGTCCCCGAGTATGCCACCGAACTTGGACAGAAGGTAATGGCCCGTTTCAGGGATATCGAAAGGAATTCGAATATTCTTGGAGAAGCAAGAGGAATAGGGCTGATGATAGCGCTGGAAATGGTTGAAGACAAACAAAGCAGGAAACCCGCCACGGAAATTACCCGTAAATTGAGAAAACTGGCTCATCAGAGAGGAGTCATGATAGAGGTTGGAGGTCATTACGGCAACGTGGCGCGTCTCCTCCCACCCCTTGTTATCAGCGAGGATCTCATGATGAAAGCAGTAGATATCCTCGAAGAGGTTATCAGGGACATCGAAACGGGTGCGTGACGGGACATGTTGTTTTCGTATACCGGTGACCCGGGACTGATCTTAACATGAGGTGATCCCGTTTTGAATTCATCTGACGCCAACGTTACTGAAAAACGCATGGTAACCCGCATAAAAGACGGTTCCCGTTACAATATGGAGGACAGTGTAGTTGCTGAAACCCCGCTGACAGTTATGCTTAACGGCGATGAACTGGCCACGATTGTCTGTTCTCCCTATGCGCACAAGGAACTGATCGTCGGTTTTCTTGCAGGAGAGGGCCTGGTTCAGGGATCGGAAGATATAAAAGATTTTTTCTACAGGGAGAAACAGGAGGTGGTATGGATCGAGACCAGCTCTCCCTCTCCAGAAAAGCGGGACCATATTCTGAAGAGAAATTTTGCCAGTTGCTGCGGCAAGGGGCGACCAACTTTTTACTTCCGCAACGATTCAAGCCAGGTTACTCCTGTAAGGTCAGATAGTGTCTTTCTGGCGGGGATGGTTCTGGGCCTTTCAAGGCAACTCGAAGATGGATCGGCTACTTTCCGCCTGACCGGTGGTGTTCATTCTGCCGCCCTGGGGTGGGATAAGGGGATAGTGGCAAGATATGAAGACATCGGCAGACACAACGCCCTTGACAGGATTCTGGGGCACGTGATCCTCAATAACATCCCCACAGACGACAAGGCTGTCGTGCTGAGCGGAAGGGTCTCTTCAGAGATGCTAATAAAGGCTGCCAGGATAGGTGTCCCGCTGGTGATATCCAGATCTGCTCCGACGGGCCTGGCGATAGACCTGGCCGAAAGTCTTGGGATCACCATTGCCGGTTTTGCAAGGGGAGAAAGGATGAACCTGTACAGCCACCCTGAAAGGGTCATAAACGAACTTAATGCAGACCCTTGACAGGGAGCCTGTGATCAATTCTCTTTGAGGCTGATATCCGCCAGGATTATTCCTGCTACAGTGTTTTTTTCGTATATGGGTGTAGCGATGGTAATGTTGTAATTGCTGGAGAAGAGCGAGATGTACTCTGCGCTGGTATATGTTTCTCCCGTCAGTGCTTTCTGGAAATACTCTCTGGAACTGCAGTTCTGAACTTCGACGGGCGCGCTGGTTCCTCTCAGTTCCCCGTCGGTGTCGGCTATGGCCATGAATTCCAGAAAATCCAGGGATTTAATCTTTTCTTTTAGAAAATCGTCGGTATTTTCTCTGCTCATGGCCATTATGTCTTTCGATTTTGCTGCTTCGATCACTATTGCCCTGGCTGCTTCTACCTTGGCTTTTATTTCGTCGGTAATCCTGAAGCCTTTC
>NPIE01000482.1_pt1 | contig 62800 bp, 52 predicted proteins | sample 8637661 | NCBI WGS metagenome assembly NPIE01 (sample SAMN07420842, study PRJNA396082) | bioreactor metagenome | isolation source: sample BA12 brine-fed electro-methanogenic bioreactor BA | place: Japan: Kochi | collected 2016-12-09 | reverse complement strand
AACCGGGGAGAAGGAACGCGACCGCTATAACCGCCTGTTGGCTTACGTTTATTTTCCCGATGGTCGATTGCTCAATCAACATCTTCTGGAGAAAGGCTTTGCCGTAGTCTACCGGCGCTTTGATTTCGACCTGAAATCCGACTTTCTTGAGGCCGAATCTCGGGCGCGGTGCAACAAAGTTGGCCTTTGGAAGTAACTGCAAGTCCTTAAGGTTACGTATTTTTTGAATCATTTTCCAGGAGACTACCAGAAAGGGTTCTTCACCTTAAGCTGACCACACATCCGGCCCGCACGATAAATAAAAAGCCAGGCAGATCAAATCTGCCTGGCTTTGATGTTGCGGAAAGCTGCAAGACCGAAATTCCTAACGAAGATTCTTCCGTGAACCCAAATCTGCCCAGCAAAAGACAACCAGGCTCAACGCAAAGGGGTAGATCAAATACAGACAGGAGATACCGCTCTGGGCACAGACATAAATGCCGGCAGCCGACAGGGTGGCAAGGAAAAGGGAGAGTGCCATCATCGTTTTCCAGAACGTTTGTGGTGCCACCGGCCAAAGCTTTCGGGGCCAGGGGATCACCTTGGCTATCGTCATGGGATAACCACAGTGACAACAAAGCAAGCTATCATCCACCGCTTTACGACCACAATTTTTACATTTAACCATTGAGCACCTCCCTCTATTCTAATAGACCAGAGCGGCCTTACCCCAGCATCCTTCCCTGATAAAAGTTTGCCACCAAATTTCATAATTGCAAACGGTTTCAATGACTTTCCGCGCTTTAATTTATCATAATGAACAACCATCGGCCTTGTCTGCGATCAGCTGTCTGTATGCTAAACTGGTAGAAACAAAAACATCAGGAGGGACACCATGCTTGCCACGCGGCTGTTGTTCCCGGTCATTGTCCTACTGCTCTCCGGCACTGCCTACGCTTTCAACGCCATGGACCGACATTACATATTTTTTCCCGATCGTACCCTGCAAGCCTCTCCAGAGATTGTCGGGCTAAGCTACGAGGAGGTGCGCTTTCCTTCAGCCGACGGCGTGAGTCTGCACGGCTGGTTTTTGCCGGGCAAGAAAGGAATGCCGCTGCTGCTCTTCGCCCACGGAAATGCCGGGAACATCTCACACCGCATCGATAATCTTGTCCATTTCCAAAAACTTGGTTTATCGGTGTTTATCTTCGATTACCGGGGCTACGGTTTGAGTGAAGGACAAATTAGCGAGCAAGGCAGTTATGACGACATACGCGGAGCTCTGGTCTGGTTGGAAAAACGGGGTTGGAAGTCACAGCAGATGATCTACTTCGGCCGGTCCCTTGGTGCAGGTGTTGTCCTGCAACTGGCCCTGGAAATGCCGCCCGGTGGTCTGGTGCTGGAATCGGCCTTCTCCTCGGTAGCGCGGATGGGCTGGCACCACCAACCTTTGAGCTATGCCCTGTTCGGCTGGTGGGCTCTTAGTTCCCGTTATGACAACCTGGGTAAGATCAGCCAACTGCATTGCCCCTTGCTCCTTTTCCAAGGCGATCGAGACCGCATCGTGCCGCCGAAGATGGCCCATCAGCTCTTCGCCCGGGCTCGGCAACCCAAGACCCTCTATCTCATCCCAGGCGCCGGGCACAACAATACCTACGAGGTCGGCGGGAAGGCCTATTGGGGCCAGTGGCGAGATTTCATCGAAAAGTACTTTCCTACACATGTCCCGAAGGGTCTCTAAACAACGGCAACAGGCCATCACCCCAGGCCGAAAGCCAGCCTCAATAACAAGAAGCCTGGCAGATTTCCCCGCCAGGCTTCATACCTAAATCAGTAATTTAATTTATATGCAGCCCTGCCAACAGATGCAGGATTCAGTTCCAGGCAAAATCAAGCCAACGAACCTTCAAATACCATTTCCACCACGCCACCCAGAGCATCACCATCGTAGAAAGGCACGTTGACGATGGTCAGAGTCCCTTCGGGCCCATCCATGGTCAAATGGTTGATCTTGATCTTTTTGTCGGCAAAATCCTGGTAGATGGCTTTCAACTTGACCATGGTTTCCGGCTGATGGCAACCGGCCATGTTTTTGCCAACTTCCAGTCCGGCAATATCCAACTCGTCGAAGAGTTCGTATGCCCGCTTATTCGCATAAGTCACATTGAAATCAGGGTCCGATACAACAACAGCCGTGTTCAGGTTTTCCCAAGCTTGGTTGATCTCACTCATTTTGGCTCCTCCTAGGCGCGTGATTGGCAGACATCGTTCTGCAACATATGGCCTTGGATAAGCGCTGCAAATGGCCATATAGAGTTAAGCATCCCTGATGGTCTCTCTTGAACACTGTGATTCGAGTACCAGCCGATAGTGCTCTTGAAAGGGCGATATTCTAACACCGTTCTACTTTCAAACGGAAAGAGCCGTTTTGTCAACATATTATTTTCTGCATATTAGAGTTTTATAGCATTGTTGCCCGGTCAAGAATAGAGACTCCTTTAAACCGTGAGCACGGAGCCAACACTGGCAAAGAAGAACCGCTCTCCCAAATAAGAGGCCAATTGCGCCGCTTTGGGCAAACCGGTGCAGTGGGAGACACCGATCTTTTCAATTTGAAAATGATCGAGCACTTTTAGGGTTTCTTCAAACTGTTCGGCTTCGGCAAACCCTAGGTGGGTCCCTCCAATCACCGCATAGATCCTCTTGCCCTCGAACTGTTCCGATACATAGTGGAGAATGTTCACAAGGCCTGCATGGGCACAACCGAGCACCACAATCAGGCCTTTTGGTGAATCGACCACCATGGAGAGATCATCCACCACTAAATCGGGCTGCTGGATGGTGCCGTCGGGTGCTACTGCCAGTTGATTATCATCGCCTTTTTCAAAGGAAGTCCGCCGTGGAATTTCTCCGGTCAGATACACTCCGGGGCCGATTTCCTGAAGATCGCGATGCAGGCAAAAATGCGCACCGAGGGATTCAAGATAATCGCGCTGGTAGGGGATGCCGACATAACGTCTCTGGCCCTGAATGTCCCAGTACCGGGCGGTGAAAATGTCGGGGTGGCCATAGACATTGAGATAATTGCTTTCCTCCAGAGCCTGCGGCAAACCGCCTGTGTGGTCATAATGACCGTGGCTGATAAGTAGTGCATCGATATCCGCCAGGTCCTTTCCGAGAGCGCGGGCATTGGGGACAAGAGTCTGACCCTGGCCGGTGTCGAACAAATATTTTCCTTCCGGTGTTTCCAGATAGCAGGCAAAACCGTGTTCACCGAGGAGCCCAAAAGGCTGTGCTACGGTATTCTCGCACAAAATCGTCAGTCGGATAGCCATGGTTCTCCCTCCTTTTGATATCAAAGGATCAAAGCATCATTTTAGTCTGTAACTATTTACCCCCCCACTATAGGCAATCCGCTCGGTTTAACCAATAGTGAACGCCATCGCAAGGAACGTAATACAGCCGTGAAAGCTTCAACATGGTGAAGAACGATAGAAAAAAGGTGGTGAAATGATTTAGAGAGGCGATCGAATTTCTAAAAAGAATATCTCAACCCTGCCCCAACCACGTTGGATCCGCCGCTCACCCCGTCAAAAAGGCCAAAGGCTCCGGAGCGATGATGCACTCGGGCAAACAGTGTCCACTTCGGCTGTTGCGGCACGACCACCCCCAGTTCAAACATCAGGTAACCTAGTAGTCGCTTAGTTCGATCGTTTTTTTCAATTTCGATCTCCGGTTCATCGGTAGCATAGGAGAGGCCCGCTCCGGCCGCGAAGCTGGTATCGAGGTAGCGGTCCCATGGAAACGGCAGCCAGCGCAACCCAAGCAGGGCGTTCACCTCAAAGTGATCTTGTACCCCCCAATGTTTCGCGACCTGCCCTTCGCCTTCCAGCCGCAGATAATGCTTATAGTCTGCCAGGCCCTTGCCGGCGGAGAAAACGGCAACATAGGAGTCGACATATTCTCTCTTGGAGAGAATATTTGCCAAGTCATCATAACAGACCCGCCCTCCGTAAAGACTGACAAAGCTGTTGTCCAGCGCCAGAGCTTGGCTGTGGTTGCCAATCACAAGGATCAACCACAACAACATAAAGAATCTTTGTATTATTAATGTCATTCGTTACCTCTGCTCTCGAAAAACCTCTGAAACCTGAAGCTTCCCCACCATCACCGGTTACATTCTCGGGTCGGTTTCCTGAATTATGGCACTGACATTCTTCTTGTTGAATCCCTTGTAGCCTTCGTTCCTCTCGATATTTTCCAGATGGCTGCCGATCGCTCCCTCAGAAAGAAACCTGTCCCCCTGTTTGTCGCTGATTTTTCCTGCTTCGACCAACATCGCCACCCTGGCCGGATCGGGATACCAACGTTCTGCGACACTAAAGGCCTGTTTGAGGTAGGGAAATTCACTGAAAGGTGCCATGAATCTTTCACCGTGCCTGGTAATATCTTCATCAAGCCTCAAAAAATCGCAACGGGCAGCCAGATGATGCATTCCGGCCTCGAAGATGGAATCACCATGCAAAGCACACCACAGGCCGATGGTACCGAGGTGCTCTTGCTCATGCAATTCTTGTCGCGCAAAGTCCGTGGATACTTCTTCAGGCGCCAGATCGACATCCAGAAACAGACTCAAGCCGGCCCCAGGGTTCTCCATGACCTGGGCACCCCAACCGGCCTCGCGACCGGCATAAAACCGTTCGCGGCAGCAAAACCCGAGTTCTGTGAACAACTTCACCAGGCGAACGAAATTGCGCCGCGAACTTCGAAAGGTATGGTGATCGTGATTGGCCCAGCCAAGACCCAAGGTATCCTGGCGACTCTTCTGCAGGCGACCGACGAGATTGCGGCTTTGCCAGTAGATGCGCTCGCCCTGACAGACCACGTGGGCAGCCCGGTCTATCCCCAGTCGTGCTGTCAGCTGTTCAGCAAGATATTGGGTTTCCTTCCAGGCCGAGTCTTCATCGGAACTGTTGCGCGACCGGCACTGCCACAGTTCCAACGCTTCCAGGTAGTCGCTCAACTCGACATCGGTCAGGCTCTGAGGCTCAAAGACCCGGCGCCCTCTTCGTTCCACGACCGATAATGAAATGCCTCCTTCGACCCCCAGCAAAGCACGACGATAGCTACTGAAGGGACTCCCTTCGATTTCCGTACTAAACCCGTTAACCTGCAAAAACTCGCTAATGCACTCCACCCGCAGTGTGACCCCCGCCTCGTTTCCGGCACCGCCTCCGAATAAAACAACATCCGGCAACAGCGCCTCCGGGTGACCGAAGACCGCCTGTTCCACATCCGGCAACGGCTCGAAACCGAACCCGGACAATTGCCGTCTCAAAGTCTCCGAACCGGGCAACAGCAAATGGTCGACCCCATCGTAAAGACGGCAACTGGCCTGTTGCAGGAATTTTTTCGCCAGGTAATTCAAGCCTGCGTGTCTTCCACAAAAGTCATCAAGCTGCTTAAGCAACCATTGCTCGGCTTCGGCATGTCTCTGCCAAAAGAAGCGTTGTTCAGCCATCTTGGTCTCCCTGGGTATTCCGTTGCAGAAAATCCGGCCGCAGATGATCGGTTATCGGCCGGTTGTTGAACATTACTCCCGGATTAAACAGATCCTGCGGGTCAAATATCTGTTTCAGGTGCCGCATTGCAGCGTAAAGGGACGAACCCCATTCCCGTTCCAGGTAAGGAGCCCGCAAGCGTCCCATGCCGTGTTCGGCGGAAATGGTCCCGCCGTGTCTAAACACCACCCTATAGATGTCATCGGCCAGCCCCCTAATTAAGCCTGCAAGGTCCGGTCGGCTGATATCAAACAACGGTCGAAGATGAAGGTTGCCGCTGCCGGCATGACCGTAAATCAAGGCTGTCATGTCGTGGCGAATAAATATCTGTTCCACCTCGGCGACAAATGCATCCAGGTTTTCGGGTGGGACACCGACATCGTTGACCACCGACAGTGCCCGGAGATTGGGAGCCGGATGACGAATCAACCACAACAACTGCTTGCGCAGGGCCCAAAGTTCATCGACCTGAGACGTCTGGCGCGCCACGACCTGCCTCTTGACCATTCGGACCTGATTGCGCTGCAAAAGCCTGTTGACTTGATCGATCAGAGCAAATCGCTCCGGTCCGGTCACTTCGGCCAACAGCAGATGGGCATCAACGGCCAGGCCTGTGGGTAGTTTGGTCTGCTGGCGCAGAATGCGCACCGTCTCCCGGCTGATCAGTTCGATGGCACAGACATCAACATCACGCAGCATACCCACGGCCCGCGCCGCTTCGGCCAGACTGTCGAAGTAGAGCAACACCGCCGCCCGCTCCGGCTGATGAACCTCGGCTCGCAGAGTGGCAGATGTAACCAGTCCGAGAGTACCGACACTGCCGGCCATCAATTGGGCAAGACGCTGTCCCAAAGACTGTTTTCGCAGGAAAGCAAATAGATTATAACCACTTGCTATCTTCATGTGATCACGTCTTTCAAGAAATTTACGGGCCGCTTTGTCTTCCAGAATACTGGTCTGCAATTCGGTTAGCTGTTCCTTGAAACGCAGGGGGATGGTCTGCTCATCGGCCGTGTTCACCAGCTCTCCGCGATCAGTGACAAACTCCAAAGATTCGATAAAACGGTCGATCGAGCCATACTTCAGCGCGTGAGGACCGCTGGCCTTGGTAGCAATGTTGCCACCGATGCGACTGATATCCGCACTGGAGACATCGGCGGGAAGAAAATATCCCCGTGCCTTCAGATAGCTTTGCAGCCGGTTGTGATAAACTCCGGCACCTACGGAAACCCTGGCCGATTGATCATGGACGGAAAGTTCTCCGATCCGGTTCCAGGGATCGCCCTCTGGTTCACTGGATGATCCGACCTCCGGCAGAGCCATCACAATCCCACTGCCCAAGGCGCTGCCCACGGTACCCGATCCTCCGCCCCTGGCAGTGATCGGAAGACCTTCTTCGGCAGCAAAAGCGATCAACCGCTGCACATCATCTAAATTCTCCGGAAGAGCTACCACCAGCGGATCGATCTGATAGATACTCTGATCCCGGGCAAAGCGCCGCAAATCCTGAACTTCGCTTAGCACCTTGCCCTGCAGCAATTCATCCAATCTGTCCGCCAGCAACTTTCCCTTTTGTTTCATCAGGGACCTCCACCGAGACAGGGGTCGCGATGAATCTCCAGACTACGGTAATCTCCCCGTTGCAAAATTCCACGAAGAATATTGAGACCTTGTTCGATTTCTGCGGCGCTAACGATTAAATGAGGACGAAAGCGGATGCTTTGGCGACCGCAGCCCACCAACAATAACTTGTCCTGGAAGCCGGCCTTGATCAGCTGGTCCCGACACAAATGGTCCGGCGCATCAAAGGCGCACATCAAACCCAGACCACGGGGATTACTGACCGCCTCGGGAAAATCGCTCGCCAACTGTTGAAGGCCTGCAAGCAGTCTTTTTCCCTGACACCGGGCGTTCTCCAGCAACTGCTCCTCTTCGATGATTCGCAGAATCTGCCGGCAGCGGGCCATATCGACCAGGTTGCCGCCGAAGGTCGAATTGATACGGCTGCGCTCTTTAAAGACGTGGCAACCGACTTCCTCGATACGCCGCGAGGCGAGGATGCCGCAGACCTGGGTCTTTTTCCCGAACGCCAGAATATCCGGCTTTACATCGAAGTGCTCGTGAGCCCAGAAACGGCCCGTGAGACCGACACCGGTCTGCACCTCATCAAAGATCAAAAGAATGTCGTGCTCATCGCACATAGTTCGCAAAGCCTGTAGAAATTCCCTGCGAAAATGGTTGTCCCCGCCTTCCCCCTGGATGGGCTCAATAATCATCGCGGCGATATGAGCTCCCTGCTCCTGAATCACCCGCCCGATCTCCGAAAGAGCCTGGGCTTCCAAGGTGCGAACTTGTGCCAGGCTCGTTTCGTCAAGCGGAAAGCTCATCTTGGGATTGACGATACGCGGCCAATCGAAGGTAGGGAAAAATTTGATCTTGCGCAGATCATGGGTATTGGTCAGGGAGAGGGTGTAGCCACTGCGGCCATGAAAGGCCTGTCGAAAGTGGATCACCTGACCACCGACATCCTCTCGATGGCCTGCCATTCGGTTCTTGCGAACCTTCCAGTCGAAAGCGGTTTTGAGGGCATTTTCAACCGCCAGGGCGCCGCCATCGATGAAAAAAGCATGGGGCAGGTAGCCTGGTATGGCCAGTCGAGAAAAGGTCTCGACAAACTCCGCCATGGCAGTGGTGTACACATCGGAATTGGAAGGCTTGTTGACTGCCAGCCGTCCCAGCTGCGTTTCTATCTCCAACAGGCGGGGATGATTGTAACCGACCGCCATAGAGGCATACATGGAGAAAAAATCGAGATACCGCTCGCCGTTGCGCTCATCGACGAACCAGCACCCGTGGGATTTGTTCACATCGAGGATAATATCGAAACCTTCCGTCAACATGTGACGGGAGAGGATCTTTTTTACTTCATGGGGCTTAACCATGTCGTTCTCCACATTTCGACAAGTTTCCGAAAAGACTAAAATGCAAAAGTAACGATGCAATGATATTTCTTACGTGTTCACCGTCACGAATTACGCATCACGTATTACGGCATTTAATTGCCCAACTCGAACCGGATGCCCTGGGCCAGCGGCAATTCACGACCGTAGTTGATGGTTACCGTCTGCCGGCGCATGTAGACCTTCCAGGCATCGGATCCCGACTCGCGACCGCCGCCTGTTTCTTTTTCACCGCCGAAGGCGCCGCCGATCTCCGCCCCCGAGGTACCGATATTGACGTTGGCGATGCCGCAATCGGAACCTGAGGCGGCAAGAAAGGTTTCAGCCTGGCGCAGATCATCGGTGAAAATAGCTGAAGAGAGCCCCTGCCGAACATCATTCTGCAAAGCAATGGCCTCCGTCACTTCGCCGGAGTAACGAATAAGGTAAAGAACCGGGCCGAAGGTCTCCTGCTGAACGATGGGATAATGATTCTCAGCCTCTACGAGAGCCGGCACCACGTAACATCCCGACTCATAGCCCGGGCCCTGCAACACCTCACCTCCGTACAGAAGGCGCCCACCCTGTTCTTCGGCAGAGATCAGCGCGGTTTGAAAGGCTGTGACAGCCCTGGTGTCGATCAACGGACCGACATGGTTATCTTCATCAAGGGGATGGCCAATGCGCAACCCGGCATAAGCTTTTTGCAACGCCTGACACACCTTGTCGTAGATGGACTCGTGAACGATTAACCTCCGGGTGGTGGTACAGCGCTGCCCTGCGGTCCCTGCAGCCCCGAAAACCACCGCCGGCAGAGCCAACTGCAAATCCGCATGTTCAGTAAGAACGATAGCGTTGTTGCCGCTCAATTCCAGCAAGGTCCGTCCCAATCGCCGCGCCACCACCTCAGCGGCATGGCGGCCGGTCGGCACCGAGCCTGTAAAGGAGATCAGCGGCAACCGCTTATCGTGCAGCAAGGTTTCGCCGACAGTGGCGCCGGGACCGATCAGCAAAGAAAAAATCCCTTCCGGAAGATCGTTATCCTTCAGCACACCGGCGAGGATCTTCTGTACGGCGATGGCTGACAAAGGTACCTGGGAAGACGGTTTCCAGATAGTAACGTCACCACAAACCGCGGCGAGCATGGCATTCCAGGCCCATACCGCCACCGGGAAGTTGAAGGCGGTGACGATGCCGACTATGCCGAGAGGCTGGTACTGCTCATACATGCGATGCCGGGAGCGCTCCGAATGCATGGACAGCCCGTAGAGCATGCGCGACTGACCGACGGCAAAGTCGCAGATATCGATCATTTCCTGAACCTCGCCAAGGCCCTCCTGCAACGATTTGCCCATTTCGTAAGAAACCAGGGCGCCCAGGTCTTGCTTGCGGTCCCGCAGCCGCAAGCCAATCTGCCTGACGATTTCCCCCCTCAGAGGCGCCGGTCTCTGACGCCATTGGGCAAAAGCGGCTTCGGCAACGGCAATAGTCCGCTCGCAGGCGGCTTTCGAAGCCGGACGAACCCCGGCGATTGTTCGACCATCGGCCGGAGAAATACTTTTAAAGCTCGGCCCGCGGCTTTCCTCATCCCCTTTTTGCCCCGTCCAGGCCCCGTTATTCAGAGCTTCTATACCCAATCGCCTGAGAAAGTCCATCTGATCCTCCCGGCTGCCAAAAGGCGGTTCCCCGTTAGTTTTAGTTTAACAACCGGCAGCTCTCTGGCAACGGCCAAAGCTAAGAGGTTTTTACCGCCGAAAACCCGGAGCCATAGACAAACCTACAGTGGGGCCACCTTAGGCCCAAGACGAAATAGCTATGGGCAAAGAATGAAAATAGAGATATGGAAAGTGATATAGATGGGGTCAGCGGAACTGCAGAAAGGTCAGTCGATTAAGTCTGGGGATACTTATTGTTACCAGGGACTCGTATCGCCGCAAGACTCTAATGTCGGTAAATTTTACAGGCCTTTTCTATCAGCCTTTTCCGCGCAAATTCTCTTCCCGGTCTTTCCTTTTTCCAGCCGGGAGGAATTGCCCGTATAACAGGCCAATACCAGCTTTCAAAACCACGTCAGGCTATCGTCCTGCTTCTGTCGATTTTTTTTACACATCTCCACAGGTCGATTGTAATAAAGGACTGGCGTTTCCTGTGCCACTCTAAAACCCTAGGCCAAGATATTGATATTTGGGGCTTTTTTCTCAGGACACTGCAGCCTGCCCTACCTTCCATATCGAATGGCACTCTTTTTGCTCAACTCTTAATTTAAAGAGGGAATATAGAAATATAATATATGAACGGGTAGCTACTAAAGGGAGGGTTCACATGTTTAAGAAATCTGCATTGTTGGCAGTTCTGGCTTTGGTGTTGATGGCACCCATGGCGTCGCACGCACTCACTGTTAACTATGATAGCGGCACGACCTATACCACAACGGCGCTGACCGGATACTCCACCTCTGGCGACATGATGGATGGCATGTCTGTAACGGCTTATTTTTCTGCAGGCGGCAGTCAGACTCTCGCCTGGGCAGACACCGGTCTTGGGGCTGGCGGAGTTACTGGAACCGACTGGTCTCTGAGCCAATCCGGAGATACGTTTTCTAATTCCTGGAGCCTTTCAAGTACGGTATCATTGACCGGGTTAGTGATCGATGGTGCACCTGGCGATACGATCTTTGATATCACCTGGGACACTTATCCTGGAACACCTGGCTCAGCTAGCGGCAGAACTTTTACTACCGCTTATACCGGCGATTTGACCGCAACCTACAGAAATCTGCTTGGCGTAGGCGGCAACGCACCGGTAGGCGACCTTTACACCATGCTGGAACTTGATTTCGGAACCGCTGGTTTCTTGAATAATCTGACCTTTATTGCGGACACCGATAATGCAGAATATGCCGGGGATATCGTTCCTTCCGTTCCCGAGCCGTCAACCTTCCTGCTGTTCGGCGGCGGCCTGCTGGGCCTTGGCTACCTCGGCCGCAAGCGCATGAAGAGCTGATTGATCTTTTAAAGCTTTACAAACAAAAGGCGACGCAGAATGCGTCGCCTTTTGTTTTTCCTCTTTTCGGCTATCCCCACCCTGGTTTCAGACCGGCTACTTGTTCCCCCACAACGGGTCATCACCGAACTGCTGACGCAAACGCTCTTCCGGCTGCTGTTCGTAAAACTCTTCTTCGGCAAAAGAGAACCGGTAATCCTGCAGGTAGGCAAGCAGCAGGGCGTAGGCGGCGTTGATTTCCTGCATCGCCGCGCTTTGCTCCCCACCGGCATCAGGATGATTTTGTCGGGCCAGATCCCGGAAACGGTCCTTGATTTCCTTGAGACTTGCCCGTTCACCGAGGCCCAGCAACTCTTTAGCTTTGAGCAGTTCGCTATAATCCATCGTTGAATCCTTTCACGGCCTGAACTTGCGCCATTCCGCTGTACTGCTTAAAGGGACGGTAAAGGGGATCACCGATCAAAACCATCTGCCATGACCAGAAGGGGTTGGCCATGGCATAGCATTCAGCCAGTTCGTTTTGCCCTTGAACCAGACAGCCGAAGAATATCTCCGGCGAGGGAAAAGACTGCAGGTAAGGTTCCGCCACCGGCCCCACGGTGGCGGCCACGCCATCTTCGAGCATCGCCTTACACCACACCCGACTACCTTCTTTCTTCAGCGTGATGCATTCGCCGCTGGCAACGTGAAACCCTACTGCGCCCTGCACCCAATCGAAAGCATCAACGTATTTTCCCAGGCTGTACCAACCGTTATAAAGTGCCGCTGCCGGTGCCTCTCCAGGCTGGAATAGTCTCTCCTGTTCATCGAGCACCACCAAAACAGCATCGCTTTGCCGCAAAAGTCGGGCGGTGTTATGAATCGCCGCATCGTAACGCCCGTAGGCCGATGTCGGCAAGATCTCCGGCTTTGGCCAGCGGGCATCGAAGTACGCCATTCCGCTCAGCCCAATCTGTTCGGCGACAAGACTGTCATCGATCATCCGACGCACCACCTCGGGCGCAGGACCGTCCAGGCGGCTGACCAGCAAAACCCGCTCAGGCAGACCAACGATCGCTTTTCCTCTTAACCCGGCGTAAAAACGGTTGGGCGTCCAGCCTTGCAGGGCATAGGACTCCTCCATAACCAGGGCCAATTCCGAATCGACCGCAGCTCCTTTATGAAACGGCTTCTGCTGGTGAAGAAGCCGTTGAACCGACCCGGCTTCATCCTGCAACGCCTGACGCTGAGAAACCTCCACGGCATCCGATTCTTCGATGCTCCTTTCCAGCAATTCCAAACGCTTTCGCAAATTTTTCCACTGAGCGGTTTCTGCCGAGGTCCGCAACGGCGGTTGCACCCGCAGCGGAATGCCATACAGAAGTAGAATACAGCGGAAACGTGACCCGGCCGGATCGTGTCTTTGAATAAAGGCTCGCAGCGGGGCAGCTATTTCCTCCTCATAGGTTTTTCGACTGATCTGTTCCTGAGAAGAGGTACGCAACTGCAACCAGTTTTCCATCGGCACCTGACGGCGATCTATATAGTAACGGGCCAACTTTCCGCTGTCGGCTACAGTTCTATTACTGACGATGAGCAATTGGTCGGATGTCAGAGCCTTGGCTGGAGTAGGGTGATACAAAAACAATCCCTGAATCAGGGTATAGAAAAAGGCAATAACGGCGAGTACGATATCGCCCCTAACCAGGCGTTTCAAAAAAAACTCCCCCAATTAAAGAGACGAAAAAATAATCTCACGACAAAGTCTGGTCCAGAGTTATGAAGTTCTCCAGCAAGCCGCCGCCGGCCGGGTCGCCATCCCACAGGTTCATAATCCGCGACAGGGACAACAAAGCCAGCGAGTTGCGAAAACGCCCCTCGGCAACCTCCCGGCGGGCTTCGTCGACAGTCAATACCGCAACCTCGATATCCTCTCCTTCGTCCAACTCCCGCGGAGCGGTCAATCGCACATCCCGGGCCAGCCACTGGTGCAGGCGGTTGTTCTGATAGGCGGGGTTGGGCTGCACCCAGCCGAGGTAGACCCAGTCATCGCTGGTATAGCCGGTTTCCTCTCGTAATTCACGCATGGCCGCTTCCCGGTGTGGCTCTCCGGGGTTGACCAGACCTGCGGGAAGCTCGGTGGTAAACTCCGCGGCGCCGAAGCGGTACTGGCGAACCGTTACGATCCCCTTATCGGGCGTTACTGCCGAAATGGTCACCCAGTCCGGCACATCGAGCACCACCGCCTTGAGAGTGGACCCATTGCGGGGGTTCTCCATCCAGTCGTAACGGACATTAAAAATGGGCAGTTGCTCCCCCTCTTCCGAGCGCAACACTTTCCAGGTTCTCTGTTTGTTCTCTTTGACCACCTGCAACTCCTTATCCTTGCTGATTGGCAACGGCCTGTTGTCGCAGGTATTCGCCAACGGGTAACTCGGCAATATAGAGCTCCTCCAATACCCCTCGACCATTGCGGACCCGCACGGTAATGAAAGCTTCTTGCTTGTCGCGGCGGCTGTGGGCGCGATAGGCCCGCTCGATCTCTGGCGCCAGGTCTTCCTCGGCGTAGTAACGGTCGAAAGGCAACTGCAAGTTCACCTTTCCCTCATTCCACCAGGTAACACGTGCGGTCAAATAATCCCCCCCGGAAGGCCTGTCAGCAACAATATCGCTGCAAAAAGCAAAACCGGCATGATCCACAGAGAGTAAAGCAAAAACCTTCTGGTTCCTTTTGAATTTCATGCCTTCCGGATGGGAGGCACGACTGGCATCCAGATTAAGGGCAACATAACGTCCGCGAAAAGGATCGTAGGGGTCGACCGGCGCGGTGCGAAAACGAAACTGCCGGCCGTGGCGCAAAGTCATCTCACGACCGGCGATCATACCTGCCGGCACCGCAAGCTGCAGCAAAAGCAGCACTACCAGCATCAGTCCGAACAGTCGGTTCATGAGTGCGCCTCCCGTCGTTTAACCAACAAATTCACCGTAAGAAAAGCCAGGCCGATTAAAATAAACAGTACTCCGCGCACGGTAAAAGACAACTGGCTATCAAAGAAGCGTACCGCGATCAGTGCGCTGACAATTCCAAGCCCTGCATTGAGGCGCGGTAAAAGTCCGCTCTGCAAACCGGCTCTGAGCATCGCGGCACCAAGCAGCAACAGGTAGAGGTTGCCGATGAGCAGGCTCAGACCGAAGGGCGCAAGCCGTGGCCCGGCGAGAAATTGAAGAACCACCAGCGGTACCACCACCCCAAACAGACCATCCAGCCAACGCCTATAATAAAAACTGCGCACCAGCAGGCCCAGGGCAGCCAGCACGAGCACCGAAAGCAACAGATATTCGGGCCATGTACTGCGGCTGGCGTGAAGAAAAAGGTCCCAGACCAGTTCTCGCCATACATCTTTGAAGGTCAGCAACAACATCAGGCCCACCATACCCCAGCTGCCGATCAGGCGAAAAGGGCGGCTGACCGCGGCAGGGAATGACCATTGCCCCGCCAAAAGAAAGTAGACTGCAAACAGGCTCAGGTAAAGGGGCGCCCAGAAAGCCTCAAAACCCTCGTGACAACTAAACCCAAGCCCCACCGCCATACACAGCGCCAACACCCAGCTGAGCCAACCCGCGGCCAGCTTGCGTTTTCCTTCTCTCACCAGGTGCCACCAGAAAGGCAGCGGCAGAGCAACCAATAACCAGTAGAACATCACCGGCAAATCGTCCTGGGCCCCCAGCACGCACCACCAGGTCACACCGGGCCAGTAGAGCAATACCGGCATGGCAGCATTAAAGAAATAGACGAGCGGCACGGCAAGTAGCATCCAGACCAGCAGAAAGCGGGGTAAGTCTCCGGAGATGTGATAAGTCTGACCGACCAGGGCGATGGAAGCACCAATGGCCAACAGCAGGAAGGTCGCCGCTCCCTCGCACCAGGCGGTAGAAGTTCGTCGCTTAAGCCAGGTCCAACCGGCCAATGTCTGGCCGAAAAGCAACGGTGCAAAAGACAACAAGGTGCGTTGCGGCCTGCTCAGGTCAGCCCAGTTATGGGCAAGCAGAAGAATGACTCCCAGGCCTACCAGCAACGCCCCCAATGCGGCACAGACCACCAGTCCGAGGGAACGGCGCCCCTGCTCCGGTTCAGGCCCGTAATGATTGCGCAACTTATTCGCAGTTGCTTCATCAAGTACCCGACTGCGAACCAACTCAGGCAGTTCACGGTAGAGCCAGGCAACTCCGTTCTTTTTGCTCATGGTCTCGATTCCCTCCCAGGCATTTTAGGTCAATAATCTACATATCAATTCGGGCTGTCGGCCAGGGCGTTTTCCCTGACCCGGTGCGCCAATTCTTCACCACGCTGGCGGAGCAGTTGCAGATCACCCGAAACCGGAGCGCCGCGGAATTCCACCGGTTCCAGGAAACACCAGTTCATTTTATGCCGGGATACGATCTCATCCAGTTCCTTCTGCGCACCGCCGGACCAGCCGTAGCTTCCAGTGCGCAGAGCCAGTTTATTCTTGATTCCTTTGCGACCCAGTTCGTCCAAAACTTCGGCCATGGGCGGAAACATCATGTATTCGTAGGTCGGCATAGCCAGGGCGATGCCGGTCGACTCCCAAACCGAGGCGAGAATGTCGCTGATATGGCTCTGCGGCAATTGGTGCACCACCGTCTCCACGCCCCCGGCGGCAAGCCCCTCAAGCAGTGGTGCCAGCGCCTGCTCGGTATTGCCGTACATGCTGCCCCACAGCACCGTCACCTGTGGTTTGGCCGGGCCCTTGGCGTAGGCGGCGAACCGCTCATAGAGACGTATGATACGCTGCGGATCTTTTCGCCACACCGGGCCGTGGCCCGGCGCGACAATGCGCACATCAAGCCCTTTGAGCTTTTCCAGCGCCTTGCACACCGGAACGGAAAATTTCGCGACGATATTGGCGTAATAGCGCAGTCCTTCTCGCTCATAAAACTGCAGCTGGGTCTCATCGAGCTGATCATCGTATGGCGCGTCCGTAATGGCCCCGAAAGTACCGAACGCATCGCAGGCAAACAGGGTTCCGGTGGACGGCTCGTAAGCCACCATGGTGTCGGGCCAGTGAACGTTGGGGATCTCCTCGAAAACCAGCTGCTTGCCGCCCCCAAGATCGACGCTGTCGCCGGACTTAACCACCCGCATCGGGACTTCCAGACCGTAAAAGGCCTCTACCAGTTCTGCCCCCTTGGCAGTGATCAGCACTTCGAAATCGCCGGCTATCTTGGCAAAGGACTTGAGCCAGCCGGAGTGGTCCGGCTCCATGTGATTGATCACCACGTAACGGACGTCCTGAACGGCTATGCCGAGCTGTTCGAACTGGGCGTAGAGGGTTTCCGGCACGCCGTCCCAGTCGCAGACTCCGTCGATGATGGCCACCTGTTCTCCCTTGACCAGAAAGGAGTTCATCGAGGCCCCGTAGGGCAGCGGCCAGATACCCTCGAACAGAACCTCGGACCCGATGTTGGCGGAAAGACGGTAAATACCGTCGGTCACTTCGCTGGCGAGCATAATCCTCTCCTTGTCTTATTCAGCCTATTCGGCACGGCAATCCGGCCATGCCTGAAATGGAATACGATCAACAATATGAGTCGTTGCCAATTATCGGGCAAAACGGGGCATGTTTCAATGCATTTGATTAACAAGGAGCAGAGTCAGCCTATCAATTTCACAACATAAAGCACCAGCACCCCAACTGCAGAGCCTGCCAGGACGGCGAAGGTCATGAGCATGCCAAACACCCGAAAGCGGTAGTCCTCCTTCTCCCGGCTGACTCCGTGTGCATGAGCGAGCCGTCCCAGAAGCAGGCCGGCGCCCAGAAGATGGATGAGTAAAAAGTGCGCTCCCTGCAGTTCGAACATAAAGACCATTAACAAAGAAAGGGGCACATACTCGGCAAAATTTCCGTGAACCCGCATGGCCCTGTGCATCGTCGGGTTGCCACCGGCGCCGATGGCAATTTTTAGTTGGCGGCGCAGTTTGATGGTGCGCGCACTGAGTTGAAAAAAGACCAGGGACAAAAGGGCGGCGTAAAAGGGTGTCACGTACATAAGCCTGACTCCTCAGCTTGAAACGAACGAACGGGCGGTTTTTATCAAAGTCGGCGGCGCAGCAAATAATCCAGAAAAAGCATCCAAACAATCAAAAGCAAGATATAATTTACACAGGTTGGGCAGTACCATGCAGCATTTGGTGTTTCTATTAATGCTAACGGCAGATTCATGAACGGTAAAGAGCAGCAAAGCATTTTTCAGCGGATCGAACTGCGGTGGTGCGACATTACCAAACTGGCGGTCGATGCCATCGTCAACGCGGCCAACAGTTCCCTGTCCGGCGGTGCCGGGGTCGACGGTGCCATCCACTGGGAGGCCGGCTCCGAACTGGCAGTGGAATGCCGGCAGCTTGGCGGCTGCCCTACCGGTGAGGTGCGACTAACCGGCGGCTACCGCCTGCCCGCCCGCTACGTCATTCACACCGTCGGGCCGGTCTACGGCCTCGATCCCGAACCGGAAAAGCTGCTTGCCTGCTGCTACCGCCGCAGCCTCGAGCTTGCAGCTGAAAACGGCCTGCGCACAATCGCTTTCCCGGCCATCAGCTGCGGCATCTACCGCTTTCCGGTCGACAAGGCCTGCACCATCGCCCTGCGTACCATTAGCGAGTTTCTGCTCGAAAACGATACCATCGACAAGGTCTACCTGGCGGTTTATTCGGCAGCTCACTATGAGGTTTACAAAAAGCAACTGGCAATGATGAGTGAGAAGAATGGAGGATCTGAGGGGCTTCGATGGAAATAGATACTGCATAGTAGAGGCGAATTCAGACCCAGGCTGATTGATTCTGTACCGGGGAGTCGAGGCATGGGTCCTTCGGAACATATTCCATACGGTTGCGCCCCAGCGCTTTAGCCTGATACAGCAACTCGTCAGCCCTTTTCAGCAAATTTTCAACGGACTCTCCGGCGTATTGGACCACGCCGCCGCTGATGGTAGTTTGAAAACCGTCCTGTTCCCAGCGGCAGGATGCGATGCTTTGCCGGACGCGTTCGGTAATCAGGGTGCTTTTGCCAAGCTCCGTATCAGGCAGAATCAACAGAAATCCTTCCCCGCCATAACGACCGACTATATCTTTATCCCGCCAGGCGCTGCCGAGTGCCGCACTCACTTGTTTCGGCATCTCATCCCCGAAATTATGACCATAGGTGTCGCTGATCCGTTTGAAACCGTTGACATCTGCCCGGATAATAGAAAAATCACCCCCTTGCCGCCACCCCCTGGCATGTGGTACCAATGCGCTTTATTTTCCAGAGAGGCGCTATGATTCACCTAACCAATATTTCCAAACAGTACGGCTCGCAGATACTTTTTCGCGACGCCAGCTTCCAGATCCCTGCAGGTACCCGTACCGGGCTGGTCGGTCCCAACGGGGCCGGCAAGACCTCGGTCTTTCGCCTGATTACCGGCGAGGAGGCCATCGACAGCGGCGAGATCACCTGTGCGAAAAAGACCGTTATCGGCTATTTCTCCCAGGATGTGGGCGAGATGGCAGGTCGCTCAGCCCTTGCGGAAGTAATGGCTGCCTCGGCCCGCACCATGGAACTGGGACGGCAGATCAGCGAGATGGAAGCAGCCATGTGCGAACCGATGGCCGATGACGAACTGGCGGCTTTGCTGGAGCGTTACGGCGAAGCCCAGGAAGAATTCGAGCACCGCGGGGGCTATGACCTGGAAAGCCGGGCACAGGCTGTGCTCACCGGCCTCGGCATCGGCCCAGAGGCATACGACCGACCGGCGGAATCCTTCAGTGGCGGCTGGAAAATGCGCATCGCCCTGGCCCGAATCCTGACCCTGAACCCAGATGTTCTGCTTCTCGACGAACCGACCAACCACCTTGATGTCGAGTCGATCATCTGGTTGGAAAACTGGCTTTCCGAAGACTACAAGGGCGCGGTTTTGATGACGAGTCATGACCGTGATTTCATGAACCGGCTGGTATCGCGGATCATTGAGGTTGGCAATCAAACCGTCACCACCTATGGCGGCAACTACGATTTTTATCTGCGGGAGCGGGAGATCCGCCGTGAACAGCTCATCGCCAGCCACCGCCGCCAGCAGGAGATGCTGGCCAAGGAGGAGGAGTTCATCGCCCGCTTTGCCGCCCGCGCCTCCCATGCCGCCCAGGTTCAATCACGGGTCAAGAAGCTGGAGAAGATCGAACGCATCCAGCTGCCGCCGGAGCAAAAAGTGATGCGTTTCGAATTCGCCGAACCGCCCCGCAGCGGCGACGATGTCGTTGCCATGGGAGAACTGGCCAAGGTCTGGCCCACCCCCGAGGGCGGCGAACATCCGGTCTTCAGCGGCATTTCCGGACTGATCCGGCGCGGCGAAAAAATTGCCGTGACCGGAGTCAACGGCGCCGGCAAGTCAACCTTTCTCAAAGTACTGGCCGGTCAGACCGAGCCCAGCTCCGGTAAAGCCACCATCGGCGCCAATGTTCACATGGGCTATTTCAGCCAGCATTCCATGGACCTGCTCGATCCCGCAAAGACCGTGTTCGAAACGGTCAGCGAGGCCCTGCCCATGGCCACCGTCGGCGTAGTGCGCAACCTTTGCGCCGCCTTCCTGTTTCAGGGGGCCGATGTGGAGAAACGCATCTCTATCCTGTCCGGCGGCGAAAAGAGCCGGGTGGTGCTGGCTACCCTTTTGGCAAAACCGATCAACTTTCTGGTGCTCGACGAACCGACCAACCATCTGGATATCGTTTCCCGGGAGATTCTGCTTGAGGCCTTGCAAGGCTTTACCGGCACGGTGGTGCTGGTCAGTCATGACCGCCATTTCCTGCGTTGCCTGGTGAACCGGGTTTTCGAGATCGATCATGGCCAGATGCTAAGGTACGAAGGGGATTACGACTATTACCTGCACAAATCCGGCCGGGACGCATTATCGGAATCGGTCCCGGCAGCCCAATAAGCCACAAAAAACTCTGACAAGGACAACCGGAAATGCCTGGAACTGAAAAAGATAGGACCCTGCAGATTCTGACCGATGAAACCGGGCTGCAAAAGGGGCAGGTCGAGCAGACAGTGGCCCTGCTGCAAGAAGGCGCCACGGTGCCCTTTATCGCCCGCTACCGCAAAGAAGCCACAGGAGAGCTGGACGAGGTGCAGATTCGCCTGGTGCAGGAGCGGCTTGAATATCACACGGAGCTGAACAAGCGGCGGGAGTCGATCCTCAAGTCGATTGAGGATCAGGGAAAGCTGACCGCCGAGCTACGGGCAAAAATCGAAACCACCCGGCAAAAAAACGAACTGGAAGACCTCTATCTGCCCTACAAACCCAAGCGGCGCACCAAGGCATCGATCGCACGGGAACGGGGCCTGGAACCGTTGGCGCAGCAGCTATTGGCGGCAGGCGGGAGCGGCCAGACGGCCGAAGAGCTGGCAAAGGATTTTATCAACCCGGAACTGGAGGTAACAACGGCTGCCGATGCCCTCGCCGGGGCCGGTCATATCCTGGCCGAAGGACTTGCCGACGAAGCCGCAGCCCGCGCCCTGGTCCGCGAGCTGACCTGGCAGCAGGGTCTGTTCTGTTCCCAGGTAGCCCGGGGCAAGGAAGGCACGGTCAGCAAATTTGAAATGTACTATGATTTCAGCGAACCACTGCAGCAGATCCCTTCCCACCGCATGCTGGCCATGCGCCGGGGGGAAAAGGAGGATATCCTGCGCCTGCGCATCGAAGCACCCGAGGAGGATATTCTCGGCCGTCTGTCTGCCCTGTTTGTGCCGGCGGATAACCGATTCGCTGAACTGTTGCGGGAGGTGGTTGCCGATGCCTACCATCGCCTGCTGGCCCCTTCCATTGAAGTGGAATTGCGCCTGCAGGCGAAAACCGCTGCCGATGACGAAGCCATTCGGGTCTTTGCCGAGAACCTGCGCAACCTGCTCCTCGCAGCTCCGGCCGGCAGCCATCGGGTGCTGGGCGTCGACCCCGGCCTGCGCACCGGCTCCAAACTGGCGGCCGTCGGTGACACCGGTCAATTTGTCGAACATATCACCATCTATCCCCATGCCGGCGGTGGCGGCAAGGTTGAAAGCGCCCGAAATGAGCTGTTGCGTCTGGTTAAGGCCCACGACATCGAAATGGTGGCCATCGGCAACGGCACCGCCGGCCGGGAAATGGAGCAGTTCGTTCGCCATTCCCTTAAAGAGGCAGGACTCAAACTGCCGGTGGTCATGGTCAGCGAAGCCGGTGCCAGCGTCTATTCGGCCTCGGACATCGCCCGGGAAGAGTTCCCCGATCTCGACCTGACCGTACGCGGCGCCATCTCCATCGCCCGGCGCCTGCAGGACCCCTTGGCCGAGCTGGTCAAAATCGATCCCAAGAGTATCGGTGTCGGCCAGTATCAGCACGACGTCAGCCAGGCCGCCTTGAAAAAATCCCTGGACGAGGTGGTGGAGTCCTGCGTCAACTACGTCGGCGTCGACCTCAATACTGCCAGTTGGGCCTTGCTCAGCTTCGTCTCGGGGATCGGCGAATCGTTGGCCAAGGCCATCGTCCGCCATCGAGACAGCGAGGGCGGCTTTGTTCAGCGCAAGCAATTACTCGATGTTGCCCGCTTCGGTAAAAAGGCTTACGAACAGGCCGCCGGGTTTCTGCGAATCCGCGAAGCAGCACAGCCCCTGGACAACACTGCTGTCCATCCTGAGCGCTACGCCTTGGTCGAGCAAATGGCAGCGGACTTAGGTGTGTCCCTCCGGGAACTGATCACCAAACCGGCGCTGCTCGACAAAATCCGACTGGAGCAGTATGTCGGCGAAAATATCGGCCTGCCGACCCTGAGGGATATTCTGGCAGAATTAAAGAAACCGGGCCGCGACCCCCGCGAAAGCTTTGTTACCGCCAGCTTCCGCGAAGATGTGCAGGATATCAAAGACCTGCAGGAAGGGATGAGCCTCAACGGCATCGTCACCAACGTTGCCGCCTTCGGTGCCTTCGTCGACATTGGCGTACATCAGGACGGTCTGGTGCATATCAGTCAGCTCGCCGACCGCTTTGTCAAAGACCCCAACCAGGTGGTCAAGGTGGGACAGCAGGTGCAGGTACGGGTGATGTCCGTCGATCTGGAGCGTAAGCGAATCGGCCTGACCATGCGCAGCGAAAAGGCGGAGAAGCAACCGGAGCCGAAGGAGCGGAACCGAAAACCGCGGCCTGAGAAAAAAGCCGCCAAACCTGTTACCGACCTGGCTGCGGCATTGGAGAAGTCTGGTTTTCGGGTGAAGAAGGGAAAATAAGGTCAGGAATTCTCTTCCTGGTCATTGACTGAAATACGAAGAGGGGGCAAGCCGATTGGCCGCCCCCTCTTTCCGTTTTCTTCTAAACACTCAACAATCAGGGCCTTGTCAATCGACTTGATCCTCAATGCTGCACAAGCCCATTAAACGTAATGCCAGGGCGTTTTCTACGGTAGTGGAATATCTCCAGGAGTAGAGCTTGACACTCAACTTGCCGGTATCGAGGTATTTACACTTTTTCCAGAGGTCGGGGTGGTTGGCCCTGATGGTGTCTCTCTGGAGGAAGGTAAGGGATATGATCTTCTTCATCTTGGTTCTCCACAGCCTGATTACGTCTCGAATATTGCCGCTTGATCGTTATTCCAGTGTAGCTATTGTACCGAATTTCGGCCGATAGGTCTCGGCCAGGTCCCGGTCCTTGGTGGTGCTGATCCACAGGGTGGGAATGCCGGGGTCGATTTCCGGGCTGTTTCCCTTAAGGTCGGTCAGGTAGATCAGGCAACCGGCATTGGGAACATTTTTTATCGCCCATTCGAAAGGCGGGCACAGGTCGGTACCGCCAAAGCCCGTGGTTTTGAGCTGCACGGGATACTCCTCAGGGGTGACGGTCTGGGTATCCGATATCTCGCTGTCGCAGTATATCACGTTGACCGTGGCCGGGTAGCTGAGCAGGATATCGTTCAGTTCGGCCTGAAACTGGTTAAGTTCCTTTTGCATGATCGACCCGGATGTATCTATGGCCAGCACCAGGGGTTTGAGACCGTTGGAACGAAAGCTGGGCAGGTAGAGGCCGTCGGCAATGTGGCGCCGGTTTGGCTGATTCCACGAATAGTCGTTGCGGGCCGTATGGTCGATAAAGGACCGCAGCATCTCGCGCCAGTCGAGAATAGGGTGGACGATTTCCTCTACCAGTCGTGCCAGAGAACCGGGTAACTTCCCCTGGGCCTTGGCAGCCTGGGCGGCCTGTTGGATAGCCACGCTGATTTCCGCTTCAGCGCGGTCTCGCTCCGCCTTGGTCAGCGGGTTGCCGTACTCATCCCGGGCATCTTCGAAACTGCCGCAGCCGCCGGGATCCCCATCTTCCAGGTCGTCGTTGCGTTCGAGTTCGCCATCCTCATCGCTCTGCGACCCGGGCAAGCGATCGTAAATCTGTTCCGCTGCCAGATTGTGAAAATCCTTATGGTAAAGAGCCTTGGGCAACATGCTGAGGCCGGCGTCCTTGAGGATGCCGTTAATAGCGTAATCGCCTGCCTTGTTGAAACGTCCCTTGTTGCGGGCATTGCGCCGCAAGGGATGAAAGTGAGCAACGTGCATCACCAGATGAGCCAGGACAAAAACGATCTGATCGACCTGCAACGAATTAATGAACCTGGGGTTATAACGAATCTGCCGGCCATCGGTGGAGGCGGTTTTGATCTCTGTATCCTCATGCAATTTCATGCGCAACAGCAGAGTAGCGAAAAACGGGTGATCAAGCACCGTCCTTGCAATCGCTTTTGCCAGTTTTGGGGATTTTTTCATCGCTTCACCTTCCCAACTGAGCACGTTCGAAAATGCCGATAGCCCGGCGGCAGAAAGTGTCGGTTCATAGCAAGCCCGGCACCCTCCTGGCCATTTAAAGCAGAAGGTCGCCGTTTTCTTTCGCCCATTTGGTAAATTCCTTGCTGGTCGCCAGTTTAGGCTCCGCTTGCAGCGCATCGCGCAACCAGACAACCTGGAACTCGGAGGGCAAACGCTTCATGTAGCGAAAAGCCGGGGAAGCATTGTCCTCGGTAATTTTTCGGCTCATGGCCCCGCAAAGGGCGTAAAGAACCGAGGGTTCTTCGGGAACATCCGCCTTATCCGGATCGAGCATGATCGATTCGATATCCGGCAAATTGCGGTAGGTCTGCAAGAAGGAAGTAAATTCCGCAGCGGCTCCAAAACCCAAGGCACCGGCAAAAAACGGCAATTCCGCCTCGACGGGAAGTCTGCCCATAAACTGTCCGACATTGGCCCAGACTCGCGGACAAGGGAAGGAATTACCCTGGGCTTTGGGGTCGAAATGGTGCAACAGATCGGGGCGCAGACGCAGGAAACCGATAATTTCCGACGGCACGTCGTTGTTCATCGCCCAGGCGCACCACTCATCCAGGTCGGTGGCCAACTCCAGATGAGTTGCAAAACGGGATCCGAGCGCCTTGCTGATCTTGCGGCTGAAAGTACCATCCGTCACCCGGTTGCCCGCAGCCAGAATTCTCCAGCCATCGGGCAGCGAATATTCACCGAGCTTACGATCCAGCACCAACTGCAGCAGCGAGCTCTGTACCGATTCGGGAGCCTGGGACAGTTCGTCCAGAAACAACAACCCCTCCCCTTCCGTCGGCAGGAAGTTCGGCGGGTTCCATCGGGTCGTGCCATTTTCCACCGACGGTACGCCGCGCAGGTCGACGGGATCCAGCAGGACTGCTCGCACATCGATCAAAGGCAGTTTCAGATCCGCAGCTACCTGAGCCACAATTTGAGACTTGCCTATTCCAGGAGGTCCCCAGAGAAACATGGGCACGTTTACCTCAAGCCCGCTCTTGAGAATCGCTATAGCCAGCGATGGTTTAACGCTTACCGAAGTCTCCATACATGTCTCCCTTTGAAGCCGTCCCAGTGAGTAAGGTTCTTATTTTTAATATTTAGTTCAATTTTTGATTCAAAGATACAAAATATCGGGTAGGAGCTACCTTGATCAATGTCAATTTCAGGAGGGTCTGTTAGCGTTTCGAAGGGAAGTTAAAATAAATCACTAATAATACAAACCTGACCTTAACCACACCGATACATGCCAGAAGCACCTCTGATAAATTTATCGGTCCTGCATTATCTTTTTGGGTTTTAAACCCGTGAAAACATAGGCCCCAAGCTCGCAGAAGATAGGGATCGATTCATTTAGCAGGCAACTACTATAGTAAAGGGCGTCGCAAAGAAACCGCCAACAGCATGGCACCCTGAATCGATTATTACTTGTTCCCTCCCGGCACTCCACCGCCCCACGCAGTGGAGCCATTTTTGCCTACGTTTGTTGGCTTGGACAAAAGCAGGGCGTCTGGCGGGACACAACCCGCCGGTTCTGGCCCTTATCATCACCTGCTGAAAACTAAAACTGCAACTTCGACTTTACCTCCAAATAACCGCCGCCGGCTTCCGCTTCGGAACCCTTGCATATTCCATTTCCGGATAGCCTATCATCAGGCCGCCGATCATACGGTGGCCAGGCGGCAGTTCGAGAGCCATGGCAACCGCTGCGGAGCTGTGCACGGCCTGATGAATAAATCCCGCCCGACAGGATCCAAGTCCGAACGGCGGTGTGGCCATAACAATGATCAGAAGAGGCTCAAAAAACTAGGGCCAAGCAAGAACTTGACCCCAAGGGTTCAACCAAAGCGAGCAAATCGGCGGAAATTATTCCTCCAGGCTGGCAATAAAAGCATCCGCCTGGGCAATGGCCCGTTCCATGTCCCGAACCAGGTTATCAACATTGGTCTGCACACTGGCCACCTCGCTACTCAAGCCGGCAATCGCTCTGGCGTTCAGATTGTGCTTCAAAAACAACACCTGATCCCGAAGAGGGATCAACGCCGGTTCCAGTCGGGCTTCGGCTCGTTTCATGGCCTGCATCAGCCCTGCATACCTGCTTTGGGCAGCATCGTATTTTCGCCGACTTGATCTTCGCAGGGTCTCGCTGTTGTACTGATCGATCTCGGCCCGCCACTCCTTGAAAAGCGCCTTGGAAACATCCTCTACAGCAGCGATGCGCTCGTGCACTTCATCCGCCTCATCTTCGACCCTCTGTAATGTATCGTTGAGCCGATTATATTCCTTTTCGAGATTACCACCCTGAAAATCGACGACGCTTTTAAACTGTTCAAGCGCGGTCAAAAACTCCTCTTTGGCCTCTTTCTGGCTATCGCGCGCTTCCTCGACGCGATTGACCATGATTTCACGCTTGTGCACACCCACCTTTTCCATGGCCTGGTAATACATGTTGCTGCAAGCCGCCAGGCCGAGGATCAGGATGAGAGAAAAAATCCAGCGAACATTCATCGTTAGTTTTCCTTTGGCAAAGATACTATAAACCGGGTCTGGCAGGGTCCTGACCAGGCGCAACCCATTATTAGCCGGGCAAAAAAGCCTTTTCCCAAAGCCTGCAAAGATCAGAAAGACGATCCGGGCTGTTTGAGAAACTCCACCTCCATCGGCGTGGACTCGCGGCCCTGGATGGCGTTTCGATGGGGAAAACGACCGAATCGTTCAATGACAGCACAATGTCGCAAGGCGAAATTCAAAAATCCTGCAAAAGTCAGTCGCTGGCTGTAGGGAACTTCCAGGACCAGTTCTTTAAACAGGTCCACGGCCCGATGTTGATGTTCGATTTCCTCGGAATGTTCCAGAGGCAAATAGTAGAATACCCGCTCTATCGGCCGCAACTTTCTGTCTTCTCCCGCCGCTAATCCTTTCAGGCTCAATTCCAGAGCTATGGCATCGAAAGCAAAAGCCTGCGGTTGACCGCGATAAATGCTGCGGGGGAACTGGTCGGTAAGAAGGATTAGGGCCAGCATGCCATGAGGTGTGGCCTTCCAGTTATCAAGCTCACCGTTGCCAGCTGCCGCCACCAGCGGCTTGAAGCGCAGGCGTATCTCGTCGTCGACGCTTGGCTTCTTCGACCACCAGAGGGGAGCACGTTCCTTAGCCAACCGGGCATCATCGGGGTCGGTGCCGAACCAAAAGTTGAGTACGGAGTGTTGGTCTTCCATGGAAAAACCTGGTTCCTGTCTGGATTCCATCCTGAAACTACGAATTAGATTCTGGACCTTCTATAGGGGAAAAGAGCCGTTTTCGGATAAACACTGCCTAAACCGGATGCGCACGCATCACACGCAACATTTCGTCATGAATCCGGCCATTGCTGGCCAGCACCTGCCGGTCGAAAAGACCGCTGGGATTATTCAAAAAATCGCTGGTTGTACCGCCCGCCTCCTGGACGATCAACAAGCCCGCCGCAACGTCCCAGGGCTGCAGCTCGTATTCCCAAAAGCCATCGAAACGTCCCGCCGCGACATAACAAAGATCCAGAGCCGCCGCACCGTCCCGGCGCACGCCGTGACAGTTTCGGTAAAAAGCCTCGAACAGGGTCATGGAGTGCTGCCAATGATAGCCGATCTGATAGGGAAAGCCGGTCGCCACCAGGGCTTTGGACAGGTCGCTGGCAGCTGAAACCGTGATCGGTTTGCCGTTCAGTTGGGCGCCAGCTCCCTTGAGGGCGGAAAAGACTTCTCCCAGAACAGGATTAAGCACCACCGCGGCCACTGTTTCCTCTTGATGCTGTACGGCGATGGAAACGCAGTAAAAAGGGTAGCCATGAACGAAATTTGTGGTGCCGTCCAGGGGATCGACCACCCAGCGATAATCGCTTTGAGCATTATTCTCCCCCGACTCTTCAGCCAACACCGCATGCTCGGGAAAGGCCCGTCGGATACCCTCGAGAATAATCTCCTCCGCCCGGCGGTCGACGTCGGTGACCATGTCAGCCCGCCCCTTGTAATCGACCTGCCCCAATTTCGATGCAGACTGCCGAATATGCTCGCCTGCCTTCCCGGCCAAGATTTGGGCTGTTTCGAGCAGTTCTTTCATCGCACCTTCCGTAAAGGGTCAGCGGTTTGCCTGGCAACGCTTGCTGCTACAAAAAAGGCCGCGTTTTGATGCGGCCTTTTTTGCTAGGGGGAGTTCTATTTCGCGAATTTAAGCGCTTCGACCTGTCCCTGGCGGGCATAATCGGCCGCTTCAGCCAGAATTCGGGCAGCTTCCTGCGGGGCGTGGAAGCCCATGGAGTTTTCAGCGGCAATATAGTCGAGCCGCCACTGGGCTTTGCGTTGCATTTCAAGCGCAGGCTTGAGCTGTTCATCGGTTGCACCGGCACTCTTGGCTTCCTGAACCGCATCGAGCAGATCCATCAGTGCGGCCCCACCCCGTTGCAACAAATCAAAATTTTTCTGTTGGATGGAATCGACGCGGGCCAGAATTTCCTTTTCATTGGTATGGTGGCAGGTCTGACAAGCGCGGTTGACATTCAATAGCGGGCTACGCACCCAGTGGTCGGAAACTTTGGATGCTCCATCGCGCTGATACGGCATATGACAGTCGGAACAGGAGACACCGCTGCGAGCGTGAATTCCCTGACTCCACAACTCGAATTCCGGATGCTGCGCCTTGAGGATTTCAGCTCCGGATTCTTTGTGCTTGTAATCGTAGAAACGCTCTCCGCTGGTCAGCCTGGTTTCGTCCCATTCCTTTTCGAGATCTTCCATTTTCAACCCTTTGCTCCAGGGGAAGGTAAGCGGGAAGTCGGAAGAACAGTAGTATTCCACGTGACACTGGGCGCAAGCAAAAGAGCGCAGCTCGTTGCGAGTGGCATCGACATTCGGATCATAAGGTTGTGACCGTGAACCCTGCCGCCAGATATCGATGGAAGGGATGGCCGGGACCGGTGCGTCGGATTCGGCAAGACGCTGTATGCCGACAATGAAGCCCGGGCGTGTTACGCGGATCTGCATCGATTCGGGATCATGGCAGTCAACACAAGAGACCGGGTGCGCATGCCCCATCTCGTGGACCATTTTATTGAGTTCCTGATAGGGCATGGCGTAGGTTTTGTTCATACCTGCCAGGGCATCGCCATCGCCGAGCTCCCGATACACCGGCATAATCGAGGCGTGGCAGTGCATGCAGGAACCCGATTGCGGCTTGGTTTGGCGCTCGGTCTCTTCCTGATCGGAGAGCATGTAGGCGTGACCGCGACGATCACGATAATCTATGGAAAAAGCGTAGCCGAGAAACATGCGTTTAAGCCACGGGTCACGCTCAATCTTCTCTTCGGGCAAGGCCTCACTGCCGCCGTGCCCTCCGAAACGGGTGCGGGTGGCGATTGCAGTACGTTTATAGCCATCGTACTGCTTCGGCCAGTTTTTCCCCCATACTGCGGGATCGGTCGTATCTTCGGTTACTTCAACCAACCGTACGTACGGCGATCTGCCTTCACTCTTGCGCTCGAAAACATTAGTCAGCAATGCGGTCACCGCCACGGCCGCAATTGCGACGACCACTATCAGGCCAATGAAAATCCCTGCGCCACGGCTTTTTTCGCTCAGATTACTCATGACCTTTCCTCTCCCTTTCTTCTCCCCGATCCGCTCCACCGATACTCGTCGGCAATGCACCGTGACCGACTGAAGCATGGCAATGCAGGCAGCTGACGGCATCGGGATTGGTTAAATCCTGCCGAAACATTTCATGAACCGTATCTTTATGACACTTGACACAATTGCGCTGAAGAATTTGACGGTTCTTCTCCTTGATCATGATGGGCTCTTGAAAGTCCTGCAGGGTAAAGCTTTTTGAATGATGCCAGCCATTTTCCGCCTTGGCGATGTACTTGCCGATAAAATCGTGCGGGAGGTGACAATCGACACAAGCGGCCGCTGTATGATGACTGGATTTCTGCCAGGAATCGTATTGGGGCGTCATTATATGGCAATTGACACAAGCCCTGGGATCGGCACTGAGATAGGAAAGGCCCTTGGCATATTTAAAGGTATAGACTCCGGTTCCGGCAAGAATGCCGAGCAGCACCGCGAGTATGACCATTTTTCTGTCCAAAGAAACCACTCCCCGACTCCCGCATAATCATTGCCTTAATCAACACACTACCATAAAACACCATTTTATGAATAAGATGCAAGGTTATATGATACTTAGAAAGGTTTTTTTTGCGGCCTGCAATAATACCCGAAAAAAATCTCAGATCGCTTGCCTCGAACGATGGAAAATCAGGAAAACAGGCCTCATGAACGGAGAACAAACGGCAGACCTGCCAGGTTACCGCCCTTAGGCGCAAAACCGAATTCCGGGGATCTGGGAGGGGATTAAAGCATTGTGTAAGAGGCGGGCCGACAGCACAGTTTGTCAGCCCGCTCTATGGATTTATTTACTCTTTGGTTTTTAGCGGAACTTTCTATTCAGGCCATACTCATTTGTCTCACACGTACCTTTCAGTCGTTGGGGTCGGGGGCGACCTCGGTGGGACCTTTAATCAGTATGCCCCAAGTGTCTGGACCGATATCCGCCGCATTGGCTTCATCGGTATCGATATGCATATCGAGGGCGTAGCTTTCTTTTACCCTTACGAGAACGTCATCGAAGATGATCCCGCGCTCCCCGCCCACGCGCACCATTACCCATTGCCCATCTTCGACCCCTAAGCGCTCGGCATCGGCAGGGGTCATATGGATATGTCGCGCCGCCTGTATCACACCTTTTTCGAGTTCCACGACACCCTCAGGCCCCTCCAGACGGAGACCGGGTGATCCCTCGAGCTGTCCCGAAGCGCGAACCGGGGCGTCGATACCGAGCTTGAACTCGTCGGTACGGGATATTTCAAGCTGTGTTTCCTGCCGTTCGGGCCCGAGCACGCGAACACGTTCGATACACCCTTTTGGCCCGCAGACGGTGATCTTCTCCTCGCAGGCGTATTGTCCCGGTTGGCTTAACGCCTTGGCGGGCGTGAGTTGATGGCCGGCGCCGAAGAGCGCCTCGACGTCTTTGCGACAAAGGTGAACATGGCGCACACTGGCACTGATGGGGATGCGAAGTTCTTCACTCATCATTGAGCCTTTCTTCTAGGTCCGCGGGATACGTCCGCAGCCATTGTCGTTGTCGAGCGAAAAGGTGAAAAAATTAGAGATTCTGTGGATAGTTTACACAATTTCAGAAAATAAAAAGAAAAGTTTTCGAAATTCCATCCGAACTTAGGGGGGGAATGTCCCTATTTTCCCCATGAATGGATACTTACTCCAACAAGTTGTTATAATGACAACAACTTGTCACTCTCTGCCCTGACAACCATCTCGGAGTCCACACATGAACCCTGCCGACCTGTCCGGCCCAATCCTGATCGTCGAGGACGACCGCAACACTGCGGCACTGGTGGCGACCTATCTGCAACGGGAGGGTTTCGCCACCCTGGAAGTGTACGATGGTGCCAAGGCACTGGAAACGGCGCGGCAGGAGCGGCCGGGCTTTATAATTCTGGATGTGATGCTGCCGGGAATGGACGGTCTGGAGATCTGCCGGGAATTGCGCAAGGTATCGGACGTACCGATTTTGATGCTGACCGCCCGCGAAGAAGAAATCGACCGGGTGCTGGGGCTCTCGCTGGGGGCAGACGACTATGTAGTCAAACCCTTCAGCCCGCGGGAACTGGTGGAGCGGGTCAAAGCTATTCTTCGCCGATTAAGGCCGGCGGCGCCACTACAGGAATCTACACTGCTGGAGCATGACGGCCTTAGCCTTGACCCGACCCGGCACAAAGTCACCGTGGACGGTGATGCGGTGGCGCTGACCGCCCAGGAATACAAGTTGCTCCAAGCGTTGATGAAGGCGCCGGGCCGGGTTTTTAGCCGCGACGATCTGCTCGACCGCCTTTACGACCACGGCGAAACAGTCATCGATCGGGTGGTGGACGTGCATATCGGCAAGCTGCGCCACAAGCTCGGCGACGATCCCAGCGCTCCGCGTTACATCCACACCGTACGCGGTTTCGGCTACCGCTTCGCCGACGACGAGGATTGAACCATGAAGGGTCCTGGAAGACAACGCCTGCTGTGGAAACTGCTGATCAGCGTGGTGCCGGTAATAGCGGTGGTCGTGCTGACTATCTGGTGGGCCATCGACCGCCTGGCGGCCAGCTACTTCATGGCCTTGATGGACCAGTACATGATCGAACCGGTAGAGACCCACCGAGCCTTTCTCACCGCCATCAACCACTACCTGTTGTGGGCCAGCCTGGCCGGCCTGCTGCTGGCTCTGCTGCTGAGTTACCTGCTCACCCGGCGGCTGCTGCGCCCCCTCTCCCAAATGGTGGCGGCAACCCGCGAGGTGGCCAGCGGTAACTTCGCCACCCGGGTTGAGGTAAAAGCTCAAGACGAAGTAGGCGAGCTTGGCACCGCCTTTAACCGCATGGCCGACAGCCTGGAGCGGCTGGAGAAGCTGCGCAAGACCATGGTGGCCGACGTGGCCCACGAGCTGCGCACCCCGTTGACCAACCTTCGCGGCTACCTGGAAGGGTTGAGCGACGGGGTACTGCCGCCGGAGAAAAAAACTTTCGCCATGCTGCAAAAGGAGAACTTGCGCCTGGTGAACCTGGTAGAAGATTTGCAGCAACTGGCCAAGGCCGACGCCGCCGACGCCTTCCTTGATCTTCGGCCTCTGGAACTGGGCACAATTATTCAGGAAATGGTAACCCTCTACCAGGCCAATTTTGACGAGCGGCAAATTACCGTCAGCTGTTGTGTTAACCCTCCCGAGACCACCGTCCGTGCCGACCGGGACAAACTGCTCCAGGCCTTGCGCAACCTGCTGGAAAATGCCTGGAAATACACCCCCCGGGGAGGCCTTCTGGAGGTGAAAATCAAGACCGATGGCAACGGTATCAGGGCCAGTTTCACCAACGACGGTCCGCCAATTTCTGCCGCCGACCTGCCCTTTATTTTCGAGCGCTTCTACCGCACAGATCGCTCCCGCTCCCGCGAGGCCGGTGGTGCCGGCCTCGGGCTTGCCATCGTCAAGCAGATCATTGAAGCTCACAACGGCAAGGTCGGCGCCGTAAGCGACGCCGAGCGAACCTGCATCTGGTTTTGGCTTCCGTCCAAAAGCCGTAACGAGTGATGAGTCATCAGTGATCGGTAAGAACACCTCACGCCTTACGCCTTACGCCTTACGCCTTACGCCTTACGCCTTACGCCTTACGCCTTACGCCTTACGCCTTACGCCTCACGCCTCACTCCTCACTCCTCACTCCTCACTCCTCACTCCTCACTCCTCACTCCTCACTCCTCACTCCTCACTCCTTGAGGTTCCACCTTTCGCCCCGCCCTGTACTGCGGTAAAATATTTTAACCGCTTTATCAAATCTTTACCGAGCCTTGTCACCGCCTTTACCTGGGTACGCTATGGTGCAGACAACCATAAACCAGTTCAACTACCCACACGTGATACAAAAGGAGGTTCATCGATGGCAAACGGTACAAAAACCCTGCTGACCCTGCTTGCCACCCTGCTGCTCGGCCTGCCCCTGGGCACCACTGCCAGAGCGGAAACCATAAAGGTCTTTTCCACCGAACACGGGGGGTTCATTATGAGCGAAAAAGTCGTCAAGAGCGATGCCGAATGGAAAGCGCTGCTCGATCCCATGCAATACCGCGTGTTGCGCCATGAAGGCACCGAGCGCGCCTTTACAGGCAAATATAACGATCACCACGAAGCGGGCATCTACCACTGCGCGGGCTGTGGCCTCGAACTTTTCCGCTCCGAAGCCAAGTATGACTCGGGAACCGGCTGGCCAAGCTTCTACGAACCGATCGCCAAAGAAAACGTGGAGCTGAAAACCGACCGCAAGTTCTTCATGGTGCGTACCGAAGTGATCTGCGCCCGTTGCGGAGGCCACCTGGGCCACGTGTTTGACGACGGCCCCCCGCCGACAGGGAAGCGTTACTGCATGAATTCCGCTGCCCTCGATTTCGTAGCGTACAAATAGCCTGGGTTGTGGTGAAAGTTGCGTTGCGAAACCGACAAGGAGACGATCATGAAAAGACTTGTCTTACTGCTATTGATCCTGCTGGCCGCCGGACTGGTTACGGTTGTGGCCGCAGACAAAAAGGACAGGGAAATGACACATAATGAACGCAAGGCCGCCGTAGCGGCCAACACGGAGCTGGCTATCTTTGCCGGAGGCTGTTTCTGGTGTATGGAACCCCCCTTCGAAAAACTGCCGGGAGTGCTTTCCGTGACCTCCGGCTATACCGGCGGGAACACGGTTGACCCAACCTATAAGGAGGTCTCCGCCGGCCGCACAGGTCATACGGAAGCCATTGAAATCGTCTTTGACCCGTCCCAAGTCAGTTATCCACAGCTGCTTGAGATCCTGTGGATGAACATCGATCCGACCGATGGAAAAGGCCAGTTTGTCGATCGGGGAAACCAGTACCGTTCAGGGATCTTTTACTTAAACGAAGAACAACGGGTGCAGGCCGAAGCATCTAAACAGAAACTGGAAAGATCTGGACGTTTCGACAAACCCATCGTCACGGAAATCGTACCGGCCACAACCTTTTATCCGGCCGAAGAGTATCACCAGGATTACTACAAGAAAAACCCGCTACGCTACAAGTTTTACCGCTATAACTCTGGTCGGGACCGGTTCCTAGAAAAGGCGTGGGGTAACGAAAACACAACGAGCGGCATTGACCAAGAATAACCAATGCGTAAAGGCCCGTCTATGCAACAGCAAAGACGGGCCTTTACTTATATCGGCAGGGCAGAAAGCCTTATTTGCTGCTTATTTTTTAGGCAAACGGATGAATCTTTCGTAAAATCAAAGGATAACGATAGCCTCTTTCAGAACATGTGGGCGATTTTCCACATGTTCTGTGGATAACTCTGCCTCCATGGACCGAACCAGTCCAGCGACTAAGCGAAAGGGATGCGATCGATCTGCATCGCCTACGCGACACGGGGCGCCAAGCTGACACTCCGGTCCCTGCCCCCCGTTTTGGACTCATACAGAGCCTCATCGACCCGCATCATAAGTTGATCCAAAGTCTCTCCGGCCTCATAGGTCACCACACCGCAACTAATGGTGACCAATCCACCGTCGCTGCTACCGGCAAATCCGGCCAACAGATTCTGACTGCGAATCTTCTTCCGCAAGCGTTCGGCCACCTGCCAGGCGTGGTCCAGGTTGTTATGTACCAGCAGGACAAACTCATCCCCGCCCCAACGCACCACCAGATCGTTCTGCCGGATATGCTCGCCGGCTAAGGTGGCAATCTCTTTTAAAATATGATCTCCGGCCATATGACCACGCTGATCATTGATTGCCTTGAAACCGTCGACATCCAACAGAATGACGGAAAAGGGTGCACCCTGCCTTTTGTGGAGATAGACGGCCGCATCGAAAAAGCGATCTAACTCCCGGCGGTTGCAAGCGCCGGTCAGCTTGTCGGTGGTCGCCATCTCCTCCAAGCGACTTTGAAAGCGATTGACGGTATAAGCCGTGACGGCAAGGATCGCCAGAATAATGGCCAGGTCAAAAAGCAGGTTCTTATAGAAGCTTTTGCGAATTTCGGCGATCGCTGTTGTTTCGTCCTGCTCGACAAACAGGAACCACTCAAACTCGGGGATATATCGGGAGGCCAACAAGATATGCCGCCCATCTCGCCAGAAATCCAGAGCCTCGCTACCGGACTCAGCCTCCAAAACCTGTGAGGCCAGCTCGCCCAACCCTTCCTGATCGACGATATTGACCTGATCTACCAGAGCCTGATCCTTATGCACCTTGATCAAGCCGTCACGATCAACCAGGTAGATATCTCGGCCATAGCGCTGGCGATAGGATTTGAGCAGGTCGGCAACCATTTCCATATTCAATCCGACACCGGTCACCCCGAGCAGTTTGCCCTGGTAATCGTTAAGGCGATGATTGATAAAAATGGTCAGGCTGTTTTCCTCTGCCTCATTGGTATCAACGACAAGATCGTATGGTTTGTTAATGGCCTTGAAGTCGTAATACCAGACATCGTGAGCATCTTCGGGGCTGATCTTTTTTTGTACCCCTTTGAAATGGTAATAGAGCCCGGTCTGTTCGGAAACAAAAAAGGTCGAGAAAAACCCGTATTGGTCCCTGATCTCCTGCAGGTAGCGCAGGACTTGATCCGAATCCTGTTCGCCGCCAATCGCCCAATCCTTGAGAAAGGTATCGTTGGCCATCAGCGACGAAATAAAGATGGGACGCATCAAGTCAGCCTGGATTTCCGAATAGATGTTGTCGCGGGTCAGCGGCAGGGAATGTTCAACGATATTTTTGCGGATCGAGCGGGTAGAGACACGGTAGTTATTGACGTTGGTCAGCACAAAGCCAAACACCAGCAGAATACTGACGGAAAGTATCAGCTTTGTTTTCAGGGTCACATGTCTCATTTAATTCTCTCTACGGAACAGGGCTTGATCTACGTTAAAGCAACCCAGGTCATTAATAAGACATTGCACCTGAACCTGCCCATACATCGGAACATAAAATCTTTCAGCGTTTTTTCTTAAGCTTTCCTTTTAGTTTCTTTTTGCTGCCTTGCTTAATGTCATAATATTTTACCGCCAACCGCCAGTACGAAGAAAATGATCTGCCCCAATGTTCGCTATAGCATTGAATAAACAGCTCACGATCCGGCCAATCGAGTTTGTAGCAAATTCGGATCAGATCCAGAATTCGCAGACGACCGCCAAGAGCCTTCTTCACCACTTTAGCCCGGCCTATATCGATTAGATAAGGGGTAATCTCACCATCATCACCCTGGGTCAGCATAAGATTGCCTACGGAAAGATCCCGGTGCAGAATTCCCGCATTGTGCATATTGCAGATAAAACCGGTCAGCAAGTCGAACCACTGCTGTTTGTCGAGCCCCCGGTACTCTTTTTCTCCCTGCCGAAAGGCGTTACACACCTGGCGCGAAGAAAACGCCCCGGGGATATATTGACAAATGTAGTAACTGTCCCTGACTCCGCTATGGCGGGGACGCTCATAAAAAGCCACCGGCAAAGGCGTGTTGATGCCCTTCTGCAACATCCTGGACGCCGTATTCCAGTGCCGCCGCCCCTTGCTCGGCTTAAAGAGATAGAAAAGGCGCTTGCTGCCCCGCGGGCGATTAAACTTGACTGTCAGCTGTTGCTTCTCATCAAGGGGATGAGCGATATTCCAGAGCCGGTTGCGACGATCCCGAAGCACCGTCAATTCGGCTCGCTGCACCACTTCATCCGGAGCCAGCTGATCCCCCAGAGCCGGGGAAGGCGCCTTGGCGTCAGTGATAAAGGCTCCGCGCCAGTGCCGGTTTTTCCAGGGGCAGGCCTGCACATCTGGCTGGGCGACATAGACGATATCGGATTCACTCTTTGTCATCATGGACCGCTGCTCCGGCAACTGCTGGCTGGACAAGTGCGGAAAATCGATGAACAACGGCCTTTCGTTGATGGTCACTGGCGAATCGATTCTTTTACCGCAGGCATTGGTGAAAACAGCACTGGCCAACTGCTCGGGGCTGTACAGTTCATCCAGACGGTAAGCCTGGGCATCCCGGCACCAGCAGATATGAAACACTTCGTTACCGGCACCGGTAAAAGCAAAATAGCTGATCCCGTTGGCATCACTGAAAGCACTGTCACAATAAGCGTTTCGCAAACGCTGGGCGACATAGCCAAGGGCAAAAAAAGCGGGAGTCACGGTAAAATCATCCACGTCACCGCGAACCCGTTTATAAAAGCTTGAATGGTCGATGGTCGGATAGTCTTCGGCCAGGTCATCAATCAAGCCGTCACGCCCGCAGATCATCGGCCCCCAGTAAACCCGATCCAGAGAACCGCTGGTCGCAGCCAGCACCAGATAGCGGGCAAGGTAATCGACTTTCTTGTCCTGCGGATAGAGGGACCAGCGGCGCAGGCGTTTGGTCGACCAGAATTTGCAGGTCGAAAAAAACTTCTGGCAACCGACCCTCTTTCCCAGGGACTTCAGGACACGCGCTTTTTTGGCCAGATTGAGTTTTAACAGGTTGGTGGCCCAACGCCCCAGAACGCGATGGTCATAGGCCTCAGGTTCAATCACCCGTTCGACAAACAAGTTGTTGGTGTGTATAGCAGGCGCTCGCGAAAAACGCTGCATGGCAGACAAAATAGCGGCGTTGTAAAACGGCTCGAAATCCTGGATATTTGGCCCTGCCAGAATGACGTTGCGGTCTTTTGCCGCCTCGCAGGCGATCTCCCAGGCCTGCAGGTAGCTGCGAGGGTGAAAACCGGACCATTTCTTGCGATTGGGGGTGCTGCCGATCTCGAAGACTGCCACCCGCTGAGCATAGCGGTTGAACACCTCGGAAACAAAGGCCCGCCATTGTTCCTGCACTGCCTTATCCGACAGCATCTTGCTGGCCCTCTCCAAGGGAGGTAAAACAACCAGCGTTACCTCAAAATTCTCTGAGAGAAGTTTATCGAGGAACCTGGCTGCCGGACCATCAAAACTACAATAACTAAAACCCACCCGCACATTATCAATGCCGAGTTCACCAAGACGTTCCAGAACATAATCATCGCAACGCTCGTCCTCGGAGGAAGCGATATTAATACCGAAAAAGTCATCGGGAACTCGCAGAGAGTCCTGGTATTTATGGCTCAGACGCCCCCAGGTAGAAGGCGAGAGCATGCTGGTGATGACATCCCCCAGAGCGAGGGGCAGACAATAACGGCGTTGAAGGGACTTGTTCAAAACAGATTAAGCCTGTCAATAATAGTTTTCAGTTCGGATATGCGCCATTTGCGATATCACCGGCAAACAAAAACTGCACATGGATGACGAATATTCCCAATGGAAAAAGTCGCGCCAAAACAATCCTTTTACTTACACCAGCCCCAGCATCTATGTCAAATCAAGAGAAGACGGACAGGTGTTTTCTTTGCTCCCTTTATTCCACCAATTCCTGCCGTACCAGATTCAAAGTTCCTCCTGCCAGCAAACTCATTCGCTGGCGTTGTGACACATTCAACAGGGTAATAATTCGTTCACCGTTCAAGTTTACGGGAATTTCCGTTTCCCCGGACTCGATAAGCTGCCGTACATTCTCGACGACCAGTTCCGTCCCCTCTTCCAAACGATGATAGTCGTCCGGGTTTTGAAAAATCAGCGGCAGGACACCGAAATTACACAGATTGGCCTGATGAATACGGGCAAAACTCTTGGCCAGCTTGAGGCGCACGCCAAGATAGCGCGGCGCCAAAGCCGCATGCTCCCGGCTGGAACCCTGACCGTAGTTGTCGCCGCCAATGACCGCTACCTCGCCCATCTCACGGCAGCGAGCGTGAAAGCCGGGAGCCAGCTGATCGAAAACGAATTCGCTGATCGCCTCGATATTGGAACGCAACGGCAGCACCTTGTTGCCGGCGGGCATGATACCATCGGTGGAGATGTTGTCGCCGACCTTGATTGCCACCCTCACCCGCAATTGCTCGGGCAGTTCATTAAACTGTGGAAAAGGTTTGATGTTGGGACCGCGCAATACCTCGGTGGCCTTGAGTTCATCGCTGGGATAGATGACCGAGGAGCGATCGACGATGCGCTCGGTTGGCTCGTCGATCTGCGGATAGCTCATCTCCCGGCCCAGCTCGCGGGGGTCGGTGATAATCCCGGTCAGGGCGGCGGCCACCGCCGTTTCCGGCGAGCAAAGATAAACCCGGTCGTCCTTGGTCCCGGAGCGGCCGGGGAAATTGCGCGGGAAGGTACGCAGGCTGACCTGACCGGTTCCTGGTGCCTGGCCCATGCCGATGCAGCCCAGGCAGCCGGACTGGTGGATTTTGGCTCCGGCCATGATCAGCGGCAGGATGCCTCCGGCTTCAGCAACGTTTTCCAGCACCTGGCGGCTGCCGGGATTGACGTGGAAGTCGGTGTGCGGTGCGCTGTGCCTGCCCTCGGCAATGCGCACCACCCGCAGCAAATCCTTGAGACCGCTGTTGGCACTCGAACCGACGATAACCTGATCGACGGTGGTGCCGGCCACCTCGCGCACCGTCACCACCTTGCCCGGCGACGAGGGACAGGCGATGAGGGGTTCAAGGACGGACAGGTCGATAGCATCGTGCTCGTCGTAACTTGCCCCCTCATCGGCAGCCAGCGGCTGCCAGTCGTTTTCGCGCTGCTGGGCAGACAGGTAGGCGCAGGTCTGCTCGTCAGAAGGAAACAGGGAACTGGTGGCACCCAGCTCGGTACCCATATTGCCGATTACCGCCCGGTCCTCCACCGACAAAGTAGCGACGCCGGGACCATAATATTCCACCACCTTGCCGAGGCAGCCCTTGACATCGTAGCGGCGCAGCATCTCCAAAATAACGTCCTTGGCACTCACCCAATCCGGCAGTTTGCCGGTCAGCTTCACCCCCAACACCTTGGGACAAGGCAAATAATAGGGTTTCCCAGCCATGGCCAGGGCCACATCTAGACCGCCGGCACCCATGGCCAGCATAGAGAGACCGGCGGCAGCTGGGGTATGACTGTCCGCGCCGAGCAGGGTCAGGCCGGGCCGGCCGAAATTTTCCAGATGCACCTGGTGGGAAATGCCGTTGCCGGGCCGGCTGAAGTGAATGCCGTAGCGGGCGCAGGCGCTTTGAAGGTAGCGATGATCGTCGGCATTGCGAAAATCGGTCTGCAACAGGTTGTGATCAACATATTGCGCGGCGAGTTCGGCCCGCACCCGATCCAGCCCAAGGGCTTCGAATTCCAGGAGAGCCATAGTGCCCGTAGCATCCTGCAACAGAGTGTGGTCGATACGAATAGCTATCTCTGTTCCGGGCTCAAGAGAACCTTCCAATAGATGATCAGCGAGAATCTTTTCGGTCAGGTTGCGGGCCATGACAACTCCATTATCAGGCAAGAATCCACGGTGGCAAAAGGAGGCAACAAACGGAAAAATCAAGGGTCCCTTGCATTCCCGGCCCCCTTCTGTTAAGTAAAAAGCGTTTTATTATAACCTGGTCTCGTGAGTAAGGGGCAAGAAAAGAGTGTAAGTGCTTGGCCTGAATAAGGGTTTCAAAAAATCTTAGGCTCACCCAGAGGTTCGTCGGTGATTTTTTGACCCCTTAGGCAGGTCAATGACTTGCGCTAATTTTCCGTCAATTATTCACGAATCCAGGTGTACATCAATGGAGGAATTAAGATGAGCGCATTCTTCGCCAACCTGGAAACCATTTTACAGGAAACCTTTCTCGGCATCAGCCTGAGCCGCTTTGCCGGCGCATTTCTGGTGCTGATCGCAGCCTTGATCATAAAAAAGGTTTTTGCTCATCTATTCGTTAAGGTGATATTCCCTCTGGCGGCACGGACCAAAAGCCGCTATGACGACCTCTTTTTGCAGAGCATCCGCAGACCTCTCGAATTCCTGCTGATTATCATCGGCCTTTTTATCGCCGTGCAGATTCTGCAATTACCGACGGAGCCCACCGACCTGCGTCGCGGCGCTTACGGTCTTCTTAAAGGACTGGTCACCTTCGATATCGCCTGGGCTTTGTTCAACCTGGTATCCCTCCTTGAAACCTTTTTGTCCGGCTGGGTGAGCAAAACCGAATCGACCCTGGACGACCACCTTCTGCCTTTCATCCAAAAAAGCGTAAGGGCCTTCATCATCTTTCTGGCTGTGATCATGACTATCCAGAATCTTGGTTATTCCATCTCCGGCCTGCTCGCATCCCTCGGCATCGGTGGTCTGGCGGTGGCCCTGGCAGCCAAAGACACCCTGTCCAATATTTTCGGCTCGTTTATGATTATTCTTGATCGGCCTTTTCACATTGGCGACTGGATCAAAGCCGGAGATATGGAAGGCACCGTAGAAGAGATCGGGTTTCGGTCTACCAAAATCCGCACTTTCGCCAAGACCCTGATCACGGTACCGAACAACATCATCGCCAATTTGTCCCTGGACAACATCAGCCGCATGCCCAAACGGCGCATCAAGCTCAACGTGGGTGTCACTTATGAAACAAGTCCCGAGCAGATGCGCCGGGCCGTGGAGGCTATCCGCGAACTGCTGCGCAGCCACCCCGCCATCGATCAGGAATTCTTCCTTGTCAACTTCACCGATTTCGGCGCCTCGTCCCTCGACATTTTGGTCTACTGCTTCACCAAGACCACCGTGTGGGCCGAGTACCTCGACGCCCGCCAGGATGTCTGCCTGCAAATTATGGATATCCTCGAGGCCCACGGCATGGCAATCGCCTTCCCCAGCCGCACCGTCTATCTGCGCAATACCGACGAAGAAGAGGCCCTGCCGATGGTGGAGCACTAACAAATTTACGGGAATCCGGGTATGTATTCGCTCTGAGTTTAAGAGGCTGACCGGAGCCCCGGGGTCAACCGCTCGCTTTGCTCACTGAAAAACCTTCCTTGTCCACGGAAGACACGGAAAGCGCGGAATGGTTGGAGAGTTTTTCAGTGTGTTCCGTGTATTTCGTGGACCGATTGCCTCTGATTATCCTGTTGTTGTAGGGGAAAAACGTGGACTTTCACCCTGTTCTCAGTGAACTCTGTGGTGAATGCTCTTGATTCTGCAGGACCAACACGCCTAAATGAATTGACCCGGTTTCCAGTTTTTGCCCCTATCTGCGTTCATCAGCTTTCATCTGCCGCCCGCAAGGCCTTTGACCCTCGATTCGGACTCAGATAAAACTTGATACGGCGCATTCGCCGACCAAACAGTACCGGAAATATCTACCACCCGCCTTTATTTCGCCAGCCTTTTCTCCAGCTCCAGCACCCGCAGAGTGGTAGCCAACACCGTGTCGGCGGTAAGGGACAGGCTGTCGATGCCGCACTTGACGAGGAATTCTGCGAATTCCGGATAGTCGCTGGGAGCCTGGCCGCAGATGCCGATCTTGCGCCCGGCTCTTTTCACCCGGGCGATGACCTCGGCGATGGACCTGGTCACGGCCGCGTTGCGTTCATCGTAGAGGTGGGCAACGATCTCCGAGTCTCGGTCGAGACCGAGGATCAGCTGCGTCAGGTCGTTGGATCCGATGGAAAATCCGTCGAACAGCTCGGCGAATTCTTCGGCTAAAATCACATTCGCAGGAATTTCACACATCACATACAGTTCCAGGCCCTCCTCGCCCCGTTTCAATCCGGCCTGGGCCATAACCTCGATCACCCGCCGCCCCTCCTCCACCGTACGGCAAAAGGGAACCATCAATTTGATGTTCTTCAGCCCCATCTCCTGCCGCGCCCGTTGCATGGCCCGGCATTCGAGAAGAAAGCCTTCCCGATAGCGCTCATCGTAATAACGGGAGGCACCACGAAAGCCGATCATGGGGTTGGACTCCTCCGGTTCAAAATCCCGACCGCCAAGCAGATTGGCATATTCGTTACTCTTGAAATCGCTCATCCGCACGATGACGTCTTTGGGATAGAATGCCGCTGCGATAGTGGCCACCCCCTGAGCAAGCTGATCGATAAAAAAGTCCGAGCCATCGCTATATCCGGAGGACAGGGCTTCGATACGCTGTCGCACCTCCCGGTCCGTTACCCGCTCGGGATGCAACAGAGCCATGGGATGGGCCTGAATATGGTTGTTGATGATAAATTCGAGACGGGCCAGGCCGACCCCGTCACTAGGAATGCCCGCCAGCGTGTAAGCCTGACTGGGGTCACCGAGGTTGAGCATGATTTTGGTCTGTGGCCGCTGAAGTTCCTGCAGGTCGGTGCGCTGAATGTCGTAGTCCAGTTCGCCCTCATAGACGACTCCGGTCTCGCCTTCGCAGCAGGCCACGGTGATCCCTTGCCCTTCAGACACAATACTGGTGGCATTTCCGGTGCCGATCACGCAGGGGATTCCGAGTTCACGGCTGACGATGGCGGCATGGCAAGTACGGCCACCCCGGTTGGTGACGATGGCCGCCGCACGCTTCATGATGGGTTCCCAATCGGGGTCGGTCATATCGGTGACCAGAATACTGTCTCTGGTAAAGCGTCTGATCTCCTCCGCGCTTCGAATAACCATTGCCGGCCCGGTACCGACCTTGCTGCCCACCGCCCTGCCCTCGGTAAGACGCCGGCCTGTTTCTTTAAGGGCATAGGTTTCCATGACGCTGGTGGTAACTGCCGACTGCACGGTTTCCGGCCGCGCTTGCAAAATGAAAAGCTCGCCGGTTTGGCCGTCCTTGCCCCATTCGATATCCATCGGGCGGCCATAGTGATCTTCGATGGTGCAGGCCATGCGCGCCAACGCCAACACCTCATTGTCACTCAAGCAGTAACGCTGCCGATCCTCGGCAGGCACCTGAACTTCCCGGGTGCCTTTAATGCCGCCGTCCGGGGCATAGACGATCTTTTTCTCCTTACTGCCCAGCCGGCGTGACAGGATCGGTTCGAAACCTTCACGCAAGGTCGTTTTAAAGACATAAAACTCATCAGGATTGACGGCCCCGCGCACCACGTTCTCCCCCAGTCCCCAGGCAGCGTTGATCAGAACCACATGGGGAAAGCCCGACTCGGTAGCGATGGTAAACATGACCCCGGCGCAAGCCAGGTCCGAGCGCACCATTTTCTGCACACCGATGGAAAGGGCCACTTCAAGGTGATTAAATCCCTTGTCTTCCCGATAACTGATCGCCCGGTCGGTAAATAGCGAAGCGAAACAGTTACGGCAGGCCAGCAGCAAATCGTCACTACCGCGAACATGCAGGAAAGTTTCCTGCTGACCGGCAAAGGAGGCACCGGGCAGATCTTCGGCGGTGGCGCTGGAGCGGACCGCCACATCGCAGTCGGGGCCGTATTTCTCTTCGAGTTGAGCATAGGCGGCATGAATCACCTGACACAGTTCGGCAGGAAGACTCGCATGCCGAATAGCCCTGCGGATGCGGTTGCCGACAGAGTTCAAGCTGGCCAGCTGATCCATATCCAGCTCGGCAAGCCATTCTTCGATCTGCCGGTCGAGACCCGTCTCGCGCAAAAACAAGCGATAACCCTCGGCGGTAATCGCAAAACCGCCGGGCACAGAAATTCCCCCATCGCCAAGAGCGGAGATCATCTCTCCAAGGGAGGCATTTTTTCCACCGACCAGCGGCAGATCGGTTAAACGGATATTCTGAAACCAGCGGATCATGTTGGCTTGCGTCATCACCCCACCTCCGTTAGATTGGTGCCAAGGACAAAATAGCCCTGCCCTCATACCTTAAAATCTACCAGAAAACAGGATGCAAACCATGACCAACGGAGGGGATTTACAAAGGTGGGTATTCGGAGGCCGGCGGCGGGGCCACCGCGGTCATATGACATTCTTCGACCAGGGCGGCCAACAGACCTTCTGCGTCCTCACGGCGGGAGGCGGGATAAGCGATCTCGACCAAAGCCTGCCGATTATCCAGGGTGCGTACGAAGGCCACCCCGTCGTAACTTTCGAGAATGAAACGCAAATAGCCGATCTGCCGACGGTGCAAACTATAATAGCTTTTTAGCAACGGATACTCCTGTGGAGAATTTTTCAAGTGATAAACCTCCTGCGGATTCGAGGGATGAAAATCCGCCCGCGGAGCCCATCTGGATGGCCATCGACCCTCAGGGGGTGGACAAAAGCCTGAACGCCCCTCTTAACCGCAAACGGGCTCGGTTATGGGCCTTGGTTCTCGAAGCTCGGGGGCTGCCCTGCCGCCTCGAACAACAGGAGGGGACCTGGTTTTTATGGGTGCCGGATAAAGAACTGGAGCAAGCTTTGGATGAACTGCGCCTTTATGAATCGGAAAACCGCCATTGGCCCCCGGCCCTGGCGCCTCCGGTACCTTTGCAAAAAAACAGCCTGATCACCCTCTCGGTGCTGGCGCTACTCGGTATCTTTCACAACCTGAGCAGCGCGCACATTCCAGGGATTCACAGCCTGAATATCGATTGGCTTCAACTCGGCAATGCCGATGCCGGAGCGATACGTGCCGGCCAATGGTGGCGGGCCGTTACCGCCCTCACATTGCATACCGACGGTTTGCACATGCTAGGCAATCTGCTCATCGGCGGCTTTTTCATCGACCGCTTGAATCGTGAAATCGGCATTGGCCGAGGCTGGGCGCTGGTTTTGCTTACCGGCACGCTGGGCAATCTGTTCAACGCTTTGATGCAACCGAGCAACCATCGCGCGGTCGGCCTGTCAACAGCTGTCTTTGGCACCGTCGCCGTTCTCGCAGTACGCAGCATTTATCACCATCGCCATTCCTTGCGAAGGCGCTGGCCCCTGCCCCTGGCCGCAGCGCTTGCCCTTCTCGGCCTGCTCGGCAGCGGTGGGCAACGAACCGATATCGGTGCCCACCTGTGGGGTTTCGTTGCCGGGCTCGGGCTAGGCTGCCTGAGCGCCTGGGTATGGCCGCCGCGACCAAGGGTCGACGGATGGCGTGATCTGCTGGCCGGGTTGGGTGCGGCAATTCTGGTAATTGGCGCCTGGTTGATGGCGTTCTATCAGTAATCAGTGATCGGTGACGCGTAAATATCAAAAACCGCCCCGCTTTCCTTGCGCGGGGCGGTTTTATTTTTTTCCTTCGTCTTACTTAAAGGCTATTCAAACCTTCGACTCCGGCGGGTCGCGTCCCGCCAGACGCCTTCCTTTTTGTCCAGGCGGCAACAAAAAGGAAGTAAAAAGTGCCTGCCACTGCGTGGGGCAGCAGAGTGTCGGTCAGGGAAACACCAACTACCGTTAAAACGTATCCTGCCTACAGTAGATTCTTTGCCACGCTCTTCTATTGCGAAAGGTCGATGCTAACACGATTGGCTTATATCCCCTGCCAACTTGGTGCCCATGTTTTGCTGGGTTTTAAAAACCAACCACACAAAAACTAAACCAATGGGATGGTCAGGCTCGCTTCGCTTGCCGTTCAGCTTGCCATAGCCCCAGCAACAGCAGACCAACCCCGACACAAATGGCGATATCGGCCACGTTGAAGGCCGGCCAGTGGTGCCGATACCAGTGCACATCGAGAAAGTCGATTACCTCGCCAAGCCGGATCCGGTCTACAAGATTCCCAAGGGCGCCCCCTAGAACCAGGCTTAAACCGACCTGCTGACCCCGCTGAGAATCCTCGACCTGGGTCAGGTACCAGAGGATTCCGATCACCGCCAGCAGAGCGACGCCGATAAAAAACGGCACTCGATAAGCACTGTCGGCGAACAGACCAAAAGCCGCCCCCTTGTTGCGCACATAGGTGATATGGAAAAAGTTCTCCATCACCTCCAGGGATTCGTAGAGAGCGAAGCGCCGATCGATATAAAGCTTGCTGAGCTGGTCGAAAAAAACCACCAACCCGGCAATGGGCAGCATAAGCCGCAACCGGTTTATCATCATGAAGCGTCCAACGCTTCCCGGCAACGCTGACAGGCGCCGGGATGGGTTTCATCGGCACCGACGGTAACCGAATAGTTCCAGCAGCGCTCGCATTTGTCGCCCTGAGCCTTTTCAACAAGGATCTTAAGACCCGGCACGGCCTCGCCAGTCTGGGAGGTTTCCAGATTGGTGGAAATTTCCACCTGCGAAACAATGAACAGGGTAGCGAGTTCTTCCCGATACGCTTCCAACAGGTCGGCCACCGGCCCTTCCGGCGCCTCGAGCACAACTCGCGCATCGAGTGAATGACCGACCAGCTTGTCGTTTCGAGCCAGTTCCAGCGCTTTGCTCACATCGGAACGAATCGCCAGCAATTGCTGATAACGCTCGTTTAGATCGGCATCAATCAGGCTGCTTTCAAAGCGGGGGAAGCGGGCCAGATGTACACTCTGCTCCCGCTCTCCGGGCAGCTCCTGCCAGATTTCCTCGGCAGTAAAAGACAGAACCGGAGCCACAAGCCGGGTCAAGGCATCGAGAATACGATACATGGCGGTCTGGGCGCTGCGTCGCGCCACGCTCTTGGCCGGCGACACGTAGAGCCGGTCCTTGAGCACGTCGAGATAAAAGGAGCTCATTTCAACGCTGCAGAAGTTGTGCACCGCATGGTAGATGACATGAAACTCGTAATTGTCGTAGGATTTTTCCACCCGGGCAATCAATCCCTCAAGTTGACCGAGGGCCCAGCGATCGATCTCCAGCAGTTCAGTGTCGGCGACACTGTCCGTCGCCGGGTCGAAGTCGTGAATATTGCCGAGAATATAGCGGGCAGTGTTGCGGATACGCCGGTATGCATCGGAGATACGCTGCAAAATCTCCTGACTGATTCGAATATCGTCCCGATAGTCCTGAGCCGCTACCCACAAGCGTAAAATCTCGGCGCCGAACTTCTTGATGACCTCCTCGGGAGCAACCACGTTACCCGTTGATTTGGACATTTTCTTACCCTGGCCGTCAACGACGAAACCGTGGGTAAGCACCGCCTTATAGGGGGCTACACCGCGAGTACCGACAGAAGCGAGCAGACTGGAATGGAACCAGCCACGATGCTGGTCGCTCCCTTCCAGGTAGAGTTCCGCCGGGGTATTGAGATAATCCCGATTTTCGAGAACCGCGGCGTGGGAAACTCCCGAATCGAACCAAACATCTAGGATGTCTGTCTCCTTGACGAATTCGCTACTGCCGCAGGAAGGGCAAACAGTACCGGCCGGAACCAGCTCGGCGGCCTCCTTCTCGAACCACACGTCGCTGCCGGTTTCTTCAAAGATATCGGCCACATGGTGCATCAGCTTGCCATCGGTCATGGCCTCACGGCAACTGGCACAATAGAAGATGGTGATCGGCACTCCCCAGCTGCGCTGGCGGCTGATGCACCAGTCGGGGCGTTTTTCGATCATGCCGTAGATGCGTTCCTGACCCCAGCGGGGAATCCACTGCACATCGTTGATATGCTGCAGTGACTTGGCCCGCAGATCGTTGGCGGCCATGGACACGAACCATTGCTCGGTAGCGCGGAAGATGACCGGTTTTTTGCAGCGCCAGCAATGGGGATAACTGTGGGAAACCTTATCCAGTTTGAGCAGGGCTCCGACCTCCTCCAGTTTGGCGCTGACCGCCTCGTTGGCATCGGCCAGCTTCATGCCGCCGAAGAACTCGAGGTCCTTGACGTACTTGCCGTAATCATTAACCGGGTTGAGAATTTCCAGGCCATAAGCGAGGCCGACCACATAGTCGTCCTGACCGTGACCGGGTGCGGTATGTACGCAACCGGTACCGGCTTCGAGAGTGACGTGATCGCCGAGAATCAGCAACGAATCCCGCTGATAAAAGGGATGGCGGCAGGCCTTGCGCTCAAACAGCTTTGCATCAAAAGTGGTGATCACCTTGTACTCTTCGATGCCCAACTCGCCCATCACACTGGCGACCAATCCTTCGGCCAGAACCAGGAGTTCATCCCCGACTTCAACGACGGCGTAAGGCAGGTCCGGATTGAGACAGACCCCCAGGTTGGCAGGGATGGTCCAGGGGGTGGTGGTCCAGATAACAAAGGACAGACGCCGCCCGGCGAGTTCCGTCAATTCTTCCGGCAGTTCGTCGACAAAGGGGAACTTAACGAAAATTGATGGCGAAGTATGATCTGCATATTCAACTTCGGCCTCGGCCAGAGCCGTGACGCAGGAAGAACACCAATGAATCGGTTTCTTGCCCTTGAACAGCCCGCCGCGCTCGGCAAAGCGAGCCAACTCGCGGGCGGTGGAAGCTTCGTAGTGCTCGGTCATGGTCAGATAGGGTCGATCCCACTCGCCGAACACGCCGAGACGCTCGAACTCCTCGCTCTGGATCTTGACCCATTCGGCAGCATATTCACGGCAGGCCTTGCGAATCTCGGTCTTGCTCATCTCCCGCTTTTTCTTGCCGAGTTTCTTGTCGACCATCAGTTCGATGGGCAGGCCATGGCAGTCCCAGCCCGGCACGTATGGAGCATAAAAACCCTGCATACGGCGGCTTTTCAGAACCACGTCCTTGAGAATCTTATTCAGCGCATGTCCGATATGGATGTGGCCGTTGGCATAGGGAGGGCCATCGTGCAAGGTGAAGTTAGGCAGAGTTTTGCCCGCCTCTTCAAGTTTCTGATAAAGCCCTTGGGCCTGCCACTTCTCAAGCATCTGCGGTTCCCGATTAGGCAGGTTACCCCGCATGGGAAAGTCAGTTACCGGCAGATTGAGGGTCGTTTTATAATCCATATCGCTGCTCCCGCGTCACTTTCATGGGTGAAAATCAAGTCAAGTAAGTTAGCAAAACAGCCGCATAAGTACAAGAAAAAAGGCCTCCGAAAGGAGGCCTGCATTAAGGTACGGGGAGAGGAAAAACGGTAACTAAAAACAAGTTGCAACCTTGTTGCTTTCACGAAAAGCCATGCGATGGCTGGGCAAAAGGTTCGTCCGACAAGGCCTGTTTTCTTTCAGGAGTGAAGGCATCCATTCAGCATGCCGAGGCCCCGAAAAAACGCCGTAGGGCGGACTTTTTGCGACGCCATCAACCTTCGGCCTCGGTCAATCCAAGCAGACTTTTCCGCAAAAGATTGGAAATATTGGTTCCTGACTGCTTCGCCAGCTTTTGAAGTTGCTCCATTTCACGGTCGTTGATACGGCAGGAGACAATAAACTTTTTAGGATTTTCAACGGACTTACCCATAACGCACACTCCATTTAACTATGTCATACAGATCAAACTTCAAGCCTGGATGTTGACCAACTCAATAACAACAGATATCTACGCGCCTGCAAAGGCGTTGCCACAAATCAACATCTCCGCAAACTTCCAAAACTATTCTATTTATTACAAGCAGTTACCGCGCACGCCAAAAAGCAGATTCATTATTTACGGTTCCGGGCATGCGTCTCAATCAGACACAATCCGCACCGGAGCGCTACATTTTCCATCTTCCCCTGTGACAACATTATCCCTGTGAATCCGTCGCCCCACTCGCCCCTGCCACAAAAAAACGCCCGCCGCAGACTGCGGCAGACGCTCCTTTCTGGCTTTAAGGCGATCAACCAGTCTAAACAGGCCGATCGGCGGATGCCAGTCCGTCCAGCAAACAATAGAGACTTTCATGCAAACGATCAAAAGCAACTTGCGGGGCAGCCAGCATCTGTTCGGCACTCTGTACGTATTTACCGGGAAGAATTTCTTCTCCGCAATGATCGATGAGCCGCCTCATACTCTCTGCGGTAACCTCGAAGTGGAATTGCAGGCCGAGCACCCGTTGGTCATAAAGAAAAGCTTGTTGCATACAGGCACTGCTGCTGGCCAGGCAAACTGCACCGGCGGGCAGATCAAAAGTATCTCCGTGCCAGTGATAGGCGAGCAGAGTTTTGTCCAATTCTCGGAAAAGTTTCGACTGACGCCCGGCCTGGGTCAAACTCAGCGGCCACCAGCCGATCTCCCGCTCCGCCCCGGCATAGACCCGGGAACCGAGTCGGTCGGCCAGCAACTGAGCCCCAAGACAAATGCCGAGCAGTGTTTTGTTGGCAGCCAGGGCTTGATCGATACACGTTTTTTCAGCCTTCAACCAGGGATATTGCTGGTCCTGATAAATATTCATGGGGCCGCCCATGACCAGCAACCAGTCAAAAGCATCCGGGGTCGGCAATATCTCACCGGCATAAAGACGGCTTGTCTTGAGAGAGTGCCCTCTGCTCGCCGCCCAGTCGGCGACAGCCGCCGGTCCTTCGAAAGGGACATGCTGCAGGCAGTGAATACGCATTCCGACCCTCCTGTTAACAGATTACAAAAAGCCCTCCATGACCCCCTCCTCTACCAGAGTAAAAGTCACTTTGGTACCCTTTGCGGGACAGCTTTCGGCCATCATCTGACCGCCATGGGCCTCGATGATGTTCTTGGCGATTGTCATGCCGAGTCCGAGTCCACCGGCCGCCGAGTTGGAAGCATCGACCCGGAAAAACTTGTCGAATATCCGCTCCAGCTGTTCCGGCGTCATACCGATTCCTTGATCTTCCACCGAAACCCGGAATTCGGGACCCAGCTTGCGGCACTTTATCGAAATACGACCGCCATCGGGAGAAAACTTTACCGCGTTGCTGAGCACGTTGTCCAGAACCTGCAGAACCTTACCTTCATCGATATCCATTTCCACCGATTCTTTCGGCAACTCGAGCTCAAAAGAATGCCCGTCCTGTACCTGCTGAAAAGGGGCCACTGCCCGCTGCACCAGATCGCAAAGATCGCAAGGGCGCTTTTCCAGAGTCACCCCTTGTCCGAGCTGCACACGGCTGATGTCGAGCAAATCGCCTATGATCCGTTTCAGGGCATCGGCTTTTTGGAAAATGATCTCCAAATAGTATCGTTGTTGCTTAATATCGAACCCGCTCAACCGTTCCTGCTGCAGCAGAATATCTGCAAAGCCCATGATGGCCGTCAATGGGGTGCGCAATTCGTGGGCTGCGGTAGCGATAAACTCGTTCTTGAAACGATCGATTTCCCGCTCCCGACTAATATCCCGCAGAATAGAGATTGTTCCGGAACGCTGGCCGGTGGAACTCTCTACCCATCCGGTTCGAGCCTGGATAACCAGCGGCTTCCGGGTCCGGGTGTCAAACACCTCCCATTCGATCTGTTTGCGAGGTCGGCGGCCCGGCTGCAACTGGGCCCCCGGCAACCCATCCTGCGGCAGGACAGAGCCCACCGCCTGGCCCTGGACCTGCTCAAAGTCCACTCCCAACAGCGTTTCGGCGGCACGGTTCATGCGACTGATGCGCTGGCGCATATCGGCTACAATCAGGCCGTCCGTCACAGATTTTAGAATCAGGTCGACACTGTCTCTGGCCTCTTCTGCCTCGACCAGGGTCCGTTCCAGTTCTTTCTTGACCTTTTGCCGGCTCTGAATGTTCCAAAGCAGCAACAGGCTGATTACCGTCAACAGGGCAAGCCCCCCTCCCCCAAGCCATAGATACTGCTTCTCAATGGCATAGTGCCTGGAAGGTTTGTTGACCACCTGGCTGCCGGGAGGCAATTCTAACTCGGTCAGGCCGAAACGGGTCAGCTCACGATAGTCGAACAGGTATTGGTTGACGCCGCTGGTGATCACCGGCAGATCGTCGGCCGGTGTTCCGTCGAGAATGGACAGCAACAGTCCGGCCGCGCGCCGGCCCTGTTCAGACGCGGAAATGAGCTTACCGCCGACAATGCCGTGACCGAGGAAAAAATCCCAAAAACCGTAAATGGGAACCGGACAAGCGGAACGCAAGGCCTCACTGCTGCTGGAAAAGGTCAGAGGCTGGCCGGCGGCATTTCGGACCACGACGCTCAACAACACCAGGCTGTCGGATTCCAATCCCTTCAACCGAACCTGCAGATCTTCTAAGGGTACGTCGGTCCAGAAAGAAAACTCCACGTCCGGCGATACGCGCCCGGGCAGTTCCTGCAATCTCTGCAGAATTAAACGGCCGGTGGTTGTCCGCTTGTTGCCGACAACCACTACCTTTTTGGTTTTGGGATGCAGACGCAGGGCTGTCTGCAAAGTCTCGAAATATGCCGGTTGTTCCGCAACGCCGGTAATCCCCCGTTGACCACGGAGCATGCTTTTTTCGAAGTTATTGATCCCGCAAAAGACGAGCGGAGTCCCTGGCAGCAACTCCGGGCGAAGCCCCAAAATAAAATCGAGCGCCCGGTTGTCCGAAACCAGAACTGCGCTGAAACGGCGTCCCTTGAGTTTATATCGGTAGAGTTCCTTGAGGGTCTGCTCGTAATAAGACGATTCGACATAACGCTTGGCATCCAGATATTCTATCTGAACATCAATATCCGGCCTGACTTTCTTTAGCTCATCGAGAAGCGCACTGTTGATATTTCCCGTCCATCCCAGCTCGGGATGATAGGAATGGACAACAAGAACAGAAGGAGACTCTTCACCGGCCCGAACAGAATCAGGGAAAAACACCCCTGACGCTGTCAACAAAAGCAGTAGAACCAATAAAATATGTTTTTTTATCCACATGAAAATGCCACCAGTCAAACCACGCAAAAACTTTTTAAATCCACAACAGCCGAATACTATACCGTATAAATCTCCCAGCGCCAGAGCAGCCATATGTTTTTCTGCCGAATAAAAACAAAAAAGCACCCGCTCTATCTTAGTGAGTGCGGGTGCTTTCGAACTATTTCAGCATTAAACAGCTACAAAACCTTTCCACATCACGCCATCAACTTAAGCGGCGTTCCGCTGCCAGCATCGTGTTGCGCAGCAACATAGCCACCGTGGTCGGACCAACTCCGCCGAGGCGGGGAGTGATCCAACCGGCCACCTCGCCCACCTCTTCAGCCACGTCGGGCAACAATTTACGACCTTCCCAGCTAATGCCGCCACTGATCACCACTGCTCCCGGCCGCACCATATCCGGCTGTACGATTCCAGGGCAACCGGCTGCGGCAATGACGATATCGGCCCGCCGGGTATAAGATCCCAGATCGGCGATGCCCGAATGAACCACGGTTACTGCCGCGTTGGCAAAGGGTTGTTTAAGGGTCATGAGCAGAGACAGGGGACGGCCCAGAGTCGGCCCACGACCGATGATCACCACCTCTTTACCTTCCACGGCAATCTGGTAGTGCTTAAGCATCTCACGAATGCCTGCCGGGGTGCAGGGCACAGGTCCCGGTTCCTGCAATACCAGGCGGCCGAGGTTGACCGGATGCAGGCCATCGGCATCCTTATCAGGATTCATCAGCAGCAGGGCCTCGTTGAAGTCGAAACCGCCGGGCAGGGGATACTGAATGATATAAGCGTCAACGTCGGGGCTGTCGTTGAAATCCCTGACCGCCGCCAACAGGTCCGCCTGGCCGGCACTGGCCGGGATCTCGATATGGAACGATGCGATCCCTACCGATTTACAGGTTTCGCGTTTTTTATTCACGTAACTGACGCTGGGACCGTCATCGCCCACCAGGATGGTGCCGAGACCGGGCGTAACGCCGCGCTCTTTCATCTCTGCAACTCGGCGGGCAACATCTTCCAGCACCGCTTCGGCGACCACTTTTCCTTCCAGCAATTTCGCTGCCATGAAAACTCCTTATCCAACGCTGTAAAACTATGAACGGTATCGGCCGCTGTCTTCAAAACAGACCCGCAGAATGAGATTCTTATCGGACCCCGGGAGGCTGTTGAACTTAACGGGCCGAAACGAAAAATTAGAATATTCGAGGCCAGATTTTCGAGAATTTGAGCGCGAATAGCAAGGCTATTTGTCAAAAATTGTCTAAAACCTGGACCGATCAGACGATTTTACCGTCGGTTTATGGTAAGCCCGACAGCCCCCTAGACTAAACCGGATGCCGATGCGATTCAACCGCAAACTGTCTTACTTAAACAGCAAAACTCCCCGTGGTCACTTACAGCAGGGAGTTAAATGCATCAAAACAAACCGGACTCGCTCAATCGGTAACCGCCATTGAAATGCCGTAGCGCTGAGCCTTTTCGTAGCGCACCACATCCTGATCTTCCTGCGGCAACTGTACTTCCTCGGGCGATCGTTCCAGCCCGTCTGGTTGCCAACCGTTCTGCACCAGGTAATGGTGAGCTCGGCGCAAGGCCCCATCGGGGTCACGGTCAACAACCCAAAAGCGAACCAGTTTTTCTTCGGACAGACTGTCGGCAGCCCCGTCTAACTCTTCCCGAGCACGAAATTCCAGGTAATAGGTTTTCATAACACTCGCAATCATCCCGCTAAGTAAAAAACTACCCTTGCCTCCGCACAGAGTGACAAGGTCATAATGGATTTAAACCCTGTGCTGAAAAAAACAGTTCCTTCGCAGCGAACTGGACGCCTCGAAGAAAAACCTTCAACGAATAGTCTTAAATAACAAATTCCACCAAAAAGACCAAGGGACTCCTGATGGAGCTCCCTTAGTGCGAAGCAAACCGTATGAAAAAAAGCCGAGAAAAACCCGGCACCCTTTTAAAATTAAGAAACAAAGAACATTTCAGGCTCCGGAAAAGCCTTGCGGAAGGAGAAATGACCCTGCCTGTTAAGCCGCCTTGAACTGGAGAAACATCTACAACAAATACCCCGCCATACTCGACAGATTACTCTGAGCAACAAAACTTGCATAAATACATGGATTCACACTTTTTTATTTAACAAACCGTCGCCGCCTCTTCGCCACAAAACCAGCAATCCCATCAGCAAGGCACCTCCGGCCACCATAAACAGAACCGATAGCCCGCACCATTCACCGATCAGGCCAAGCATCACCGAACCACTGAAATTTCCGGCATCAAGAGCGCCGGTATAAATACCGGTCACCTTTCCGCGAACCGTAACCGGTTCGTCGCGAATTGCCCAGGAATTGAGGGCCGGATAGAGCAAACCGTGACCGCAACCGGCAGCCAGACCCGCGGCAGCCAGAGCAAACTGGCCATGCACCAGGGTCAAAGACAATAATCCGCCACCGGTGATACTCAACGCATAGGGAACAATGCGCCGCTCTCCGAAACGATCAGCCAGCCGCCCCCCCACCAGCCTCACCAGAACAGCCGCCGCCGAATAACAGAGAAAATAGAGAGAAACGAAGACAATATTTCGTTCCTCGGCCAACGGAGCGACAAAATTACCGGCAGCGGCCAGCCCGAAACCGAACAACACTGCCAATACCGACACCAACACCATTTTAGGGCGCCGCAGCACGGAGAAGAAGGAAACTCTGCTGGCTGCAATGCCCCGCGTTAAAGTTTCGGCCAACGGCAAATGGCAGAAAAAGCCAACCGCCGCCAGGCCACTGGCGGTAAAGAAAAGAGCCGGTTCGCCCCAGCGGTCCAGGGCCAGTTCCGCCAGAGCGGGCCCCACAGCCAAACCAACCAAGCCGGAAATACCGAACATGCCGATGCCTTCATTAAGGCGGGCCGGAGGTACAATGTCCGCAACATAGGTAAAACAAGCGGTAAAACAGAGAGCCAAACCAACGCCATGGACCACGCGCAACAGCAGCAACAGCAGATAGATATCGGACAAGTTGTTGCCCAGAGCCAGATAGGCAAAGGGCAACAGGGTCATCAACGAAGAACCGATCGTGTAGCTGTGTTTTCGCCCCAACCGGTCGATAAGTTCGGCCACCCAGGGCCGGCACAGGGTCGCGGCCAAAGCGAAAATCCCCATGATCAGGCCGATATCCGCCTCGCTGCCACCATAAGTTTCGATCACCAGCGGAAAGAGAAAAAACACCCCGAAACTGGCCGCCGCTGCAAAATTTGCCAGTGCCATTGCGACGAAGGAAGGGCTATAGATTCGAGGTGTACTTGAACTATTCATAAATTACTTTCGAAAAAAACGCCTGCATCCCCTTGTGTTTAAACAAACATCTATTGTTTAATATTTCCAATAAGGCTGCTACTATTATAATGCCAATAATTTGTTAGACTGAACCTTACCGGCAACCCCTTTAATCCCTAAGGAGGAAAATAAATATGGATACTGTCAATACCTGGCTGGCCATTTACGGCATGAGGATCCTCGGGGCCATCGTTATTCTGGTGGTCGGAATCTGGCTCAGTAAATTTCTCAAAAAGTTACTGCGCAAAGTACTCACCAAACGTGAAATCGATCCGACCCTGGTCGGATTCACCGGCAACGTCGTCTACTCGGCTCTGGTGGTCTTCGTAGTCATCGCCGCCCTCAACCAGATCGGCTTTCAGACCACCTCGCTAATCGCGGTAATCGGTGCCGCCGGCCTGGCCGTCGGTCTGGCCCTGCAGAGCTCCCTGTCCAACTTCGCCGCCGGTGTGATGATGATTCTCTTCAAGCCATTCAAAGCCGGCGATTTCATCGAGGGCGGCGGCACGGCCGGCGTTGTCGAGCAGATCATGATCTTCAGCACCCAGCTCAAGACCGGCGACAACAAGACCGTCATCGTCCCCAACGGCGCCCTGCTCGGCGGAAATATCACCAACTACAGCACCAAGGGAACCCGCCGCCTCGACCTGGTAATCGGCGTCGGTTACGACGACGACATCAAGAAAGTCAAAGAAGTGCTACTCGACATCATCGCCAAGGAAGAGCGCTTCCTCCAGGATCCCGCTCCGGTGGTGGCGGTGCTGGAACTGGCCGACAGCAGCGTCAACTTCGCCTTCCGCCCCTGGGTCAACAGCTCTGATTACTGGCCGACCTATTTCGCGACCCTGGAGACCATCAAGCTGCGCTTCGACGAAGAAGGCATCTCCATCCCTTACCCGCAGCAGGATGTTCATATGTTCCCGGCCGACAAACCGGCGGACTGAGACTCAACAACTTTATGAGATAGCCAAGTCATCAAGCCCTGGGGAAGGTTCGCCTTTCTCAGGGCTTTTTTGCGGACAGGTAATCGGTAATCGGTAATCGGTAATCGGTAATCGGTAATCGGTAATCGGTAATCGGTAATCGGTAATCAGTAATCAGTAATCAGTAACATGTAAGCCGTGAGGCGTGAGGCGTAAAGGGCCTTAACTAATTACTAATTACTAATTACTAATTACTCGTCACTCGTCACGTCCTCACCTAGAGATCTTCTTCCGCACTCCCCCCCCGGCTCCGCGTGAGCGACGATTCTACATTTTCCCTTGGCTCTAGCCCCTCTTCTTGCCTTTCACCGAACGTGTCGCAGGCGCCTGCCAGGGATCATCGGGCCAGGGGTGCTTGGGATAGCGTCCCGCCATCTCCTTCTTGACCTCGGGATAAACGCTATTCCAGAAACTGGCCAGATCCTGAGTCACGGCGAGAGTCCGCCCCGCCGGCGAAAGCAGGTGAATCAGGACCGGTACTCTTCCGGCGGCGAGGCATGGGGTATCGGCCTGGCCGAACAGTTCCTGCAACTTGACTGCCAGTATCGGTGGACCTTCGGTTTGATATTCGAGGGGTACTTTGCGACCGCTGGGCACCGGCAGATGGGTCGGTACCCCCTCATCGAGAAGGCGTTGCTGCGGCCAGCTCAGACAGGCCGTCAAAGCGGGTAAAGGGTCAAAACGGGCCAAGTCGCCGCGACTGCGAAACCCGGACGCAAAGGGAGCCAACCAGGACTCGAGCGTTGCAAGAAGAGACAGATCAGAAAAATCGGGCCACTCCTGCTCGGGAAAAGCTGCGGCTACACATTGCACACGCTGTTGCAGGTTACGAGAGTTCCGGCTCCAGCCAAGGGTCTCCAGACCAAGCAGGCGCAGGCCCTCAAAAAGAGCCGGAAGCATCTCTTCGGCACTGGCTGTCACTGGTCGTTCCGTCAGGGGAAGGGCTCCCAAAAGCCGTACTTCGCTGGCCACCACCCGTTCTCGTTCCCTGTCCCAACGGACTTGCCGTCGCCAGGCCAGGCGATCGGCAAACAGCGCCTCCAGATCCTCCCTCTGAAGAGTACACGCCGAGTGAATCTGGCCGTCCCCGTTACGGCCACCGCTCATATTCACCGCAACAAGAAATTCGCCCCCACCGACCCCGCTGCGGTGCGATAACTTTGCCCCCTGCCCACCGCTGAGCAGGTAACGGCCGTCGCCTCCCTGGCGCAGGCGACCGATACGGTCGGGATAAGCCGCGGCCAGCAGCGGACCCAATTCTTCCACCGTCGGCGCAACCTTTGCCGAATCCCCCGACAGGTCAAAGTGTTTTCGCCAGTAGCGAGCGGTGCGATCGATGGCCCGGCAAGCTCCAGCATCGAAAGAAGCGGCCGCTTTGCGACGATCACGCCAGGCGGCCAACACCTCGAATCGTTCCAAAAGATCGCAGTCGCTGCGATGGACCGCTCGCTTTTGCAGCCGCAGAGGATCCCGCTCCGACAGCAGAGCCGCCAAATCACAAGCCAGGGGCAACTGTTTGCTCCCTTTGGCAGTGAGCAGCAGGGCGGCCAGACGGGGATGGGCCGGTAAAGCCGCCATCCCTTCACCATAGGGGGTGATGCGCCCTGTTTCGTCAAGGGCGCCAAGCAGCTTCAGCAATTGCCGCCCCTGAGACATGGCGGCTGTTGGCGGCCGATCGAGCCAGGCCAGTTGTTCGACATCCGTTATTCCCCAACGAGCCAGCTCCAGAGCCAGAGGGGCCAGATCGGCAGAGCGAATTTCCGGCGGGGCAAAGGGCAATAAACCGCCCTGTTCACCTTCGGTCCATAACCGCCGGCACTCCCCCGGTCCGAGACGCCCGGCTCGACCGGCTCGCTGTACGGCATTGGCGGCAGAAATACGCACAGTCTGCAGGTATTGGAGCCCGGAACCGGAATCGAAGCGGGGCTGGCGCATATAACCGCTATCGATCACCACCCGCACACCTTCAATGGTAAGACTGGTCTCGGCAATATTGGTGGCCAGCACCACCTTGCGTTGCGTGGCAGGCATCAAGGCCCGCTCCTGGTCGGCAAAAGGCAAATCGGCATAGAGCGGGCAGAGCAGGGCTTCGTTCATAGCCGAATGTTCGGCCAGCAATTCCAGGCAGCGCCGAATATCACCAACCCCTGGAAGAAAGACCAGCAGGTCTCCTTCCGTAGTCGTCCAGGCCCGTAGCACCGCTGCGGCAGTGACTTCGGCAATGGACCCAACAGGGGGCTTATCCAGATAGCGAACTGAAACCGGAAAACTGCGGCCGCCACTGCTCAAAAGCGGGGCGTCCCCAAGCAACCGTGCGATAGGCTCGCCATCGAGAGTAGCCGACATGACCAGCAGCTTGAGATCGTCACGCAGCCCGAGCTGCACATCGCGGCACAAAGCCAAAGCCAGGTCCGAATCGAGATTCCGTTCGTGAAATTCGTCGAAGATGACCAGCCCGACACCTTCCAGATAAGGGTCGCTTTGCAAGCGTCGGGCAAGGATGCCCTCCGTGACCACTTCGATACGAGTTCGGTGCGACACCCGGCGCTCGAAGCGGATGCTGTAGCCGACGGTACCGCCGACCTGTTCGCCGAGACAGCCGGCCATATAGCGGGCCGCGTTACTGGCCGCCAGCCGCCGGGGCTCAAGCATCAGAATCCGGCGCCCGTCCAGCCAGGCTTCGTCGAGAAGAGCCAGCGGTACGCGGGTCGTCTTCCCCGCGCCCGGTTCGGCCTGCAGCACCGCACAGTCGTTCTCCTTAAGGGCGCGACGCAGATCGGGCAACAGCTCGTCGACAGGCAGGGGCTTTCCAACCGAAGAACAATCAATCAAGGGAAAACTCCCGCAGGCGCCGAACGGCTTCCGGTATCTGTTTTTCGTTCAGATTGCCAAAGGCGACCCGGAGATATCCCTCCAGATCAGGCCCAAAAATCTCACCCCCAAGGGTTAACAGCCCTGACTGTTGCAATAACTGCCGGGAGACCTGCCGACCGCTGCAGCTTTTAAAGGGATGACGCAGCCAGGCAAAGAAGGCACCGCTGGCGATGCGCGAAAAAGGGTTGGCCAATCGGTCCAACTCGCGACAGAAAAGGTCATGGCGACTCTGCATCATGCGACCATTGCCGGCCACCCAATCTCCAAGATGGCGAACGCCGAAGCCGATGGCTTTTTGAGTGATACGCGGAGCACAGACCGCCATGGAATCCTGTACCTTGAGAGCCTGGTCGATAAACGCGGCTGAGGCGGCCAGCATGCCGGCCCGATAACCGGTCAGGGCAAAGGTTTTGCCGAACGATGTGAGATGGACGAAATGATCGCCCCATCGGGAATCGCAAAACAGATCATGAGGCCGTTGCATGCCGGGGATAAAGGCGTGATACGTCTCATCGAGCATCAAGGCAATATTGTTCTGGCGAGCCAGTTTCAAAAGTTCCGCCAATTCAACAGGAGGAACAATGGTGCCGGCGGGATTACCCGGAGTCACCAGCAAAAGGGCTTTGGTGCGGGGGCCGATCCGTGCAGCAATAGATGCCTGATCGGGCAAACCGCGGCCCTTTTCATCAAAGGGCAGAAACACCGGTCGAATGCCAAGAGCCTGCAAACCCATGACATGGTCGAAATAGTAAGGGGTAGCGACCAATACTTCATCGCCGGCCCGACAAAGAACCACCATAGCCAGCCAGAAGGCCTGACTGGCACCGATGGTTAAACAGAGCTGGCGGGGGTCGATAACGGCGCCGTACCAGGACCGATAGTGGCGGCACAGTTCTTCGCGCACCTCCAGCAACCCTTCATCGGGACTGTAGCGTGCGGTTTGGGGATCGTTCAGCAGGGTGGCCAGATACTCGGTCAGCTCAGGTGGCGGGCCGTAGTCGGGCACCGCCTGGCAGAGGTCGATGAGGGGGGCCTCTCCCCTGTAGAGGCCGTCGGCCAGCCACCGCTGTACTTCCGAAATCGGCGGGAACGGGACCTGCTGCATGTTGGGGGAGATGGGGAATTTCATTTTATCCAGGAATCCTGAATTTATTGGAACGCCGTTAGGGATAGAAATTCTAAATCAAAACCGGCGGGTCGCGTCCCGCCGGACGCCTTCCTTTTTGTCCAGGCGGCAACAAAAAGGAACCAAAAAGTGCCTTGCCACTGCGTGGGGCATGCTGTGTCGGATGGTAGGTGAAGCCTTAAAGCTTTTGAA
>NPIE01012336.1_pt1 | contig 62821 bp, 39 predicted proteins | sample 8637661 | NCBI WGS metagenome assembly NPIE01 (sample SAMN07420842, study PRJNA396082) | bioreactor metagenome | isolation source: sample BA12 brine-fed electro-methanogenic bioreactor BA | place: Japan: Kochi | collected 2016-12-09 | reverse complement strand
TGCCTTCCCGGCTTTTGCCCACTTTATTACCCAGTAACCTTCTCCACAACCTAATTCATGTATTGTTTGGGGAGATGCTAATCTAACAAGCTCATTTAAAGAGGACTCAAACCCTTTCATCATCCATTTTACAACAGGGTTATTGGACTCATATTTATCAAAAACATTACCTGTAACAATATTGTTTTCAATGATTGCCTTATTAGTCTTGTATTCTGACATAGTAAAAAATCATTTTATGTATATTCGATATTCATCCAAATCAATCCTTATTTTTTAATTCAATTTTTTGAATTTTATATAGTGCCCTTTCAATTAACTTTCGATTACTGCTTACTAAATCTGAAATAACACCGAACATTAAAAGAAAAAAACCAACAATGATTAATGTCGTGGAAAATATCAAGGATTGAATATGTCCGTCTCCCTCACCGGAAAAGTAGAAATATAAAAAGCGAATAAAACCTGCCAAGCCAGGTACAATCGCAATAAAGCCAAGTAAAGAAAAAACTTTTAGCGCCTTATAGGTGGCATATACCCGGATAATGGTAGCTAATTGGTTACCCAGGAAAGATGGAATACTTTTAAACAACCTTGATTCACGAAGTTTTTCATTGGTGCTGATCGGCACACTTTCAATTTTCATTTTCTGATGCCCCATCTGTATCAGGTTTTCTATTGTATATGAAAAGTCCGTCAATACATTGATATGAAGTGCGGCTTCACGTGAATAAGCACGAAATCCACTTACAGCATCCTCCACCTGTGTATTTGAAAGCCGTCTGACAAGTTTACTCCCATTTCTCTGCAAAATCTTTTTAAATACAGAAAAATGCTCAATTTTCTGAGTTTCCCTGTTACCGATTACAATATCTGCTCGTTTTTCAACTATAGGTTTGACCAGTTTTGCTATGTCAGATCCATTATACTGATTATCGCCATCTGTATTGACAATTATGTCTGCATCGCATTCAATACATCGTTCTATTCCAGCACTGAAAGCACGTGCAAGGCCTTTATTATTTTTAAAGTCAACAATGTGATTTACACCCAATTCAATAGCTAATTCAACAGTATTATCCGTGCTACCATCATTAATGATTAATGTTTCAATTTTATCAATACCCTCGATTTTCTTTGGAAGATCCGCAATTGTTAATGGTAAACTTTTTTCTTCATTAAAGCAGGGAATTTGAATTATTAATTTCATCTCCATAGTTAATTATTTTTCTTTTAAAAAAAGATTAGGTTTTTCTTTTTAACTAAGCTATCGAACATTTAAAATAATCAATTTTCTTTCTCTTGTTTTATTAATGCAAACCATTTAGATTCTTCGTAATGGAAATCACTTCCAATTGATAAACTTTGAGCATAAACTTTATATTCATCCACGGTACTCTGACTCGGTGGCCAATTATATGAGTCCCAGCGCATATCAAAAAAAGGAATAATTACTTTATCAGCTAACCCCAAACGTAAAACTTCCTTGATTTTTGAGGTACTTGGATTTAAAGAAAGGTTATAAATTTTTTTTGGCCACGTTTTAACAGCAATATTTAGCACCTTGTCCCCTGAAACATTGTATGATCTGCACATAGCATGAGAGCATAAATAGGATGAAAAATATTCATTTTTTAACCCGCCTTTTTGTATGAACAGAACAATTTCATCTTTATTAACAATATAAAGAAAATCTTTTAAGGCAGTTGTATTAAATAAACGATAATCTTTAGTTAATTCTTTATTCCTTTTTTGTTTATTAGTAAAGGAAGGCGTATATTCGAGAATAACCCAGATCGATAAAAACAATACAATTACTTTTGCATAGACTGTTTTACGTTTCCACATTATACTCATTATAACCATCAGTGAAACAATTAGTACAAAGATTGTTGGCAGTATCCACCTGCTTACCGACCGCATATTATTAAAAGGAGGTAATTTATAAACGAAGTTATAGGGCATTTTCATTATGGCAGCTTCTTCTGGCATCAGATAATCCTCAAAAGAGATATATTTTGAAGTTAATTCCTCAGGACTTCTTCTATTATCAAATTTCAAAGAGGGACCCAATGAGATAAAAAAAGTTATTAGAGCAGTAATTAACAATAACCAAAACTTAGTTGTAAGCTTTTTATAAAAGATAAATAACATTGGTATTGAAGCTAGCAAACCAACACCAATATAAACGTGGTGTACAGATTCACCATCTGTGTAAAACAATCTGGGATTTATATATTCACTATTCCACAAATCATTGATAAAGAAATACTCAGCTTTACGATAGAAAAAGAATATAAGATCAATTCCTTGACCACGAAAAAAATCCATAGGCATCACGGAAAATTTCGCACCACCTGGTACATAAATCCTATATAATATGAAAGCTATTAAAAGTGAAAATACTACAATAATTGGCTGTAAAATTACTTCTTTAATTTTAGCTTGACGTTTTAAAACGATCAATACTCGATGAGAAACTAAAACTATTGAAAACAATGAACTCATCACGAAAACGTACGGATCTAAAAAAATCAAAAAAGCTTTAGATACAATCATCAGAATACTTTTAATTAAAAGTTTCTTACTAGAAAAATATATTAGGTCGAAATAAATAAATAGTGGAAAAAGTGAAAATGCCCACATGAGCGTGATATAGCCACTTTTTGCCCATACAATTGGCATGAATAGAAATAATAAACCACCGAGAAAAGCAAATAGTCTTAAACCGTTAAAAAGCCGTATAATTTTAAAAACTCCGAACCATCCAAGGGTCAAGAATAAACATCCAACGATATTGTATGCATAAAGAGTTGAAATGTCGGCTATCTTTTGAAGTATAGCTACAATATATTTAAAAGAGATTCCATAAAAGAAAACACTACCTTCGGGATACCCAGCACACATGCATGGCAAATTTAGATCCATGTTAACAATACAGTTAATCGATCCTAATGCTGGGAAAAGAATACCTAAGGAACTAACATTGGTTAACGGAATTATGCCATAAAAAGGGCCCAGAAAGATTACTAATATCAAAATGAATAAAACGAAATAAAACAAATTACTAGTAAGAATATTTTCTATATTAAACTTATTCATCTATAATATTTTTATTTTATTTTATTTAATTTGAATATAACCTAAAAAAAATCTGACAATATGATTTTATTTAATAGCCTTTTTATAACTACTAAAATCTTTCTCGAATATTTTCATCACAGCACTCTCATAAAAATACCTATAAATCAATTCTTTAGAATTCTGAGAGTATTTATTCCATTGTTCTTTGTCACAATAGAGTTTTACAATATACTCACAAAACCTTAGATTTTCATCTGTCATAAGAGAATAATCATTGATTTCCGGCACACCTTCAGCAGCAACTGATGTTATTACGGAAGGTATTTGATAATATAATGCTTCAATCAGCTTTCCTTTGACCCCTGCACCATATCGTAAAGGTATCACTGCTATTCTGCAGGAACTATAATAATCTTTTAACTTTTGGTTTGAAACATAACCGGCAATCTCTATAAAATCAGACTTTAAATCAAGTATTTCATTTGGTGGATTTGAGCCAACTATATGTAGCTTACAATCAGGCATTTTTTTTAAAACCAAAGGGAAAACCTCCTTTACAAACCATATGACCCCATCAAGATTTGGGGGATGTTTAAACCCCCCAACAAACAAAATATCTTTTCTTTCTTCGTAAGCTTTAACTGATTCTGGTATTTCCTCATAAAAAAAGACTGGAATATTCCTCACGATTTTGTCAGGAACAATTTCTTGAATTATTTCCTTTTCATATGTTGAAAATGGGTAAATAATATCTACAGACTTAAATATCTCAGTTTCAATCTTGAGAAACTTTTCAGACTCATTTTTGTATTTAATATCATTTTTAAGTTTGAATAATTTGCGACAACGCTCAAAATTCAAATCATGTCCGACATAAATTATCTTCGCTTTGGAGTATGCTCTAATCAAATCAAAATATTTTGGTGCAATGTGCATTCTATGTGTAAATGCAAAATCAAAATATTTTCCATTCTCCTGAAACCAATGTTGCAAATTATCACGATAATAGCTCCCATATAGTACTTCAATTCCCATACTCTGAAGCTCTGACGTATAGGGTTCATGGGGGAAAAAATTATCCCCGATGAAAGTTATCTGGTAATTCATTTTATTCAAGAGTTTCAGGTATTGGTAAGTGCTCCGTGATCCGGCATCCTTATCATAATGTGGCACATAATGATCAATCACCAAAATATATCCTTTTCTTTTTTCTTTATTTCTTGCCAGAAAAGCATTTTCACCATTCACGTAATGTTCTTTTTGAAGGACATTTTTCCATTTATCATAAAACTTTGCACTGTTTAAAACTTGGAAATTCTTAATACCATCATTAATATCTGTACCATGGGATAATCCCTCAAAATGAATTATCTGAGATTTTGGTTGATAAACCACTTTATATCCAAGGCTTCTTGCCTGAAAAGCCAAGTCAGTATCTTCATAATAGGCGGGTTTAAACCTTTCGTCAAATCCATCTACTTTTTTCCAAAAAGATTTTCTTACTAAGATAGCCGTGCCCGAAATATAATCTACCTCTCTTTTATAATTGAATTCTGACCTATTAGGATCTTGATTCCTTCCATAATTCCAACCACTACCATCATTCCATATTATTCCACCAGCTTCCTGTAACTTACCATCAGGAAACAAAATTTTCGATCCAACGATGGCGATATTGTCATCATCTTCAGCTAAATCAATTAAGTTGTGCAACCATCCTTTCATCATGAAGGTATCATTATTAATGATCATGATATACTTGCCAAGTGTATGTTTCGCAGCTTGATTACAATTTTCAAGAAATCCTAAGTTGTTATCTGAACGAACAATTTTTATATTTTTAATTTTTCGTCCGGCATGCAATGTTTTATCAGTGGATTTATCATCTGCCAAAATAACTTCATAAATTTCATCAAGCGTATTTTCTTTAATAGACTTAATACACAAATAAGTATGGTCCCAATTATTATACACGGGAATTACTATCGAAACTATTGGATTTTTAACAACTGGTAAGATGATCTGCTTTTGCTTTGGCCATTTAATTATTCTAATTTTGGGCAAATCCTCCGGAATATCTTCAACCAATCTTTTGCCTTTCAAATACCAAATTAATCTTTTATGAAAGACTCCCACCCCCTCTCTACCAAGAAGTTTAAGGCCAAGCCATGTATCCCAGAAAATATTTCTGTTCCACATCAAATGAATTACCTTAAGCAATGCACCTGAGAAAAAACGTAAAGGAAATGTTATCCTCCAGGAGAGAGAGTTTTTACAAGCTTTATAAAGGTTGTTCAAATGATGAACTTGGTTTTCAAGCTTTACTTGATAACTTTTCAAGGACTTGCATTTCTGATTTATTTTATTCATTTCATATTTAAGAGACTCACATTTTTTATCTAACTTCTCCTTTTCATTTCCCAGAAATTCATACTTCTTATGTAACTCATCTTTTTCGTTTTCCAGAATTTTAATTCTTTCATTTAACTTTATGTTTGTTGAATCAATGGCTTTATAATCAGACATCGCATTCATCAATAATCTATTCTCGACTGATAGCTTAAGCTTCTCACCTAAAAACTTGAATAGTGATTTTAAGTATCTTACTTTACCATTGTCACTTGGTAAGCTTGCCAACCGATTATTTAAAGATTTACCAAGAAAAAGAACTCCTAAACCATGCCCATGTGAGAATTCAATATTCATGTATTTCTTAGAAACTTCCTCCCAAAGTTTCCAAACTCCAAATCCCTTTTCCCTGACACATGTATCATGCATAATTATAATTCCGTGTTTACTCATTTTGGGTAACCAAGAATCAAGATCATGCTTTACAGCTTCATAAGTATGTAAGCCATCAATATGGAGCAGATCGATAGAATTGTTTGAGAAATAATCCAACCCCTCATCAAACGTCATTTTTAACAAGGATGAAAAATCAGCATATTTGTGTTCCTGATACCTCTTTAAGTCCTTATAAATTGATTCATCATAAAACCCAGCGTGCTTATCTCCCTTCCATGTATCAATTCCAAAAATTTTTCCATCAAAATTTAAATATTTAATAGCCTGGCAAAAGGCATTGTATGAGTTGCCTGAATAAACACCAAGCTCTACAATGAGTTTGGGCTTTGACACTTCAATTAAGAAAAATGCAAATGGGATATGCTCTATCCATGAATAAGGCTCAACAAGCCTTTCAGGCTTTTTGAACATGAGTTTGTAGTCCTCAATATTGAAATCCATTTCGCTTATTACGTAAAATAACTAAAACAATTTTATTCGCTTTTTGAGTCAATAAGCCGATGATAATCTTCCAGAACATCATTTGCTTTACCTATTGATACGCATTCCCCTTTTTCAAGAAGCAATACACGATCACTATACTTTAAAACATTATCAAGATTATGGCTGACATGAATGATTGTTCGGTCTTCAATTAATCTTTTCTCGAAGATCTCTTCGGATTTTTTGCGAAAAATTTCATCTCCCACACCGCCAAAAAATTCATCCAATAATAAAATTTGTGATTCGGCATGTATGGCAATTGAAAAAGAAAGCCGGTTAACCATCCCCGTCGAATAATACATTATTTTGGTATCAACAAAATCATTTAGTTCGGCAAAGTCAATGATATCAGCAAATCTATGCCCAATCTGCTTAAAAGTCAATCCTAAAAGCGAGGCATTTAGATATACATTCTGGCGTCCTGTTAACTCAGGATTAAAACCAATTCCCAATGATAATTTTATATGAGAGCCGTTAATCTTGACAGCACCTCCTTTATCAGGAAGTATGGCTTTATTCATTATCTTCAGCAAGGTAGATTTACCACTTCCATTTCGGCCGATTATACTAAAAAACTCTCCTTTATGGATATCTAAATTTATATTTTTCAGGGCAGTAACTTTTCGCTTCTTTTGAAACTCCATAAAATTCAACATTCTCTCACGCAAAGTAAACTTATCATGTATTTTGTAAGTTTTACTTACATTTCGTAATTCTATCGCTATTTCTCTCATTGATCATTATAATAATTCAACAGCTTTCTTTGATAGTTTCTTAAAAAAAATAACTGAGATGCTAAAAAAAACAATTGCAAAAACAAAATCATAAATAAAAATACTGAAGATAGGAGGCCTTCCATATAGTAATACTTCTCTGATATTTATGATAATTCCAGATAGAGGATTTAAATATAAAACAAAACTAAATCTTTCCAATAAAACCTCCTTATCATAAAAAATAGGACTTGCCCAGAAAAACAGTAATAGTAATACATCCCAAATATGTCTGATGTCTCGTAAAAATGTATAAAAGGAAGATAATAAAAGATTAATTCCTAAGATTAATATAAAAAGATTCAGAAGTAATAAAAGTGAGTACAAAACATTCCAGGTATAGTCAACAGGAAAAAGAAAACTTATTAGGAGGTACATTGAGAAATTAAATAGTAGTCCATACAAATTACTTAGAAGAGAGGCGAAAAAAATATTGATTGGATTAAACTGGATACTCTCAATCAAATACAACTTGGATTTAAGAAGGAGCATGCCCTTGGTTGTAGCTTCACTAAAAAAATGGAAGATTAAAAAACCTGAGAAAACATATAAAATAAAATTTGGTATTTGTACTTGAAAAATAAAATTGAAAGCAACATAATAAACCGTTATAGTAAACAATGGGTTTAAGAATGCCCATAATATCCCAAGCTTGGAACCATAATAACGCTCACTAAAATCTGTCTTGGCAATAATCCAAATTCTTTCCAATTGATTATTTTCTGGTAAAGAACCCGTAATCTTATGATACAAATTATTCAACATTTTTGATCATATTTTCTTTCATTACACTATTAATTTTTTTCTTTAATAAACTTCAGAACTCCACAACATCTTCCACAAAGCGTTAAGTTATCTCAATCAGTAAATTTGGTTTAAAAGTATTTCTACTCCCTGGATATGATCCAATCCAAATAATCATAGCGATCCATTCGGTTTTTTATTCAGATATTCTCCTTGATTAATAAACCATTCATAGGATTTCAAAATTCCTTTTTCCAGGCTGGTCTTGTGTTTCCAGCCCGTTTCATGAATCTTGCTCACATCTAACAACTTCCTTGGGGTTCCATCTGGCTTACTCAAATCATGTTTAATATTGCCCGCATAACCAACGATCTCAGAAATAAGTTGCGCCAATTCAAGTATTGTAATATCTTTACCTGTTCCAACATTAACATGCATCTCACCATCATAATGATCCATCAGGAATAGCAGCGCATCCGCCAGGTCATCAACAAATAAAAATTCTCTCCTGGGTTTTCCGCTGCCCCATATCACAACTTCTTTCTGCTTGTTGATCTTTGCCTCATGAAACTTTCGGATCAGGGCCGGCAATACGTGAGAGGTTTCCAAATCAAAATTATCATTAATCCCATACAGGTTTGTTGGCATGGCTGAAATAAAATTACAACCATATTGCTGCCTATAAAACTTACAAAGTTCAATTCCTGCAATCTTGGCTATTGCGTAGGCCTCATTGGTTGGCTCAAGGGAACCCGTAAGAAGATACTCTTCTTTTATTGGTTGGAGGGCATGCTTCGGGTAAATACAAGAACTCCCAAGGAAAAGCAGCTTTTCAACATTATGTCTGTAGGCTGCATGAATGATGTTGGATTCTATCATGATATTCTGATAAATAAACTCAGCCGGAAAAGTACTATTGGCATATATACCACCGACTCTTGCTGCAGCCAAGAAAACATATTCCGGTTTTTCATCAGCGAAAAAATCATCAACATCCTGTTGTTTGGTCAAATCCAATTCGGAGCTATTTTTATGAACCAGGTTATCATATCCTTCGGCGCTGAATTTTCTCATTAAAGCGGATCCCACCATACCAGTATGACCGGCTACATAAATTTTAGCATCTTTCTTCATTTTGCTTTTATGATTTCAAGATCGTGTTTCATCATTTTCCTAACAAGCTCTTCAAAACTTGTCTTCATAGGATTCCAGCCGAGATCATTCATAGCCTTCTGAGGATTTCCGATCAAAAACTCAACCTCTGTCGGTCTGAAGTATTTGGGATCGACCTCTACAACAACTTCAGCATTATTTTTATTAATTCCTTTTTCCTTCGCACCTTCACCCTGCCACTCAATCTCTATTCCCGCTTCTCTAAAAGCCAGCTCAGTAAATTCTCTAACAGAATGCGCCTGCCCTGTTGCAATCACATAATCAACCGGTTTGTCTTTTTGTAACATCAACCACATACATTCCACATAATCTTTTGCATAACCCCAGTCTCGTTTTGCATTAAGATTCCCAAGGTAGAGTTTTTTTTGCATACCCTTACTAATTCGGGCTGCAGCCCTGGTAATCTTTCTGGTTACAAAGGTTTCACCTCTTCTTTCCGATTCATGATTAAAAAGGATGCCATTACAGGCAAACATTTCGTATGCTTCGCGGTAGTTTACCACGATCCAGTAAGAATAAAGTTTAGCCACTCCATAAGGACTCCTTGGATAAAAAGGAGTTTCTTCATCCTGGGGTATTTCTTTAACATTACCATACAATTCAGATGTGGCGGCATTGTATATTTTCACTTTCTTCTCCATTCCCAGCAGGCGGACAGCCTCCAGCAAGCGCAAAGTTCCAATCCCATCAGCATTGGCAGTATACTCTGGTATTTCAAAAGAAACTTTAACATGAGACTGGGCAGCAAGATGATAGACCTCATCAGGCTCAATGTGTTTGATTAACCGGATAACATTGGAAGCATCAGTCATGTCCCCATAATGAAGCTTAATTTTTCTTTTGGCATGCATGTCCTTAATCAAATCCTCTATATAGAGGTGTTCAATACGGCCCGTATTAAAAGAAGAGCTTCTTCTAAGGACACCATGAACCTCATAGCCTTTGTCTAACAATAGCTCAGCAAGATATGAACCATCCTGGCCAGTAATTCCTGTGATTAGTGCTTTTTTCATTACCTATTACTATAATGTTAAAAATATGCATTTTTTAAAAACTCTTCGCTATCTTTTACAGGAATCGATTTCCATATTATACACAGCTCCGCTTCCTCACCCACAATTGAGTTCCTAAAAACCAGCAAACACAATATCAAAAACAGAATAGTAATAAAAGAAGCTTTTTGATTTCAGTCGTTTGCTATCTCAACATTTGGTCTGGTTTGTAAAAATAAATAAATATGCCAGATCAAGTAAATAATTGCCTGATTTCTTTTCATGGATTCTTCATTGAATTGATCAAAATATTGATCCATCGAAAAGTTGATTAATGCCAGTGGTATTGTGAACTGACAAGTCATAATTTTTTCCAAAGTGGTTCCAACATATTTCTGGTCATATCATAACCCGTATTTCAAACGTACTTCAAACGTATTTAACCCAATCATTTTCGTACAAAATACGTCTCAACTACGTATCAACTACGGAGGATGCTCCTCCCAAAACCTGCTTGCCAGTTTGATAAAAAGGATTTGATCCGGGCAGAACCGGGGGTGCTAAAACAAAAAAAAGGCCCCGGTGAACAGGGCCTTTTGCTTATTTCAAAAATTATTAATCTTTAATGCTGTATGATAATCTTTTGTGATTTCATTCCGTCTGCTGTTTTCAGCATGAGGAAATACAGACCGTTGGGCAGGTCGGCGGTGTTGATCTGTACGATTTCTCCGGCCTTAAATGTGCTTTCGATCACTGCCAGGTTGAACTGGTTGTAAAGAATTGCATCAAACATGCCCTCGCTCATTTTTGTGAGATCCAGGGTCATGCTCTGGTTCACCGGGTTGGGATGAACCGAGAACATCATATCAGGTACAATTGAAAAATAATCATCGCTTTTGTCCTGCAGTGTCGGATCATCCATGGCGTAGATCTTGATTTTATAATCATCACCTACATCGTAAACACCATCGGTAATGGTCCAGGGATAGTTCTCACTGACATTTGTTGCAATTGTTGTAAAAGTCGTTGGTGTTTGTGAATAATCAACAAGTTCGATACCGACATTTCCACTAATATTGTCAGTCCAGGAAATTAGATTTGTTGAGCCAATTTCCCAGCTTTCACCACCATTGGGTTGAATAACCGTAATAAAACTACCCGGAGGCATTCCCGTGATTTCGAAATCACTGTCACTATAATCGCTGATGCTTCCATTGGCAGAACTTTTCACCCGGATCTGATAATCATCTGCTAATGTCTGATCGGCAGGAATGGTCCAGTTATAGGTTGAACCTTCAACATTTTCTGCGATGTTGTATTCCTTCACACCGTTTTTCCAAAGTTGTATGATCACTGGCTCTGAAAGGTTATCCGTCCAGGAAATCAGGTGCTCTGTGCCCTGTGCCCACTGAATGCCGGGCACATTGGGTTGCAGCACGGTAATACTGCCAGGAAGGGTTTCAAGGATTGAAAAGGTATTGTCACTTTTATCATTGATATTGGCCGGGTCATCCATGCTGTATATCTTTATCTTATAGTTTCCATGGGCAGTCTGATCAACAGGAATATCCCAGCTATAGGTTGATCCTTCAACATTGGTAGCCAGGGTAGTAAAAGTTCCGGCACCGACATCATTCAATTCAATGCCCACATTGCCTGATAAATTATCGGTCCAGGAAATCAGTTTGCCGGTTCCACGCAGCCATTGTTCCCCATCATTGGGTTGAAGCACTTCGATAAAGCCATTGCTTTCATGACTAATTTCAAAATAATCTTCACTGATATCTACAATGGCAGGATTCGCCGTGCTTTTTAAGCGGATCTCATAGTCACTTCCCAGGGGTTCGTCTGAGGGAATATCCCATTCAAAAGTGCTTCCTTCAACAGAATTGGCAATATTTCTCACCTTAACATCATTTTTCCATAACTGGATAATGACAGGTTCTGTGAGGTTATCTGTCCAGGAGATCATATGCTTGCTGCCCCTGTCCCAGATCTCTCCGCCATCGGGTTGCAAAACTTCGATAAATCCATCTCCGGTTTCAGAAAGCTCAAAGTAGTTATCACTTTTATCCTGTACAGCGGGGTTATCCATGCTGTATATCTTGATCTTATAATTGCCATGGGCAGTCAGTCCCTCAGGAATGTTCCAGCTGTACGTAGAACCACTTACATTTGTTGCAATGCCAATAAATACCGGACTGCCAGGATTGGAATAGTCAACCAGTTCCAGTCCGACATTCCCCGAAAGGTTATCCGTCCATGAAATTAAGTTGGTACTTCCCAAAATCCATTGGATCCCGGTTTCATTGGGCTGCAGCACCCGGATGGATGGATCGATTTCATTGACCAGTGAAAAATTGTTTTCACTATAATCATTTACAGATCCGTCAACAACACTTTTGACCAGAATTCGGCATGTTGTGGATTCAGTGAGTCCCGGTGTATCTGCTGTATTCCAGAGCCATGTTGAACCTTCCACATTGTTTGCAAGAAGGGTGGGGAAAGTGGCTCCGCCATCAGTACTCAATTTGATCTTTACCGGTTGCGAAAGATTATCCGTCCAGGAAATCAGGAACTCGGATCCGAGCACCACTTCAATCCCGGGTTCATTGGGTTGGATCATCTCAACAAAATAAGGATCCTGGGCTTTGCTCACGGAAAATCCTGCCACCAGCAAGATCCCTGACAAAAGCATAATAAAGGAGTAAACTTTCTTTTTCATAATATTTCAAATTTAAGATTCCTAATTTTCGCTTATCGGTTAACAAGAACCTTCAGGTTCTCATTACCATATTTCGTTTTTATGTGCAGGGTATACAATCCCGCCGGGAGACTGCTTACCTCAATATCCACTGTATTTGCCCCATTTTCTAATCGGAACTTACCCATGTCTTTCACTTCCTTACCAATTACAGAAACCACAAGAATATTTGCTGCACATTGTTCAGGCACATCAATTTTCACCCTGGCAATATCCCGGGCAGGATTTGGCCAGCAAGAAACCGAAGTTTGAGATTCCGCCCCGACTTCATTTTTACCAACAAACAAAGAGGTAAAACTGGCTTCTGCGCGATATCCTGTATAGCTCTGGTAATGTGTGCTGTAATTGAAAAATATCTGTATTGGACCATCCTGATCCTGGGTCCAGGTTTCTCCATTCCATACAAAGTACTGGCCTGTCAGGACATTGCCAAAGCCATCAAAGGTATTCTGTTTGTAGGTTTCATTTAACCATGTACCATTATCCCAGACACTAAAGATCTCTGTTTCAACACCTCCATAGGTATCATACATAAAATTAGTTTTTCGTAATTCTGCCCAATTCTGCCCGTTCCATGAATAGGTGCTCATGTCGAGAACGTAATCCTGCGAATTATAGGCATAAACGCTCATAAGACCGGGCACCCAGTTTGAATCAAGCCAGTTTTCTGTAGTTGCACTGATGCGCTTATTGCTTGCATCATATTCATAAACTTCCTTATATGAATTGACCCAGGTGATTGAATCCCAGACTTCTAACACCCAGTCAGATAAATTTCCATTTGCCTCATAAAAATACCAGCGCTGCTGATCATTGATCCAAAGGCTGTCATCCCAGATCTCTCCAAAAGATGAAAGCAGTCGTCCGGCATCATCGTAAGTAAATAGCTCGTGCGTGTTATTCATCCATTCGGAAGCTATCCAGAATTCAGTTAAAAAGGATACCATATTGCCGGAGGCATCATAAGCCATGGTTTCTCTGGCATTGTTCTGCCAGGCATTATCTTCCCACACCTGACTGAGGCTGCCTGTTAATTTTTTGTTGAGTGTGTATGTGTTGNNTGATCAGGGTGGAATTCACCCAGTCATTACCATTCCAGCTTTGCCAGCGCACTTGTGTTTCATTTCCGGCCGAATCAAAAGTACTGGATCTGTAGGATGCGGGGACCCAATTCTCATTTTCGAAGTAATGTGTCAATTTTTCCAGGATATATCCTTCTTCCGAATAGGTATAGGTAATTCGTTTGGGATGATTGTAAACAGAATAAAGCACAACGGTATCAAGGCTAAAAGCAAGATCCTGAAGGCCGTCAGCAGCATGATTGTAGGGCTGATTCAACGGATCCAGGCTTTCCATCAGCTCAAAATGAATTCTCATGTATTCTGTACTAACAGAATCTGGATCAAATTCGGTTTGTGCCTTAACAGAAAGGAAACAAAAGACGAACAGGATTAAATAACACCCCCTTTTGCACATTTTCAACTTGTTAATTTGGTTTATTACATACTGATTACTTATTCCAAAAACCCGTACAATCACACACCATATTGTACATCAACAAAAATACGACAAATAAACAATGAATGCAAATAATAATACGAATATTCTCAAATCAATTAGAGCGGAAAGTAGTGTATAGCAGACCATTAGAGCTATTGTTAAATTTATAACAAAAATCAGGCCATATATTATAAACATTTCATAATCTGATAATTCAATAAAAAACAACTTGCAGTATTTCTAACAGCGGGAAAACAAGTGCAATTTTGGGAACAGATAATAATCGGCATTAAACCCCTGAGCAGAATCCCGAATCCATTTATCTGATGCAGAAACGGGGAAAACTGTCTCAGGTCCGTCTGCTGAAATCATACTTATCACCAAGGGAATGAAGGGAAAGACGGATTAAAAACTCCCCCGTAGACTCAGAACCAGATTTCTCCCCGGAGCCGCAATGCCGGAAGAGTACATTCGGTAACGATAATCGAAGAAGTTCTCATAACCCAGCTCAAAGCGAATGTGCTCATTGAGCTGATAGGATGTTTTGATGTTGAAAGTCCACCAGGCAGGGGAATAGGGATTTCCCGACGCATCCCTCGCATACAATTGGGGTTTGTTTCGCTCTGACTCGGCCAATTCAGCATAGGGTTTCTGTCCGTTATAATTGCTATAGAATTTAATTTTCAGTTTATTTTGTGTAAAAGTTAAACCTGTGCTGCCAAACAAAGGCGAAACGTGGCGCACAGGCTGGCCGTCACTATCCTCTCCTTTCTGGTAGGTCAGGTAGGTATTAAATGCCAGGTGATCCGAAATATCATAATTGAAACTGAAGCTTGCCCCGTAGATATTCGCATAGCCAACATTCACGATCTTCCACACCTGGCTCATGCTGCCATCATATTCAATAGAATCCTGTCCATTAAAAGTGGCTTTGCGCCTGGCCATGGCATTGTCAAGATAAGTGTAAAACAGGGTGAGATCCATCTTTGCCTTTTCACCAAAACTTTTTACAATACCAAGGTCAAGATTGTAGGCATATTCCGATTCAAGCTGGTCGTTGGGAACGATCACATTACCGGGTTCGCTGTCGAACACCTTGGCAAGATCATCCACATTGGGTGCGCGGAAACCTGAGGAGGCATTCAGGTTGAACTGCCAATTATCTGCAGGGCGGAAGACCATGCCAAGGCTTCCGGTGAACGAGCCTGTACTGAGCTCAATATCATTAAAAGGGAACTTAAAGAAAGTTGTATCCTCAAAATCTGATCTCACAAAAACATGATTGTAACGGAGCCCTGCAGTGAGGGTCAGCTGGCGGGACAGATTCAGTTTATCGCTGGCGTAAATGGCAAAACTGGAATAATTGCTTCCGCCGTCAGGATAGCGTGTGGAGGCCGGATTCTTTGTGCCATCCAGGATGCTCTCTTCAAGGGCTTCAGAACCTACATGATTGAATAACCCCTCTAATCCGTAATACAGGGTATTCTTTTCGCCGGTCTCTTTATCAAAATCAAGGTTGAGGGACAATGCATCTACACGCTCTGTGCGGGATCTCAGTATATCCTTACCAAACCGCCTGTCATGGCGGCTTTCTTTGAAAAACTGATAAGCCGCTGTGATTCGCGCCGAATTATACAAACGCGTTTTCCTGTCAAACTCAAATTGCAGATTATGCATCATCCAGTCCTGGGGACCATAATACCATTCAGCATATTTCAGTTTTTCGCTGCTATACTCGATTAAACGGTCGTAACGAGGAATGTCAGAGGTGGTAGAATAAATAATATTGTATGTAATATCAATATCCTCAGAGGGGCGGAAGCGGAACTTCTGCATGAGGCTCAACTGCTCGTAGGCTGTATTTTTCTGTATATTCGGATTATTATTTACAAGCATGGTATCCCGTCCATCTATCCTTGCCTGGTAATGCAAGCGCTTGAATTCGGGATTGTAATTATCCCCCATCCGGAGGTCACCAAAATCACTCATCGTGATGCTGGTGTGAAAGCCCCATTTTTCCCGTCCATAATTAAAATCGACATGCGCAGTTTTTTCACTACTGGCTGAAGCATATCGGAACATGGCGTTGGTGCGGATGAAACTTTCCTCATTGTGTGAAAGATTTACCTTCCTGGTATGGAAATCCATCACCCCGCCGAGGGCATCGCTCCCGTAGATGATTGATCCGGGTCCAAAGATCACTTCAGCGCTTTCGATCACATTGGGATCTATGTTGATCACATTTTGTAAATTGCCGCTCCTGAAAATCGCATTGTTCATGCGCACGCCATCCACCACGATCAGGATGGAGTTAGCAGAAAACCCCCTGATCATAGGACTTCCACCACCATACTGGCTCTTCTGGATAAAAACCTCATTGGTCAGACCGATGAGGTCGGCGGAGGTTTGGGGATTCTGAAATTCAATCTCCCGGCTGTTAATTGCAGTGATCTTGTTGGGAACTTCGGCTCTGTTTTGTTCCCATTTGTTCGCTGCAATGACAACTTCACCAAGGTTAACAGACCTTTCCGAAAGTTTGACTACATAAGATAACTTTTTTAGTTTTTCCAGGGGAATGATGAACTCCACAAAACCGGTATGCTGAAAAATCAGGGTATCATCCCTGTCAAATGCATCCAGCTCTGCTTTTCCTTTTATATTGGTGAGTGCGGATGCACTTTCATCCAGGCTGTAGATCAAAACATTTTCGATGGCCTGCAGGGTAACATTATTCACCACCTTAACTTCCTGCCCCAACATCACAGCCGGCCAAAAGGCCAGCAGCATATATACCAGCTTCCTCATTGTAATTAATACTTAATGCGTCGCACGGTTTAATTTGGTAAATCATTGTTTGTCAGTCTGAGAAGTCGAAGACTGTGCCCTCACACTTCGACTCCGCTCAGTGTGACCCCGACTATCTATGACTTACACTTAAACCCCACAAAACGTTATTACTTAAAATTATTACTAATTCAATATTTTCAGATGGCTGAAAAAAGCAATAATCATGCTAAATTGCAAAACTCAACTATTTTTTCGGGGGTTTATAACCTCTCTTCTTGGCAGCTTCTTCCAGGCGTTTTTGAAAGCCGGATTTCTTTTTTGGTTTTTTCTTGGCTTCCTGTATTTTCCTTCTCAGTTTGTCTTCATCAACAAATGCCCGGAAAACGTACATCTGTGCGAAAGTGATCACATTGGCAAGGAAATAGTAATAGCTGAGGGCCGCCGAATAATTATTGAATATTCCAAGGAACATGATCGGCATGATGTACATCATGGTTTTCATACCAGGCATTTGCTGGCTGGAAGACATCATCTGGTTGTTCAGCTTTGTGTAAATAATGGTTGAAACAGTCATCAGCAGGGTAAACAAGCTGACATGATCACCGTAAAAAGGGATAGAGAACCCATCGGGAAAAGTCCATATGGAATCATAAGTTGAAAGGTCTTCCGCCCACAGGAAGGATTGCTGTCTTAGCTCAATAGATGAGGGGAAGAAACGGAACATAGCAAAAAGAATGGGCATTTGCAACAGCATCGGGAAACAGCCAGCCAGGGGGTTTACACCGGCCTGCTTGTAGAGGGCCATGGTGGCCTGCTGTTTCTTCATGGCTTCCTCTTTCTTGGGATATTTCTTATTGATCTCTTCAATTTCAGGTTTCAGTGCACGCATTTTAGCACTCGACATATAGGTCTTATAGGCGATCGGAAACAAAACGATCTTCAGCATGACGGTAAGCACCAGGATCACGATCCCGTAATTCCAACCGAAGCTACCCAGGTAATCAAACACAGGGATCACCACATATATATTGATCCAGGCAAGGGGAGCAAAGCTCCAGCCAAGCGGTATCTGGTTTTCCAGGTCCAGGTCGTATTTTTTCAGAATATTGTATTTCAGGGGGCCGAAATAAAATGACATCGGAATATTCTGATAAGGCTGGTTGTTGTATGGGATACCTATTACAGAATACATGGATTTGAGGTATTCTTCACTGGGGGGGTTGGCATCAACAAAGGCCGCCACATCTGCATTTTCAAAATAATTCCGGGCCACGAGGCTGACTGCAAAAAAATGCTGTTTGTAAGAGATCCATTTTACCCGGGTCTTCAGGCTTTCATTGGCTTCCTCATCACCTTCGCTCAGATAGTCTACGTCGTGGTCGGTAAACATATAATAAACGGTGGGCTGATTCCATTGATCCACGGCCTGTTCCTGCTTCCTCAAATTGGTCTGCCATTCCAGGTCGAGGGTATTCAGGCGGGTAGCGATCATATCGTTCATGTTCACCAGGTTCACATCCAGGTCAACCATATAGTTATTGCCCTGCACGGTGTATACATATTCTATATACTTTGTGGTATCAAAGGCTGAGTTGCGGCCATCCGGATACAGGCGCATGCTGAACTGCAGTGAATCCTTTCCGTTAATGCTTATGTGATTGTCTTCAGGGATGGAATGCGATCCCCAGGAGGGCTGAAAATACAGATCATCCGTATGAATGGCCTTCGACTGGTTAAAAAAGGCAAATCCAAAAACACTGGTATCGGAGTCGAAAAGAATAAGGGGCAATGAATCATAGGTCTGGTATTTTTTCAACTCAACAGAATACACCCGCCCACCTTTGTTGGTGAGTTTCATTTTCAGCAGGTCGTTTTCAATGGTTATGAATTCTTCTTCTGCAATGGCTGAACCGGCAAAGTCACCAAATTTCTGGAGGCGCTGTGGTCTTGGTTCTTCCCCCGGAAGGGTTTCTTCCAGGACCTTCTCATCAACTTGTTGCTTTTCCAGTATTTCCTGAGCTCTTTTCTCGGCTTTGATTTCAGCCAGGGAATCTATCTTTCGCTGTTCAGCACGCACCCGCAGTATTGAATCCTCTCTTTTTTGCAGTTCCTGAATTTCTTCCTGCGAGGGTTGCATCATGATGCTCCAGCCTATGAATATCGCTCCAATCAGCAGTAAGCCGATGATTGTGTTCCTGTTCATTGCTTAAATATTAAATGCCCATATTTTTTTAACCCGGCAAAGATAGTGTAATTGAGACAAATTGAAAAGATTCACAAGCTTTTGCTTAAGCCTTGTTTTTATATTCCATTGCTGCTTTTACAAAGTTTACAAAAAGCGGGTGGGGTTCAGCCACGGTGCTCTGGTATTCCGGGTGGAATTGGACGCCGATGAACCATGGATGATCTTTCAGCTCAACGATTTCCACCAGATTATCTTTGGGGTTGATCCCTGAAGGGATCATCCCTGACTGCTCGTATTGATCAAGATAGGCATTATTGAATTCATAGCGATGCCTGTGCCTTTCGCGAATGTTTGATTTTTTATAGATATCAAATACTTTTGTATTCTTCTTGATCCGGCATGGATAGGCACCGAGGCGCATGGTTCCGCCTTTTTCACAAACTGTCTTCTGGTCTTCCATCAGGTCAATGACAGGATAATGGGTATCCGGATTCATTTCCGTTGAATGGGCATCCTTAAACCCCAGCACATTCCTGCCAAATTCGATCACGGCACATTGCATGCCCAGGCATATACCCAGAAAGGGGATCTTATTTTCCCGGGCATAACGTGCAGCATAGATTTTACCATCAATTCCCCGGTCGCCAAAACCCGGAGCAACAAGAATACCATCCAGGCCTTTCAGCAGTTCATTCACATTGTTTTCATCCACTTCTTCGGAGTGGATCAGCTTTACATTGGTATGGCATTCATTTTCGGCGCTTGCATGCACAAAAGACTCATTGATGGATTTATAAGCATCCTGCAACTCTACATATTTCCCCACCAGCCCGATCTTTACTTCATCCTTGGGGTTTTTCAGTTTTCGGAGAAAGTTTTCCCAGTTTTTCAGGTCCGGTTTTTTATCAAAAGGCATTTCGAGTCTTTTCAATACCTGCACATCCAGTTTTTCTTTCCGCATCATGATGGGTACATCATAAATGGTTTCCACATCAATGGATTCAATAACGGATTCGGCCAGCACATTGCAGAAAAGAGCAATTTTCCTTCGCAGCCCCATATTGAGGGGATGCTCGGTACGGCAGACGATCATATCGGGTTGCACGCCTTGCTCCTGCAAAGCTTTCACGGAGTGTTGGGTTGGTTTGGTCTTAAGCTCCCCCGAGGCAGAAAGGTAAGGCACAAGGGTAAGATGCACCACAGCGGTGTTCCTCCCCATTTCCCAGCGCATCTGTCTGACGGTTTCTATATAAGGCAATGATTCAATATCACCAACCGTCCCTCCTATTTCGGTTATTACAAAATCATACTTGCCGGTTTTGCCGAGGGCCTTGATGCTGCGCTTTATTTCATCGGTGATGTGCGGGATCACCTGCACGGTCTCACCCAGGTAATCACCGCGTCTTTCCTTGTTGATCACGTTCTGGTATACTCTACCGGTTGTAATATTGTTGGCCTGGGAAGTGGAAGCATTGGAATATCTTTCATAATGTCCCAGGTCCAGGTCAGTTTCCGCACCATCATTCGTCACATAACATTCGCCATGCTCGTAGGGGTTCAGGGTTCCCGGATCAACATTGATATAGGGGTCAAGCTTCTGTATACTGGCCGTATACCCCCTGGCAACAAGCAATTTTGCCAGTGATGATGAAATAATTCCTTTGCCCAGTGAAGAGGTAACTCCCCCGGTGACGAATATGTACTTTGTCTTGCTCATGATCTAATACCTCATTGGCTTTAATTAATATGCTAACGCCTTGTGTGGTTTGATTTCGTATGGCAGTGGCTGTCAGTCTGAGCGGAGTCGAAGACTGTGCCATAAAACTTCGACTTCCTGCCTGCCGGCAGGCAAGGCTCTCAGTGTGACCTTAACTAAAAATAATATACACTCAAACCCACAACACCTTAATAAGTTATCTTGAAAGTTTCTATTTTTTTTCTCTTTAATAATACCGGAATCTTTTAACACCGGCTATGTGTTTTGCCAGGCGCATTACCTGTATGGTATATCCGAACTCATTGTCATACCACAGGTAAAGAACAATATTTCTTTTATCAGAGGTAACCTTGGTTGCCGGGCTGTCGTAAATACATGAAACCGGGTCTCCGATAAAATCGGTTGAAACGGCTTCGTATGCCGAAGAATACCTGATCTGCTCAACCAGGTCCCCCTGCAATGCGGCATCTTTCATAACCTCATCAACCTCCTCAATGCTTGTATCCTTTTTAACGGTTAAGGAAAGGATGGCCAGGGATACATTGGGTACCGGCACCCTGACAGCATTGGCAGTGAGTTTTCCTTCAAGGCTGGGAATGATCTTTACGGCCGCTTTTGCAGCCCCGGTTTCGGTAATCACCATATTGACCGGTGCAGAACGTCCCCGCCTGTATTTGCTATGGAAATTATCCAGCAGGTTTTGATCGTTGGTGTAGGCATGGATGGTTTCCACATGGCCCCTTTCAATACCGAACTTCTCCTCAATCACCGAAAGGGCCGGCACAATAGCATTGGTTGTACATGAAGCCGCTGAAAAGATTGTTTCATTTTCAGGATCCACATCATTGTGATTGATACCGTAAACAATGTTCGGGATATCTCCTTTACCAGGTGCAGTGAGCAGGACCTTTTTGATGCCTTTTGCCTTCAGGTGCCTCGACAAACCTTCCCGGTCGCGGAAGACACCGGTGCTGTCTATCAGCAGGGCATTATCAATGCCACAGGCTGTATAGTCAATGTCTTCGGGCTGATTGGCTTCGATCATTTTGATGTAATGTCCGTTGGCAAAGAGTGTTTCTTCATCAACATCTTCCACGGCAATTCCCCTGAAAGGACCATGGATGGAATCATGCCTGAACAGGGAGGCTCTTTTCTTTAAGGCCTCTCCTTTATTTTTCCGGGCAACGATGGCGCGCACCCTGAGTTGTGAGCCATTTCCCTGGATAATAAGTTCCCTCGCAATAAGTCGGCCGATGCGTCCAAAACCATATATTACCACATCAACAGGCTTTTTAAAGCTGGGTTTCTTGCCAATGATTTCGCTAAGCTTATCATCAATAAAATCTTTTGCATTCCGATAATTGCCCTTTTCGGCAAACCACTCCTTGTTCAGGCGTCCGATATCGATCTTGGCAGGGCCAACATTGCATTCCATGATGGCAGTGGCCAGATCGAGTGAGTCCAGAATGTTAAGCTTGCGGCCTACGATCCTCTCAGCATAGGAATGTTTGTAAAGCACAACGCTGGCACTTCGGTCGATCAACTGACTCCGGAAAAGGGTCAGCTCGATAGACTTATCATAGAAAAGCTTGGTCATCAAACTGATAAACTCGTTAGCAATTTTCTCCTCAGTAAAATACTGGTTCAAGGATGCCTCGTAATTGCTGTTTTCAAAATTGTTACCCGAATTATGGCTCATAATCCCAAATTTTAATTAATAATATTTTTGAAGGTCAGTACTTTTGGAAAGCGTAAAAATAAAAAAAAAGGACTACCGCTTGAAAAAAAACTCAAACAAGTAATCCTTTTTTTATAAACAGTAAAAACCTTTTATGCTATAGGCCCAAATAAGCCTTTAACAGCTTACTCCTGGAGTTATGTTTCAGACGCCTGATGGCCTTTTCCTTGATTTGTCGCACCCTTTCACGGGTTAGGTCGAATTTGGCACCAATCTCCTCGAGCGTAAACTCGTGGTTGGTGCCAATGCCATAATACATATTGATCACATCTCTCTCCTTTTCACTCAGAGTTGCCAGCGAACGCTGTATTTCTTTTCCAAGGGATTCGTGGATCAGGTCATTATCAGTTGTGGGATTATCGTCAGTAACAAATACATCGAGAAATTTCACATCATCATCCTGTGAGATGGGGGCATCCATAGACACATAACGCGTTGAAATTTTCATCGCTGCATCTATCTTATGCTCTGGCAATTCAAGCTGGTCGGCAATTTCATCGGCCGAAGGGGTTCTTTCATATTCCTGCTCAAGTTTCGAAGATGCTTTTTTGATCTTATTGAGAGAACCAACCTGGTTCAGGGGTAATCTAACGATCCTTGATTGTTCGGCCAGCGCCTGCAGGATGGATTGCCGGATCCACCAGACAGCATATGAGATGAATTTAAATCCCCGGGTTTCATCAAACCGCTTGGCTGCCTTGATCAAGCCCAGGTTGCCCTCGTTGATGAGGTCAGGCAGGCTCAATCCCTGATTCTGGTATTGCTTTGCTACAGATACAACAAAACGAAGATTTGCTTTGGTCAGCTTTTCCAGTGCTATCTGATCTCCCTGCTTAATTCTTCTGGCCAATTCAACCTCTTCCTCTGCTGTTATGAGCTCTTCTTTACCAATATCCTGCAAATATTTATCGAGGGAAGCAGTTTCACGATTTGTAATCGATTTAGTAATCTTTAATTGTCTCATAACACGAACTCGATTTCTCTTAACTCCCTAGTAATCAGTATCATACAAAAAGAAGCGTAAACGCAAAGATAATAAATAATTTTCTATTTTAAAAATTTAAAACGAAGAAACTTAAAACTAATTGCCCCGCAGGGCTTGAAGCAGCATAAAATCAGAGTTCGAAAACGTAGACGAATTCCATACCGTTGGGATAAATGCCCTCGAGTTTCAGCATTTCATCGCTTCTGCTTACCGCCTCATCAATATCCGATTTGCGGTTGATCTTCACATCATTCAATTGACGGATGATGAAACCCTGCCGCACACCGCCTCTTTGCAGCAATCCGCCTTTTTCAACATCTTCGATCAAATAGCCATAATTTGTTCCAAAACGGTTCATCTCATTGGCAGTCAACTCACGCAGGTTAGCACCCAGGTACTCATGAAAAAATGCATCCTCCCGTTTGGCAAGCTCCACGGTACCGCGCCTGTTCTTGAGTTCTACATCAAAATACTTTCCTTTTCCATCACGCATTACATACAGCTCAACTTCATCTCCGGGACGGTGCTGGCCAATCACTTCAAGCAGTTCCGACAAAGTGTTCACATCAAAATCATCAACCGAGAGGATGATATCGCCTTCTTTCATGCCGGCTTCTTCAGCTCCGCCCTCGCTTGTAATCTCCGCAATGTAAACACCTTTGATGTCCTCAATGCCCATTTCTTTAGCAAACTCAGCATCCATCTCACGGATCCTGACACCGATATATGCCCGCTGCACTTCTCCGAATTCAATGAAGTCGGCTACAACCTTACGAACAATGTTCACAGGAATTGCAAAGGAATAACCCTCGTAATATCCGGTATTGGAAGCAATGGCCGCATTGATACCTACCAGTTCCCCATCCGTATTTACAAGGGCACCTCCACTGTTTCCCTTATTTACAGCAGCATCCGTTTGTATAAAAGTCTCAATGGCAGTATTGGATCCCAGGATATTGATATCTCTTGCTTTTGCACTTACGATACCGGCTGTAACCGTTGATGTTAGGTTAAACGGGTTACCAACAGCCAGCACCCATTCACCAACTTTTACTTCATCAGAATTGCCATAGGAAAGATATGGCAGGCTTTCTGCTTCGATTTTCACCAGGGCCAGGTCGGTGGAAGGATCATTTCCGATGATCTTTGCCCTGTAAGTGCGTTTGTCATTCAGGGTAACCTCAATTTCGCTGGCTTCCTGAACCACATGGTTGTTGGTCACGATGTAACCGTCATCTGAAATGATTACTCCTGAGCCATATGCCATCAGGGGCATCTGGGGATGCCTCCTGGGCGTACCATCAAAATATTTAAAAAGCTGCCCGAAGAAATCATCGTAAACACTGCTTTTGCGGTCAAATGTGGTCCGGATATGCACCACCGCATTCACTGACATTTCTGCTGCCGTTCTGAAATCAGGCCCGGTGGCTGCCGGACCCGGCATATAACTTGCCCGGTGTAGCGGAACCTGCTCTTGCTGCCGGTATTCTTCACTTAAATAATGTGCAGTTTGATCTTCACTTTCATGATCAGTAATCATTGCATTCATTGCAAGGGCAATTCCAGCGCCCATCACAGCAATCAGTAAAAATCCAAATATCTTTTTCATGTCCATATATATTTTAGAATTAACAAAAAAACATTATCAAAAAACGTTCCTTACAATTGACTATTACTGGTAAGGCTTGTTAAATAATGTTAAACAATGGTTTAGGCCTGATGGTTCAAAGTCATACTTTATCCTGATCAAAAATGACAAAGAAGGCAGGAATATGCGGTGAAATCCCTATATTTGCCTGAGCTGTATATCAAATGAAAATCAGGTTATATAAATACCACGGAACCGGCAATGACTTTATCCTGATCGATAACCGGCAGGATCAATTTCCGGGCGGTGAGGAACTGATCGCCAGCATGTGCAACAGACATCTTGGCATAGGCGCCGATGGCTTGATCCTGCTGAATAACTCAGACAGGAATGATTTCGCCATGCGGTATTTTAATGCTGATGGCAGAGAAGGCAGTATGTGCGGAAATGGCGGCAGATGCATCGCCGCATTTGCCAGGAAGCTGGGCATCATCGCAGATTATGGGGTATTCTCGGGCATTGATGGGATCCATGAGGCCGAAATATTGGGTGAAGAACCTCCCCTTACTCATGTAAAAATATCACTGAAGCCCGTTAGAAGAATTGAAAAATCAGGCAGTGAGTTAATACTGGATACCGGCTCTCCGCATCTTGTTTTATTCCGGGAAAGAATTGAGGATGTCAATGTTTATGAGGAAGGCAGAAAATTGAGGCACGACAGCCGTTTCCCGGAAGGGATCAATGTTAACTTTGTGGAAGTGATCCCACCCGCAGGGCTGAAGATCGCTACTTTCGAAAGAGGTGTTGAGGACGAAACCCTCAGTTGTGGAACCGGAGTGACTGCTGCCGGTATTGCCGCTTATTTTTCAAACAGAATCAAAGAGAAAAGAGTCAGCGTTTCAACCAGAGGAGGTAAACTCACAGTCTCCTTTGACACCGGGAACAAAGGCTTCGAGAATATTTATTTACAGGGACCTGCAAATTTCGTTTTTAAAGGAGAATATGAAGTATAATTTACAAAAGGATGAGATCATGCTCCGGGCGCCCGAACCGGAAGATGTGGATCTGCTGTATCATTGGGAGAACGATACCAGTCTCTGGTACCTGAGCAATACCCGTACTCCTTTTTCCCGTTTTGATCTCGAACAATATGTACTCAACAGCGATAAGGATATTTACCAGGCCAGGCAGGCAAGGTTCATGATCATCCGGCTGGAGAAAGAAAACAGGCAAGCCATTGGTATTGTGGACCTTTTCGACTTCGATCCGCACAACAAAAGAGCCGGGATCGGAATACTTATTGCCGAAGAACACAGGAAAATGGGTTTTGCAGGAAAAACACTCGACATCATCCTGGATTACTGTATAAACCAACTTGATCTGCATCAGTTGTATTGCAATATTACCGAGGGGAATGATTCTAGCACCCGACTATTCGAAAGCAAAGGATTTCAAAAGGTAGGAACCAAAAAGGAATGGGCACTTATCAACAAACAATGGCAAGATGAAAATATGTTTCAATTAATATTCCGGGAGAAAGATTAATATGTCAGCTTATTATCACTCAAAGTACGCTAGAAGAAAAAAGAAAAAGTCGAGATTTCACCGGCTGGTGATGTATACATTGATCTTTTTGATCTTTGCCGCACTCGGTGCAGCTTACCTTATGTACCGGGTTATCTATTATCCAAATGTATGGATTGAAGACAGCGAGAAGGCTTCTATTTTCATCCCGACCCATGCAGATTTTGATGATGTTAAAGTTATCCTTTATTCCCAGGGACTCATCATCAACAGGCAGAATTTTGAATGGCTTGCCAGACAGAAGAAATATCCGGAATTGATCAAACCGGGACATTACTTACTCCGCCAGGGCATGACAAATAACGAGCTGGTCAATATGCTCAGGGCTGGGGAACAGATTCCGGTAGATGTGATCTTTAACAACATCAACACCAAAGAAGAACTGGCAGAACGGATCGGAAGGCAACTGGAATTTGACTCCACCGATCTTATCCGCCGACTGAACGATTCGGCCTACCTGAGCCGCTATGATTTTAATCCCCGGAATATCAAGGTGATGTTCATCCCCAACACCTATGAATTTTACTGGACAAGCAGCCCGGAAAGCTTCCTCGACCGCATGTATTCTGAATACAAGGCTTTCTGGAATAAAGAACGCAGGGCACTGGCTGATTCAATTGATATGAGTATCCATGATGTGGTAACGCTTGCTTCTATCGTTGAAAAGGAAACAAACAAAAATGATGAGAAAGATGTCATTGCCGGGGTCTACATCAACCGCCTCAAAAGAGGCTGGCTGTTACAGGCCGACCCCACCCTGATCTATGCCTGGGGGGATTTCGGGATCAAACGAGTCCTCAATGTGCACAAGGAAATAGATTCACCCTACAATACATACAAACACGGTGGCCTGCCGCCAGGCCCTATCTGTATCCCCTCCATTTCATCCATCGATGCTGTGCTGAATTACGACCGGAATGATTACCTGTTTTTTTGTGCAAGGGCCGACCTGTCGGGATACCACAGCTTTTCAAAATCACACTCGCAGCACATCCGAAACGCCCGGGAATATCAGGAAGCTTTAAACAAAATGAAGATCTACAAATAAACCAGTCCCTTTGAGCATTGGGCCTTTGGTTTTTACATGACCCTATTATGCTGAAAAACATTGAGAACATTGATACAATCTTTTGGGACTGGAACGGAACCCTATTGAATGATGCCTGGCTATGCCTTGATACCATGAATTTGTTGCTAAAAAAAAGGCAACTACCCCTTCTCACCAGCAATAAATACCGGGAGATTTTCACCTTTCCTGTAAGGGATTATTACCGGAAAGCCGGCTTTGATTTTTCCAGGGAGGAATTCAGTATTCCTGCGACAGAATTCATTGAAATTTACAATCAAAAAGTTTCGGACACAGGCATCTTTAAGAACGCAAGGCAATTGCTGGAGTATTTCAGAACCAAAGGATACAAGCAATACATTATCAGTGCCATGCAGTCGGAACAACTTCATGCATCCGTTAAACACCAGGGTCTAAACAATTATTTCACTGAAATACTGGGCATCAGGGATCATTATGCCGACGGGAAGGCCTACCTTGCTGCCGGTCTCATGAAAGACAGAAAACTCTTGCCCGGGCAGGTATGTATCATTGGAGACACCCTGCACGACCACGAAATTGCAAATTCCATCAAGTGTCAGTGTGTTCTGGTAAGCAGCGGCCATCAATCCGGGGAACGCCTCCGTACTTCCGGCAGGGTGCTTGTAAATGACATTATACAGCTTAAAGAAATATTCAAGAATCATGATACAAACAAATAAGATAGAAGACGTTATCAATGCCAGGAACATCCCCCCGGGGAGCAGGATTTATTGTGCCGGGAATGCCTCAACACCTCAGGTATTCCTGAACCGAATCGCAGCGGATGAAAGCATCCGGGATGTTGAAATTCTCGGGGTGTTATTGCTAGGAGAAATTGAAAACATCTTTTCAGAAAAAGTATGTCGGCGCATTTCGCACAGGATCATTTTCAACGGCCCCCACTCCCGGTTGGTTGTGAATACAGACCAGGCCTCCTATCAACTGATGCATTTGTCCGACATACCACACCAGCTGCGCAACTACCTTTTGCCAGATATCGTATTGCTCACCGTCAGTGGTCCCGACCAGGGAGGCAACTACAGCTATGGTACCACAGTGGAAGGGGTGAAAGCTGCTGTAGATACCGTACGGGCCAAAGGCGGGCTGGTCATTGCCGAACGAAATGCCCGCATGCCCTTCGTACTGGGCACCTGCCTGCATGAAAACCAGATCGATTACCTGGTCGATACAGACTATCCCCTGCCCTCCTCCCCGGCACCTCAGCCTGATGAGAGAGCCAGGAAGATCGGAAAAATAATTGCTGATCTTTATATTCAGGATGGTTCAACCCTGCAATACGGAATTGGCGAAGTTCCGGAAGCTGTGACTGACTTCATCATCGATAAAGGGGTAAAAGACCTGGGTATACATACCGAGCTTTTCGCCGATGCCATGCGCAGGCTTATAGAAAAAGACATTGTGACCAACCGCTACCTGGACCACAATTTTTCGGTGGCCACATTATTTTTGGCAAAAGAAAAATCCGGCTACGACTGGTTGCATTACAACAGTTCGGTGCAAAACAGGCCCTCTGATCACACCAACAATATATTGAAAATCGCTTCCCAGCCCAAAATGACAGCCATCAATTCTGCAATCGGTGTAGACCTTCATGGGAATATCTGGGCGGACTCGTTGAATGCCAGAAGCATATACAGCGGCATTGGCGGACAGGCAGATTTTCTGCGCGGATCCTATCTCTCAATGGGAGGCTGTCCGATCATTGCAATGAAATCTACCACCAGCAGCGGAACCTCTAAAATCATGGGACTCTGCCCTGAAGGAATCACCACCACAGCCATTGCTGCCGACCCCGTTTACATTGTCACCGAATATGGTGCATTTAATCCACGGGGACTCAATCTTTCAGAACATGCTGTCGGGATTGCACACCTGGCTGAACCGGTTACACGCGAAAAGCTCCTGCGCACAATATACGACAGCAAAAGTTTTCACACCCCGAAACAAGCGCTAAAAGATGTCTATCCCAAAGGATTTACAGCTTATGAAGATATTTAGAATGCTGTTTTTGTTAAGCATCATCTCCGGATGCAATACTGTGCCAGAGAAACGGGGCGCAGAAGCCATACTGAAATCAGACCGTGAATTCTCTGATTATAGCGTGAAGCACGGGATGCAGGAAGCGTTTTTAAAATATTTCCATGATCAGGGGATATTGCTCGCGGATAACAAATATCCGATCGAAGGGAAAAATGCTCTGGCAAGGCACTATGCTGCTTTCAGCGATACGGCTTTTGTTTTAAGCTGGAAACCTGCGAAAGCCATTCTGGCAAATTCGGGCGAACTGGGCTTTTCTTACGGAACCTGGGAGATGCTGAATAAATCCGACAGCAATATAACAAAAGGCACTTACGTAACTATCTGGCAGAAGGATGAGGCCGGCGAGTGGAAAATCAGATTGGATACCGGGAATGAAGGTTTGGGCAACTGAGACGACTTAGGCGAAGGAGGCAGGGTGACAGGGTGATGGGTGATTGGGTGAGATGAAGACTTCAAGCATACTATTTACAGAATGCCAGTAAAATAAAAAATTGCAACAATGAAATGAGCATCCCTGGCTGATAGATGGGAAAATTGAGCAATGAAGCAATGAAACAATGGGACAATCGAGCAATGGATTTATTCCGGCTGTTCTTCCTCAATATAGATTTCAGAATGCATCAAATGACCATTGCTGTATTCTTCTTTGCGGGTGTTTTCGCCTTCTTCATTAAAGTACATCCAAATTCCCTCCTTCATTCCATTCTTATAGGTGCCTGATACTGCGACTTCTCCATCGGGATAGTAAACAGTCATCAGGCCATTCAATCGGTCATCCTTATATTCACCCTTTCTTTGAATGCTTCCATCGGGGAAATATTGTTTCCAGGGCCCGTTTCGCTTGTTGTTTTTGTAAGCAATCTCCTCAGCCACAGCACCATCCGAATAATACTTTTCCCAGATGCCCTCCCTGAGCGTATTCTTATAAACCTCACGGGCGATCAGCAGGTTTTCATCCCACTCACTGTAAAGGTTCCAGATACTATCACGTTTCTGGTCAATATATTTTCCCTGGGCCATTTTGAAGCCATTTTCATGGAAAAGAGTGGTGTGGGTCACACGGCCGTTTTGAGAGAATTCCGATATGGCTTTGATCTTTTTTCCCGGATAATAATATTTGAATGTCCCATAAGGAACACCATCCCTGAACTGACCGGTATATTTAAGCACGCCGCTTTCATTATAAACGACCCACTCCCCTTGCTTGCGCCCTTCCTGGTCTACCACATTTTTGTGTGAACTCAAAAACTCCTGGGCATGCAAACTGCTGCTTATGATCATCATTAAAATCAGTCCTGCGAAAATATTTTTTATCATCATGCTCGATATGTATTTTGGGAATGAACGTAAAATTAGCCAAAAAATTTAAGCAGGCAGGCAAATAAGACTAATTTTGCACTTACGCAAGAAACGGTCTATGAATAATTATTCCTCCAGATTACTCGATCAGGTTGTTGAAGAGTTTGCAAAACTTCCGGGCATTGGCAGGAAAACAGCCCTGCGCCTGGCATTGCATTTATTACGAAGCGATTCCAACAATGCAGAACGGCTTGCAGACGCTCTGGTTAAAATGCGGAATGAGGTACAGTTCTGCAAATTTTGCCACAACATTTCCGATGAGGAGGTATGCGATATTTGCAGCAACCCCAAACGGGAAAAAGGCACTTTGTGCGTGGTGGAAGATATCCGAGATGTAATCGCTATCGAAAACACTTCCCAGTATTCGGGCCGTTATCACATCCTGGGAGGGATCATTTCACCCATGGAGGGCATCGGGCCTGAAGATCTAAATATTAAGAACCTGGTGAAGCGCATACAGGAAGAAGATATTGAAGAGATCATCCTGGCACTGCCCACGACCATCGAAGGAGACACCACCAATTTTTACATCTTTAAGCAAATCAAAGGAATGGAAATCATGATTTCGACCATTGCACGCGGTATATCCATCGGCGATGAACTGGAATATGCCGACGAACTCACCCTCGGACGATCCATCCTGAACCGGCTGCCTTACGAGAATACACTGAAGAGATAGAAGGAAAAGGTTAAGGGTAAAGGAGAATGGAGAGGTACAAAAATTACCGTCTGTTTCCTTCAAAACAAAATATATCCTCTGGCGTTTGCAATAGAACTGCACAATGAATGAACGCAAACAAAGAATAAAGAAAAGGATCATCGGGGCGGTCTCCATCCTGGCTGCGCTCCCGTTTATACTCACGGGATTGTTGTTCCTGTTGATCTATACAGGAGCCTTCGGGCCTCTTCCCAGCAAACAGGCTTTATCAAAGATCAACAATGAAGAGGCGAGCCTGGTATTTTCTACTGATGATCAGTTGATCGGGAAATTCTTTGCAGAGAACAGGACCAACATTGCCTGGGAGGACATACCTGATCATCTCAAGAATGCTTTGGTAGCAACCGAAGACAAACGTTTCTTTTCACATGACGGAGTTGACAGGAAAAGCTATCTGCGTGTACTCATCAGAACCATCATTTTCCGTGACCGGAGTGCAGGAGGTGGCAGCACAATCACACAACAATTAATTAAAAACCTTTATGGAAGAAGTGATTTCGGATATCTCAGCTTACCGGTGAACAAACTCAAAGAGGCCATGATCGCTTCCAGGATGGAAGACATTTATTCGAAGGAAGAGATTTTACTACTCTACTTTAACTCAGTGCCTTTTGGAGAAGATGTTTATGGTGTGGAATCTGCTGCCAGACGGTATTTTAACAAAAGTACCAGAGAACTCAGACCTGAAGAATCAGCTGTGCTGGTCGGTTTGCTAAAAGCCAATACTTTCTTCAACCCACGCCTCCATCCCGAAAATTCACTGCAGAGAAGGAACCTGGTCCTTTCACTGATGAAAGAACAGAATTACTTTACTGAAGAAGAAGCTGACAGCCTGATGCAATTGCCACTGGGGCTAAATTATGAGAATTTCGGATTGGAAGCTCCTGCCGGGTATTTTGTTTACCAGGTGCGAAAAAAAGCAGAAAACATCCTTGAGGAATACAAAAAAAGCTCGGGCACTAGCTATGACCTGGAAAAGGACGGACTGCAAATCTATACCACCCTGGATATGCGATTGCAGGATGCAGCCAGGCAGTCCATCAAGCAACACCTTTCGAAAATGCAGATACTGCTCGACCAGCAGTTGGTTTCGACTGGTTTCAGGGATCGCTGGTACAAACAAAAACGCAAAGATTCATCATTTCTTGAGCAGAAGGATGCAAAAAGGGAAATCGAAGTTTTTGACTGGAATCCCGATGATTTACAGCTTCAATACAAGATAGACAGCTTGTGGCATTATTACAAAATGCTGCATGCTGCGGTGCTGGTTTTGCATCCTGATAATGGATCCGTCCTGACCTGGATCGGAGGCAATCATTTCCGTTACCTGCCTTTCGACATGGTACTTTCACACAGGCAGATCGCATCAGCTTTTAAACCCGTGTTATACGCCTCTGCGCTGGAGAACGGATCTGAACCCTGCACTTACCTTGAAAACGAAGAAAAAATATTTGAAGAATACCAGGATTGGGAACCCCATAATTTCGATTACAAATCCACCCCGGATAGCAGCGTAGCCATGTGGTATGCCCTGGCCCATTCAATGAATTTGCCTTCGGTCGATCTTTACTTCAAGCTGGGCCATGACAAGCTCAGGAACACCTGTGCTGCACTTCAGTTGCCCCTGCCGCCTTCGGGTACACCATCGAGTGCACTGGGAACGCTCGATATCTCCCTGTATAAGATCTGCCGGGCTTACCTGGCATTTGCAAATGAGGGAAAAGTCTCGGAACCCTGGATGATCAGGAGCATAACAGATGGAGAAGGCAATATCATCTATGATCATGAAAGCACCGCAACAGTAGCTGCCCTCAGCGAAAGCAGCAGCGAAACCATAACAGCCATTTTGCAGAAAGCCATCAATGAAGGAACCGGAACCAGCCTTCGGGCTCGCTATGGGTTAAGATCTGATCTGGCAGGAAAAACGGGTACCGCGCAAAATTACTCCAATGCCTGGTTCATGGCCTATACTCCTGAAATACTGATCGGCACATGGGTTGGCGCTTCCAGTCCCGAGGTACACTTCAGCAATGCATACGGCAGCGGAGCAGCATTAGCCCTGCCGATCAGTGCAGGCATACTGGAAACGATTGAAAATGACCCCGAACTGGCAGGTCTCTACCTGGGAAATTTTAAAATCCCTTACGACGTGCAGCTTTCAATCCAGTGTGATCCATACAAAGAAAAAGGTATTAACGGCTTTCTTAAACGTCTTTTCAATCCGGATGATAAAGATGACAAAAAGGCCGAAAGAAAAGAAAAAAGGGAAGCCAGGAAAAAAGCCAGGCAGGAAAGAAGAGAAAAGGAAGGCAGTGGCCTGAAACGTTTTTTTAAGCGCATATTCAAAGGCAATAACGATAGTACGGACAGGAAATAATGGAGGCTCATACCGGGCAATTTATCCGGATTTGAACATGATATTGCTGAAAACATGCAAAGCATCAGGCCAGGCTGCTGCTCGTTTACCCATTGAAGGCTACTGTATAAAAGTTACATCAGTTTTTAAAAAATATCCTGACATTTGTAAATTCTCAATAAAAAAATTCAAAACAATGAAAATCAAAGTCCGCTCAATTTTATTCATGCTCAGCTCACTGCCGCTATTGATCTGCGCCCAGCAGCTGCATGACTCCTCCAGGCTCACACTTGATCGCATATATGCTTCGGCTGAATTTCGCCAGGATTACCAGCCACCCATACAGTGGATAAAAAACGGGGAGTATTATGTTACCATTGAGGCTTCGGAAGATATTGACGGAGCCGCTGAACTGATCAAATATAACAGCAAAAGCGGGGAAAGAAGCATATTTGTCCCGGCCGGAAAACTTTTGCCCGCTGGTAGCGAATCGTCTTTGCCCATAGAGGACTTCACCCTCTCCCAGGATGGAAGCAAGGTATTGATATTTAACAACTCATCCCGAGTGTGGCGTTCCAATACCAAAGGAGATTACTGGGTATATGATTTTGATACAGACCAGTTGAAACAGATCGGGAAGGATTTTCCTGCATCTTCCCTGATGTTCGCGAAATTTTCAGCCGACAATCAAAATGTTGCCTATGTTCAGGATTTCAATCTGTATATGGAAGATTTCAAGAATGAAAACCTGGCCCGCCTCACCTTTGATGGCAACGGAGATATTATCAACGGGACTTTCGACTGGGTATACGAAGAAGAATTCGGATGCCGTGATGGTTTCAGGTGGAGCCCAGATGCTGATTACATCTCTTTCTGGCAGCTCGATGCCAGCAATATCGGTACATTTTACATGATCAATAATACGGATTCTATCTATTCAAAGCCCGTGCCTGTGCAATACCCCAAGGCCGGGCAGGATCCCTCTTCCTGCCGTGTGGGTATTATCCCGATGGATGGGAAAAAGCCTGAATGGATCCCAATTCCTGGCGATCCCGTCCAAAACTACATCCCTGCCATGCAATGGGCAAATGAGGACCTGCTGCTGGTTCAACAGATCAACAGGAAGCAGAACCACCTGAAAGTATGGGCATTTAAGCCCTCAACAAAAGAATTGAAAGTGGTTTATGAAGAGACAGAAGATAGCTGGGTGGATATCAATTATCCTGACATTACGGCCAATACCTGGGGCCAGAACGACCTGCTCCTGACGGATAAAGGCCGGGCATTCCTCCGCATGACCGAAAGCGATGACTGGCGGCATGTTTATAAGATCGATATCGAAAGTGGGGATCAGATACTGCTCACACCGGGTGATTACGATGTTGCTTCTGTTTATACGATCTCTCCCAAACATCTATATTTCAGCGCATCACCAAACAACAGCACCCAGCGGTATCTTTACCGCAGCAAACTAAGTGGCAAAGGAAAGGCTGAAAGAGTCACTCCTGGAGAATTTGAAGGGATCAATAAATACAACATTGCCCCGAATGCAAGATATGCGATTCATACGCATGCTTCTGCAGTAGTTCCTTGGACAGTGCGCCTTGTCAGCCTGCCCGGTCATGAAACAATACGACCGCTGGCAGACAATGCTTCTTTCAAAGAAAAGATCAGGCAGCTCGACATGCCCAAAGTGGAATTTTTTGAAGTTACAACAGAAGATGGGGTAACAATCGATGGCCGCATGATCAAGGCGGTGGGTTTTGATAAGAACAAAAAATACCCCGTTCTCTTTCATGTTTATGGTGAACCCTGGAGCTCTGTGGCCAATGATGCCTGGATCGGTATGTGGAATATTTTCCTTGCCCAGCAGGGATACATCATCATCGATATGGACAATCGGGGTACGCCCTGCCTCAAAGGCAGTGACTGGCGCAAAAGCATTTACCGGCAAATCGGCCGGATCAATTCCCGCGACCAGGCCATGGCAGCGAAAGAAGTCCTCACATGGGATTTCATCGACACCAGCAATGTGGCCGTCTGGGGCTGGAGCGGCGGGGGATCCATGACACTGAACCTGATGTTCCGGTATCCGGAGATATACAAAACAGGGATGGCAGTAGCTCCTGTTTCCAGCCTTTTTATTTACGACAACATCTACCAGGAAAGATACATGGGTTTGCCCCAGGAAAACAAGGATGATTATGAAAAAGGCTCACCCATCAATTATGCCGACAAGCTGAAGGGAAACTTGCTGATCGTGCATGGAACCGGTGATGACAATGTGCATTACCAGAGCACAGAAATGCTGGTGAATGAACTGATCAAACAAAACAAGCAGTTTGAAATGATGGCCTATCCCAATCGTTCACATGGGATTTATGAAGGTACGAACACCAGGCGACATCTGTTTACATTGCTTACCAGATACCTGATGGAACATACTGAATAGTTAAAGGAGCTTGTTATTTTTTGAGTATAAACAACAATAGACGCAGGTCGCACTGAGCGCAGTCGAAGTGTGATGTCACCTGGCATCGTCAACAAGATACCCAATGGATTCTGAGTATTTGATAAAAATCACACCTGATTTTTATTATTGATGTGTATCCCGCAAAAGATCATTGATGGTCTTTACCGGGTTAAAGGTGATGATGGGTGTTTCTACAAAGATGGTGATCCAGTCAGCCATGGCACCGTTCCATAAGCCAGGCAGTTCCTGTGCTTTCAGATCCCGGCCGTTTTTGCTTTTGGTGGAAATAAAGCCGGTGGAGGGATCAACATATTCTTTAAGATCAAATTTCTCACCTTTATAATTTCTGATACTGCATACAAGATCCACAGGATTGAAATGTGTGGCCTGGTTTAGCCTGGCCTTTTGAGCAGGATCATCCATGTTGACCTGAGATTTCTCAACGATCTGCAGGCTCACCTCCCCTTTCTGGTTTTTGGTCCAGAATGGTCCGCCGCCTGGTTCTCCTTCATTTTTCACCATGCCGCAAACGCGGATTGGACGGTTCATACGCGAAGCCAAAAAATCCCTTTTCCTGGTTTTTGAATAAGCATTGAAGCCTTTCACGATATCTGTATTCAACTCGTTGGTCGCAAAATCCGCAGCTTCATCGATCTCTTCCACACTTACATCATCTTTTTCAAGCTTCTTCAGGTGACCAAAGATTTTTTCCTGAAGGTAGAGCAAATATCCTCCAATGACTTTTTTATAAAGGTAAGTAGGTTCGCGCAACTTATCAGGAACAATATTATCGATGTTCTTGATAAAAACGATCTCATTGCCGAGGTCGTTCAGGTTTTCGATCAGGGCGCCATGGCCACCGGGCCGGAAGAGCAGGCTCCTATCTTCTTCCCGGAAAGGCTCGTTGTTCAGGTCAACGGCCAGTGTATCCGTGGAAGGTTTCTGAATGGAATAACTAACTTCAAAACTTACATTCAGCATTTCCTCATATTTGGGCTTCACCCGCCTGATCTCATTCTTGAATTTTTTGAGATGTTCGGGCGATACTGTAAAATGAATCGCAACCTTCCCATCAGCATTTTTGCAATATTCGGCCGATTCAACCAGGTGCTCTTCGATCGACATACGTGCACCACCCTCGTAATCATGGAAAAGCAATAGCCCCTTGGGCAGGCTGGCATAGCCCAGGCCCTGTTCCTCAAGTAAAAAGTCAATGATCACAGCATATTTCTTCTGATGAAGGCATTCTTCAATGTTTTCCCCGGCTTCATCCATCACTTCCTTTAAATGATCGAAAAAAGCAAAATCACGGATGTGCTCAAAAAAGTAAAATACACTGTTAAAACCTTTGTCAGCGAATAATTCTTCTGCTGCCTGCCCTGCCTCGTATTGCTGTCTGAACTCATGCAGGTGTTTAAACATACGGGTGGCAGCCCCGGATGCAGGCACAAACTTACGAATATCCTTTTCCCTGAATCGCTCCTCAAAAAAGCGGCGGAAATGGTCCACTTCACTTTCCTCAAAGACGATGATCCCGTTCCCGGGTGTGGCAGGGTCAACCAGCTGCACGAAAGGAAATCCATTCCTGAAGTTCTTCAGCTGTGCCTCGATCTTTTCCAGGGAAATCCCTTTGTTTTCAATTTGTTGACGATCTCTTGTATCAAACATAATCCAGTAGATAAAATGAATTTACAAAAATATAAAAATGAATATTTCAGGGGATGATGAATTTGTTAAGAAATCTTACAGGGTATTTCTGAAAAATTTACTAATTTTGCACCTGCCTTTTAAAAAAGGTACAGGTTCTTTGCAGACTTGCCCAGATGGCGGAACTGGTAGACGCGCATGGTTGAGGGCCATGTTCCTGTAATGGGAGTGCAAGTTCGATTCTTGTTCTGGGCACCCCAAAAGAGTTTTGAGTTTTGAGTTTTGAATTATGAGTTTTAAGTTAATCACTAGCTTAATTCAAAATTCAAAACTAATAATTCAAAATTAATATTGCCCAAGTGGCGGAATTGGTAGACGCGCTACATTCAGGGTGTAGTGAGCGAATGCTCGTGAAGGTTCGAGTCCTTTCTTGGGCACCCTTAAAGCCGGTAAGAAATTGCCGGCTTTTTTTTTTGCGCTGCAGCGATTTTCAAATCAGGCAGAAATTGTACGGTGGCGGTAAATTGGGTATCTTTGCCGATGAAAATATTTACAGCTTTTTACTGTTGTAATACCAGGTGATCACATACCGCAGAATGCTTTTGAAGGAGGTCGAACCAATGCCATACAGGTCTGTAATTTTATTTTTCTTGCTGGGATTTACCATTCAGTGTTCTTATTCACAGCAAGCAGATATCCATTCCAAAACCCAGAAAAAGGCATATACCTTCATTAACCGGCCGTATCCCGACAGTCTCGAATACAATACTTCCATGATCATACAGGAAATAGCCCTGGCCAACAACCAGCGTAAATCCGATGTAACTTTCAGCCTGAATTATGATCTTTCCTACAAGATTGAAGCAAATCAGCTTTTCATCAGAATCAGGCTGCTCTCTCTTGCCGGCAATACCCGTTATATGAATTTTGGCATTGGTGAAAGGCTTTATCCTTCGCATGCAAGATTGCAGCTCAGCCTGAAAAAAAACAGCTACATCAGCAAGAGGTTTGAGTTGCCTGCAATTACCCTGAGCCGGCCGGCCGAATGGATCCAGGTACCAATTGAAGAAGAATTGCTTGAAGAGGCGGAACTGGTATTCTCCGACATCTCATTCTATTTTGACGACAACTCAAAAAACAAGCTTTTTTCCTTCCTGGAGATGATCAATGATTATTATGGATCAACACTTGCCATCGATTCACTCATCAGCCTTTCATTCAGGTACAAACTGGAAAATGCTCTATATCTTTCCGAAAACCTGGATTTCCTGCTATTTCTGGCGAAGACAAAGGAAAAGCTCCACAACAAGAAATTCCTGGATCAACTACCACTGGCGCTTTACGATCCGGTCGCATACCATAACAAACTAGAACAGCTCGACCGAAGGCTGAACAGAACAAAAACATTATGCCTGCAACAACTCTCTGGCGGCCAATCACCCAACCATTCATCAGATCAAATTTTCAACGAATTACTCTCCCTTACCCGCCAGATGATTTCCTGGTCGGGGCAGGCAGACCATTACTTCCAACAATCATTTTATGAACTGGCAATGATCAGCTACGTGCCGGGGGATTTCAAACTGCAGGGACAACTAGCAAAACGCAGTGAAGAAGAATTGGCCTGTACATTTATCGAAAAACAACTAGCACTGGCGGATTCCTATATTAACGAAATGGATTACACCAGCGCTTACGACCTGCTTAAAAGCCTTTCACAGCTTTCTCTGGCTACAGATCATTGTTCCGGTGCTACCGCCACCACAGAAAAATTATCCGAAACAGCTTCAAAGATTTACGATTCTTACCTCAGGGTATCGGAGAAAGCCATAACAACAAACAATTTTAATTTTGGCATCGATTACCTGAATAAAGCCAAAAACTTCCTGGAGCAAAACACCAATCTTATTCATAACGGGACCAGGCTTAAACAAATACAAAAAATGCTTGCAGAAAGATATTATAGTGAGTTAAACCTTCACCTCAGCCGGCATGATTATGAAAAAGCCCTTAACAAACTGAATGAGTTAAAAGTATTTCTACGAAAAAATGATCAATTAAAACTTAGCGGATTCGATTACAGGGCAAAAAAGGAGATCATCCGGGAAGGGCTGGCCCAGGACTACCTGATTAAAGCAAGCAGTTTATTCAACAACAATGAATTTGAGAAAGCCCAGGAATATCTGAGGAAAGCAGAAAATATAAAAGAAACGGGAGAGGTCAGCACCACCTTGCACATAGAAAAAACCCAATCTGACCCAACAAACAGCTATGCAATCCGAGAGAGCCTCATCAGCAAAGGAATACAGGCCCTTAAAGCAAGAAACATCAGGGAAGCTCATGATCTCTTTCTGGAAGCCAGGCAAAAATCAGTGCAGGAAAATCTCAAACACCGGATTGACTCATTGATCAAAATTACCTCAGAAAAGCTGATCGAACAGCACACCATTAATTACCGGGTTGCCCTGTTCCAGGGCCGGCTGGAAACAGCAGAAGCTCTGCTCATGGAGATACAAAAACTCTACGGACTCTCAGGCAAACCCGTGAATTCAAAAGAATTAGAAAAGCTAAAAACTGAATTCAACAAGTCCGGATGCGAAGCAATCTGGAAAGCTTACGAAAGCACTACTCTGAAGGGCTTCAGAGCAGTCGACAGCAGTCGTTTTGTGCAGGCGGTTTTCTTTTTCGAAAAGGCCATCCAGATGATGCCCCGCATAAAAGAATGTGGGTTTGCAGACAGCATCGCACTGAAAGCTAAAAATAAATACAGCCCGGCTGCTGCTTACCAGCAAAAATATGATTATGTCAAAAGCAAATTATTCCAATCAGGATTTTCCGCAACTATCGGGGATTATATTTTACTCGACAGTTTCTACCTGGACAGGAAACTGGATTCTTTTGAAATGGAGAGATACAGACTTAGCAACTTCCTGCGCCAACAGCAAAATCCCATCCTTTATGTCCAGGCCATTGAATATTTGAACAAACAGAACAATTGCACGGCAGCCCTGGAAATATTTTCGGAACTGATTTCTAGCAATTATCCGTGCCACAAAACCAAAGATTTACAGAAAGAAATGGCTGAGGTGTGCTATCGCAAAGATAAAAGAAAGGGCTCTGACTTTCTGCCGGACGAAGAACTGATTCACCATACCAGAAACCTCCCTTGCATTCAGTTTTTCGAGAAAAGATACAATTATCTTGTGAACAAAGACGACATCATTTCCATATTTAAAAAAGACAAAAAGGCAAAATGATCCGGCATTTTTCTGTATAATCAAGCCTGATTATTCAACAAATTTTCTTAAGTTCGCTAGTCCAATTTTTGAAACAAAACCAGATGTCAGATATAAAGTCCACCGAAAAAGAAAAAAAGGGAAAAGTCAAACTGACATCTGCATTTTCATCCCCACTTGCCATTGATGTCGAACAGATCCCGGCGGTTGTAATTATTACCAGATTATCTGATGGGATGATCGTTATGGTTAACCGGGCCTTTGAAAAAGAAAGTGGTTACACACGGGAGGAAGTTGTCGGGAACACTTCCATAGCGCTCAAGCTTTACGACAATCCAAACGAACGCAAAAAGATCATTCAATCGGTCAAAGCTGGGAGAATGGCAGAGAACATACCCATAAAATTCAGGACCAGGGATCATAAACTCAGGAGCTGCATTTACTCAGCAAGCCTGATTAAGCAAAAGGGCACAGAATATCTTTTTGCCATCCTCCGGGATGTCACAGAGTTCATGAATGTAAAAGAGACTTTGCTTCAGGCCGAGGAAAGGTACCAGAACCTCTTCAACAACATCCCGATCGGAATTTACAAAACCACTCCCGAAGGAAAGTTCATCGACGTTAACCACGCCCTGGTTAAACTGCTTGGCTTCGAAACAGAAGAAGAATTAAAAAATCGGAATGTAAAAGAGTTTTATGCAAACAGTCAATCCAGAGATGAAAACCTGAGAATACTTGACAAAAGAGGTATTTACCTGGTAGACCTGTTGCTGAAAAAAAAGACCGGAGAAGAATTCTGGGCGCTTGATTACTCTAAAGCCAATAAAAATGAAAAGGGCGAAACAGTTTCATACGATGGTGCACTGCGTGATATTACCGAAAGGGTAATTTCCAGAAAGGCCCAGGCAGCTGAAAAAGAAAAGTTTGAAAAGTTTACACGTTACCTGAAAAGTGCGGTATTTACTTTCGGACCGGAAGGCTACCTTGAATATACAAACCTGGCAATGCAGGAAATAACCGGCTACACTCATGAAGAACTTCAAAAACTGAGATTCTGGGAGCTGGTCCACCCCGACCATAGAAACAAAGTAAAACAGAATGGTATCAACCGGCTGAAAGGCAAACCAACCCGTGACAATTATGAGTTTAAGATCGTTCGAAAGGACGGCTCCAGCAGGTGGGTGGATATCTCCAATGTTAAGATTGAACTGGCCGACAGGCCACTGGTACTAGGGACAGCCATTGATATCTCAGAGGAAAAATACATGAACCTGATAAGGGAGGTAGTATTCAACATTACCTCTGCTGTGATATCTTCAGCCAACCAGGCCGACATTTATCTCATCGTAAAACATGAGCTCGGCAAGCTCATTGACACCACCAACTTCTTCATTGTTTTCTACGACCAGGAAAACGATCTGCTATCGCTGCCTTTCATGGTAGATAAAAAAGATAATTTCAAGAGTTTTCCTGCCGGACGCACTCTAACATCCTATGTTATCAGGAACAAAGAACCCCGTTTGCTATTACAGGAGGATGTATACAATTTGGTAAAAAACGGACAGATTGAGATCGTGGGATCCATGTCAAAGGTATGGATGGGCGCTCCCATGCATGTGGAAGGCAAAACCATTGGCCTGATCGGCGTGCAGAACTATGATGATGAACAGGCTTTCAATACAGAAGATCTTGAGATCCTTGAATTCGTGTCGAACCAGCTTGCTGTGCTTTTTGCAAGAAGGAAGGCCGAGAAGCAACTGATGGATTCGGAGCGCAAGTTCAGACTGATTGCGGAGAACAATCCCGGCATCATATACCAGTGCCTCTTCGATGATAATTTCACCATGACCTACCTGAATGATCAGATCGAAAAACTGACCGGCTATAAAAAAGAAGATTTCCTGAGCAAAAAAACCAGTTTCGGCAAACTGATCCATGAAGATGACTCCGAAGAAGTGTATGCTATTATCCAGCAGAGCATCCAGGCCAGGAAACCCTATACACTCAGGTACCGCTTCCTTTGCCGTAACGGAAATTATAAATGGTTCAACGAAGTGGGTATTGGGGTATTCAGAAAAAATCAACTCCTGTACCTGCAGGGAATTATCAACGATATCACAGAACATACCCAGGCCCAGATATCACTCGAAGAAAGTGAAGAAAGAAATCGCGCCCTATCCCAGGCCGCCAAGGAGGCCATACTTTTTTCAGTAAATGGAACCATCGTGGAAACAAACCTTGCCGCCTGCAATATGTTCGGATATTCCTATGAGGAGTTGACCAGTATGCAGGGATTTGACCTGGCAGCGCCCGAATCCAGGGACCTGGTTAAGAAAAATATACGCGAAGGTTACGGGGAGGCCTACGAAGCAATTGCCATAAAAAAAGATGGAAGCACCTTCCCTGTTGAATTTCACGGACAGATGTATACATATAAAGGCCGGAAAGTGAGGGTAACAGTTTGCCGCGACATCACCAAGGCCAAAGCAGATGAGCAGGTCATTCTGCAGCAAAACAGGGAACTTGTCAAGGCCATCCGGAAAGCAGAGGAATCCGACCGTCTTAAGTCTGCTTTCCTGGCCAATATGTCGCATGAGATACGAACCCCCCTTAACGGCATCCTGGGTTTTTCAGAGCTGTTGCGCTTTGCCGAATCAGAGGAGGACCGTGAAGACTATATTGATGTTATCAATAAAAGCGGGAACCAGTTGCTGAACATCATTAACGACATCATCGACATCTCAAAGATCGAGGCGGGACAACTGGCCATCAACCTCAGGGAAACCAACCTCAGCGAAATGCTGAGCAATGTTTATACTATATTTGAAAAGATACTGAAAAAGAAAAACTCAAGCATCGAATTAAAGCTAAACCTTCCACAGGAAGACATAAAGATACTAACGGACGGCAAAAGAGTGCAGCAGGTAATATCAAATCTGATCGACAACGCGGTTAAATTTACGCGTCAGGGAAGTATACAGATCAGGCTATCTGTACACAATGAAGAAAAAGTCCTTTTTGAAGTTGCGGATACCGGCATTGGCATCGACAAGGCAAAACAAGAATTGATCTTCGAACGCTTCCGACAATTGGATGATACTACAACCCGAGAATTTGGAGGCACCGGATTGGGGCTTTCCATTTGCAGAAGCATTATCGAAAAACTGGGTGGCAGTATCTGGGTGGAATCAGAAAAGGGAAGTGGTGCAAGTTTCTTTTTCGAACTGCCATACATAGAACAAAAACGGGATACAATCCAGCCGGAGCAAACCCATGTTGATGATTCCCCGACCGGAACTAACTGGAAAGATAAAATGATCCTGATCGTAGAAGATGATCCGTCGAATTATATGTTCCTCGAAACCGCCTTGCGAAAATCAGGAATCAATATTATACTTGCAAAAAATGGGAAAGAGGCCCTTGATGCATACAACAGCAACAAAGACATTGAACTCATCCTGATGGACATCCAACTCCCGCTGATGAACGGCCTTGATGCAACACGGGAGATCAGAAAAACAGATCAGGATATCCCGATCATTGCACAAACAGCCTATGCCATGTCTGACGACAGGCAAAGATGCCTGGATGCGGGCTGCAATGACTATATTTCCAAACCGATAAAAATGAAAGAATTGATACGAAAACTAAATAAATATTTAAATGGATAGAATGATGAGATTACTATTAATTAGCAATTCAACAAACCCCGGGGAAGAATACCTTGGATGGCCAAGAGAATACATCAGCGACTTCCTGGGAAAAACAGATGTAAAAAGGGTATTATTCATTCCCTACGCCGGGGTGGGTTTATCAGAAGAAAGCCTGGAGGCATCCTTTGATGCTTACGAAAAAAAGGTGCAAAGTGTTTACAAAGAACTGGGATATGATATCTACTCCATTCACAGGGAAAATGACCCCCAGCGGGCTGTTGAAGAAGCTGAGGCCATTGCTGTGGGGGGCGGTAACACCTTCTACCTGGTGTATATGCTTCATAAGAATAACCTGATCAATATTATGCGGGAAAAAGTGAAAGCCGGCGTGCATTATATGGGATGGAGTGCAGGGTCTAATGTAGCCTGCCCGAGCCTGAGAACAACCAATGATATGCCCATCATTGAGCCGGAATCATTCAGCTGTTTTAATTTAATCCCATTTCAAATCAACCCTCATTACCTGGATGCAAATCCTGAGGGACATGGCGGTGAAACAAGGCAACAGCGGATCGAAGAGTTCATGGTAATAAATCGTGATATTTATATTGCCGGATTAAGAGAAAGTTCCTTACTTTTGCTTGAAGATGATTTTATGAAATTACTGGGTAAAAAACCCATGCGCCTGTTCAGGTTTGGCACAGAGCCCGCCGAATACCAGCCAGGCAGCGATTTGAGTTTTTTACTGAAAAGAAATACATAGATAATCATTTTGGGTTCATTGAATCAGAGGCTGTCTCCGTTCGAATAAGGCACCATTTATTATGAGCGAAGTGATAAATAATATTGGGTGAGGTTTCACCGGTTCCGCAGGGAACAACAATATACGGGTTAGAGAGGAGTGATTGAGACAGCCTCTCTTTTTTTTTACTATGATTCCGGAAATTAAATTCATACAAGGCGATATTACCAAGCTTCAGGTTGATGCTATTGTTAATGCAGCCAATAAAAGCCTGCTGGGTGGCGGTGGTGTGGACGGAGCCATTCACAGGGCAGCGGGACCCGAGTTGCTCGCGGAATGCAGAGGCCTTAACGGATGTGAAACCGGGAAGGCAAAGATCAGCGGAGCTTACCGGCTTCCGTCAAAGTTTGTCATCCATACCGTCGGTCCCGTTTACCATGGTGGAAATAACAATGAAAGTCAACTGCTATATGCGTGTTATGCAAATAGCCTGGCAATTGCAAGAGAATATGCATGTAAAAGCATTGCCTTTCCCAATATCAGCACTGGAATATACGGATATCCGAAGAAAGAAGCAGCAGAGATCGCATTGAAAGCTGTGAAAGATTTTTATACAAAAAACAGTCAGCCACAAAGTATATTCTTTGTTTGTTTTGACGATGGAAATTATCAAATCTACCGCAAACTCATTCAAGAAGTGGCCTGATTGCCCTCTATATTCAAAACAACCATCAGTAAATACCATCTCCCATTTGTCCTTTTCATCCTACCAATGGTGGTAAGTTTCTTTTGATTATCCGTACTTTTGCAGGCAGTCAAATTGAAGGATGAAATATTTTTGCCGTGCGACTACTTTTTACGATACTTCTGATTACTGCTACACTCGGGCTTTTTGCACAGGAAAAAACAAAAACTGTCACTGCCAAGCGCATCAGCAAAGCCCCAGAGATAGATGCTATCCTGGATGATGCCTGCTGGGAGAATGTGGATATTGCCAAAGACTTTTACCAGGTGGAGCCTCTCAATGGTGCCAGGGCAACTTTCGACACCCATGTTAAGATCGTTTACGATGATGAAGCCATATATGTTGGTGCCCTCATGTTGGATGAAGAACCTGAGGAGATCCTGACCGAATTAAGCCAGCGTGATGATATCCCCATGGTGGATTATTTTGGAGTGTATTTCGATCCCTTCAATGATAATCAAAATGCATACGGATTTTTTGTTACCGCAGCCGGGGTACAGGTTGACATGAAAGCCAATACCAATGGCAATGAGGACGACAGCTGGGATGCTGTCTGGGAAAGCAAAACCCGCATCAGTGAAGAGGGATGGATTGCTGAATTCAAAATCCCTTATTCTGCGTTGAGGTTTCCTCAAAACACCCACGAAGCCTGGGGTTTTAACACCAACAGAAACATCAAGCGTTTGCGGGAGAATACTTCCTGGAATTTTGTGGATACGGAGATCTCCGGATTTCTTACGCAACAGGGACAACTGGAAGGAATCCGGGATATCAAGCCACCGCTGCGTCTGAGCTTTTTCCCGTATGCTTCAGGCCATATAGAAAAAGCTGCCGGCCAGAAAAAATGGGACTATTTCTCCAATTATGGCATGGATCTCAAATATGGGATTAATGAGAGTTTCACCCTTGATGTGACCCTTATACCCGATTTCGGTCATGTACAATCCGATGACCGTGTAGTCAACTTCTCCCCTTTCGAGATCTATTACCAGGAGCGTCGTCCGTTTTTTACCGAAGGAACTGAGCTATTTGATAAGAACGGGGTTTTCTATTCCAGAAGGATCGGGGATGAACCAGATGCTTATCATGAAGTAGAAGCAAACCATGAAAATGATGACATCATTGACAATCCCACTGAAACACAACTGATCAATGCCACAAAACTTTCGGGCAAAACATCAGGGGGCCTGGGAATCGGGATTTTCAATGCCATGACTGCAGCAACTCATGCAAAAGTAAAAGACAGTACGGGCAAAGAGAAAAAGATCCTGACACAGCCATTCACAAATTATAATATGGTGGTCTTCGACCAAGCTCTCAAAAACAATTCATACATATCTTTTTATAACACCAATGTATATAAGGGTACAGGGCATATGGTGGCCAATGTGAGTGGCTTCGATGGCAGGGTGCGCGACAAAAACAATCGCTACCAGGCACGGGGCTTCATCAATGTCAGCCAGGATTATCATCCCGATTCAACAACCGACCTGGGATTTAAATACTATATTAATCTGGGAAAGATCAGCGGAAAATTAAGATATTCCTACTGGCAGAATGTAGAAAGCGACACTTATGATCCCAACGAACTGGGTTTTTTACGAAACAACAATGAATTTGCCCATGGGGTCAGCCTTTCATATAATATTTTTGACCCTGTAGGAATCATCCTGAATTCGAGAACCGGCCTGGATCTCTCCTACCGGTCTCTTTTCAGACCAAGGGAATTTGCAAGTTTTAGTTTTGAAGTCGATAACCGCACCACCTTTGTGAACTACCTGACTGTGGGCGGAGAGTTTGGCTTGCACCCCAATGATGCATTTGATTATTTCGAGGCCCGGGTTGAAGGATGGAAGGTTACCCAACCGCCCAATTACTGGTTTGATGCCTTCATTTCTCCCGATTACCGCAAAGCCTTTGTGCTGGATGCCAATGGTGGTTTTTGGTATTCGAAGAGATATGATCAGCTGGATTACTGGTATTCAATCCGGCCCAGAATTCGACTGAGCGATCACCTGAACATCAGGCATAATTTTAATTTCAATCAGCAACGCAATGATATAGGCTATGTGGCCGATAGCATGAATCAGGGAGATCAGGTGATCATCATAGGTTCAAGAAATATCAGGAACATCACAAATACTCTGCAGATTAATTATCTCATCACCGACAAGTCTTCCCTTTCCTTCCGAATGCGCCACTACTGGCTTAAAGCCTCATATAATGAGTTTTATAATCTTCAGCCATCAGGTGGACTGAGTCCCTCAGAATATAATGAGCCCCATGATTTCACCTACAATGCCTTTAACATCGATATGGTCTTTACCTGGAATTTCGCACCTGGCAGTGAAATGATCATTGCATGGAAAAACGCCATTTACGCCGATGATGAGGATGTGACCAAAGGCTATTATGATAATTTCAGAAAAACTCTTGAACGCCCAGCCTCAAACAGCCTGACCCTTAAGTTGATGTATTACCTCGATTATCAGTACCTCAGGAAGCTGTTTTAGAAGCTGGAGGTTGGAAGCTGGAAGTTTGAGGTTTGAGGTTTGAAGTTGAGTGGATTTGGTTAGTTGAGTATAGGGGTATAAGGTATAACCAGAACCACGGGCATAGACCTGTCAGGTTTTGAAAACCTGACAGGTCTCAGAAAATGGTTATACACCTTATAACCAATCAACCAATCTTATTGATCCATTTCTTGGTATTCTGTACCGAACTTCTTACATTAGATTTTCTTTAAAAACTAAAACCATATGAAAAACATTTATTACCAGAAATCGGATCGGACAGAAAGCAGGAATGAAAAGTTTGGATTTGAATGGGGCACCCCTGTTTTTGACAATCACGGATTCCTAAAAGAGCACAACTCAGAGATACATATTTCAGGCCATGCCTGGCAGGAATGGGAAAAGCAATTCGGTTTGCCATTGCATATTATCTACGCACCGATCATGGAGCAGAATGTTTTGAATTATCAAACCGTTTTTAAAAACGATTATCCAAAGGGAAAGATCCGCTTTGCCGGTAAGGTCAACCCCCACCCTTCCGTTTTTAAACTGATGGCAGGATTTGGCATTGGAGCAGATGTTGCTTCAATCAATGAAATGAAATCGGCTTTGCAGGGAGGCATTGACCCATTCAATATCGATGTGAACGGCAATGCCAAAAGCGATGCACTGATCGATGAAGCTGTGGGCCAAAATATGTTCTTCATTGCCGACAGTTACAAAGAACTACAAACCATCAATGAAAGAGCAAAAGCCCTGAATAAAAAGGCAAGGGCTGCCATTCGCGTTGCCGGCTTTAAGATGAGCAATGTAACCGATGCCAATGTTTTTACCGCTGGAGTATGGTCCAAGTTCGGGGAACACATCGACAATATTCCTGAAATTACCCGCCAGCTGGGAAAATTCGAACATATTGACTTCCATGGTTTCCATACCCATATCGGTTCCCAGGTCAGTGAGCCGGATGCATACCTTGAAGCCATAGGTAAACTGGTCGAACTCGGGCACATGATGCAGCGGGATGGCAGGAAAGTAAAACTCCTGAACATTGGCGGAGGCTTTCCGGTGGACTATGTTAACAAAAAGGAATGGGAATATTTAAAGGAACGCGTGCGCACGGGATATATCAGCAGCATGGAAGGCGATGTTGCCGACACCTTTGTATGGAACAATGAACTGGGCGGCCTGGGCCGGGATGAAAATGGCCGGGTAGATCCGGACAACTGGACGGGAGAGAAAATGTATTCCGATTTCCCCAAGCACAGGATGCTTGAAAAGGTATTGCAGGGCAACATCAAAGTGCACCGCGAACAGATATCCGTAAAAGAAGGATTAAAGTCGCTTGGGAATCCCGAACTTGTAATAGAACCGGGCAGAAGCATCGCCGAGGATTCAGGCATCACACTTGCCAGGGTCAGTCATGTAAGGCATGTAGCAGGACAGCATCATCTGACAACACTGGAGGCCAATGTAACCAGTTATGCTACCGCAATGCTTCTCCCTCCGGTCAATCCCTGGACGGTTTTCAATGAACCTTTCAAAAGAGATCAGGCACCTTTCGAAACATTCGTGGGAGGCAACCTGTGTTATTCGGGCGACATCATTTCCAAATACAAGGTATTCCTGCAACGTAAACCACAGCGGGGAGATATTTTGTGCTGCTACAACACAGGCGCCTACGACCCCAGCTTCTTCGCCGCCAACACCAATTCTTTTCCACGACCGGCCAGGATACTGGTGGATGAAAATGGGCTGGTGGATGTGATCAAGAAAAAGGACACTTTTGAAGAAATATTTTCACTTTAAAGGATTTAAAAATGATAGATCAATCTGCAGATATTATTTTGAAGAATGCCAGTATTTTTACTTCTACAAATGAGAACAGCCAGCATGCGGCTATTGCAATAAAAAAGGACCGCATCATTCACCTTGGCGACAATGACAATACCCTGGGATTGGCCAATGAACAGACCAAAATCCTCGATATGGAAGGCAACACCCTTTTACCGGGTTTTTGCGATGCTCATGCCCACGGCGTCATGGGCGGCCGGCTGATGAATCATTGTCTTTTATCGACAGGAAAGAGCAAAGAAGATTACCTGGACATCATTCAGAAATACGATAAAAAACATACCGGTATTTCTCATATCATGGGTTTTGGCTGGGCCCACGCACCTTTTGGTCCAGAGGGGCCTGATAAGAAATCCCTGGACACCATCATTCCGGACAAACCGGCTGCTTTCCTTTCGATCGATTACCATTCCTGCTGGGTAAACAGTGCGGCTTTGAAAATGGCCAGCATCGACAGCAATACATCCGATCCTCCTGGCGGTCATTTTGAGAGATATTCAGGTTCCAATGAGCCCAGCGGATGCCTGCGGGAATCTGCCGCAATCAACATGATCCTCAACAAACTACCGGAGCCTTCTGATGAAGACTGGCGGTCGGCCGTGGATACCTACCAGCAAAAAGCGGCAAAACATGGCATCACCGGCCTGTTTGATGCTGGCATCCTGAATCACAGCCAGACAAAAGCTTTCAGGGCCATACGACAAATGGATAATGAAAAGAAAATCCACATGAGGATTGCCCAGAGTTACGTACTGGATCCTGAAAAAGGCAAAGAGCAGGTGGATGAGGTGGAAGCAATTTTTAAACAACATGCCGGTGCAAACAATTACCAGGTGAGGGTGGCCAAGATCTTTATGGATGGTGCCATCGAAGGTCATACCGGTTTTTTACTTCAGCCCTACAGCGACCGGGATGGCTATTTCGGGCAGCCGGTCTGGGATCCCCAAGTATTCAATGAAACGGTGGTGGAACTTGATAAACGAGGCATACAGGTGCATGTACACACCATTGGTGATGGAGCGGTGCGGGCTTCGCTGAATGGTTTTGAACAAGCCAAGCTGGAAAACGGACCGCGTGATGCCCGACACACCCAGGCGCATATCGAACTGGCGGATGAATCAGACATCAAACGCTTTGCGGCTATGGGCATTTTTGCAAGCTTCCAGCCCGCCTGGTTTTATATGGACAACAATTACTTCAAGGAAACCATTCCTTTGCTTTCCAGGCCACGTTCCGACCGCAGGTATATGCTGAAAAACTTCCTGGATGCGGGTGCTCCGGTAGCTTTTGGCAGCGACTGGCCCTGGGGAAATGTGAGCAGCAGTATGAATCCATTTGATGGCATAGGAACAGCTATTACCCGGGAAAACCCCGGCGACAACATGCTAAAGCCCTATGAATCGGCCCAGCGGGTGGACCTGGTAACCGCACTCAGGAAATATACAATCGGCGGGGCACGGCAAAACTTCAACGACAAGATCACGGGCAGCCTGGAAGTCGGCAAAAAGGCAGATATCGCAGTGCTGGATCACAACATCTTCCAACTTGAACCTGAAGAATTGTTCAAGGTAAAGGTTTGGATGACGCTTTTTGACGGGGAGCTTGTTTATGACAGGGAGCAAAAATAGGATTGAGTAGAAATGCGATTGGGCGATTAGGCGATTGAGCGATTGAACGACGTAACGATGTAACGATTTATCAGGACCTTCCTTCGAATATCGAATATCCTGCCTGCATCGCCTTCGCGTAGCTATGGCGTAGCAAGGCCGGCAGGCAAGGCGTGCAAGCAATCAATCCTGACAGGCAATAACACAAATCATTGGATCCCTATTCCAAAATAACTTTAGCACTTTCCGTATAACCATTCCCTGAACTTACCTTAACCAGGTACAGGCCCTTTCGCCAGCCAAAAACATCTACTTCAATTTCATTTGATCCTTTTGGTCCTTTGATTTGCTTGATTTTACGCCCAAACAGATCAAAAATTTCCACTGTGCGTATTTGAATATCGAATAATGAACACCGAATAACGAATTTCGAAGTTGCGGGATTGGGGAACACTTCAATCCCACTCAAGCCTTCTTCTTTTGGCACATATATCTCCTCGTCCCCCACGATCAAACCGCAGTTGTCCTGCACAATAGTGTCCGATTCTATCTGATACGGGCACAAACTATCATAATTAAACTGCTGGGTGTAAATGCTGTCGCTTCCCAGCTCTGTATTCAGTTTAAAAAGATAGGCATCAAACTCATCCAGTTCTTCATCGTATTTGTTGGTGAAGAAAAGCAGTTTGTTGTCGAAGGTTTTCCTGACATAACTTAAATAGTGATTATCTACCAGAAAAGCGGAATCCAGTATATTCCCAAGTGTATCAAAAAGAACAGCCTTTGGTGAACTGTATCCTTCACTTCCCCAGCTTGCACTGCCTGCCAATATTGAATTATTAATAAATGTGGCCTGGAAAAGTTTGCCTAAATCATCTTTTTCCGCAAGGTCATATACCCCAACGACCTGCCCCTGCATATCCATTTTTACCAGGGCAGGGGCATTTTGTGTTGGGTTATGGTAATAATGACTGATAAAGGAATAGAAGAAATTTGAATCCGGGCTTAATATCGTTGACCATGCCGCCCCTCCAGGTTCAATTGTATCTGAATGTACAACTGTTTCCCACTCAAAGTTACCTAAAGAATCAGTTTTAATATAATAGGGTTTAACCCATATGTAGTGTGGCGGATTTTGATCTTCATAACCACAAAGTCCTGTAATAAGGTAACCACTATCAGGGCAAACTGTAATGTCATATGCGTCCCCATTAAGTATACTTGTATCGGGACTATTATAACATTTATTCCAAATTTGCTCTCCATTCGAGGCTAGTTTAGTCAAACAAATGCGGTCTTTCGTGGCATCAGGGTTCATATATCTTAGCAATACGACACAACCTCCATCATCTGTACCTTTTATTGCATTTGAATAATTATTATCCTCTGCAACAAAAACCCGGCACCATTCTTTTTCACCACATTTATTTAGCTTCATAACAAATGGGTCATAATCAGCACTGCTATAATATCCTGTTAAACCCACCATAATTATTTCACCATAATCGTTGTATGAAATAGCTGATATCTGTATATTTGAAGAAGTATCTCCAATGGTTTTATTCCATAAGATTTCACCATTTATGTCTGTTTTAATTAACCAGTTATAACTCACAGCATTATATCCATGCTTACCAACTACCAGTATGCCTTTATCGTATGAATTTGCAATGGTATTCCCAATCGCATTCTCGTCTTCATAATATATGTTCATCCATCTTGACTGACCAAACAAGCAAGTTGTAAGTAAAATCATAAAGACTAATAAAATGGCGAAAAATGAAGTTTTCATAATTGAACTACTTATGGATTACAATTTTTGTGGTTTCAAGTACATCATTGTCAAGAAACAGTTGCATGAAATAAGTGCCATTCGGAAGCTTATTAGTTGAAACAACCTTCTGGGTACGAGAATTGATAAGTTTAATTGTCTTACTTTGTTTCCCTTGTATATCAGTCATCTTTAAGTACAAATTGCCAATATACTCTGAAAGGTCGTAATCTATAATTAAATAATCTCCGGCAGGGTTAGGGAAAATGTTCAAGATGTATTCCTTCTGTCCCTGTGCAGGATTCTCAGGATAAACCGGAGCACTTTTTAGCAGGTCGGGCAAATATACCGGTTCATTATAGATAATTGTACTGTCGTGGATCAGGCGGTTCATAGCATAAGCGCCAGGGATACTTTTGTGAACCGACAGAGATAACAAGTTTTGTGTCATTGTACTATCCGGGTTAATACTGTCTGCCTGTAGGGTCCATAAGATATCAAACAAATCTTCATATTGCTCATGTAGTTGCTGTTCTTCCAAAGATAAGTTAAAGTTTACAGGAATACTATCAAGTGTTTGAAATAAACCGGCAGAATCGGATGTGTTCAAATAATGGAAAGACAACTTGTACCATGCCCCGGGGTATGGTTCCCGTTGCCATAAGGCCACAAGGCTATCAATGGATGCCGCAGGATTCAGGGTATCATTCTTATAAAAACGCTCCAGTTTTAAAAGAGAATTCCTTCGCTTTGTTTTGTGCAAAGCCAGTTTTTGTTCAAGCAGTTCTTTTGCCCCAGTGGTATTCAGGCCGGCCATGATCTCGCCCATCATGTAACCGGGCATGGGATCGAAGCGATTGTCGAGGGTATTGATCACATCAGGTGCTTTGGCCGACTGTGGGTTGGCCACCAGAATGTCCCTGACCATGGCATTGGGCAAAACATTCTCCTTCTCAATGGCTGATTTCATTACCGTATCGGATAAATATGGAGATTCGTTCAGCAATTGCTGCCTGACTTCCATGGCCTCATCCGGAAAACTGCCTTGGACATCTGTATTTAAGGCTTCCGTATCCCCGCCGTCAGTGAATGTACCTAAAGTGTCTTCATAGGCAGCAACTGCAATATACTCTGTTGAAAGGCTGCTCTTTTCCAGGGATTCATCAATACTACCTCCCCCTGATAAATTGGATGGACAAGCAGTTTCTTTTGAATAATTTGCCTCATCATCCTGATTTAGAGTAATACTACCGTATATCGGGTTTGGCCTTACCTTTTTGCTTGTTGATGCAACATTGTGATTAGTATATTCAATTGCGGTACAATAATCAGGATCATTGTAATAATTAGCTTCCGAATTATCCTCGGAAAAAGTATTCCCCGCAGCCAAGGTTGGATCGCATCCACCAACATTTTCTGTTCCTTGTTGTGCAGCAATCCCAATGGTCGATCCTGAAACCGGGTTTCCATTTCCGTCATAACGCGGGGCAACGTATACATCCGTAATGCAATCAACAAAGTCGTTGCATTTGATGCACAGGCCTTCGCCGGTTTCGGAGCGGTTTTCACCCTGGGCAGCTATGCCTACAAGAATATTGCTTAATATATTGTTGTAAATCTCATTTGGATTTGTTCCTGAATTATTTACTATCAAACCAACACATTTATTTGTTTCAAGGGAATTGTAATCCAAAGTTGTGTAAAAACTATTCTCTTCAACCATAAAACCACTGGAATAAGCATCGAGGTAGAGTCCGAAACAGGTGTCGGTGGCAGCAAACTTACTATCCGGGGTTCTTACATTGAATTCGTTGTAAATTATCTCCGGGTTCTCAATTGTCCTGACGAAAGCTCCCCGCAGATTATCTTCAAAGTAGCAAGAATCAATACTTAATAAGGGAGAGTTTGTTTCAGCCAAAGCGTAAATTCCATATTTCAAATTGCTGAACTTACTTCTTATCCTGTCGCCTCCCTGCAGCCAGGGCTTGCTGTATGTTACTTCAAAGCCAGCATTGTAATTATAAATGCCATTACCCCTGTCATCAGGGTCAGATTTGGTCATGTCGCTATTCTCAAAGAAACATCCTTTAATGGGGATACTATGGACACCCTAATTCCCTATTCCAAAATAACTTTAGCACTTTCAGAATAACCATTCCCCGAATTTACCTTCACAAGATACAATCCCCTTTGCCAGTTTTCAATATTAATTGTTCTATTTTCATCACCTTTAGGAACTCTGATCTCCTTTATCTTTCTGCCAAAAAGATCGAATATCTGAATCGTGCAATCTTCTTCCATAAAAAATGCATACCGAACAATAAACCGCTCACTGGCCGGGTTGGGATAAACATGCAATACATCATCATCAATAACTTCTACAGGAATAACAACCGTCGGGTCACATCCTGGTGTATCGCAACCGTTGCTGTCAAGCTTGATGATCCAGGTGTCATAGTATCCTGTATCAGGTAAAATAGGTAGCACATAGCCACATGATGCAATACCATTATCAGAAGTCATACAAATATCAAACAAATAGTTTCTACTTTCATCACCATTTAAATTTTTATACTCACGATACCAAATACTGTCACCAGTAGGGGCTATTTTTAATATCCAGCCTGAGTACGCAGGGAATTCATCACTATTAAATCCCACAATAAGCAAAGAACCATTTTCAGTTTCCAAAACATTGTTTACATAATTATAAGGTGTAGGAGCGCAATAAAACTTTTCCCATAAGATGTTACCTTCATTATCCAGTTTAGTCATACCAATCCGGCTTACAGGATCGTAAGGCCCCAACATGGTATCAGCATGAGAATAAGCTGCAACAAAATTCCCATCTTTGGTATTGCATACCATTGCAACATGGTCTTTATATCCTCCTCCCAGGTTTTTTATCCATTCCTGATTTCCAAGGCTATCCGTTTTCACGATCATGGGATCACCAGACTCATCATTGCCTATATAAAATACATATCCCCCAATAGCAAATCCTCCGTCAGAGGTCTCAATTACACTATAGCCGTTATAATACCCCTCTCCTGTTCCATAGGATTTTTTCCATATCATATTGCCTGAAGTGTCTGTCTTGATCAGGCACATACGAATGGCTTCTCCTTTAGGCTTCCAATCCCCACCCAGGATTAATTTGTCATCAGAAGTTCTTTTAAGCTGACTGAATATATAGGCTGTATCATGTGGTGCAATTATATCCCCATAATATCTTGTCCATAAGGTGTCGAAATCTTCATTATAACACGTCAGCATTACCTGGTCGAATACCCAAAAGGTATCCGGTGTCCTTTTATTACCTACCGAATAATACCTTGTATCATCAAATTCAATCAAGCAACCCGGTCGCAGAAGGGTGTAGCTGGACATACTGTCTCCAAAAAGTTTTACCCATTGCAAGGCACCTTTGTCATCATATGATGAAAGGGTAATTTCCCAATTATATGTATAGGGATTATGGCAATATCCGGCAATGACAAATTGTCCATCTGCTTCAATGATATTATAACTGTATTCATAATCCCCTGTTCCGCTCAGGTCATACCTGTAATTGAAATAGTCATTGAATTGTGCATTGGATCGGGACGAAAATACAACAATTAAAATCAGAAATATGAACTTTGTGGTTTTCATCTTTTTACTATCAGGAGGTTTGGTTTAATTCCAAACCTCCTGATACGAAATTACTAATAATCTGCTTTTGATAACTTTACAGTTTGAATCTTCTTTCTATTTTTCATTAATGTACATATATAAACCCCATTTGGCAAATCTTTAACCGATACAACCAGGTAGTCATGTTTATTTTCTAGATTGACTGCTTTTACCTGTATCCCTTTGCTATCAATAAAAATAATCCTTGAATCTCCGGTTTCATTCGTCAGCGTAAATTTGATCACAACATAATCTCCGGCCGGATTGGGATAAAGTCGCAGCTTATCTTCCTCATAATTAAAATCAGAAGGCTCATACCTGACCCTTCCAGTCTTTAATCCGGTTGGAAATACATAATCTTCATCAAATCCCAGGCTATCCAGACTGATCATCGTATTCCTGACAAGGGCATTGATCTTTCCACTGCTGTTATTCAGGATAGTAAACAAAGTGGCGATCTCTGCTGAATCAGCCTGTAAAACGGTTCTCCCATCAGCCTTCAATCCGATAAGTATATCGAAATAATCTTCATAGTACTGATGTTCATTTTGTTGCATGGTATTTAGACTAAAACTATTCGGTATGGAATTCAGACACGTAACCGCATGGGTCGTATCGCCATAACCAAGATACTCCAGAGCCAGCCTGTATTGGGCTTCAAGATTGCTTTCCCTTTCAAAATAATGAATGATACTGTCCCTGGCTGTTGTCAATATGGTGTCATCTTTATAATACCGGATGATCTTATCGAATGAACGGTTTCTCTCTGTTTTATAATGGGATAACTTTGCCTGCAGAGATTCCATGGCACCAAGGATATACAGCCCCTGGTCGATCTGTGCCCTTTGTTCATCTGTCAACTGATTCAGCCTGTTTTCAAGCGATTGCATAATGGTATCGGATTTGGCAGCCTGGGGATTGGATGATAAAATGTCGGTAACCATGGCTGAATTGAGAACATCCTCCTTTTCAACCGAACTTACCATAACGGTATCGGTAAGGTAGGGAGAATTTGTCATGAGCTCGGAATAGACATCATAAGCATCTTCGGGCCAGCTTAACAAAACCTCAGTATTCAATTCATCAGTACTACCACCGTCCTTCAGGCTCGTCAGGAGATTATTAACGGAATCGGCTTTGTATTCATTTAGAACCAGTAATGATTTCTCTTCTTCAATTCCTCCTCCTTCGTTTGTCAAATTCGAAGGACAGCTTTCATCTTCATCGAAATTATATAATTGATTTTCATTTAATGAAATAATAGGAGGATCAGTATAGTATAATGGTATAACCTTATCATATGGAGGAGATTGTTGTTCTTTGTGATGATGGTAGACAATATTTTCACATTCGTTGCTGTAGTCACTTTCTTCATGAATGTCTATTTGGCTGAACCTGTTTCCTGCTGGTGCAGCTGGGTCAATATTCTGTGAACCTTGGTTTATCCTAATACCAAGCCCTCCACCTACAACTTCTTTAGTTACCGCAATATCATATTCACAATTGATATATTCATTGCATAGAACCTGTAATCCGGTCAGGCCGTTTGTGCTCCTGTTCCTGTTTATCGCCAGGGTCCCATAGTCCAGTTGCTCAAAATAGTTGTTGTATATTTCATTGCTGGATGTACCCGTACTGTTGGCAACGATACCTACTGTATGTAAGCTACGGTTCAGGGGATCATAATCTTCATGATTATAGAAAATATTCTCCTCAACCACATATCCCACCGATTCATCATTGAGATATATTCCGGCAAGGGTATCCGTTTCATCATAAAGTGTATTGTCTCCTTTCAGCAGGAATTCATTGTAAATAAGCTCGGGATAGTCGATGGCAGAGAGGTATATCCCGCGGGAATTGTCCCTGAAATAGCAGGAATCCACGCTGACGGGGGGAGATGTCAGGCCGGACATGGCCTTGATACCATAATTCAGCGCCCTGAATTCACTGCGGAGCCTATCACCTCCCTGCAACAAGGGCTTACTGTATGTTACCTCGAAGCCGGCATTGTAGGCATAAATTCCATTCCCCCTATCATCAGGATCAGATTTGGTCATGTCGCTGTTTTCAAAAAAACATCCATTGATGGGGATACCGTCAACACCAATCAATTTAAGGTGATTTTCCGGAATATAAGGATCAACAAAAGGAGGCAATAGATCATAAAGACCTGAGGTAGTCAGGAAGTAGCAATTTGTAAAGTAGGACAGATTCCTGTAAGGATCGCCTGTAACGGGATGTGTATTACGAAAAGGATTGATTTTCACATCCACCAGGTTATTTCTGAAAACTCCCTGGTTTGCATAAATGATACCCCCGTAATAATTCGGATCGGGTGTATCATCGTTGCTTGTTGTTTCAACAGCAATTTCAGCATACTCAATAATGCCACCATTGCTTATTCTAAGCAATCCATGTTCATCTTCATAACCCTGACTTTCCCTGGCATTGCCCGAAACATTGATCCCTTTCCATAAACCGAGGTTACATGCCTTAGTCAGAGTACCGTTATCAATATAAACCTTTCCTCCCCGGGAAATGTTCAGATAAGCATCTTCCACAAAACCGATATTCCCGGTAATGGTCAATACCCCTCCGTCATTCACTCTGACGGCATGGTCCTTGAACTGGAAGCCTGACCATTCTTCGGTGCCGCTAATAACTTCAATTGTTCCCAGGCCAGGACAATCCTGGGCCGTATGCACCAATCCAAATACAAAATCATCCATATCAAATTCATCCAGTGCAATTCTTATTTCTGCAATATTTGTTAGCCAGTCTTCACCTATGTATTGTATTGTAAAGGTATCCTGTCCATCATCCATTGCAATGTGATTTGCCGGTTCATGATAAACATTAAAAGAATCGGAATTTATACCGGCTATATAAATTGGTCCTTCACCGGTTATTTCCTCTTTGAGATTAAGCTGGGCGTTTCCTTTATTTGTTATGATAAAGTTTATCAAGGTTGTATCCCCACTAAAAGAGTAAAAGCCTCCATGTTTTATTTCGTAGGATCCGACATTTACAGTTATTTGAGGTGCAACTGGAGTGCTGTAATAGTTATCATCGAAGGGACCAAGTCTAGGTTCACTATCGTCACTGTCTGATTTCGTTTCAGGACATTCGTCAGGTCGTTCTCCAATACCCCAGTTATAGTAACCATCATTGTCTTTATCAAAAAATTCAATTTCTCTATCGGGGTTAACTAAATCAACTATGGGTTGTTTTAAATATCGGCAATATTCAGGAAGATATTGGCCATTTGCATGGTACATATACCCATAATCACCCCAATTACCATCATCTCCCCAGCTATTTTTGTAAATCCAGAAAGTCTGGCCAACATATGGTGAACCTTCTTCAATCTCAATTATTTTTGTCGAACCTGTACCATGCTCATGAATTGTATCACCCACTTTTAACTTTCCATATCCTACCATTGCCATCAAATGGTTTTGATTATTAGCCTAGAGGTCAAGGGTAACTGAAAGTGGCCCATTTTGAATAAGGGCAATTTTTTTTTCATACTGGGTATGAGGTGGTGTTGGAGTAGCAAGTGCGTATCCATTTACAAGTTTAACCTGATGTGTTGGATCAATTCCTGGAAATGGGTGTTCACATTCACCATAGGGATATTCAGGAGGATAATACTCTTCATCTACAATACCAGATTCTGTCGCAAATGAAAGAGTAAGATACCCAGGTCCACCATTACATCCGGCATTACTATCATCGTTACAATCAAGTACATGTTCTTCAGAAAGATCAAAATCCAGATGATTATTAAAATAAAGATTAGTTACAGCTTCAATAGAAGCAATGGGCCCATAAATATAACAAAGTCCAGTGCATCCAGAACGTACCGATTGATCTTTAACACTTGTCATCCATCCTCCTCCTTTTGGATCATTATCGTAATAGTAATCAGATTTGCTTGGATCATTTGCTCCATGTCTGTTCCTCCAATCCCATGCTTCTATTAAATCAGATTCATCATCTGTGGGAGGGATTATTGGCAAACAATCAAATATTCCACCTGCATAATAATCAAGTCCCAATAGATTATATCTTTCACCAAACATACTTTTCTTTTCCATATGTGATTTGCTAGAGATATTAGTTCCTTCTGCTAGCCAAATCATTTGATTGTTTTCTATATATGAATTTATATTACCAACTTTTGCTGCTTCAATTGTAGCTTTGTAATCTGTCTGCAAGCTGTCTGTGTTTTCAGTAAAGCCTGTCTGATAAAGGATTGCTGACAAGTCCAGTACCGCATCTTCTAAATAAATCATCATTGAATACGGTTCCGTTTTATTCAGATATTTGGTTTCATCACTCACATTGGTGATATCAAAGTCCAAACTTGTCGTAATCAAAGGATAAGCCTCATAAACCATATACTCATCATAATTCTCA
>NPIE01001816.1_pt1 | contig 62873 bp, 60 predicted proteins | sample 8637661 | NCBI WGS metagenome assembly NPIE01 (sample SAMN07420842, study PRJNA396082) | bioreactor metagenome | isolation source: sample BA12 brine-fed electro-methanogenic bioreactor BA | place: Japan: Kochi | collected 2016-12-09 | reverse complement strand
CCAATATGTTAGGGTCCTGTTTTTGAAATAAGAACGAAAGTCCTGTAATAGGTACGGAGTTTCTGGAGCAAGAGTACGGGTTTGGGGAAATAGTGAGTGTATGTTTTGGAGATGATAGATCCATTCTTGTGGCTGATTCGAAACTTGGAGTTGTGAGACGGTATAGCTCAACAGGCGAATATATAATGAGTTACGGATCTCCCGGAGAAGGTCCAGGTTAGTTAGCTGAACTACGGGACATTGCAGTGACTGAATCAGGGCTTCTTTATGTTTCAGACATTCGAGGGTTGAACACCTTCAACTTTTACGATGGAGAATGGGTTAGCCTTAACGAGGAGTTTACGAGACCAGTGCTTCTAAGAATGCTGGGTAACAGGAATAGTACATTTACTGCTCTGCGAAGCTGGAGCTTTTTATCAAATCAGGTCCCTATTCGTACGGCAGAGTATGCCCTGTACACATCTGAAATGTCCACTTCCACTTGTTTCTGGAGAGACTCAAGTGTGATTGATCATGATTCCGGAGACTTTATAAGGCTTTGCTCCGAGATGCCGGTTGTGGCTTCAGACGCGGAGGGCAATGTATACATTTCCGAATCAACGAAATTCCATGTTAGGATACTGAAGTATTCACCGGAGGGCGTATTGCTGCAAACGATCGCAGACGAGTTAGCCCCGGTTGCTCTGTCAGAGGAGGAAAAACAGAGGGAAGCTGAATATTATTCACTGCTTGCAAGCAGTTTTCGTATGGATATCGATTACACACCCCGAGAATTCTGGAGTACAGTAATTTCTCTGGGAGTTGACCATGACTCACGGATATGGGCTCGAACAGGAGGAAGTGAGAAGCCCTTGTTTAGAGTTTATGACCAAGACGGTAGTCTTCTTTGTTACGCTTCCATTGATGAGTTCCCTGTACAGCAGATGCTGCTGATTGTGAGGATTTCCCCATGGGGCATGGCAGCTTTCGGTTATGACTCTACCATGAGTTATATGCAAGTATTTATACTCAAACCATCAAACGAGCTATTTGATTATTAAATCATCTTTTGTAGCAGGTATCTCATCTAGCCCAATATCTCACCAGACCTTCGATCAGGCTGAATTTCTCCGAGATTCGGCCTGATTTCTTCTCTCTGCCGGTGTTCTCCAGCGTAATCCGAATGATCTGCCCTCGTTTTACAGTGTTCCGGTGGGATGTGGTCGAGTCAGCGCACACCCATTCATCTGCCTTGTCAGCCTTTAGTGACTGGAAGCAGTTGGATTAAGCTCGCAAAGGGATGCTGCAGAGTCTTCTATGGATGATCGAGTAGTCTTCTGCCCGCGAGTATTCGCAAGCAAAATACACAAGCACTATTCTAACACTGAATCTGAATACTGCTCCGATCTTGAGCAGCTTAAGCCTGATGGTCCCGCACTGAGCTCTGGCGAAACTGGTACCTTCCATCCCCAGCACCCGCAAGCATTCATGAGAATGTAATCAAAGATGGAGAGCTGTCCCAAAACAGCAGCGCTCATCACCATGCTTGACCGGTCCCCTCCCCTCGGGTATTCAATCAGAAGCAGCAGAACTGAACTGGAACCAACCTCCATACCGGACATACCCATCTGACCATCCGATCCAGTTTTCAGCCCACAGTTCAAGTGAAGGAACAGGAAGGAACAGAAAAAGCGGGGGAGACCCCGCAGCGACAGGTCAGGGGAAGGAGCATCATGGCTAAACTCTCAAACAGGATCATCTGTCTCTGCGCTCTGCCGGCACTGCTGGCAAATGCGGCAGTGGCCGCGGAGGAGTGGAACGTTGCCACAGGGGGCGACCCCGCCAGGCACGGCTACTGCTCGGCCCTGGGGCCCGAGGACGATACACTGCTGTGGCAGGGCGGCGCACAGGCGGTAATTGGATGGCAGCCTGTGACCGACGGTGACATCATGGTGGTGGCCCGGTGCTTCAACATCAACGATGTGCTGCACGGAACACTGATCTACGCCTACGACATCCACACCGGCCAGCAGCTCTGGTCCGCCGACCTGCCTGTGGACTTCCCGGGCACCGACTGGCGCAACCACATATCCGCCATCAGGAACGGTGTGGTCTACGCCTCAAGGGCGGGGAACACCAACGCCTCCTACATGTACGCCCTGGACGCCACCGACGGCTCCCAGCTCTGGAAGTCCGAGGACCTGGTGGATGAGGCCAGCACCGAGGGTGTAACCTTTGCCCCGGAGGGCGACCTCATAGCGGGCAACTTCAACACGGTAATGCGCATCAACGCCGAAGACGGCACCACACAGTGGACAGCCGGCAGGAACTCTCCCACCAGCAACGGCTCCATGGTGGCGGTTTACGGGGGCAAGGCCTACGGCTGGGCTGCGGGAGCACAAGGCCCCACGATACAGGTGTTCGACCTGGACACCGGAGACTTCCTCTACGAGAGCCCGACCACATATCCGGGTTATGTACAGCAGGTGGCTCCCTTCGTGGGCCCCGACGGCACCGTTTATGCCCCCCGCACACAGAACAACCCCTCAACGGACTACCTCATCGCATACGAAGACACCGGAACCTCCCTTGTGAAGAAGTGGGAGTCCGAGCTGGGTTATGTGCCCTTTTCCTCATTCTCCGTGGGCCAGGACGGCAGCGTCTACAGCTACAGCAGGGCAGGCGAGATAATACGCCTGGACCCCGAAGACGGCAGCATAGAAAACACATCGATCAACATACAGGCGGGCATAAGCACGTACATGGCCGCCGACGGCGCGGGAAGGCTCTTCGCAGCCTCGGAGAACACCCTCTACTCCTTCAACCCGGACCTCTCCATCCGCTGGCAGGCAGCAGTCACCAACCCCGGCGCACCGGCCATAGCCTGGGACGGCACCCTGATAGTCTGCGGCACCGGAACGGACATCAGGGCATATGAAGGGGCAAGCACCGGCATAACCAACCCCCAGTGGAACCACAGCGGAACCATCCGCATTGCTGCGAATCCCGTTACCACCCAGGCACAGCTCACATACCAGATACACACTGCGGCAACGGCCAGCATCAGCATATACGACTCCACCGGCAGGCGAGTGGGCTCCATGAACCTCGGTGAAGGAAGCCACTCAATCCAGCTGGACACCTCCCGCTACCCCGCGGGCATCTACATGGTGGAGCTGAGGGTTGCAGGCGAACCAGCGGCAACCACACGAATGGCCGTTGTGAGGTAGGAATAACGTTCCAGCAGTAGGCACAGTGAAAGGAGCAATAGGGAAACCGAAAAACATGAACAGCGTGGGGAAGGAAGGCTGGAAGTGAAAACACTGTTCTGCGCGTTGCTGCTCATGGCACAGGTATCAGCAGCCTACCACATCCCGGGGCAGATCCCGGATAAGAGATGGCTCATGTCCATTGAAGCCGGCATCGGAATTGGTTTCATGGACCATACCCTGGAGGAGGGTCTTCGGGAGGAATGGTTCGATGTGGATACCCTCCGTAATTCCAGCGAGCAGGACGGAATGGGCTACCGCATTGCCTTTGGGAGGAGACTCTCGGAGGATATGGACCTGATGCTCTACGGAGGCGGGGGACTGGTGTTCCCCGGGGTCTTCTTTGATAACCACGGGCCCTTCATACCCCCGGAGCTCACCTATATGCTGAACGAGAAGCAGCTGGGGCTGGAGTTCCGCTACGATGTTGTGGGAATAGGCGCCGGTATCAGTTTCTACGACGGAACTGTAAAACTGCACCCGGACGACCGGGAAGGCTATGAACCAGGCGAAGAATGGGAGGGAGACCTGGCAAACACCATGGGATTCCACCTGATAGCAGGAGCCTCGATCCCCACCGAGACAACCAGCATCACCACGTACTTCACCATCATCTACAGGGATATTCCCCTGGACTTTCCAGCCACCCCCACGGGAGTTGACCCTGAAGTTTTCCACAGAACCCACATAGAGGCAAGAGGAGGAGTAAAGCTGGATATGGAGCTGTTCTGACAGAAGCACGGAAAGAAGCATCCCAGGCCCGGCTCATCACAACCGGCATCGAACAGAAGTCCAGTGCGGCGGAGTGAAGCAGCCTCTAATCCAGCAGCTTATCCCTGACCCATTCAAGCTGCTGAACTCCGAACTGGTAATCACCGGCGAGTTCGGGATACTCCTGTGCGCCTTCGGAGAAGGCCTCCACGGCCCTTTCATACTGATCATCTTCAGTGCCGCACATCTCCATGGCCAGTCCCAGGTAGCCGTGGGCCAGTATCAGCTGGAAACCCGCACCTGAATGCAGACCGAGGGTGAGCCCTTCAGCAACGGCTGCCTGCTGTGCATGGTTAAGGGATTTAACAAGGTTGTAGACCGCCTCTTCCGGTCTGTCCAGTGACATCTGGTGCATCCCCGCCGCCCAGTACGCCATGAATAGAGGTGAATCCCCCTTGCCAAGCTCCCTTCGCCACTCCACACACTGGAGGGCGGCGGAGAGCCCCCTTTCAAAATGCTCACTGCTTCTTGCAAGGGTATCCCCTGGCCAGCACTCCGCAAGGTCCGCAGATAGGTTGAAGGACATCATGTTGGCAATGTCCAGAAGGGCCCTGATGGTATCAGGATCCGTTGCGGTGTTCGCCTGGCCCATGGCCTCCAGTATCCCCGCATCGGCAACCTTCACGATGTCATCCAGGTTCTTGCCCTCCCACTGGCCGAAGACCATCAGTTCACGGGCAAGGCCGTACAGCTGCAGTCTTTCCCCGGGCTGAAAGCCCTCTATGTAAAGAACGACACCTTCAGTTCCATTCTCAGCCAGTTCAGCCATTATCGAATCGGCAGCATCGGATGGAACCTCAGCCATCATGTTCGAAAAACTTCCGGAAAGTATCAAAGCCGCATAAAGCACAGTCTTTTTCATAACAGTCCCTCTTCCTGTTTTAACCCCGTGGTCCCGGCTGATAACCTAAAAGGTTCAAGCCGTATCTCACATACTCACCAGGACCACACTCCTGGCTTCAGACAAGACCTCGGCCCCAGCCATATGAAGAACTGAGAGAAGGGGCCAGGGCAAACTCCACCATTGCCATCTGTGGTATGAAGCTGTCCGTTGGAGATCAGCTTTGAAGAAAGTTATCCTGAAAGCCCGGTTCATAAGAGATTAACTCATCACTGGAGTACCTTGGCTACATACGCTGAAGCGTGTTCAGAAAGTCATTGAACTCAGCGGGTTCCATGAAGACAATGTCGTACTTCTTCCCGTAGAGGTTATCCGACTCGACCATTCCAGCGGGGCATTCCGCTCCGTAGCCGAACACCCTGAAACCCTTTTCGGAAGGCTTCCCGGTGAGACTGCAGACCACTCCGATCGGACTGTCTTCGCCGCGTCTGCCATACAGCCTGCTGCAGGTGGGTCTGATCCGTTCCAGTGGAAGGGCTCTTCGCCCGAACTTCTTCTGGAGGATCAGATACCCGGCCTCTATCTTCAGTGTGGCGGTCTTATGGCTCCAGAAAAGCCAGAAGAAACCGAACAGTATGACCACTGTGCCGTATCTCAGAAGAGGAGCGTACTCCGCAAGGGATCCCGGTTTTCCCATCATATCCTCCGGGGTGTTGCCCGAACCCGAACCGATAATGACCCAGGCGCTCACCGCCAGAGAAGCGATAACCATAAGGATAATGGGCACATAAGTCATTATTGCCCCGGAAGGTACTTTCAAACGCCACTCGTGGTTAGCCGTCATTGATCTCCTTTCGCCCGAGAGAGTCTGAACATGCGTTCAAGGGAAATATGGGAACACTCCCCGCCAACTGTACCTGGCCCATTAGCAGGCTGCTAACAGGAAACTGGATTTCACGCCATTGATTACACAGGGCTCCTGATGGTGACCTTGTTCTAAAGGAATGATTTACACGAATGCCCCGGGCCGGAAGGCATCGCAGCTTTTCAGATGCTCACTCGTCCATGCATTCGGTCCAGCCGGTCTCATCCAGCTCCTCCAGCTCAACCCCTGAAACCATCAGCGACGGGTCGGCGAGAACCCGCCCGAGCAGCTCCATGGACCAGTTCCCCTCATGCCTTCCGATGCCGTGCATGAACAGCGGAAAGTGCACGAAGTCAACCCTCTCCCCGTCCACCACGGCGGAAAGCTTTCCGTTCACCACAACCGCGAAGGGGAAGTGGGTTTCAGGAAGGCCGTATGCAGCTATCAGCGGAGCCGTTGCCTCGTCGGTTATCAGATGCCTGGTAATGGTGAATTCGCCTGCGAACTCAGCAAGGACCTCCTCGGTCCGTGCCAGTGCTTCAAGCGACGGGGGCAGCTCCTTATAGAAAACATCAACGGTTGCACCGGTCTGCCCTGTCCCTGCAAGCACCGCGGCGAACATCATCTGAACAAGCATTTCCATCCTCCTTGGTTTCAGGGGAAAGGTAACTTCCGCTGAAGCGGAAAGCAACACCCTCGCGATTCAAGCCAGGGGGCTACCATCCCCCGGGTCAATTATTCTCTCGATCTCTGACAGAAGCCTTGGTTGGCGTTTCGTGTGCATATAAGAACAAGTGCTCCCGAATTGTCAATGACGGAAGCAGAAGCGCCGGTTTCAATGCGACACGCAGGTAGGGGTTAACGGGAGGATTCCATGAGAGTCAAATCCTGAACATATCGGATAAATGATTGATACTCTCAGCCACAATATGATGAATCTGCATAAACTCTCTGATATTACTGAATTGTCCGGATTCTTTGCCCAGAATACTTGTGTGAGCCTGTGATCTTCGCAGGTGTTGTATGGGTTGACTCGATACGCCAATGGCGTATATTCGGGTATGAGGTTCATAGAAACTCAGATATTTACGAAGCAGCTTCAGAAGTTACTGGACGACGATAGTTACCGTATGCTTCAATCTGCTTTGATGTTAAAACCGGACGCAGCTCCTATCATTCAAGGAAGTGGTGGGTTGCGAAAAATGAGATGGAGTCTGCCAGGTTCAGGCAAGAGAGGATCTCTGCGCTTACTCTACTACTGGGACCCACCTGAAGATATCTACATGATCTTCATCTACCAGAAAGCAAAGCAGGAGAGTATTACTCCTGCTCAATTAAAAGTTCTTAGAAAGCTAGTCGAGGAGAACCTGAAATGAAGAAGAGTGATTTTGACCTGCTGGTCGCCAGTATCGAGGAAGCAAGTGACATCAAAGCTGGCCGTAAGAAAGCATCTCGTGTCTTTGAGATGAACCCGCCTGACATCAAGAAAATCCGGGATACCCTTCATGTATCACAGAGGGAGTTTGCCCTGTTGATTGGAGTCAGTGTCAGAACTCTTCAGAACTGGGAGCAAGGTAGAAGGGAGCCTGAAGGACCGGCAAAAGCGTTACTGAGAGTTGCTTCCAGGAATCCCGAAGCGCTTCTTGAGGCTCTTCACGCAAACTAGAAGCGCTCCTTCGATTGTTCATTTAAAGAGAATCAGATTAGCCTGGTAAGGCTATGTCATTCCTTGCGAAAGGTCCGCAAGTCCAGTCATCATCATTCTTACTTGAATGATAGTAATTGCTTCAGTTATTGTTTAGGATCCAGTTTGCTGATGACCCAAAGGTGGGGTTGCTCTTATGATGTTTTCTTAGCTATGAATGCATTAAGATTGCTTGGTGCTACCCTCGGTTTCACAACTGTAAATGATGATGAGAAGTTATGGTTTAACAGGCATTGACAATGGAGGGCCTATGGACGATATATGTGTCAGCATGCCCCCCAAGCCTCTGGCAGTAATGCTATGCTCAATATTGGGGGGTTTTTCTTATTCATTATAGCAATCCACCCCGTTCTTATCCCGATCTTGCTAGGCAAACAATTGCTCGTGGATTGACTGGCATTTCGGAAAGTGACCTCGCATCCATATTTGAGAAAGTAAGTTATTGCAGGATGCGAATATACTGGCATAGTTTCCTTGCCAAGGCAAATGAATTTAAGCCTGATACAGATTTTTATGATGTTTGGAACAGATACTGCTTCGACATTGAACTCCGTAATCATGTTTTCAGAGCGCTTAATTTTATAGAGATATCAATCCGAAACCGTGTTATGCATCATCATGTTCATACCCACGGTCTGCGGGGATATTGCGATAAGCCTTCTCTCCCAGGTCTTTCTCCTATGGCTTTCAGTGAATTACACAGAAGAATTCAAGATGAAGTGAATCGATCAAAAGAGTTCTTTGTTAGTAAACATATAGCACAGTTTCCAAGCGAACCTCTTCCATTATGGATTGTAGTGGAGTTAATGACCATGGGAATGTTATTCACATTCTATAATGGGATGAAAAAGCATCTAAGAGCCTCTGTTGCTGGAAGATACCAAGTTTCTGAAGAAGTATTTACTTCTTGGATGAAGACAGTTAACCACTTACGGAATGTTTGTGCTCATCATGGGCGTTTATGGAATAGAGTGTTTGGACTTTCTCCTAAAATTCCCAGAATTAAAAAACATCCTGAATGGCATCAACCAGCTACAATTGTTAACAACAGAATATTTGGTGTATTATCAGTCGTGTACTACTTGTTTAAGATAATAGATTTACAGCAGGCTGAAGAGTGGCGAGATAGGCTGCGAAACATTCTCATTGCATATGGTGAGGAAGTGCGATCGGAAGCAGGCTTCCCAGAGAATTGGACCAACTACTCTCTGTGGTGGCAAGAATAGATAAGTATTCTGTGAAATAAGGAGAAGAACACACCATGAGTGAAGAATTGTACGGGTTAAGGATATTGTACGTAAGGCATTACATTAGCAATGAGTTACTGAAAGTCTCTGACATGAAGGAGGGTAATCCAGATTTAAGTTCCGGGATGAACCTATATCCATCAAATCCAAACTCTGCGCTTTTAGAACGTTTATCAGAGAGTATGATTGTATTTGTAGAAATCGAGGAAGATAAAGGCCTGGAAATAATTGGGAGAGTCCAAGGAGTTATTTACGGTCTGAGAAAAGCCGAGTGACCATGATTGCCAGAAAGAAGCTCTTTAGCATGTCTGATATCAATCATGGTATAGTGGCCATGTTATTCAAGAAGACGCTATAGACTGGGGCCTGATAGCCAAGTTACGGGCTTACCCAATGCGAAACATCTGGTTCATAATCAGAAGTGGTTAAACGAAGTCCCTTGGTAGTACCTTGTTTCACAGCCGTTTCATATAGATCACTAAACGCTGCATCCCAACTGTATGGGTGTATCAAATTGCCTGAATCACAATCATGGAGCTTTGTGTCCAACCCAACCTCCCCTTCAGCCCATGGTCGGCATGCCAGGCAGGACCAGTTCTGTCAACTGGGCATCCTGTAGCCAGAAGAATTGTGCCAGTACCTCCATGCTGGAAGCAGATGCCCACAACAAAAGGGTAGGGAAAATCAAAGCAACGCACTCTCGATGAAGCAACAGGAACCAGACACGAACAGGAATCACACCCTCTTCGGCCTTGCAACAGGCACAACAGCTCCGCTTACCAGAGTGAAAAGAACAAGAACCACCGATGCGGCAGGAGCATCGTACCACCTGAGGTAAGCAACCAGGCCGCCCCCGAAGGCATAGGCCCATGCCAGGAAAGCAAAGACGGACATGATGCCGTTGGTCCATGCTTCCTTGCCCGTTCTGGTGAAGCGGGTGATATAGATGACCGAACCCCAGGAACGAATTTGGGCAGTTCAAGGTTTGTCGAGATTACAGGCGGTATGGTCTGGGGGGAAGCAAAGGAGTCCACCACCTTGAGATTGGACCCCTCCCGCTGCCCCGCCGGCATCTACATGGTGGATCTGAGACTTGAAGGCGAACCAGCGGCAGCCACACGAATGGCCGTTGTGAGGTAGTGGAAAAGAAGGAAAAACAGCAGCAGCAGGGAATACGCCCGGTAAAGGTGTCTGCCAAGCTATTCCTGACCGCCCGCGTGACCGGCGCAGGTAATGAGAGCCGCTCCGCTCTGTGCCTACTTGCGTACCCGTCGACGCGTTTATTCGGGCTGTTCTGCCGCCGCTCTCCTCGGGAGGAAGGCCAGGATCAATCCCTTCTTGGCACGGACCTTTCGACCGGTACAGTCAACCAGCCCCATGTTGGCTACGGCATTGATATCTCTCGATAGTGTCTTGGTGGTCTTGCTTGAGTATTCTCGAGCGAGAGCTACGGAGATATCGGGGATGTCTGCCCGGTTCACCCAACCGTGGTCATCACTCACTTTTGAGAGTTCGAGAACCAGGCGCCGCCGACGCAGATGAGTTGCGGAGCCCTTTCCAAAACGTTCGTAGACGTAGTTGCGCCAGGTTGTTTCCCATTGCATGCCGCGTATGACATCGAGCTGCTCCTTGAGTTGGTCAACCAGGCCACGGATCGCGTAGGCAATGAATCCATCCATCTTGCCGCCGGAGCTGCTTGCCCGGTTAAGCTGCCGGTAGTACTCGGTTCGCGTGAGGTTGTAGAAGTTGCTCAAAAGATGTGCTGCCGGCGTGGGAAATCCTGCCTGAAGCAGGAAGCGGAACTCGATCAGACGGGCCGTTCTTCCATTCCCGTCACCAAAGGGATGGATCCAGACAAAGTACAGGTGGGCTGCGATTGCCGACAGCACTGAGTAGGGCTGCTCCAGGCCGACGGGCAAGTCAAGACCATTAAGCCAGTCGCAGAACTGCCCGAGGAGGAACTCACAATCCTCAGCTGGTGCTCCACGGTACCGTCCCACCATGACAGAGTGCGAACGGAATTCACCGGGGACGACGTCTTCCTGGAGGGGCAGGTCCCTCAGGACAAGGCGGTTGTATCCCAGGATCTCGTCGACGGTAATGGGGCCTGAGTTACCACGAATCACTCCATTCCCTATGTCGTTACATGCGGCAACGATGTTGTCGATCTCCCGGGTCAGGTACTGTCTGGAGGGGGGCAGCTGCAGACGACCTTCGAGGTGTTTACGCACCTCCTCTTCTGTGAGAGTGTTTCCCTCTATGGCGGTTGTCGCCAGCACCCCCTTGGCCAGATACATCGCATGAAGCATCTTTGCGGACTCCGGCTCCAGGGGGACCCCCGCGATGTGTTCCGTCTTCGAGACGGCCTCACCCAGGAACATCCACGTTGTGTAGTCGAGTTCTCGAACATCCAACGTGCAATCAAGCCACGGATGTGTCCTCTCGTATGTCCTCATAGCTGTCCTTTACAAAAAGCTGCGGCCAAGTTAGATACAAAGATATTGGTAAATCAGATGTCCTGCACTGTCTGGAATATACCTGTCTCATTGGGAGCAGCAAGCCTGAGTCACTAAGAAGAAAAAGCCCCTATGAGATACTGACTACGAAGCATCATCCTCAACCCATTGGAATCGTCTGATCATATCAGCAAAATAGCTCCAGCGGCTGGTCAGGAACTGATATCTTCCTGCCACGATCCCGGGTGCAATGCCAAGCTCTTCAGCAATTGCCTCGATATCGGATCTTGTTTTGGCTTTCCTTATCACAGGGTCATATTGTTTTTGAGGAATGAGATATTCAGCGGCAAACTCATTTGCTTTTATCTCCAGAGCAGAAGTAGTGCTTCCATCATTGATCAGGATAGACCGTTTGCCGTCATGCAGGATATGGCCTGCCTCATGAAAGAGAGAAAACCAGAACTTATCTTCTCCCTTGCCTCTAAGGCTTAACAGGATCATGGCCTTTTCGGGTGAAAGCCATTTTGTAGCACCGTTCCATGGAACTTGCTTCATCTCCTTTACAAGAACCAGGGCAACTCCTGATTCAGCACAAACCCGTTTCATTTCCGGAAGGAAGACCTCCGGTGGCTCAGTGGTTAATCCTCGAATAACAGACAAAGCCTCTTGAAACTTCTTCTTGTTAAACGGCTGACACTGAATTCTTGCCGCTTCGATCTCACCTATCCTCAACCAGGCTGAAGCTGGACCAGGTCTTGATTCAAAACACTTGGATCTTCTGGCTGCCACAGGAGGAGCTTTCCAGACCTTGCGGTAAGCATCAACACTGGCAACCCCGTAAAAGGACAGAACCTCTTGAAGAAGTGATGACTTATTCGCTTCCTCAGAGATGTAACCCCTGCAAATGAGTTCCTTTGTTGGAACGGTTTTCAGCCAGGCCATTTGCCTCTCCTGCTCAAGAAGGGTTTCCTGTTTAAGGAGTTGTTCACGGTAATTAGCCTCAAGGCGATTCCAGAATTCAGCCTGCACACCTGTCACGAGCTCCAGGCGATTGGCCGTTTCATATGAAATGGGCTGATCTCCGGAAAGAATTCTTGCGATAGATACTGTTGTGAGCCCGGTTCTCCTTGCAAGCTCGGCTTGGGTCATACCAATAGATTCGATTAACTCACGAAGAGTCTCTCCCGGTGCTACAGCATAGTCTGGCTCGAATTTATACTTTCTTCTTGCCTTAAGCATCGTTCCCCCTATCCGTGAGTGTCGCAGAGATCAGCAATTTCCACGGAAAAAACCCTGGTTTTATCAATACCCCCATCCTCCAGCAAGGGAACCGGGCTGTCCGCGACCAGGAACAAGAGCCTGAATGGATGCCTTAGATCAACACTGAAGAGCCCCTTCTTATCCCCGGTCAATGCATGGAGTCGAGCTGGAGGTAAGTGAGAGATATCAGCAAGGGAAAGAGCCGCCTGGAGTTCCATCATGCGCTGCTGAAGCTTTGCCGCACATTCCCTTCCCAGTCTTCTCTCCATGACCGCTTTCTTTGAGCAGGTCTGCTCCAGCTTCCTTGTTCTGAAAGATATCTCCATACAACCCCTGTGTCAACAAGATTCATTAACACATCATGTTAATGTTCTACAAAACGAGATGCTGTCGCAGTCTTCCATGGTCACTTTCCTTACGGCTTGCCGTTCCAGAGATGCCTTGCCCTCTCCTCCTCAACAATGCGCATCTGTTCTTCCCTTCGGTATCAGGCCACTCCCCCTGGATACAGCCTCACTTATAACCCTGTGACTAAACATATTGCCTGGTGTGTGATAACAACCGGATTATCCCAAAAAGGCCACGGAGATACACGACAGGCCTCATGAGGGTTCAGTACTGATCGTCTTATTGCCCTCATACTTCTCTATCAATTCCAGAATATCTCGAATTGCTCCTGAACTATTCAGGTCAATCCCGCTATCTCTGGTATCAAGATCAGGAGTGGTAGGCTCAGGTTTTCTGCTTCCGTCCGGTCCGATGAAGAACTTATGGGACACACCGCAACGAAGTTTCGTGTTGGGTAAGGAAAAGCTGAATACATCGCCATATGAACTCGCATTGCCCCCGGTTGGCTCTCCGATCAAAACACCCAGATTATGTGTTTTGATCATAGCAGCCAATGATGCAGCGGCAGAATATGTAAACTGGCTTGTAACAGCGTAAACTCGCCCGTCATAGTGAGGTGTTCTCTTTAATGGTTTTTGCTTTGGAACAACAACCTTGTACATCCCTCCCGCTTTTTTCCAGAATGGAGGGAAAAGAAGAATCATCAATGAGAGAGGAACACGATTCAGGGGAAACCTGGCTTTGTCCCGAAACTGGGCAGTATACAGTTCTTTGACTTGCCTGGAAATCTTCATCTCCATTGCAGTGAACTGATAAACGGGTTTCTCGGTGAGATAGGCGCAAAACTCATCACCGATGGCAGCGGATCCCCCACCATTGTGGCGGAGATCGATCAGCAGTCTTCCAACTTTCTTCCTGTTCAGTAATGAAAACAGTTCAGCGCAAAACTCTTTGAATCTCTCTTCATCTTCACAACGCAGAAGGGATAAAACTGCACAGTCAAGATCTTCAAGAAGTTCGCAGGAATACGGCTCGGTTGACTTATCAATGCTAACTGATGAGATCATCAAAGACTGTTCCCGACTTACTCCCGGAACAGAAACAGTCTCCGAAAAATCGCAGTCGCAAACTCTCAGGGAATAACTCTCTGCTCCGCCCCTGAGCACAAAGAGCAGTTTCGAAAACACCATCGGGATACAGCTGCACTTAAACTCAATCCTTTCCCCGGTCATCATGCTGAGCATTTCATCCAGAATAGCATCAATGGGTTCGCCGTTGATGCCAAGCAGTTCTTTTCCAAGGTAAGGCTTGAACTCATCCAGAGGTGTATCACACAGTCTTATCGCTTTAGCTGAACACTCCACGCTGAATGGGAATCTGATATTACCGATCTCATCTGATTTCAGATACTCTTCATGCGAACTGACACCATTGTATGACCGTCATTGAAACTCGCCGCGATCGGTGCGATTCTCTTGTAGAATTGCAGTCGAGTAAGAGGTACTGTAAGACTGTCTCGAAGCTTCTTGATTTGAGCATCAAGTGCTTCACGGGAAAGGCTGAAAAAGAGATTCGGATGAACCTCAATGCAGGTGTCCAGCATATACTGAAGGTCCTCAAGCAACTCTTCCTTTGTGAATACCCTGCTCAGGTCAGAGTCCTCAGGAGGAACGGTAAAGGGATATGAACCTGGTTTCCAATCTTTACTCATTCAAATCAAGCTCCTTAACATCCATTTCATTCAACAATATGTGTAACAAGCCCCGTTTACCTCTATCCAGCTAACTAAGATGCGTCTAGTCCATGCGGTTCGAAGCATATTGCTGTCATGATTACCTGAACCTGTCGGATAAATGATAATGATTGAAACTCTCAGCCACAATATGATGAATCAGCATAAACTCTCTGATATTACTGAATTGTCCGGATTCTTTGCCCAGATTACTTGTGTCAGCCTGTGATCTTCACAGGTGTTGTATGGGCTGACTCGATACGCCAATGGCGTAAATTCGGGTATGAGATTCATAGAAACTCAGATATTTACGAAGCAGCTTCAGAAGCTACTGGAAGAAGAGAACCTGAAATGAAGAAGAGTGATTTTGACCTGCTGGTCGCCAGTATCGAGGAAGCAAGTGACATCAAAGCTGGCCGTAAGGAAGCATCTCGTGTCTTTGAGATGAACCCGCCTGACATCAAGAAAATCCGGGATACCCTTCATGTATCACAGAGGGAGTTTGCCCTGTTGATTGGAGTCAGTGTCAGAACCCTTCAGAACTGGGAGCAAGGTAGAAGGAAGCCTGAAGGACCGGCGAGAGCGTTGCTGAGAGTTGCTTCTAAGAACCCCGAAGCGCTTCTTGAGGCTCTTCACTCAAATTAGAAGCGCTCCTTCGATTGTCATTCCTTGAGAATCAGCAAGTTAGAACAGATTTTCCCGGATATCCTTGCCACCGGTTCGAGGTCAGCCTCGCAAACTCGCAGATGGATTCGAAACTCAATCCCCATGGAGGCTGGGACTACAGCTGGGACGCTGTCTGGGAAAGCGGCACATCCAGAACGGACAGCGGATGGACCGCAGAGTTCGCCATTCCATACAGCTGCCTCAGATTCGATCCCAACTATGATGAACAGATATGGAAGATCAATTTCCAGCGGGTACTCAGCAGAACATCGGAGAACGGATGGTACGTTCTCTCAGAGTCCAGACCCATGGCCAATCTGGAGACCTTTACCCGCCTTGAAGGCATAAGGGGCATAGAGGGTTCCCTGGGCGCTGAAGTCAGACCCTACGGTGCCGGCAGGTCCTACCATTATCAGCAGGATGATGAATGGGAGCACGACTACGATGCCGGCGTGGATTTGAAGGTGGGCCTCGGCAGCGGGATCACGGCGGACTTCACGCTTAATCCGGATTTCGGCCAGGTGGAGGCCGATGAGGCCGAGATGAACCTCTCCCACTTCGAGCTCTTCCGTCAGGAGAAACGCCCCTTCTTCCTGGAATCCCAGAGTCTTTTCAATATGCCCTTCATGATGTTCTACTCAAGGCGTATCGGCTCTGTTGCTCCCAACGGTGCAGCAATCCCCATCATAGCCGGGGCGAAATTATCCGGTTCCCTGGGGGGCGGTTACAGGGTCGGTTTCCTTGACGCGGTCACCGCAGGTGTGTCCGAGGACGGCAGCCAGATAGTTCCCGCCATTAACTACGGCATACTGAGATCGGTCCGGGAGTTCGGCACCTTCAATTATCTGGGCCTCTCGGTGGTCTCCAGGGAGACCCTGGAGCAGGAGGCTTTCCCCGAGGAGAACAGCACCGCCGCAGCGCTGGATGGAGCCTTTGAGATCCCCGGAGACCGCCTGGTGGAGTTCGCCGCCGGCCAAAGCTGGAATTCAGGTATGGAGAGCGACGGCGCATACAGTTTGAGTATGAGCAAGATCAGGGGTCTGACAGGATATGCCCTGGGCGGTGAGTACATCGGCGACCATTTCGACGTGAACGCAACAGGTTTCACCACCGCCACCGGTTACTGGGACAGCTGGGTGAACTTCTGGCACAACATAAGACCCCAGGAGACCTTCAGAGAAGTGGGACTGGATATGAATGTCTACTACTCACAGCAGACCGGGGGCGAAGTAACAGGAAGGAACGCCAACATTGGCGGTCATGCCACACTGAAGAACGGCTTCAGTTTCGGCGCTGAAGTACACTACAACGGAGAGGTATTCAACCCCTACGAGGGACCAGAGGGCATGACCTACGGTGATAACGCCGGTTTCAAGGTCAGGGCCGGCACCAATCACTACGAGCCTGTTTATGTATTCGGAATGTTCGGCGCCGGAGACTGGGAGTATGGCGGCAGCTACCAGGATTACACAGCCAGGCTGACCCTCCGGCCCAGTTCAGCCTTCGAGCTGGGTTTCGACGGAAACATCTTCAGAACAACGGGAGGAACAAACTACAACTCGGAGATCGGCGACTGGGACACCAGGGACACGGACTGGAGATCCCTGATATTCAAGACTAACTACATCTTCAATCCGAATCTCCACCTCAGGCTGTTCTCCCAGTACTCTCACTTCGTCACCGACTTTGCACAGTCTCCGGAATACGATTCCAGCGAGATCACCGCCAACATTCTCTTCAGCTGGCAGTACATGCCTGGCAGCACCTTCTACTTTCTCATGGAGAACCTCTTCGAAACCAATGAGGAAGGAGACTTCGGCTCCCCCAGCGTTGGATTCTACGCCAAGGTCACATGGTACCTGCCTATCTGACCGAAAAAAACGAGGCCATCCGTAGATTTGACAAATAATTTCCGTAACTTAAAGCAGTATAACGCATACGCATGGACATACCTTGCGTTCAAAATCTATCGGGGTACCACCTGAGATTGTCCCATTTTAATCAGCTCTAAGATTTTGAACACTTTTGTCGCGTACGGGAAAGTGGTGTCCCCCAACCGCGGTAATCTGGGTGTCTGTTGACACCTGTACAAAGAAGTAAAAAACATGTAATTTAGCCTGAAGTAGTCTCAAGAATGTCACCTAGCGAAAGTCTGAGCCTTGATGAATGAATCTCTGTCCGTTGGAGCTGATGAAAAACTTGAGGATACTAGAAAAGCAGTTACGGATGAGGAACGAGCGTTTCTCGATTATGTGTGGAAGTTCTATAAGTCCAATCGGAAATGGCCAACCAGGTGGGAATGCGTTGATGCTTGTGGATGCAAGGATAGTCTATACTCAATCGGAAATTCTCTTGGTGGGAACATTGTAAGGGAAGTTCTTGGTTTTCAGAACAAGCATAACATCGAATTAACCCTGCTTGGTGCTTTGTGTACTTCAATTGGTGAAGAGCTGTTCGTGGCGTTGCTGAAAATCATTCAGTACTTAATGGACGAGTTCGAGTCTGGAAATCTTCCAGATGAACTCGACTACAGTGACCTTGCTGGTAGCGGTGAGTTGGCCATGAGCGTGTTTTCGTGTCAGGTCGAGTTTCGTGTCTTGCCTTCGGATGGGATAAATCATCCCCCCATATTTAAGTTCAAAATCTCTGAGGATGTTGATTCTCTGAGCAATTTCGAGAGCGCTCATCAATACTTATTTATGTTCATTTTCAAAGGATTCTACGAGAATTTGCCTTTTTCGCATATTGACAGACAGTCCTCCGGACTCATGTTTCACACGATCCAAGAGTCTGAACTAAATCGTATGCAATCAGAATGTGATTTTGCCGAAGGAAATCGTATGCGTTACACAGCTATCTCGGTTTTTTGTGGACGAGTGCTTTCATGGCTAATCTTTACTGCCTTTTTCCTACTTCTATTGGTGTCTACCTTTCCAGGAGGATTGTCAATTCTCCCGAGCCCTGGTTGGAGTTCAACTCTTGCAAAGGTTATTGCTGTCGCTAGTGTTGCATTCGGAGTAACAGCAGTTGCTCTTAGAAAGAGAACTGAGTCAATGCTTTCAAATGTGTTTCACAGAGCTTTGCTGCTCAGACTTGGTGAATATGTTAATCGAGCCAAGGAGACAAGGATTAAGCATACTCAGGGTCAGTTTTAGGTAGAGGAGTATATGGCTCTTTTTCAATATGTTTGCCCAAGATGTAACAAATACTCTCTACTGTCTACCGAATGGGAATGCACTAACACTCTTAGAAATGGTCAGAAATGCGGTTATCTAATCCCTAGAGTTCTCGATGAATACTCTGCATATGTACGAAGGAAGATAGAAAAGCATACTCAAGAGCCATCCATACAGATTACTGGTGAATGTTCTTGGACTCGAACAACTGAAGACTACTTGCTTAGCCACAGGGAAAACCTTGCATGTGGTACGCTTGCAGTTGATACAAATCACCCTAGCTTAATACTCTTTCATGCTCCTCATGGGTACACCTCAGGTTCCTATCTACTTAGAGCTGACGCGGGGACAATCTGTCAAGTCTCTGCAGTGGTTACCCCATTAACTGTACCATTAGGTAGATTTCATTCTTTCTTCAGCGATACGGAGCCATATTGGCAGATAATATGTTCTGGTCACGATATGGTAATCAATCAGCCTAATCTTGAGCATCCTGAGACATATGAGGTTTACCAAAATGGATCGCTTAAATGCAGCTTCAACAAAGAGCAAGGCACATGGGAAGTGATTGATGACTAGCATGGTGAGAAGCCATATCTCTATGATTGACACTGTCGATCAGGTTGAAATTGATCCTGATGCTTACGGCGACATCCGGGTTTGGTGAAATTGCTCAATACTTCATCCCTGCAGCACTTGTGAATGATGCTGTACCTGCCGAAGGGTTCGTGATTGTACTGGCTGTTGCTGATCTGGATATGAGAGATCAGTTCAGCTCTTTTCCTGACCAGATAGTTCCTTCTTCGCAGAAGATCCCTGGTCGCCCTCATTTCTGCCGGGTAGACATAGGCCAGAGGGAATGTTCCCCCCTTAAGGATCGATGCGATCTTCCAGGAATCAATTCTGTCGTTCTTGGCTTTTCCTCCATGAATGGCTTTCATGTACAGCGCATGTCCGAGAACGAAAGGGATCCCTTCTTCTGTGCAGAAGTCTGCGATCCAGTACCATGTAAAAACGCATTCAACTCCTATCACTACATCGTCGCGATATGGCTGAATGGCTTTCAGCAGGGATTCCGGTTCCGCTTTCATGTTCTTGTGCAGAACCACATCACCATCTGAGCTGATGATACAGAGGTACATAACCCTGGCGTGAAGGTCAATTCCGCAGTAATATTGGTGTGTAGTTGTGTAAAATCTCATCGGGCCTCCTCCTTTCAAGGGGTTGTTTTTTTCTCACCCACAGCATACCAGGGTGGTATGCCGAGGGGGAGACCTAAATGAGTATCAAACGCATGAACCAGACGCTGTCAGTGACTTGAGTTCCGAGTGACGGCGATGCTGTGATTGGCAGATTAGGAGTTAAATGAACTACGGCGAGGAACTCGGATATTGGTATCTCCGTTTAAATGGGTTTTTCCCCGTGTCGAATTATGTCATTCACAGATGTCAGGATGTTCATCATCATATCGAGTGATAGACTAATCACAGTAGGGAGCCGGATTAGATGACTGAGGGATTACATGCTACAGGGATTATTGTTAATGATAAACCATATGCCTTCTGGGGAACTGGATTGAAAGAGCAAAACAGGAGTCATGTTTTTTCTATCGATCCTGATCTTTGGAAGAACCTTTTCAATAATGCAATAAAACCTTTCGCGGAGGAGAGTAATGACAGTCAACTACTGATTGCATCTGCCACAGCTGCACGCATTCAGCTTGGTCTTGCTCTTGAAACACTGTTCGCACTCTTGTTTGCAGCTATTCAAGCTCCACACTATGTTGTCGGATGGCTTCAGCACTATAGGAATCGGGATATTGATTCTCTCATTAACAAAGTGAACTCCGGTTCTCGTGTCAGTCTAGGAGTGAAGCTCAATCCCGTATCCTGGCCAGCGATTTCTGATTTAATTCACTGCGAGTTCGCACTCTCCGATAAAAAAATCGAAAAAGAAACGAAAGCTCGTCTTGCAGAAGTGATCGAGACATTTGCTCAAGAATATATTGATGAAGGTATGAAGCAAGAGTTTAACAGCTTGAAGCATTCAATGAGAGTTAGGGCTGGAGGTTTTGGTATGAGCTGCTCCTTTACTACTCGTAATGGTGAAAGCTCTGGTGATATCCATTTAGGCCAAGGTGATTATGGATCAACTTATTACAGAAGTCTTCCTATCCCCAATATGGGAAGGAATCAGAGAATACTTGAGAGAGTATCATATAACTGGAATCTTGCTCGGATAAAAGAGAGCATGGAGCTAATCAGAATACTAATTCATAATGTAAGAACTTTTATTCTAGGTCACAATGGATTTCTAGACGGTGAACACGCCGTGTACTTGTATCCACTTGACTTGGAAAGGTTGGGAAAATCTGAAAGGAGTGTGAATTGCCCTATTAGCTTATCCTTCAAGGAGGAGTTGGATTTCGCGAATGTCAAAGACATTTCTGATGAGCAAATTCATCTGATATACAGGCAATTTGAGGATTAGCAACTAGCTATACTGACCTCTGATCTGACGCTGCAATAAGTATCGAATAGTGTATTCGCCGTCAACAAAAAGAGTATATCTAATAGTAGTTAAGAAAGAATATTCACGATTCGCGCCAAACACAGAATGGATGAACCTCGTATGAAGGTATTTGAGGAACTGAATGAACGGCATTTAGGTACCTGCATTTCTCTAGGGAACATACTAGAGGGAATATCGCAAAGGGTGCACTGCAAATCAAGTGACTTGTTAGCCAGCGATGATACAATTTGGAACTCCTCACACCTTATTGCGCGACTGATTCGACAATCGCAATGGTTCGAACCAGAACTGACAGAGTCTGAATCAGTAAATATTATTGGAAAAAACATGTATAATAATCTTATAAAAAAGATGATTGTCAGGCATATCAATGGTATAGTGTATATTAATAATTCGGTTAATACAAGGTACTGTTATGGATTAAGTGAAGAAGAACTAGACAAGCTTGATATGCTAAGGGCTGCTAAAAGCAATGGGAAACGGGATGTGTTATGGATAAGCAAAACCTCTGTTCTCGCTGCAATTACTCAGCACAAGATAGCTAATCACGAGTGCCCTTTGGATCCTTACAATTTTGATGGATTTCCACCATTAAGAAGAAAGAATATTGATGGATACGAGTTGCCTTGTAAAAGTAGTGAATCTCCAAAATGGTATGTCGAATCCTTACCTAGTGCAATAGTTAAGCTAGTTTCATATCAGGTAGCCAAAGGCAGAATGAATGAATCAAAAGACATAATAGAATTTTTCAGAGTCGCATATTGTAGAGGTATTGATTTAATAGATTATTTATCAAAAGAGCATGAATTACATCTAAGGACAATACTCTTCTCTATGTTGATGAGTGATAAGAACTGCTCCGACTATACTAAGGAGTACGAGCAACCAATCTACTGGCATAGAGAACTTGCTTCTGAGTATCCGAATGACAGTCCACTATCAGCCTATATTCTTTACAAGAAAGTAGTAGGAGGTGACTTTACAGCTGAGTATGACAGCACGAGATGGTACATTAGGAATGCAGCTTCACTGGCGGTTTCTAGCACTCGGCGCAATCGAAAATCAATTGAAGAGATAGTACGCATGATAATAACAGTACATAACAAACCCTATTTATTAAATAGTATAATAAAATCAATTGAAAACAATAACACAAGAATAATTATATATATGCTACTTAATGTATTAACAATGCCATTGGGCATGTACTTATTATTATCAGTAGAATTTCAAGACGGATACCTAACTGAAGGCTATTCCGAGAGGCAATCTAGACTGCATACAAGAAGGATGATGATTCTCAAGGAAGCGATGCCCGTTGTGTCTCACACGTTAGCTAGATTTTTCGCAAAACACGGTATGCTCAAGTTAACCGCGAAGTCAACTATCGACTTGCTTCGTGTTGCAGCACTTGCATGTGCTTCAACCCAGAGGCGAAGCACAAATTTACATAATGATGAATTGGAGCAATCAGAGGCTGTATACAGAATTATTACCGAATGTATCATGGAGACAAAAGTAGTAGCACTTATAACAGTTGATGGCAAAAGCTATCAACCTTCTATTGTAGGTTACTACTGCACAGAGATATGTAACGATTTAGAAGAAAGATTCTCCAGCATCGAGGCCCCTTCCTGTTTGAAAGCCTCAATTACAGTACTTGAAGCTCTGTATTCTGATCAAAGTGCTATCAATATTAATGGAGAGAAGCACGCCAAATCAATAATAAGAGTACTACGCCTAGTGATGCACATGTACAGGAAAATCTTCAAACTTGATGTACCAGATAAGGATTTTCGTTATGTATCGGAGTTGGAAGTTAGTCCATACATCGACTTCTCAATTCCACTTTTCTCTATGAAAGAGCACAGACAGTTCTCAGAGTTTATCGAGTTTAGACCCATAAGAGATAAACTAAGAAAACTCGACAAAATGGAGAAGCTTTATGAAGATATTCTTGCAGGTTGTTCTGCAAGGCTAAGGAATCACTTAAAAGTATTACTTCAAGCATACATGCAGATTAGAAAGTCAACAAAAATCTCCAAGGCTAATAAAGCCAAAATGCAAAACTATTTAGAGGATTCTATTTCTGATCTTGTTCTAAGTATTAGTGATCCAGCTAAAGGATCTGTTGATCTCTTTGATCGTAGCCTAGTAGTGGAACTACCTGGCGATAATAGTTTTGCAGAACTCGTTAGTGACACAGTGAGAGTAGCACGTCTATTTTCTGATGGAGGGTATGAGTTACAGCAAAAATGGATTGCGCAGATGATGGATCCTTACATACTCCTTATAATGTCGCAAGATATAATACATAATGATCATCTTAAACAAGTAAAACAAAAATTGGAGAAAAAAGAAATATTAAATACAGCGCTAAAAGAGCATTCCATGCTAAAAATAATATATATAGTCCAGAAAGCAGCATTATATAATCATGTAAAGATTGCAAATCGACTGATAAAATATGGTAGCAAGAGTTTTAAAACTCATGCAATGTTTAACGATTGGCAATTAGCAGCTTTCCGGTCTTCTCTTCTTCTCGCTTATAACAAGAATAGCAGAGAAGACATTAAAAATATTGCCTTACCCTCGTTTGGCGATGAAGCAAATCCCTTTGTAAAGGCAAAATACAGCGAGGCTGAGGAGAGTAGATCCTTCTATCTTGCATTACTCGACTTGCATGATAACCCTACACGTGCTGCGAAAGCCTTCCAGAGGCTTCTTCGAAGGACATCAAACCCCATATCAGTGTTAGCTAACTTATTTGCAGCCAAGCTTTGCAATGCCGAGAGAGTTGAGGAGGATGAGACCCGAAGATCGGCGTATGAAGCCGCTTTGCGGTGGTGGCAGAATTCTACCTCCCACATGAAAGATCAGATTGCGTATAGCTCAGTTGCAGTTCGGAATACACTGATCGCAATGGATTCAGCAGAGCTTGATAGTGAGTTTGACGAGTACTGGTTAGAAATTGACGACACGCTTCAGAAACACCCAGAGATTGCATTAATAAAGCTCGATAACTTGAAGCGAAGAGGTCTAAAGAGTCAGTATAATAATTATAAGAGTGCGTTAGGTGAGAAGTATAGTAATGAGTTGCCAGTTGAGGAGACTCATCATGCACAGCTTAGCATTGCAACTGAGGTTACTTTTCCTCAAACCCTACGAACGCACTTAAATAACTGGTATGCGATAAAGTCTCTCCAACCGGAAGACCTCTCAAGAATACTTGGAGATTCTGGTGGGAAGGAACTAACAGAACATATTGTGAATATCCATCTCAAATCCTGTTCTGAGCTATTGACGAGAATTTCGGCAGTAAAAGATCTTACTGATGAGAATAAATACAATGACTTAATTGTATCATACACGAAAATGCAGGTTCAACTATATGATTGGCATGTAGATGAACAAGCTCGAGGTGGAAAGCCGGGGAGCGGGAATACAGGATCTCGGAGTGGAGTAGGGGAACGTGACTGGATTATTCGGGTAAGTAATAGAGATCTTTGTGTTTGCGAGGCTTTAAGGTTTTCATCAGGAGAATGGGGCAGCGTTCATTCCCATATCGAGAAGTTAGCAAGTAAATACAACCCTCAAGGAGCGAGAAACGGGTTGTTACTTGTGTATGCAGAATCAAATAGTGCTTTCGTAAAAATAGCACAATGTTACATAAAGAAAATACGTGAGTATAGATACGAAGAGTGGGATTGCACGAAAATATCGGATATAACAAGTCAACACTCTTGTGGTCAAAAAATGCTGGTGTATACCTCTTTGCTTGAAAAAAAATGTGCGAGCTTGGAGAAGATGACGCTTAGTCACATCATTGTGGATATCTCATAGCCAAGTATACTAACGAAATATAGGCAAAATAATGCATAGGGAAAATGAATAGATGGCTATAGAAAAAATATCAATATCATAGATAGTGGTTTAGGATATAAGGCTTGGTGTTCAATCCAACCTGTGCCTCAGCCCAAGGCCAGCTTGCCAAGCCCAAACAATTATGCCCACTGGATTTCCGGCAGCAAGTAGGCTTTCAGCCTGAGAACAATGTAAAACGGCGTGAGGAGGCACCCTCACTCAACAGCCTTTCTATGCTCATCACCAAATACGCCATGCTGATAATGGTCTTAATCGTTTCCCGGAGCTTGGTCATTACACTATCCAATGGAGTTAATCCGTCTGGCAGAGACTAATTCAAACAGCGCAACCAACTCTTCAAGAAACAAACGCAGAATCACACCCTCTCTGTCCTTGCAACAGGCACAACGGCTCCGCTCACCAGAGTGAAAAGAACAAGAACCACAGATGCGGCAGGAGCATCATACCACCCGAGGTAAGCAACCAGCCCGCCCCCGAAGGCATAGGCCCATGCCAGGAAAGCAAAGACGGACATGATGCCGTTGGTCCATGCTTCCTTGCCCGTTCTGGTGAAGCGGGTGATATAGATGGGAGTAAGGATCAGGCAGACTCCGAAGACAAGGTAGTAAAGAAGACCGGGTTTGGAAGATATGCTGGCAAAACCGTTCGCGGTTATGTAAGCTGCAACCACCTCAGCGGGGATATACTTCGTAACCCTCTCCATGTACCCTTTGACATTCTCCGACGGCTTGCCGTTCCAGAGATGCCTTGCCCTCTCCTCCTCAACAATGCGCATCTGTTCTTCCCTTCGGTATTAGTCCACTGCCCCTGAAAACAGCTTCACTTATAACCTTATGACTGATCATATTGCCTGGTATGTGATAATAACCGGATTCTCCACTGCAGACCACATAGCAACAACAGGCCATGAACACCAGGCCACAAAACCCATGCCCAAAGCACCAGGTAAGGAAAAGTATCCTTAACAGATACCCACACTGGAAAGCAGCCCGCAGCAGAGAATGCAGGAGTTTACCTCAGGTAGACCACCCTTACAGCTTCCGGGGGAAGCCCGTCTGCGGCAACTTGAATGATGTACACGCCTGCGGAAAGACCCCCCGGGTTCCAGTAAAGCTCATGAACCCCCGGTTCAAGGGTGGCGTTGGTGATCTCAGCCACCATTCTTCCCGCAGGGTCGTACACCGAAGCCTCAACGCTCGAAACAGCGGGGACCGTAAGGCTGAGCTGAAGGTAGCCCTGAAAAGGGTTGGGACCGGTCTGCAGGGCCAGCGGGCCCGGCTCGGGGCTGAAGCTCTCGGGGAAGACGCTCACCGGCAGTCTTACCTCAACAAGTTCCATCACCGGTGTCTGCTGAATTGAATCGCCGTAGCAGAAGTCGTAGTTCCACTGGGAATCGTCGCCGTGGAGGTATCGCTCCATGTAAGCCGTCATGTAAAGGCGGACGATACGCTGCTGTTCCGCCCTGGTGATGGTGGCGGTGCCCCCGTTCTCGTACCAGTAGGAAAAATCCATGTAGTAGCCGTGATTGGCGCCTGTTATCACCGGGAAGGCTCCCGGAGCCGGAGCATCAGCCCACATTGCATCCCGGACATCCGCCCATGGGGCTATCTGGTCAACCGAACCCGCAAGCACGAGTTTGGGCAGTTCAAGGTTCGCCGAGTTGACAGGCGGAGTGGTCTGGGGGGAAGCGAAGGAGACCACCACCTTGAGAGAGTTCTCAAGGTCGAAGGTATCCGCCGCAAGAAAGGCGCAGCCCCCTCCCATGCTGTGGCCGCAGAAGCCCCAGTTCCCGGTGTCTATCTTGCCGAAGAACGGGTCTCCCGGTGTTTCCCACAGTTCCCCGGCAAACAGGGCGGCATCAACCATGCACCACGCCCTGGTGTAGTGCTCAGGGGTGAACAGGGGATTGGAGAATGTGGGCAACACAACCACATAACCCCAACTGGCCAGGTGTTCCGCATAGCTGTAGTACCTGTTGATGCCCATCATGAAACCGTGCCCCAGCACCACAATGGGGCAGGGAACCGCCTCGGGGGGAATCACCCCTTCGACACTGGGGTAATAGATCCTGGAGGATGTCATGGTTTCGTAAAGACCGGCAATGTCCTCTACCCTGTAAGCAGTTCCGTAGGGCCCCGGCTCGTCGTACCTGGGATTCTCCGCCATAGCCGGCTGCAACACGAACAGTAACACGGAGCAGACAAGAGCAGTTTTGATTCGCATCAAACACTTCCTGCACAACCAAACACAACCCGACAAAACACCAGGGGCAGTAACACTCCCGAATGCAAAATACCGGAGCCCCAACCACCGGTCAAGCAGGACGACGCACACCTGAAAGCGCTGATGATGAGTGCAGGTTCAGCCTCCAAGCCTGACGCAACCCTCGACAAGAGTCTGGCCCGGCATCCAGGTAATCACCTCATTGCCGGGGGCATTCAAAAAGAGCTCATAGCGATGGACCTCACCGGTTCCCCATTGAGCCCCCCAAAAAACCAAAGACTCCGAAAAGCAACTCCTTCAAGCACTCAGTCTGGAAGCAGGTAGCTGTCCAGGCATTCACCGTACCAATCGTACCTGTCCACAATGGTAACCAGTGAGTGCCTGCTGCCCCCTGACCCCATGAACTCCCCGTTATCCATGATATTAGGAACTGGAATGTTTATCATGCTGTCCGCCCCGGGAAAAGCAGTTGCATATACGGCGTAGAATCTCTCAATGGAGCCCGGGCTCTGTTTGCATTGCAGCTCTCTTGTGCCTGAGTGGACTGTCTCGCCTGTTTCCATGTCATAGATGAACAGGTTATCCTCGAACTGTGACACGCAGGCAACTAGGCCCATAGGATGGTAGTCTCCGTAAACCGAGATGAAATCAGCAGCATAGAAGGGTGGCTGCAAAACATTTTCACCACAGTATGTTGCTGCTTCTCCCACGTTGATTCGTCTGATTCATCCTTCTCCCATAACCCTTCATCAGATGGAAGAGCAAAGCTGATCCACTTCTTCAGAGTATCAGGATGGATTCAGGTATGGGGATCGAGCTGCCGGCACACCCATGAAGCCCGGGAAGAAATTACCCCAGCCAGCAGAACAACAGAAGCCGCCTCTGAAAAGAATCGTCTGGAAAAGCCCGCCAGAACTGAAATGGAGCACTTTCTCCACCACAATAAACCATGACGTGGAGCCACCCCATCCCTCAGACCCCCGTATCATTCTGAGCACGCACAGCAAATGCCCGCTTGTTCCGGGAGGTGGTACGGATGTAGCTGTCTTCTCCGGTACCGAAGAAAAAGTATCGTGATGTGTAGCCGAACCTCAATCCCCAGGCGCATGATGGTTCCCTGGTCTCTCCGGACCAGACCCACCAGCCACTGTTCTCAAAGGGTCCCCAGCAGTCACTTCTGATACCGAAATCCCCCAGTTCCTCAAGCTCCGCCCTGCTCGGCATTCGCCAGCCGCCCCCGAGGGCTTCGACCCAGGCATACGCTTCATACCAGGTCATGTCACTGTCCGGACCCACAAGCCACTCCAGTCCCGAGATGACATCGGTTATAACTGCTCCGGTTACGGAAAAACGATCAGGGTGCGTCTCGAAGGGATCATCGAAAGAACGCAAAACAATAGTATCGGAGCTTGGTTCCGGATAGAGCGCGTATCCCAGGGAATCCTCGCTGTTCGGGGTGTCCGCCGCGAAGTTGAACTCAATATGCTCAGGCGGGATGACCTCAAGCTCGGGGCCGGATCTGTTCCAATAACACATCGCTTGTGCCCTGAGAGTATAACTGCCCCCTGTGCGAATCCTCAATGCATAAACTCCGCATGAATCAGTTAAAGCACCCAGAGTGGTTCCCAACCCAAATACCAAAACCCCGCTGAGAGGAAGTCCATAGTTCGTTTCAACCCTTCCCGTTATCAAGCCGGCCTTGTCTCTGAGACTCCTCCCGGAAGCAGCATCGAAGTCGCATGTCACCACAGAGTCCTGCTCAACAAGAACTGTATCGCATACAGCGCCTTCACACCAGGCTTGATTAGCTTCAAGGGTGTAAACCCCCGCAGGCAGATCAGTGATCAGGTAGTACCCATCGCTTGACCTCGTTTCCCTAACCACGACAGCACTAAGTGGTCGAGAGGAAAAGGAAAATGTCGCCGAGGCGATAACTGCAGCATTGTCCACCGGACGCCCGTGATCGTAGTAAATACTGCCTTCGATGGATCCAGTGCGAAATGGAAGAGAAACAGATGAAGGCTCCGACCGTGACCACACCGCCAGGCCCCGAGCGCTGAAGGGTATCCCGCGGTCAATCCATGACAGGTCTCCGGTACTGAAAGAAAAAACCCAGCCATAGAAAGACTCATAAGACTCACCAGACCAGAACAAGCTGCCGCTGCCCCCCCAGGAGTACCGCCTTATCCCGGCATCCCATAAACCCAGCAACTCCGACAAACTCGGCATCCGCCAGGCTCCTCCGAGGCTTTGCACCCACTCATCAGCCTCATCCCAGCTCATATTCGTGTCTGGCCCCATCAGCCACTGATAACCGATGAAATCAATAACCTCCGAGGAATCCGGAGACACCGCCACAGATGCTCCGCACCCCGACAGAACCACAACCCCTGCAAGAATGGGAAGAAGCTGCTGACATTTCATAGCGAGCCACCTCATTTCAGCAAAACCAGACACAAAGATTGATGCAGCCCCCCCACCAGTCAAGCCAACCAAGAAGAGAACCAGAGAAAAAAAAGAAACAACCACATTCAAAGCCTCAAGACACACGCCCCAGAAAAAGCCGAACCAGCCGAACCAAAAGCCTAAAAGGAAACAGAACACAAACAAGAAGAAGGCGGAAGAACTCCACACAGAACTCAAGATATGAGTTCCCCAGATAAAACCGACCCATAGGACACCTCCGGAGCAGAGCATTAACCACCTCCTCCGAAATGCCCGGCAGACTAAAGAAAGAAGGAAAGAAGAAACAAAGGAACAAAAGAGAACAGGAAGAAGAACCTAAGACCCAGACCGACGCAGCCTGGAGTATTCGATCTCCAGCTCTATCCACCTGTTCACAAGCGATCTGAACTCCCGATAATTCTCCACCTCCTCCCGCACCTGATCAATGTCATCCTCACGCACATACAGGGTGTGGCCCTTCCCGGCGAAGCTGTAGCTCAGCTGCCAGTACTGGCCGCCGTGGGAGCGTTTCTGCTTTGAAACAGAACCTGGATGCATTCTGCCTAATTCAGCGAGTTTTTTCTTCGCTGAATTGATCTCATCAAGCAAAACCTCACCTTTGTCTTTCATAAGTGAATCATATATAAGATACATGTAGCAAGTCAATACCCTGCAGCAACGCAATACCATGGTGTGGAGCTGCTTTGGGCTCGTTACTTTTCCTGCCCTTTCAAAAGCCTATCCCGTGGGTTATTTTCCTATTCAAGATTGTACTGAACAGCGAAAAGGAGTGCTCCTTGAAAATATTAGGCCAGAAGCTCAGCGACGGCTCTGTGACGGTGGTTCAAGCACCGGACCCCATTATTGCTGATGGATTCGTAAGAGTCAGAACCCTTTACTCCGCCATCAGCGCGGGAACCGAAGGCGGCAAGGTCGTTACCGGGAAGATGTCACTTCTTGGTAAGGCAAAAGCCAAACCGGAGCAGGCCATGCAGGTTATTGGCATGGCAAGAAGCCTTGGAGTCAAGGCAACATACCTGAAGGTAAAGAGCAAGCTCGAGGGAGCTCAGCCACTGGGATACAGCCTTTGCGGCAGAGTAACTGAAATATCTGGCAAGGTAGACCATGTTAAGGTTGGCGACCTGGTGGCCTGCGCCGGCGGGGGCTATGCCAACCATGCCGATGAGGTTGTGGTACCCAGGAACCTTGTTGTGAAAGTGCCTGATGGTGTGGATCCTAAATCTGCAGCCTATACCACGATTGCATCAATTTCCCTGCAGGGAGTAAGACTTGCGGAGCCAACCCTGGGAGAGGCGGCAGTAGTTATAGGCCTTGGGATCATCGGGCAGCTTGCAGGGCAAATTCTGAAAGCAAATGGCTGCAGGGTGTTTGGAACTGACCTTGATGAAGCACAGATCAACTTAGCGCTTGCCACCGGAGCAATTGATGCCGGTGGAGTTACGGGCAAAGACAGTGTCGAGGCTCTGGTCAGTGACTTTACCCGGGGGAGAGGCGCAGACATGGTTCTTATCTGTGCTGGCACCTCAAGCAATGAGCCAGTTGAACTCGCAGCCGAGGTCAGCAGGAAAAAGGGCAGAGTCATTTCGGTGGGTGCAGTTGGTATGAACCTGCCCAGGGATATCTACTTCAAAAAGGAGCTCTCCTTTGCGGTATCCTGCTCTTATGGCCCTGGCAGATACGATCCCGAGTATGAAGAGGCCGGTATCGATTACCCATACCCCTATGTGAGATGGACCGAAGGCCGGAATATGGAGGCAATACTCGATGGAATGGCCGCTGGAACGATAGACCCCAGAAAAGCCACCACGCATGTATTCCCCCTGGATAGGGCACCAGAGGCATACGAGGTAATCTCCGAGAAAACCGAACCCTTTTGCGGAATGCTTATTGAGTACCCTGAAGAGCAGAGGGATGAAACTAAATCCGTTTCACTACAACACTCCACCACACCTGTAAGCAATGACAAGATAGGTATTGCCATGGTTGGGCCCGGCTCTTTTGCCCAGACCTTCCTGTTGCCTCCCCTGAAGAATGACAGCAGAGCATACTTCTCCGCTGTCTGCACCAGAAGTGGCCTTACCGCCTCAGATACAGGTGAGAGGCTCGGGTTCAGGAAAGCAGTCAACTCAATAGATGAACTCCTGATAGACGACGAGACCCATGCCGTTGTTGTTGCAACAAGGCATGACACACACGCCGAGTCAGTGATGAAGTGCCTCAAGGCAAGGAAACCAGTGTTTGTTGAAAAACCCCTCTGCCTGACCATCGATGAACTCAAGGAGATCAGGCAGCTGCAGCAGGAATCGAACACACTGATACAGGTGGGTTTCAACAGGAGGTTCTCTAAAGCAGCGGTAGCTGCAAAAGGCTTCATCGGAGAAAAACACCCCCCCCTTACGATGATGTACAGAATAAGTGCGGGACACATACCGAAAGACCACTGGACACAGACCGAAGAGGGCGGAGGCAGGATCATAGGCGAAGCATGTCACTTCATTGATCTGTTGCAGTACTTCTGCGGAGCAAACCCCGTAACCGTTTTCGCCCAGAGCATTGATACAGCAGATGAGTCACTGGTTCCCCAGGACAACACTGTGATCTCGATCAAGTTCGAAGACGGTTCCGTCGGCTCGATCGGTTACTTTGCTGAAGGCGGCAAATCCATGCCCAAGGAGCGCTGCGAAATAATCGGTGGTGGCAGGAGCGCCGTTATCGACAACTTCAACCGCCTTGAACTCTTCGGCAAATCGAAGAAGAGAACGAAAAAGTTCTCTGGCAAAGGTCACTCCGAGGAAATGGTTGAGTTCGTAACTGCGCTGAAAACCGGTAAACCAGCCATTTCAGTTACTTCGCAGATAGCAACAACCCTTGCCAGCTTTGCGGTACTTGAAAGCATGAAGACCGGTAATCCCGTTACCATCAACACCGAAGACTTCTAATGCAGAAGACCGACCTCAGGCAAATTGCGAATGATGTTCTTCAATGGGCTATTGAGAGAGACTTCAAGGGTACTGACCCCTATGACGGGCTGAACAGCAGGCTTCTCGCTCCTATCCTGAAGAAATCACGTTTCCTGAGCCTTATCACAATTCAGGTAGTTAAAAGATGTCCAGTTAACCTTCGTCCTCTTCTCAGGGTACCCCCAGGACGTAACCCAAAAGGCCTGGCTCTTTTTCTCTCTGGTCTAGGAGAAGAAGAAGGCCGAAGAGGCAATGAACACATTGCGAAAAGGCTCGAGCAGATGATCCTCAGCCTTGTATCCAAGCCAGACGGTTCACCGGTGTTCAGTGCAGACCGAAGGATCAGAACGGATATCACAAAAGATGAGGCAGAGCAAGCCCGAGTCTTTGCCTGGGGTTATAACTTCCCCTGGCAGAGCAGAGCCTTCCTGCAGCCAGCATGGTATCCAACGGTGGTCTGCTCCAGTTTCATTCTTGATGCACTCAGGGACTCACAAAGTGAGTTCTATCCCATTGTGGCAAGGAACCTGGCAAGGTTCACCAGCGATTCTCTCAACATACACAGAGACGATAAAGGTATCTGCTTCAGCTACTCTCCCAGAGACAACACAAGGGTCTACAATGCTTCTCTCTTTGCGGCAAAAATCCTGGTGCAGGCTGCCAGCTTTGAAGAAGAGACCATAAAAGAGAACTACAACGAGCTTGCTCAGAAAGCCTGTGATTATGTCGCCGCCAGCCAAAGGGAAGACGGCAGCTGGGTTTACGGCGAAGCTGAACACTGGCAGTGGGTGGATAACCTGCACACGGGTTTCGTGCTGGAAACAATGCAATACATAGCAGAAGCCCTTGCAACAGACAGATTCAGCAAAACAATTGAAAAGGGCAAAGAATACTACAGAGAAAACCTCTTCACGAAAGAGGGAGATGCCAGGTATTTCAACAATGCCCTTTACCCCCTTGACCCTCATAGTTATGCTCAAGGGGCAATAACGATGATGAAGCTGAACGAACCGAACTTCGCGAAGATGGTTCTCACCAAGGCAGTGCAGCAACTATGGGACAGCAGAAGAAAAGGCTTCATTAAGAAGAACAGCAAGTATTCCAAGGACAGACTGATACATCTGAGATGGAACCAGGGTTGGATGTTCAAGGCACTTCAGGATTACAACAGGCAAGGCAACAATGAAGATTTGGTTTGACGCCGACAACGCACCGCATGTACTTGTTATGAAGCCTCTTGCCGAGGAGCTCACCAAACTGGGCCACGAAGTTAAGTTCACAGCAAGAGACCGAGCCAACACCTGCCAGCTGCTGGATCTCTATGGATTCAACTATGTGAAGGTCGGCGGCCCATACGGTAAATCAGCCCTCAAGAAAGCAACTGGAACTATCAGAAGAGCGTTCCAGCTCAAGAAGGCAATGAAGCACTGGAAAGCCGATGTCTCATTCGGCCACGGCTCCAGGTCTCTCCCCATTGCTTCAAAAATGCTGGGAGTCCCTTCAATAACCATGTATGACTACGAGTGGGTCAATCCAACCATTTTCAACAAATTCTGCTCAAAGATCCTTCTACCCGACGCCATAACACCGAAGCGGTGCAAGGAAGCCGGCATTGATCTAACGAAGGTACACTTCTTCCCAGGCTTCAAAGAAAACCTGTATCTGAACGACGTTAAGCCAGACCCAACCATTGCCCAGGAATTAGGCTTAAAACAGAACAAGAAGAAAGTTCTTCTCAGACCCCCAGCAACAACAGCCCACTACCACAACCCTGAAGCAGAAACCATTCTCCAGGAAATACTCAACAAGCTCCTGAACGACCAAGAGGTTCAACTGATCTGGATTCCCAGAACCCCAGACCAGAACCAGCTGGTTGAAGGGAAGCACAAGGCAGAGGTTATCATTCCTGATAGAATGTATCCTGGCCCTCAACTGATACTTGCTTGTGACATGGTAATCGGAGGGGGAGGAACCATGACCAGGGAGGCGGCGATACTGGGGGTGCAGTCAGTGTCGTATTTTCGAGGGAGGAAAGGTTCAGTAGATTGTTTTCTTGAATGCTCAGGCGCACTCATGACCCTTTCCGAACCATCCAATGTTACCACAAATGTGGTAATACTGAATCCAATATCCTTGAACCCGAAATGCCAGATGGACATTTTGGACCTTTTGGTGAGTAAGGTGTTGGAACATGAAGTTAGAAAAACCGAAAAGGGTCACCACAAACTGATGCGGTAAATGTGAAGATTCTTGTTGTAGCATATGATGTTAGTGAATACAGTTCAGGTGCTTCAGTCAATAAAGTGCTATCTGAGGGGCTTGCAGCTAGTGGCCATGAAGTAGTATTGCTTTCGACACGAATTGAATCAACAAGCAGATATCATGAGCAGTATCAGATCTCACCCCAAGTTGAGCTTCCTTCCAAACTTGCGAAGTTGATAGTTCTCTTGTTTGCGCTTGACCTCAAGTATATAGCATGGATATGTCATGCATATATAAAATCAATTGGCCCAATAAAACATTGCTTACCGGATATTGTATATGCACTTGGATCAAGTGGAAAGGGTTGTGTGCTAAATTTGTCTTATGCAATTGCAAGAAAGATAAAAAGGCCCTTAGCTATTCATCTGGTTGACCCAATTCCCCCACCAAAGCACTATGTTAAAAGCGATCTTCTCAGGAGAAAGATTAGTAAAACAATTCGGAGACCTATAGAATATGCAAGTATGCTATCTATTAACAATAAGCAAATGTTAAAGTATCAGAATGATAATACAAATTCTAATCTGTATCCTAAATCAATTATCATACCAGATCCAATATTACAAAATGAAACAAAGTATTATGGTCCAGTGCTCAGTTCGAAGGTTGTGTTAACGTATCTGGGTACATTAACAGAATCAAGGAATCCAGCTAGTCTTATCCTAGGCTTTGCTCAATATCATAGCAAGAATCCGAACTCGGAATTGCGTATTATAGGCCATAACAGCATCAATATAGGTAAGTATGATATTTCTGCGAAAGCTGCATCGTGTATCAAGTTGCTTGACTGGATTTCGGACTTGGAGGTAGCATATGCAGAATCCTCAATTCTGGTCGATGTTGATGCAGACGCGAAAGATGATATTTTCACATCTCATAAAATCAAAAAATATCTTATCACGGATAGAGTTATACTTTTGATAACAGGAGACAAAAGTCCATCTGCTGAAATGTTTCGCAGAATGACAAACAGTATGGTTATTTGTAATCATGATATATGCATGATTGAAAATGCTATTAGCAGGGCCGCCCGAATCAAGTATGACCCAAGGATATTTGCTGAGAGGCAAGAAATGCTCAGATGTCTTTGTATTGATAATGCTGTTCCCAGAATACTGTCCAGATTTCATGAAATAGTAAAGAGTGATAACGGGAAGACTTTTCATGGAAAGACTTAAACAAGATATTGAGAGATAATGGAGGAATCTGTGCAAAAGAGAATTCCAATAATTGCAATTGGGGCACTCCCGCCGCCCCATAATGGTATGAGTGTTGTATTTGAGAATTTCGTTAAATCGAATGTGAGTGACAAGCTTGAATTGCATATTCTAGATATATCTGATAACAGATCAATTAGTGCTGTAGGCAAACTAGATTTAACTAATGTATTCCTTGCACTGAAACATGGATATCAGTTTCTCTCTATGATTCTCCGTAATCGCCCTGCTCTGGTCTATCTACCAATTGCGCAAGGGACATTAGGATATCTACGTGACAGTCTCTTTCTGGTACCAGCCAGGATTCTGAAAATTCCCATTGTGGTTCATCTCCATGGTGGTGAATTCAAAAACTTTTATCATGGAAGCTCCAAGCTGATGAAGAAACTAATCAAGTTCACACTTGAAAAATCAAAAAGGGCAATTGTTCTTGGTACTAATTTAAAACAAGAGTTTGAAGGCCTTGTTCCAATCGAGAGCATTGCCATTGTTCCTAATGGAATAGATGTAAAATGCAATCACCAAATAGCTGATGATAAACAGTTATGTGTTACATATCTGGGTGCCTTGAAATACAGGAAAGGATACCAAGAGATAATTTATTCTATTCCAATGATTTTGGATGCTGTCCCTGATGTTCATTTTGTCTTTGCGGGAGAAATCTGCGACCTTGATATTTACGAGGATGTGAATGACTTCATATTGGAAAATGAATTGGGGAAGTATATTGAGTTTGCCGGTGTAGTTGAAGGTGATGCCAAATACAACCTTCTTGGAAGATCTGACATTTTCTGCTTTCCTCCAGTTGAACCAGAGGGGCAGCCTCTAGTCATTTTGGAAGCAATGGCTTGTGGTCTTCCGGTTGTTTCGACAAGACAAGGGGCCATTCCAGATCTAGTTGAGAATGGGCACACTGGATATGTGGTTGAACCCGGCAACAGAAGGGAGTTGGTCTCAAGAATAGTGGAGCTTGCTCAATCAACAGAAATGCGTAAAAGGATGGGTATCGCAGGGAGAGAGAGATACCTTGGTAGTTTCACCAGGGAGAAATGGGTTAGCAGATTGCTCGATATACTAGTAAATAATAATAACGAATATAAATAACCAACATAAACTAAAATATTGCGCAAGAGATAAATGATAATGCCAGGCTACATCAAGCGTATATTGTATTAAAAGAATATTATAACTCCTAAAGTGAAGAAAGAGTGGATACAGTAATAGAAACTATTCTATGCAAAAGTAATCCAGTGTTCTGCTAATAGTAAGCGCCCAATACTGTACACATGGAAGTATGCCCCCACCAAACTGCTTATATGGCTTTTTCGAAAGAACAGTGGTTTGATCATGTGATATTAGCTTTCTCTTCTCAAGTGTAGCAAAGGCAGAAAGAATACTTCTGCGGTGAGTTGTTCTCAGGTTATAATCTTGACACTCTGTCTGATATGGGCTGAAAAAAAGACATTTATCGAAAAAAGCTCTTGTAGCAATACGAGCCATGTTGTTGAGTATTTTCCCTTTGTAGATATGATAGGACTGTGAAGCAGTCTTTCTCGCCATTTTGGAAGAAATATCAGGTAGAGTTGCAAGCTGAGGAGATAGGACAGCTATAGCAGAGCGGATACTCTCTTTGAATGACCGACAACTATAGGGCAAACCAAACATGAAACTTGATAGCTCTGGATTGGTGAAAGGTTGAATAACCGGTAAGAAATCCCTGTAGAGTAATGACTGAGTAAATATCACCCTTGGTTGTCTGGTGGTCACATAGAAATATTCATCAAATGTCTCAATACTAGATCCGTCTTTCCAGGAGGAATAAGTACTCTGGATATCTGCGTGGATAGGGTCGAATACATCCTCAAGGGAAATGATCTTCGCCATTGAGGAGAGGTGCTGATAGTAGTGAGAATGTTCGAGAGAAGTGCTAGCTGCTGTTTTCGGAGAAGCATGAAATCCCCCAGCAGCATCAGCGAATGCACCAGATACTAGCGTCATTCCTATAAACGACTCAGCCTTATCACATAAAGCATTGAACAAATGACCGTGTGATATTGATAGGTTACCTCCTAATCTTCCAGGAAACAAATCTAGAGATCTCATATATGAACTAGAGTTAAGAATGTATGGTCTCCAATCCTTGATCCCAAGAATATCGCAGACCTCTTTCGCATACCTTAGCTCGTAGCTGCTTTCCTTACAGGCAAAGGATAGTGCAGTGATGCATTCAGGACCATGAACATCAACAAGAGCGGCAGCAAGTAATCTGCTGTCAACTCCGCCGCTCAATGGAAGTAAAAACTTATGGTTTGATTGAGCTGCGAAAGCATTCTTCAATTTTTCTGCAACAGATTTACCTGCTTGATGAGAATCTATCCCTTGGATGGCAGGGAAAGAAAGATTGCTGTATTTCTGCATTTGGATATCACCGGATATGAGGTCAATAGTTATATGTGTGCCGGGAGGAATATGAGATATCTCAGAAAATATAGTTCTTTTATAAATCGATGAATCATACAGCAATGCTTCCCATATTCCATTTTTATCCGGGGATAGTTCTGAAGTATTAATGACTTTTATTAAATCATTAAAGTGAGAGAAGTAAACATAACTATGTATGCTCTTGTAGCAGAATATAGGTAAAATACCATACGCATCAGTAAGAATAATAACTTGTTGCTCATTAGAAACTAACAACGTAGCACAGATGCCTTTTAAGGCTTCCTCCAGAACCGTCGGTTTTGCCTCCAAGTGAATGATATCCGGAGAATCCTTCTCTCCTGAATTACATTCTAAGGGGCAAAAGGCGTTCTCGTTTGAGCTGACTTTCAGCTCAAGAAAAAACCTATTACTAAATAGCTTTGTCGAAATGAGATGTCCCCTCTAAACCCGAAGAGTCCTGAGCGTTGTAATAAGATGTTTTACGGTTGGTTTTCAAAAAAGTAAAAAAGTCAGAACTGTTTGCATTCAATGGCTTTCGAAAACCATGTGCATATGATTCGGTAACAAAAACCGGATTGAAATGTATTAGAGAAGAAAAGAAATGCTTTAGCTCGCGGAAAAAATGACCAAGGGTAAAGTGCTTACGGAGAAAGACTGTTCTGCTGATAAATATCCACCTCTTTTGAACAGGGTCGGTATTTTTCGCTTCTTTATCATGGTAATGTATTACTTCCATATTAGGATTATATTTAAGTATACCCCCGAACTTAGTTATCCTGTAACCCCACTCATAATCCTGCCCTCCAATGGGAGAAAGATCGTTATCGTATATGCCATATTTTTCGAAAGCGGACATCCTAATTATGCTCGATCCACCTGGAAGATAATCAATAGAATGATTGTCGGTAACTTCTGAAATCGTCTTCATGACACCCATGCGACCTCGTCTTCCTCCCAAACCTTGGATAGACATATCTTCATAGTACCGAAGAATAGGCGTGAAGCCATCAATGGAAGGATTATTATCCAAGAAAGCAATTGCATCATGGAAAAAATTTACATCATTGATTAGAACATCGGGATCAAATCCAAAGTAAAGATCGCATCCTAAATCATAAAGTTCAGCAATACCAATATTGCGTCCAGTGGTACAACCGTAATTTGAGTTAAGCAAACGTATGTCTAAATCGGGGTATTCACTTTTAAGAACTGAGTATGTACTATCGGTTGAAGCATTGTCTAGAACCAGCAAGTGACTTCCGGCTGTTTTTAGGCTAAGGTTTAGATAATTCTGTATCCAAATCTGTGTTTTCTCCAGTTGGTTATAGGTCACTAACAGGATGCCAATTCGGTGAAGCATTTCAGGTCTCTCCTTTTAGATGAATAACTGAGTATTCGAATATAGTGGGATGTAGCCCTAATGAAATAGGAGGGGGAACCCGAATGATAATAACTCACGCACATATTGTCCTACGGGCTTTTCTGGCTCATGCTTTGCGAGACGGACACACTTGTCTTATGATTCATTGGGAAGTAAATTTGCTAGAGAGAGCTAGTTCATTTGAGATCTTCCTTCTACAAAGTGATGGCAATGAGGAAAGAAATGAGAACAAAAAACAACAATAAGATACCTACTTATGACAGTATGGGAAATGTCAATGGATACTTACTTCCTATTTATAATATTCATGACAAATTCCATAACGAAGGGGAAGAACCCGAGCAAGTATACCTGACAGTAGTGAAGAAAGGATGCATAAAAGGGCCACATCTTCATAACATACGAACGGGTTACTTCACCTGCATAAAGGGAAATGTAAAAATTGTTGTGAAACAAAGTGACTGTTATACTGAGTTCTACAGTGGGGAATCCCATAACTATCAATCAGTCATCATTCCAGCGGGAGTACCTGCCGCTGTGCAAAATATTGGTGAGGAAGACGCTTTCGTTTTGAACATGCCTTCCCCAGCATGGACTCCCTCAATGAATGATGAACATACAGCTGATTTTTCCGACTTTCCATTTACCGTTGAGTAGCATTCACAAAATGAGTGTTGAGATAGCCATATGTGGCAGAGAATTTTCCCTACGCACTATATCATATGATGATATTCAAGTTTTAAGAGAATGGAAGAATAAACATAAGGAATTCTTCTTCTTGAAAACCGATATTTCCCCTGAAGAGCAAATGCAGTGGTATGAATCATTCAGAACTAGAGAAAATGATCATATGTTTGTTGTGTTTAAAGGCAACATTCATGTGGGCTGTCTTGGGGCACGACTGAAGAATGATTGTATTGATTTCTACAACATAATACTTGGAGATAAAAGTTACAAAGGTAAACATGTTATGACAAATTCTCTCCTCGCAGTTGTTTCAATATGTAGTATCAGATATCCTGGCATGCCAATACGAGTCAGTGTTCTGAAAACTAATCCTGCTATTGAGTGGTATAAGAAGATCGGATTTGAAATAATCTCAGAAAAGGAAGATTGTGTAATAATGCATCTTGACTCCAGTGTTATTCGTAAAGCTAAGAAATGCGCTCAGAAAATCTATCTGAAATGATAAAGGAGCAACAACAATGATTAGTGTTTTCGGCTCAGATGTAGGCCAAGAAGAGATAAAGAATGTTGTTGCTGTAATGGAACAACAGTGGATGGGTTTCGGCAAGCTTGTTGATCGGTTTGAGAAATCATTCATGGATAAGTACGATATAAATAATTTTCTAATGGTAGATAGCGGATCGAATGCATTATATATGGCAGTTAAGCTTTTAGAGCTTCCTCTGGGTTCAGAAATAATAGTCCCTTCATTCACATGGGTATCATGCGCCCAAGCAGTTATACTTGCAGGGATGAAACCTGTATTCTGTGATGTAGACCTTGCAACAATGAATGTTACTGCAGAGACCATTGCTGCAAGGATGTCTTCCAAGACGCGTGCGATAATGGTAGTACACTATGCAGGTTTGCCGGTTGACATGGATGAGGTACTGCTTCACGGTCTACCTGTAATTGAGGATGCTGCCCATGCAGTTCATTCAAAATACAAAGGGAGACAATGTGGTGCTCTTTCAGAAGTCGGTATCTACAGTTTTGATGCTGTTAAGAATCTGACTGCTGGTGAGGGTGGCGGGTTGGCTGTATGTAATGAAAAACTTCTTGATCGGGCAAAAATGCTCAGATATTGCGGAATAGGTAAGTCTGGTTTTGATGCTGCCGTAAGCAATGCAAAAGGAAAATCTAGATGGTGGGAATACAACATTGCTGAAACCTTCATTAAGATGCTTCCTACAAACATTGCGGCTGGGATTGCCTTAGCTCAGCTTGAGAAAATTGATGATCTTCAAGCAAAGCGCAAAGAAATATGGGATTCATATCAGAAAGCCTTTGAAATGATTCCTTGGATCAAGACACCCGAAGAAGCGCAACCAGGGGACAGGCACTCCTATTTCACTTACTGCATAAGAATACCTAAGCGTGATCAAATGGCTCACTATCTTCTTGATAACGATATCTACACAACATTGAGATATCACCCATTACACATGAATAACCTGTATTTTCAGAAGGATGTCAGATTGGTTAATTCTGAGATATTGAATGAGGACTGTTTGAGTATTCCTCTTCACCCAAGGTTATCAGCAGAAGATATAGTATATATTATTGACAATATAATAACATTCGGCAAAAAATATAACCTATAGTATTTAAGTTGGGAGGAAACTGTTCCTAATGGAAAAATATGCTCCTGTTCTCGTCCCAACACTTAATCGCTACAATCATTTTGTATCTCTAATTAATTCCTTATCCAAATGTACTCATGCGAATGAAACCGAGCTAATAATCGCTCTTGATTACCCTCTCAAAAAGGATCATTGGGAGGGATACAATAAAATCCGGGATTATCTTGAGCATGGAATTGAAGGCTTTGGTGAAATCACAATAATAGAAAGAAAGGAAAATTACGGGATTGAGGGGAATGTATTCCGTTCCATAAACGAAGTGTTTGAAAAACACGATAGCTTGATCTTTTCCGAGGATGACAATTTGTTTTCTGAGGATTTTCTTGCGTTTGTTAATAAAGGACTTAAATTGTATAGGAACAAGAAGAATGTTTTTTCGATATCCGGTTATCAGTACCCTATTTCTATTCCTGCACACTATGAAATGGATGCATATTTTTGGCAGGGTTTTTCTGCATGGGGGGTTGGTATTTGGAAGGAAAAATGGGAAAAGGTTTGCTTTGAGAGAGAGGTTGCATTGGAAGATATCAGGAAGCTGCTGAGGTGTTTTCCAGATGTCTATAGATTATCTAAGATAGCTAACCACTACCTCACTTCTAATCTTCTTATGTTAAGGCGAGGAAGAGTATCAGGGGATGGCAGAGTATGTTTGTATCAGTACAGAAACAACGCATACTCGCTCTTTCCTTCTGTAAGTAGGGTAAGGAACATGGGACATGATGGTAGTGGTACGGGATGCGGTTATATGAAAAATGATTTGTACGCTGTTCAACAACTGTATTCAGGAAGCGAAGAACATAAATATCCATATGAAGTATCAGGAAATGATGAGATAAACAAGCTCTTATACAAGCACTTTAAAAAACCAACATCTGTCATGCTAATGGCCATTATAGGAACACTGCTTTATAATGCAGGAATTTTCCCTATGATCAAAAAGTACAGTGGATGATACATCAACTGTAGCAAGTAAAGCTATATTAGATTAAGAATTATTTCAGATACCACTCGGTTAACCGCTTTCGAACATATTCATAATATGAACCTTTATGATTTACGATTGACCCAAGCATATCGTCTATGGTCACATAGCCCATATAAATGGATATTTCCTCTAAACATGATACTTTCAAACCCTGTCTTTTCTCGATAGCTCTAAAATAGGAACTAGCTTCAGTAAGGCTTTCTGGCGTTCCGGTGTCTAGCCAAGCCATTCCTCTACCAAGTATCGTGCAATGAAGTTTCCCACTGTCCAGGTAGATATTATTAAGCGATGAGATCTCTAGCTCTCCCCTAGGAGAGGGTTCTACTCTTTTTGCGAGCTCACAAACATCACGATCGTAAAAATACAGGCCGGTCACTGCATAATTGCTTTTTGGACGAAGTGGTTTTTCTTCGATAGAGTTTACAGTGAAGTTATCATCAAAACCGACAACCCCATAACGTTGGGGATCGGAAACCCTATAGCCAAAAACGACTGCCCCCTCATCTGCCACATAATTTGCAGATCCCTTAAGAATACCAGGCAAGCCCTGCCCGTAGAAAATGTTGTCTCCGAGAATCAAACAAACGGGCTCACGATTTACAAACTCTTCTCCAATAAGAAAAGCCTGCACTAGACCATCAGGACTTGGTTGTTCAGCATAGTGAATGGATACTCCCCACTGATTACCAGAACCGAGAAGTTTTCGGAAAAGAGGCAAATCATGAGGAGTTGAGATTAGTAGAATGTCTCGTATCCCCGCAAGCATGAGGATGCTTAAGGGATAGTATACCATTGGCTTATCGTAGACAGGAAGAAGCTGTTTGCTGATTGCAGTTGTCATTGGATTAAGCCTTGTACCAGAGCCCCCTGCCAGAATGATTCCCTTCATGATGTCCTCCTTAGCTAACATAAGATAACACAATAGCAATACTAAGTGGGCCAATGGCATAGAATGTCTTACTAGCAACTGCACCAACCACTAAGGCGATTGTCAGCAACCTCTAAAATTCTTCATTCATACAATAGTAATATCAACATCGCACACCTACCTAAAACATCGCCTGTAGGCGAGTAGTTCATCCGGCCTCAGGCATTGGACTGTGAACTTGAGAGGCTGTGCGTGCCGCGTGTTGTCATGAAAACTGCAAGAACCGATCTCGATCATACCCGGTCGCTGCTTGCAAACACCGGGTTCGAATTCGTACCCGAGATAATCCCTGAGCTTATTGAACAGGGAATCAGGGAGGATTTGCCCACCGGGACTTCCTCGAGCTCGTTCTTACACGGGAGCATGATGCCAGGGAGGAACGCCGTATAAGAAGCGAGGGCAAGGTCCGCTGAGGTCAGCGAATCATCGTTGCTACGACTCACCCACAGAACGTCTCTCTTTGCATGGGTCTTCACTGCTGCCCTGTCGATTCACAGCTCTCTGTTATTCAGCTCAGATACTTTCCGTAAACGACCGCTGGCAAACAGTCTGCATGCTCGCTTGGGGTGTCCATTAAGGCAGGAGAGCTCAGCCTCGAGCTCCTTAAGCACTTTTTCGCTTTGTTCAGATTGCCGTATCGCTTCCAGTGGATTGCGGCAGATCACCTAGCGGCAACTATTCTCGCCTGCCCCGACATGTGCTTCTTTAACCTCAAGTTGCCTGCGAAAGGACTGTTTGTCAGCATCCCTTCCGGAACAGCACCTTTTTAACAACCTCTGAACCTCTCACGGATGACATGGCGGTTATGAACCTGCCACCGCCTCCAGAGAGGATCTTGAGAAGGTGTATGCATGGTTGAGACATATTGCTGAGCAAAGCTCAGGTCTGTTTTGCTAAGTTACTCGGAAGACTACTCTATTGAAAGGCCGGACAGTAGAAGCCGTATGAGTGGAGACAACCATGTACGTTTCTGAGAGAGCCCGCGGAGGAGGTTCCCTCGGGCTACTCGCCTCTGCCTAGGTGTAGAAATAAACTACTATGTACGCCTGGGCAAAAGACAAAATTACACTAGTGTCCCATCTGTGACCATATGCGTTAGAAAAATATGTAGATATTATTGCGATGTTCCAGCATAAAAACATTATAATCTCCCTATGCCCCTTAATATATTTCTTAATGCCTTTTCTTGTTGCTGCGATTATTATAAACAGATGTGGCAGAAATAGTAGCAGTCCTCCATCTACAATCATTGAGAGATAGTAGTTATGCAGCATAGATGCATTTGCTGTGTACCGTCCAAAAGGTGAAAATGTATAAGAGAGTGCTGTTCCCCAAAGGGGAGAACTCCTAAATGTTCGCTGGACACTAATCCACCAACCAAGCCTGACATCTCTATTGGGATCTGGAGTGTTTAGAGCAGAGACCATATCTAGCGGAGTATCATAATTATAAAAATCCTCTGAACCTTTAGTAAAAATATTAATCATAAGCTCATTTGAAAATAGTAAAACAACAACTACGCTGCCAAGTAGAATAAGCAATGTTTGCTTCGGCAAGTGTTTTCTTGATGTGAATATCTGAATTGCAATTATTACTAACATCGTGAAAGTAGCACCTCTTAAGACAGCCAATATGGGCATAAGAATTAGCAGAATAAATATAAAATACAATAGCAACTGATGAATATAATTATGTTTATTGTAAACAATATTATAACTAACAATTGAAAGTAGCATTAAACCAACACAGGCAGAAAATGCATTATGAGCTGCTCTGTTAAAGTTAATATAATAAGAAACATTATATAATATATAATATATTGCCAATACAATAATAAATAATTTCAGTAATTTATGTAAAATAATTTTGCCAGAGCTAAATATAATAATAAATATTGGAAAATAGGCGTAGTTAATTACGTAATTGGCTTTGATGAGCGCATTATGAAAAGAAATAGTGTTTGATATAGCAATAATATTATACAAATATAGTGCAAATATATAAAAAATGGCAAATGTAGAGATTGTCATTGGTAGAGAATTGTGCGCAACAATGCGTCTTGAACAAAGTAATAGGCTATACAGCGCACCATAACACGATAAAGCAAATACTAGATATGTTGGTCTAAGGAAATGTAAAAAAGAATCCCCCATAGCAGCCAATACAATAATAATAGAAAGTAGTAACTGCATAATTTACTACAACATAATCCTAAGCACGCCAGCCATGCCTATAAGGTTTGAAAAAAACTTTGCAAAGAATACATGAATCCACTTCCTCTACTAGAATGTGTTCATTGCTACGCATCATAACCCCAACAAAGGATTCTGCCAAGCGGAGGCGATCATCAAAGCGATCACAATTGTAGCGTCTGAAAGTACGGATTCTCAACAATTGTTTAAAGCAGATACCTACCCAAGCGAAGACTAACCCACTCCCGAATTCAGGATGCTTCACTTTTTCTGTATTGGTTAATGAAGAATAGATCAATCAGTTTGATGACTCTCGGACATGATTCAAAGCCGTGAAGTTGGGATAAAGCAGTTGGCATTTCAAGCAAATTCTAGTATATGCTCATACATGTAGCAGGCAAATCGAGAGCAAAAAACCAAATGTGTTGTAACCTTGGCTTACATGAATAAAGCATGTTTATGAAGTGTAACCCATATTTCTCCGCCTTACGTTTTGCTTGTCTGTAGAAATGCAAGGTGCTATGAAAAGAAGGATGCTTCTGCTATGAAGACTTGGAATCAGGACGGTATATAATATGATTCAGTTTTCTACATCTCTTAGAAGGGCGGATAAAAGTACGCGTCTTGCAATATATGGCGCCGGTCAGTGTGGTAGGCTGGTTGCAGAAGATATTCTTAAACACGAGGAGCTTAACTATACGCTTAAAATATTTATTGATGATGATTTATGCATACAAAGAAAAAACATACTAGGTTATCGTGTGTATTCTAGATACCAAGCAGAGCAGTATTTAGAGGATATTGATGAAATTCTTATTGCTATTCCTTCAATTTTGCCAGAGAGCTTACGGTCTATAACGGAGTGGTGTAAAAGTACTGGCACTCCATTTCATCTTATTCCAGGCTACTATAGGCTGCTTGAAAAAAAAGCATATCCGGGAACAATGCGAAATGTCACCTTAGAAGATCTTCTGCATAGACAAACGAGGGTTATTGATACTGAGTTACTTAAAGGTATGTACACAGGGAAAACAATATTGGTTACGGGTGCAGGTGGGTCGATCGGTAGCGATCTATGCAAGCAGATAGTTCAACTTAGGCCAAAACAACTTATTTTATCGGATGCTTCGGAATCTAATTTATTTTATATTAGTGATAATCTAAATAGTAGTGGATACACACATAGTATTCCAGTTCTTGGAAATCTGAGCTGCCAACCCTTTGTTGAGAAAACAATTTCTAAGTACCGACCACAGATCGTTTTCCATGCCGCAGCCTTCAAGCATGTTCCAATGCTAGAGTCGAACGTTTCACTTGCGGTTCTTAACAATGTCCTATCAACAAAAAACCTTCTCAGTATTGCTACTGAGTTTAATGCTGAAAGGTTTGTGCAAATCTCCACTGACAAGGCAGTTAAGCCTTCAAGCATTATGGGTGCTACTAAGCGAATCTGTGAACTATTAGTAAAGACTTATTCCTCTTCAATTGATGGAATAAGCGTTAGATTCGGCAATGTCTTGGAGTCAAGTGGCAGTCTTGTGCCAATAGTCAGATCCCGTCTTGCAAATAATCTTCCGGTCTCCATTACTGACAGAAGAATGAGACGCTATTTTATGTCAATTGCTGAAGCAGTATCTCTTGTTCTTCATGTCGGTGCAAATGGTAGATCGGGATCAATCTATGTTCTAGACATGGGGGAGGACTATTTAGTCTTGGATATAATTAAGCAAACAATAAGACTAGAAGGATATATACCGGATAAGGAAGTAAAAATTATAGAAACAGGATTACGACCGGGAGAGAAGCTTGAAGAAACCTTATCTATATCTCCAGAATCTCTTGTGCCCACTAGCCACCCATCTATAAATGAAGATGTAAACGATCCTCCTGCTTGGGTTGGGTTTCCACAATGGGTTGACAACCTAATAACTTCTGCTAAGACATATGATGACAGTTCAGTGAAGAGTATTATTAATAGGCTAGTCTATAAATCAAAGGAATCCTGCAATGAATGATGTAATTGCTGTCCCATTTCATCGAGCATCAATTGGTCAGCCTGAAATTGACGCTGTTGTCGAAGTTCTAAAGTCGGGTTGGCTTACAACAGGGAAGGTAGCTCAAGATTTTGAAGCACTATGCGGAGCATACATTGGAAACCCTCATACCCTCTCTTTGTCATCTGGGTCAGCCGCATTGAGTATTGCATATAAACTTTCTGGTTATGAAGGCGAAAGAGTAGTTATACCCAGCTATACCTTTGGATCATGCATTAATGAGTTGCTTCATCTTGGTGCGAAACCGGTTCTTGTTGACATTAGCCCAGACACAATGAACATTGATATTGAGAAGGCTCTGGACATTGCTGATAGAGTGGGAGCAAAGGGAATAGTTCCTGTTCATTTTGCAGGGCAGCCCTGTGATATGAACTTACTCGAGATAGAGGCGGGAAAAAGAGGAGTATCACTGGTTGATGACGCCTGTCATGCATTCGGAGCAAACTCAAAAGGAAGAAAAATCGGAACATTCCGTTCTCTTTCTGCTTTCAGCTTTTATGCTACCAAATGCATAACAACAGCAGAGGGAGGATTACTGTCAACATATGATCCAGAACTATTCAAGCAAGCAAGGATTCTATCCCTTCACGGTATCAGCAAGGATGCCTGGAAGCGCTATTCTGAAGAAGGAAACTGGTTTTACGAAATCGTCGAAAAGGGCTATAAGGCAAACCTTCCTGATGTTCTCGCAGCAATTGGCGTATCTCAAGTGAAGAGGGCAGATGAACTCCTCATGCAGCGCAAGAATATTTGTTATGAGTATGATAATGCCTTCAAGAAGATTAGCGAGTTGATTATTCCGCCACATTGCCCCCATGAATCGAGTTATCACCTCTATCCTCTAAGACTGCAGACTAGCAAACTAAATATTGACAGAAGTGAGGTTATCTCCTTACTAAAAAACAGGGGAGTCTTATGCAGTGTTCACTTTATTCCGATTCACCTACACCCTTATTATTCTGGATGTCCTGACATTACTTCTTATGATTTGCATCACACTGAAGAGGTTTATTCATGCGAAGTAACACTACCCCTGTTTCCTGACATGACTCCCAAGCAAATTAACCATGTGATCAAAAATGTTTTATCCGTTATTAAAGGCAATACCAAGTGAAAAGTAATAGTTATATGGAATATGATTATGCCCTGCCTAGGCCAATATGGTGCCATCTAGACCCTTCTTGTGTGCTAACCAAATCCATAGGAAGTAATCAAATAACTATTAAGCATAATAAGCAACAATATTTATTACAATTGAAGCTAAGTAATTGGGATAGTAAATTAATAGGAAAAGATGTTTACCGATTGCATTCATTGCGATGTGTTTCAGACGTTGAAGCTGTTTTTGCACATATATCTCTGCATGATTGGCAAAGTGTGCTAAAAAGGGAATCGATCATATGGGCAAGAATTTCATCTGAGGCAGGGCAGGTCATACGTTGCCTTGAATCAAGCGAATTCAGGTATGTTAGTGGCTTGAATACGTATATATGGGCTACATCATGTTATGTTCCCACAACGCCTGGCATTGTGATTAGGGCAGCCATTGCAGAGGACTTATCCGCGATAGGAGAAATCGGAGCTGGCGCATTTTTGTCTGACCGTTTTTTTCTTGATCCAGCGATTGCGCGGGGAATTGCTTCCGAAATGTATAGAGAATGGTCTGTCAATTGTGCAAACGGTTTATGTAAAACAATGCTCGTTGCTGAAATCGAGGGCGTTATCGCAGGATTTGTTTCTATTAATCCAGATAATCTATTTAGCACTTGGCTCGGCGCAAGACATCAGAGAATAATTCTAATCGCTGTTTCCCCTCTGTTTAGGGGTAGGGGGATTGGTATTGAGTTAGTTAACGCTGCAAAGAGAAAAGTTGTAGAAGAAGGTGATGATTTCCTGCTTGTTGGTACATCATCACTAAATGTGCCTGCTCAGAATCTATATCAAAAGTGCTGCTTTAAATCGTATTATACCGAAATATGCATGGAAAAATCCATAAAAAGCTTATAGTGCTATTGACAAAATAATGTATATATCTACTTACTTGGCGAAAGAAGGTGTTTGCAGACCAATGGACTTGAATGGAAAAACTATTTTGCACTACACAGCATATGATGACTTACCTGGAGCAGCAAAGTCCGCATTCAATATACATAATGCTATGCTGAGCTATGGCGCTGAATCAAAAATGGTTGTATATAAAAAAAGATCACAAAATGCATCTATACACCAGGTAAAAAGCGGCATATTTGGCGCTATACAAACTTTAATATTTCACATAGCAAGCATATATAGTGGTAAAAGTAATCAAAAAAAACTGATAAATAGCAATAGCAGGAAGTATATAAACATTAGTTCCCTTAAACCATATAATAAAAACGATGTAGATGTTATATTTGTGTATTGGATTAATGACTTTATAAATACTACTTTGCAAAGAAAGATTTACAGCTACTATAAATGTCCTATTGTATGGGTACTTATGGACATGGAACCCATTACTGGCGGTTGTCACCAGAGTATGGGATGCCAGCGCTATAGGGTTGCGTGTGGAAAATGTATGGTTCTCAACTCAAAGAGAAAAAATGACATTACTCACAGAACTTGGAAGAAGAAAAAAAAGTTAAGTGACAGCTTTCATATGATTTATGTCGCTCCAACAAAAGGCTTGCTTGATCAAGTAGAGAAGAGCTCTATTGCAAAGAATAACACAATTGCTTACATCCCTCTTGCTGTCGAGACTGATGTTTACAAGCCTGTCAAGATGGAATCTGCAAGGGATGTATTAAATATTTCATATGATAAGATTGTAATGTGTTATGGGGCAAATAATATACAAAGTATTTACAAAGGATCATCTTACCTAGAAGAAGCGCTTGCCATCCTTTATGTGAGGCTTCAAGAGTCAGGCAGGTATGAGACAATAAATAGACTAGTTCTTTTACTTGCAGGTGGTAATAGAGGATCGGCATTTCAAAGGATTCCATTTGAGGTAAGTTATATTGGCCACTGTAGAGATACAAGAACAATGGCATTGATGTTTCAATCATCTGATATGTTTCTCTGCCCATCTATCTTTGATGGTGGCCCGGTGATGATTCCAGAAGCTATGATGTGCGGAACCCCTGTTGTTGCATTCCGTACTGGAGGAGCAACGGATCTAATTGAGAGTGGTGTAAATGGATATATTGCAGAATACGGAAACACAGATGACTTTGCAAACGGGATACTATGTCTTATTGAAACAACATGCACGACAAGTATTAGAACCAATGCAAGAAAAGCAGCAAAAAATTGCAATACACCGGAAAAAGTCGCGGAAGAGTATTGTAAAATGTTGAACAACATATTGAAATGAAAACATTTATAATAGAGAAATATACACGAAGCATGTAAATATGTGTGATATCGAAATCCTTTGCATAGGAGAATAGAAAGAGCCTAGCATCTATTACAAATCCTAAATAGTAGTATAAAAATTAAGAGCATAAAAAAAAGACATTATAAAGATAGAAAATTATTGGATTATAAAAAGCGATGCATCTAAGGAGGTATTGTTATGCTTCAGGATAGAAGGGTGTTGATTACCGGCGGCACAGGTTCACTTGGCAAGGTCCTCACTAAACGAATTCTTTCTGGAGAAATCGGTATACCTGGAAAACTGATCATTCTGTCTCGTGACGAGGCAAAGCAGCACTTCATGCGTGTTGAGTATGAAAACTCTATGGCAGCAACGGATGAGATCATCTATAACAACTTCAAGCGTCTTCTTGAGTTCCGAATTGGAGATGTGCGGGATTTTCATTCCGTTGCCGCTGCCATAAAGGATGTGGATGTAGTTTTCAGCGCCGCTGCTTTGAAGCAGGTTCCCACCTGTGAATACTTTCCTTTTGAGGCTGTACGCACGAACATTGCCGGGCCTGAGAACATTGTTCGTGCAATTCAGGAGCATGGGCTTAATGTTGAGACAGTTGTTGGGATTTCAACTGATAAAGCATGCAAGCCTGTTAATGTAATGGGAATGACAAAGGCCATTCAAGAGCGAGTGTTCATCCAGGGCAACATGAGGTGTTCCAATACTCGCTTCATTTGCGTTCGGTATGGAAATGTGCTTGCTTCTCGGGGGTCTGTGATACCTCTGTTTCATAAGCAGATTCAGAGTGGGGGGCCTGTAACCGTTACTACCTCCGACATGACTCGTTTCCTTTTGAGCCTGAATCAGGCTGTTGATGTAATCTTCGCCGCCCTTGCCGATGCTAACCCTGGAGAGACATACATTCCCAGGGTGCCATCTGCCAGAATGACAGATCTTGCAGCTGTTCTGATTGGTGATAGGAACATTGATATAAAGGTTACCGGAATCAGGCCTGGAGAGAAGATCCATGAGATACTTGTTTCCGAAGAAGAGTCTTTCATGACTGAAGACAGAGGGAAGTATTTCTCAATAGCTCCTATTCTGCCTGAGGTTAGAGGTGGTCGTGAGATTAATAGAGCCTTTGAAACGGAATACAGCTCCCGGGATTCCATAATGACCCGGGAAGAACTGCACACGCTGCTTGGGGGTTATGGGCTGCTAGTTGAGCAGCAGAATGGTTCTGGTGAAGGCGAGCTGCTTCGATGAGGGTTGTAACCGTTCTGGGAACCAGACCGGAGATAATCAGGCTCTGTACTGTGATTGAGAAGCTTGATGAGTTCTGTGAGCATACCCTTGTGCATACAGGGCAGAACTACGATAACAGGCTGAGTGATGTGTTCTTTTCAGACCTGGGTGTTCGTAAACCGGACATATACCTGGGTGTGGATACATCCTCCTTTGGAGCACAGATAGGCCAGATCATCAGCGGTTGTGAAAAGGTGTTCCTGGAGAAAAAGCCGGATGCGGTTCTGATACTGGGTGACACGAACAGCGGGCTCTCAGCCTTTGTTGCAAAAAGAATGGGTATTCCTGTTTACCACATGGAGGCCGGCAACAGGTGCTATGACGACAGGGTGCCTGAAGAAGTGAACCGGCGGGTGATAGACCATTCCAGTACAGTGCTGATGCCCTATACCAACCGCAGTAAGGAGAATCTTGTTGCAGAGGGCATACCTTCAAGGCGAATCTATGTTACCGGTAACCCGATTTTCGAGGTGCTGAACAGGTTTGCGGATAGAATTGATAGCTCTTCAGCCCTTGGTGGATACGGTGTCGCACCGGGTGAGTATTTCCTTGCTACACTGCACAGAGCTGAGAATGTTGACCTGCCTGAGAGGTTAGCCGATTTTGCCAAAGCCTTGGAGATGGTTCGAGAGAGGTTTGGGTTACCCATGATCGTAAGTACACACCCAAGAACCAGGAATAAGCTTGAAGCTTTTGGCCTTGCGGGATCTTTGGGTGAAGTGAAATACACGGACCCGATGGGGTTCTTTGACTTCGTGCAATTGGAGAAGAACGCTAAGTGCGTGCTGTCTGACAGCGGTACTGTACAGGAAGAGTGCTGCATTTTCAAAGTGCCTACTGTAACACTCCGTGATGTTACAGAAAGACCGGAGACAATTGACTGCGGCAGCAATGTACTGGCGGGTGGCTCCCCCGATGAGATCCTTGCCCTCACTGAGCTGGTTACAGGGGTTGAACCAAACTGGAACCCGCCAGCTGAATACCTGGTGCCGGATGTGTCATCAACTGTACTTAAGATAGTAGCGGGGTACTTGCATGGGTAAGAGAGCACTTGTCTTAGGCGGAGACGGAATGCTGGGGCACAAGGTGTTCCAGGTATTCAACAGCGAGTTTGAAGCCCACGCTTCATTCCTTGGACATGCTGAGTATGTGTCGGCTTTCCCGGTATACAGGGATGTCCCTTCATCCAGGATTCATCTGGGTGTGAATGTACTCGAGGAGAAGCCGCTGGAAGAACTCATCAATTCCGTAAAGCCTGATGTAGTTCTTAACTGCATAGGGCTAATCAAGCAGCTTGAAGAGGCATCAAACAACATTCTAGCGATTAAGATGAATTCCCTATTGCCACACAGGCTTGCACAGCTCTGTGAAAGAATTGATGCAAGGGTGGTACACATTAGCACCGACTGTGTGTTCTCGGGCATGAAGGGCAACTATAAAGAGAGTGATCCCCCTGACGCACTTGATCTCTATGGCAAGTCCAAAGCTCTGGGTGAGATTGATTACGCGCCTCACTTAACCATACGAACATCAATCATCGGCCGTGAGTGGGTGCGCTCGACTGCACTGCTTGAATGGTTCCTGTCCCAGAAAGGCAACGCCGTTCAAGGTTACAGGAATGCCACTTATACAGGGTTAACCACAGAGGCCTTTGCCGGCGTTGCCTTGCAGGCGGTAACCGAAAGACCAGACCTTGCAGGGTTGTGGCAGGTGTCCAGTGAACCTGTAACCAAGCTTGAGCTGCTTACCCGTATTCGTGATGCCTGGAACCTTGATATTGAAATTGAACCATTTGATGACCCTCCTTGCGATAGAAGCCTCGATTCAAGCAGGTTCTTCAAAGAAACAGGCTTTGCTCGCCCTTCGTGGGAGTCTATGATATCAGGGCTGGTAAATGATGATCTTCCCTACGAAGATTGGCGTGAGAGAAACAGAAAGCTTTTAAGCAAATAGCGCCTGGAAAGGTATTACATGAAAGCTCTTGTAACTGGTGGAGCGGGTTTCATTGGCTCTAACCTTTCAAAGCAGCTGCTTAAAGACGGATTCTCAGTTCGAATTGTTGATAACCTGAGCAGCGGGTATAAGATAAACATCCCTGGGGGTGCGGAATTTATTGAAGGCTCCGTTGTTGATCTGGATGCTGTGAAGAAAGCTGCAATAGGGGTTGACTACACTTTCCACCTTGCGGCAAGCGTTGGGAACAAGCGTTCCATTGATAACCCGGTATATGATGCAACTGTGAATGTTATCGGTATGCGTAATGTGCTTGAAGCTGTTTGAACTGAAGGCATCAAGAAGCTTGTCTACAGATCTTTAGCGGGATTATGCGAGTGCGAAAGATGTAGTCCAGTCTAGCATCGATAGCGCTCCTTCTAACGCAACAGACTTATTCAAAACTTGCAGGGGGAACCAGAATTGAGATCAACAGTCTTGCGAATATGCCTCTTGAGATAACCCAGGCAGCATCAGGTAAAGCGCATGTCCCTGAAAGGCCAGGTAGTGTGAGAGATAGCCTTGCTGATCTTGTAAAAGAAAGAATCGCATTTAGCTATTGTTCCGACTGTCTGACTTGGGTAGTTGGAATATATGCTATATCATACTGCTATTCTGTGATTCATACATATGGCTAAGATATCTTTTAGTATTGTTAAGCAATGGTTACTCCATGGTAATAATAGATCAGTAAAAGCAAAGAGAAACATAGCATTATCATTCCTGTTCAAATTCATTGATGTGGTATGCAGCATTGTCATAGTAAGGCTGGCCCTTGAATATGTCGGTGAAACCCATTACGGTATTTGGCTGACATTGTCATCGTTTATCACTCTCTTCCATTTTGTAGATATTGGCTTGGGGCATGGAATGCGCAATAAACTAAGCGAATCATTAGCAGTTGGCAACTCTTCCCAGGCGAAATCATATGTTTCTACAGCATACTTTGGAGCAATTATCATATTTACATTATTTGTCGTAGCATTTTTTATCACCAATCATTATGCCAACTGGTATATATTATTAAATGTAAGTAGAAATATCTCTGTATTACCCTCCCTGGTTATTGTCATCTTCCTTAGCTTTGCATTTCGTTTAGTTCTGAGTCTGATTTCGAGTGTTATCCTAGCATATCAGGATCCTGCAATAAATGAGATGTTGAAAGCAGCTGTTAATACAACCACTCTCTTGGGACTATTCATACTGATAAGAACAACTTCTGGTTCACTAATGCAATTTGGTATGCTATACTCCTTTACGCCTATTGTATGGTTTATAATAGTATCAATAGTACTATACAAATATAAATATATAATAGTATCTCCCAAAATAAAGTATATTAAGATAAAAATACTGAAATCGTTATTTGATCTTGGAATCAAATTCTTTATCATACAAATTGCCGCGCTAGTGCTATATTCATCTGATAATCTTATTATAGCCCATCTATATTCACCAGCAGAGGTTACACCATACCATATTGCGCATAGATATTTTGGCATTCCAATGATGGTTTTCGCAATAGTTGTCTCGCCATTATGGTCTGCCATTACTGAAGCTCATTCAAAAAAAGAGTATGTGTGGATAAGGAATGCTGTTAATAAATTAATAAAACTTTGGTGGATGATGTTGTTTGTAATTACCGTAATGCTAATTGTATCATCAAAAGTATATTCAATATGGCTTGGTGATCACATATCAATTCCATTTGAGTTATCATTGATATGGTCAATATATGTACTGATTACGGCATTGTGTAGCATTTATATAAGTGTAATTAATGGATTAGGGCAAATAAATAAACAAATATATTATGGTGGGATAGCTGCTGTTGTTAATATTCCGATGTCTATTCTTTTTGCAAAACACATAGGCATGGGTGTTGTTGGTGTATGTTTTGCAACTGCCATAACTCAGCTAGGAGGATTAATAATATACAGTAAACAATACTATAAATATATGCAAAAAAACTTATAATATGGATACAAATAGAGGAAATTGGCGAAATACTTTTGTGGAAGTAGTGACTAGCCAGTATTGCATATCCAGTTAGAAAGGAATCTATCATCTCTCTGTTAGGAAGGCTTGGAAATTTAGTCACATCCATTTACTATTCCTTCAGCCTATCGACTAGATTAGATATGAGTCTGCAGCCGTTGGAACACTTTACGCTGGTATACTGCCAATCTATTATTGCAGTTGCAGTTCAACGATGATCTTCCCTACGAAGAATGGCGTGAGAGAAACAGAAAGCTTTTAAGCAAATAGCGCCTGGAAAGGTATTACATGAAAGCTCTTGTTACTGGCGGGGCGGGTTTCATTGGCTCTAACCTTTCAAAGCAGCTCCTGAAAGACGGATTCTCAGTCCGGATTCTCGATGACCTGAGCAGCGGGTATAAGTTAAACATCCCCGAGGGTGCGGAATTCATTGAAGGCTCCGTTGTTAATCCGGATGCTGTGAAGAAAGCCGCAGCGGGGGTTGACTACACTTTTCACCTTGCAGCAAGCGTTGGGAACAAGCGTTCCATTGATAACCCTGTGTATGACGCAACTGTGAATGTTATCGGCATGCGCAATGTGCTTGAAGCGGTAAGAACTGAGGGCATCAAGAAGCTTGTCTACAGTTCATCAGCAGGAATATTTGGTGAACTGAAGACAATTCCCATAAAAGAAGATCACCCCCAGGAGCCCGACAGCCCCTATGGAGTCAGTAAGCTGGCTGCAGAAAAAGACGCACTTGCTTACATGAAGTTGTATAACCTTCCTGTTGTGTGCCTAAGGTACTTCAATGTGTTCGGTGTGAATCAGAGATACGATGCCTACGGAAACGTTATACCAATCTTTGCAGACAGGATACTCAAAAGCATCCCAATGACCATCTTTGGAGACGGAGAACAGACCAGGGACTTCGTTAACGTGAAAGATGTAGTCCAGGCCAACATCAAGAGTGCTCTTTCAGGCGCAACTGGTGTATTCAACATTGGCAGCGGAACCAGAATAACTATCAACAGCCTTGCTGATATGCTTCTGGAGATAACCGGAGCCACATCAGGCAAAGAGTACGGCCCTGAAAGACCTGGTGATGTGAGAGATAGCCTCGCAGATGTTTCTAAGGCGAATGGTGCCTTTGGCTTTTCTCCGGCAAAGGACATCTCATTTGGGTTGAGAGAGTATATGGGGTGGATTGCTGAAGATACAGTAACTCCCTGAGAGAAATGATATTTAGACTCTCGTCCTGAAAGGGTAATCAATGTCAATTCACCTAGTCACAGGCGGAGCGGGCTTCATTGGCAGTAACATTGCCAGGGAGTTACTGAAGAAGGGCAACGCTGTTCGGATTCTCGACAACTTCTCAACCGGGTATCGTTCCAACATTGCTGACATTCGCTCTGATATTGAGGTTGTTGAGGGAGATCTCCGCAGCTATCACATTGTGAATGAGGCAATGAAGGGGGTTGAGGTGGTTTACCACCAAGGGGCGTTGCCCTCGGTTCCCCGGTCAATTGCTGACCCTCTTACTTCCAATGAGGTTAATGTTTCCGGTACGCTGAATGTGCTGTTCGCTGCTCTGGAGCAGGGGGTGCGTAGGCTTACCTTTGCTTCGTCTTCTTCTATTTACGGTAATGCGCCAGAACAGGTTAAGAGTGAAGACCTGCATGTGAGGCCTTTGTCTCCATATGCAGTAAGCAAGCTTGCCGGAGAGAAGTACTTTCAGGTATTCAACAACATCTATGGGCTTGAAACAGTTGCACTTCGTTACTTCAATGTGTTTGGGCCGTGGCAGGATCCCGACAGCCCCTACTCAGCAGTTATTCCCTTGTTCGTTAAGGCCTTCATGGAGGGGCGTGCCCCGGTTATCAACGGAGATGGCCTGCAGAGCAGGGACTTTACCTACATTGCCAATGTGGTGCATGGGAACCTGCTTGCCGCTGATGCTCCCCTGGCGCCCGGGAATGTTATCAATGTTGCCTGCAACGGTTCTGTTACGGTGAATTCCCTTGCTTCACAGATCGCTGCTTTGACCGGGCGGAGCGATATAACTCCGGTGTATGGCCCTGACCGCTCAGGAGATGTGAAGCACTCCATGGCCGACATATCCCGTGCCAAGGAGCTACTTGGGTATGAACCGGTGGCTACCTTTTCTCAGGGTCTTGCCGAGACTGTGGAGTTCTACATGGAGCACGGGTTCGGGAAGTAACCTCTTATCCGCTGCCTGCTTCAAGACTAACCTATAACCAGTTGACCAGCTTCAGCTCAGCCTAAAACCCCCACCCGAAACCCACCTGTATCACCGGGATCACTGGAATGTCATAGGGCATTTCCTCGAAGAACGCGCCGCTGGCGACTATTCTCGAGTATAGGTTCTCTCCCAGGTCCTGCCTGTATTCTGCTGAGATGGCGGTGAAGGCTTCTATCCTGTGTAGGTCATGGTCTGGAACTATGGCTCCCAGGCTGCCTGTGAGGCAGAGGACACCGATCTTCCTGGTGTAGGTGATGCGGTTGATGAGGCCCACACCGCTTGCAATACCGATGGCGTCGTTTTGGGTGAGGGAGTACTCGTAGGTAATGTCTGGGTAGAGCAAACCGGGGTCTATGGGAATGACCGTTGCCGAGACGAAGTGACGGCTGAAGTCTTCCCCGTGGGAAAGGGCCATTATCAGGAACAGCATTGCTGCGGCTATTTTCATTGTATCCTCCATTAAATGTGTACTGCTGTTTCATAACATTCTTGATTCAGTGTCTGAAAGCAAGTGCTTTGTTTTTTACATTTCTCTCTTTTCTTGCTGGAGCCTTGCCCTCATTGTGCACGCCTCCTCGTGTTCGGTGAGCCCCTCCATGTTTGCAAGCTTTGCTGCCAGTTCAGGGAGTTCAGTTCCCCGGTTCCTTACCCATGCCTGCGGCCTCAGGAAGGTGAACGGCGTAAGGCCCCCTGTATACCGTGCCGCTCCATTTGTTGGCAGTGTGTGGTTGGGGCCGGCGGCGTAGTCTCCCAGGGGTACCGGGGTGTTCTCGCCCAGGAAGAGGGCGCCGTAGTTCGTGAACATTTCTTTTGTTTTGTTAGGGTTTTCCGTTGAGAGCTGGAGGTGCTCCGGGGCCAGTTCGTTGGTGAACTGGGCTATCTGCTCCTGTGTGTCTGCCAGTACGAACCTGAACTGGCTTCCTTTCTTTCTTTCTTCTTCTTCTTCTTCTTCCTTTTTTGCTTCTGCTTCTATTTCCCCAAGCTTGGCTCTGCTTGTTGATATGCACCAGGAGGTTGAGTCGGGGTCGTGCTCGGCCTGGGCTTTGAGGTCGGTTACTGCTTTTTGTGTATTGGTGGTGTCATCAACTATCAGGGCTATTTCGCTGGGGCCTGCAAGCATGTCTATGCCTGTTATGTGTGCTACCTGCCTTTTTGCCTCGGTTACCCAGGCGTTGCCCGGGCCTGCTATCACATCGGCCCTGGGTATTGTTTCAGTGCCGCATGCCATGGCGGCTATGGCCTGGGCGCCGCCTGCTCTGAAGAGTCTTGTTGCTCCCGCGATCTTGCAGGCGGCGGTTACTTCAGGCCTTGAGTCCGGTGAGCAGACCACTATGTGTTTTACCCCGGCGGCCTTTGCGGCGGCTACCGTCATCAGCGCAGAGGATGCCAGGGGGAACCTGCCCCCGGGTACATAGCAGCCCGCCGTTGCTACCGGCTGCCATCTGAGGCCTGCTGTGTGGCTTTGGTAGTTTACCTTTATGGGCTTTGCTGCCTTTGCCGTTTCCTCGGCGAACCTTTTTATGTTGGCGTGGGCTTCTTCCAGGGTTTTTCTTTGTTCCTTTGTTATTTTCGTTTCGAGTTCGATCTCTATGGGTGGCGGGTCGTTCAGGGCAAGGGCGATGCCCCTTACTCCCCGGTCTCCCTGTGTTCTAACCGTTTCAATGATGTGGGCCACTTTGCCCTGGAAAGTCTGGTCGGGTTCCTTCCTGTTCCTTATTCGCTTTTGTGCCTGTTCTATGGTGATCATTGCTTCTGCCTTCCCTGGAGCTCGTAGAGCACCTCCTGCCAGGTGCAGCCCTTCGATTCCAGTGTTACCATCATGAAGTAGAAGAGGTCGGCGGCTTCCCAGATGGTCTCGTTCCTGGTTGCGGTTTGTGTGAGCTCCTCCGCTTCTTCCATGAGTTTTGCGTTGAGTTCGTTTTCGTTCTTGAGCAGTGCGTCGGTGTAGGAGCGGGGCTGGTTCCTTCTTGCTTTGATGATCTGCTGCAGTGTCTCCGGTTTGAAGCTCTCCTTCCCGAAGCAGCTGTGGCTGCCGGTGTGGCAGGTTTTTCCCTTCTGCTTCACTTTGAAGAGGATCGCGTCGCTGTCGCAGTCGAGCCTGCAGGAGATGAGCTGCTGGGTGTTTCCCGAGGTGCTTCCCTTCTCCCACAGTTCCTTCCTGCTGCGGCTGTAGTAGATGCCTTTTCGAGTTGTGAGGGCCTGTTTCAGGGATTCCCGGGTGCTGTAGGCGAGCATTCTCACCTGGCCTGTTTCATCCTGCACTATGGTGGGGGTGAGGGAGTTCTCTGGTATCTGTTTCGCCATGGTTTCATTCGGGTCGAGGTTCTGGGTGTAGAGGGCCATGCCCACCTGGAGGTCTACACCGGTTCTCAGTATGTCTGTTGCGTTCTTCGTGCCGCTTATTCCACCCGCTACGGTGAGGGGGAGGTTGGTTGTTTCCCTGAGCTGTTCCACCCTCTGTCTGCTTATGCCCTGCATGGTGCCCTCGTTCTCGATGAAGGTGCATAGCACCGAGCCGGCCCTTTCCTCCGCCCGTTCCAGCTGCTCTTCGAACGGGGCTTTTTGTTCCTTGCTCCAGCCGTGGGTCATTACCCTGTTGTCGTTGGTGTCCAGGGCGGCCTGGACCCTGTCCTTCGGCAGGTTCTTCGTGAAGTCTTCCCAGAGCGCTGTGCCCAGGATTATTCTTTCCGCCCCGGCCCTGAGGAGCTCTTTTGCCCTCTCTTCGGTTCTGATGCCGCCGCCGGCCCTTGCGCCTGTTCTGCGGCAGATCTCCTTCTGGAGTTCTAAGTTGTTCCCTCTTCCCATGACGGCGTCCAGGTCTATCACCGCCGGGGTGCCGTATGTGTTCAGCTCTTCTGCCAGGGTTACTGGGTCTTTGTCTGATGTGATTATTCTTTCCCTGCCCCGCCTGAGCTGGACCGCTCTGCCTTCCATCAGGTCAATGCTGGGTATCAGCATGGTCTTACCTCTATACCTTCCTGTTTCAGGGTTTCCTTTATCTGTCTGATTGTGTATTCCCCCCGGTGCAGTATGCCCGCGGCCAGGGCTGCCGTTGCGTTCGTTTTTGTGAACACCTCTGTGAAGTGGCCGGGGCACCCGGCACCTCCGCTTGCGATCAGGGGCAGGCTGGTTGCTTTTGCCGCCATTTTCGTGGGGGCAATGTGAAAGCCCTTCTTCGTGCCGTCGCGGTTCCAGCTGGTGAGGAGTATCTCTCCCGCTCCGGCGTTCTGTGCCGTTCTTATCCAGCTTATCAGTTCTATTTTCGTGTCGGTCCTGCCGCCGTTGATTAGAACGGTGTTTTCTTTGCTGCTGTTTTCCCTGGTGTCTATGGCCAGGGTGCAGCACTGGCTGCCGTACCTGTTCGCTATCTGTGTTATCAGGCCGGGGTTCTTCACCGCCTGTGTGTTCACCGTTACCCTGTCGGCCCCGGCGTCGAGTATCTCCGCCGCGTCTTCCAGGGTTTTTACGCCGCCCCCTGCGGTGAGGGGTATGGAGAGCTTTCTTGCGGTGTTCCTTACCCATTCCGTTCTGGTGGCGCGGTTCTCCGGGGAGGCGGTGATGTCCAGGAGGGTTATCTCGTCGGCGCCCTGTTCCTGGTAGTAGAGGGCCATTGCAGCGGGGTCGCCCAGGTCCTTCAGGTTTTCGAACCTGGTGCCCTTCACCGTTCTGCCGTTCATTACGTCCAGGCAGGCTATTATCCTTTTACAGGCCATCACGCCACCTCCTGAAGAGATCTTCTCCGGCTTTGTGGCTCTTCTCCGGGTGGAACTGGA